>Ga0209628_10000873_pt1 | contig 18871 bp, 11 predicted proteins | sample TergutCu122P4_FD_187285 | JGI IMG/M metagenome (GOLD analysis project Ga0209628, IMG submission 187285) | Cubitermes ugandensis P4 segment gut microbial communities from Kakamega Forest, Kenya - Cu122 P4 (SPAdes) (version 2) | ecosystem: Host-associated > Arthropoda: Insects > Digestive system...
AGGAGCGCAGCGCAGTGACCGGATCAAACAGCTGGGAAATCCGGTCACTTCACTGCGTTACGTTCCCGGCTGCCATTCACAAAGTGCGGTTGTTATTTTTATACTGTTCCTTACTTCTCGTTGAGCAAATAGGTCTGACAGTGGGGACAGATTTGGTACCGGGAGTCGATGTCCCTTTCACAATTGGCGCAGGTTTTCATGGAAGCCGGGGGGGCCGCAAACCATCCGGTCGAGGAGGACGGCTTTTCTTGTTCAGAGATAAGCTCGGCTGTAAACAAAGCATCCGTTACCGCAAATACGGAGGTCGTCGGTTCCGGATCGCCGAGAATGTCCAAAACCGCGCTTTCGGTGAGAACGCTCTGCTTGGGAATTGCGACAAGACTCTTACAAACCGGGCATTTTCCGGTTTTCCCCGCACTCGTTTTTTTTGCTGTCAGCTTATGACCGTTAGGACATTGGATGGAAATCACCATGAGAAGCACCCCTCGATCTTTTTCAGAAACCTGGGAAATTGAAAAGTTCACACCACCAATTCTAACACTTTTTAAAGTAAAAGGGAACGCACAAAAAAAATTTTCACCCGATTTTTCCTCCGAAAGCGGTTCCGTTCGGTTTATCGCTCGAATTCTTCCCGGAACCACCGAGAATTCTTTGGTAAAACGCCCCGGTACTTTCCGACATCCGCCGCGTAATTGCATATAAACCGGGAATCATTACCATTCCGACCAGTGTTGCCGCGACCATTCCCCAAAAAGCGGTTACGCCGATGGACGTACGGCTGCCCGCTCCGGCCCCCGTCGCAAGGGCCAGCGGAACCACCCCAATCGTAAACGCCAACGCCGTCATCATCACGGCACGAAAACGGACCCGCATCCCGGCCATCGCCGCCTCGTGGATCGACAAACCCTGTTCCCGCATGTGCTTGCAGTATTCCACCATGAGGATCGCCGTCTTCGCCGTCAAACCGACCAGCATCAGCAAACCGAGCTGACAGTAAATATCAAGCGGCATTTTGGCAACGTAAAGAGCAACCATTGCGCCCAGAGTCGCGGTAACGACGGAAAGCATCACCGAGATCGGGGTCGTCCAGCTTTCATACTGGGCGACCAGAAACAGGTAGGCGAAGATCATGGCAAGCATGACGAGGGTGAGAATTCTCCCTTCGTTCTGGACTTCCTGATAGCTCAAGTCGGTCCAACTGATCTGGTACCCTTCCGGCAATTCGGAGTTGACGATCTCGCGGATGGTGGTCATCAACTCGCTGGAACTGACCCCTGGGGCGGCTTGAGCACGGACCATCGCCGAAGGAAACATGTTGAAACGTTCGACTTGCCTTGCCCCCAACGTCCATTTGATCGTGGCGAGATTGTCCAACGGAATCAGGGTGCCGTGGCCGGAAACGACGCTCAACTGGCCGATCACGTTCGGATTTTCCCGGTATTGGGCCTCCGACTGGATGACGACCCGGTAGGTTTTTCCGTACATATTGAAATCGTTGACGTAAAGCGATCCGAGCTGCGTTTGAAGCGTCCGAAAAATCGCGTCGACCGACACGTTCATCGCCTGGGCCTTGTCGCGGTCGATGTCCAGGTGAATCATCGGCGTATCCATCGTGAAGGACGTGTTCGGTCGGAATGCCTTGCCGGATTCTTCCAGTTTTGACACAAGAAGGCGGGCATTCTCCGCAAGTTCCTTCAGCGATTGATCTCCAACGGCCTGAAGTGCAAAACTGACACCACCGGTGGAACCAAGACCGCTAATCGGTGGTGGAATGTGGACATTGACTTTTGCCTCCGCAATCGCCTCGCAACGTTTGAGGATTTCCCGCTGGATATTTTCGAGGGAGGTTTCAGGCGTCGTCCGTTTCTTCCAGGGCAAGAGCCGAACGGTGATTTGCCCCAGGTTTTCCGCACTACCGGCAGTACGGCTCTGGACCGGAGTGGCAACACAAGACGCAACGCCGTCGATTTTGGTGGTGATTTCGACGAATTCCTTCAAGACCGCCTGTGTTCTCGGAAGCGAAGCACCCGCCGGGAGAATCACTTCCGCAAAAAGGGTGCCTCGATCTTCGTTCGGCAGAAACGCCGTCGGCAACCAGGTGAAAAAAGTGTAATTCCCGAAAATAATAAGCCCCAGCACGAAAATCGTAACAAGGGGATACCGCGCAAGAAAACCGCCGAGGCCCAGGTAACGATTCCGTGTGAACTCCAGTCCGTAGTTGAACAATTTCGCCCAGCCGCGATTTTCTTCGGTCCGCCGGAGCAAAATGGCACAAAGGGCCGGGGAGAGCGTCAGTGCAACGACCGCCGAAAGGCAAAGGGCAGCGCACATCGTAATCGCAAATTGCCGGTAAATCGTACCGACCATCCCGCTGAAAAAGGCGAGCGGAGCAAAGATCATCACGACGACGAGCGTTACGGCGATCAGAGCACTGGTCAGTTCCTTCATGGCCCGGAATGCGGCGTCACGGGGCGAAAGATTTTCCTCCTGAATGAGCCGCATACAACATTCCACCACGCAGATCGCGTCGTCGACGACGAGACCGATCACCATAATCAGGCCGAACATCGTGAGAGTGTTGATTCCCAGTTTCAACAGATACATGAACAAAAACGTTCCGACAAGCGAAACGGGAATGGCGATGGTCGGAATAAGCGTTGCCCGCCAATCTTGCAGGAACAGGTAGGTCACCAAAACGACGAGAACAAAGGCGATTCCCAGCGTGATGTAGATTTCGTGCATCGACGCTTCAATGAAGAGCGTCGAATCGTATCCCATCTGCCACCGCATTCCTTCCGGAAAGTTTTCGGCCAACTCGTCGATCCGTTTCTTGGCCGCATCAAGAACAGCCAGGGCATTGGCGTTACTCAATTTGTAGACGACCAATACGCCGGAGGGCTGATTGTTCATTGTTGACATTCCGACGTACGCTTCGGACCCGAGTTCAATTCGGGCAATATCCGACAGCCTGACGATTCTTCCGTCGTCACCAGTCCGTACGATAATGTCGGCAAATTCCGAAACTTCACGCAACCGTCCTTTGGTATCCACCTTGAACTGCATGGCGTTACTGGAGGCTTCCGTACCGATGGAGCCGGTCGCCGCCTGGATGTTCTGACTCTGAATTGCCGCTTGAACGTCCCGTTGGCCGAGACCGTAATACCTCATGCGGATCGGGTCAAGCCATATACGCATACTGTAACGCATTTCACTCATCATCATCGCCTGACCGACCCCATTGACGCGAGCTACGGCATCTTTGACGTTGTTACTGACGTAATTGCTCAGGAACAACGGCGTATGTTCCGGGTTCTCGCTGACAAAAACGATGGAGGCGAGAAAGTCGGCGGTCCGTTTGTTGACGCTGATTCCCCGCATGGTAACTTCGCTCGGCAAGACCCGCTCGGCCCGTTTGACGGCGTTGTTGACGTTCACCATCGCAATGTCGGGATTGATACTGGGATCGAAGGTAAGCGTCAAAGAATACCCGCCGCTGTTGTTCGAAACGGACGAGTAGTAGATCAACCCTTCAATCCCGTTGATTTCGGCCTCCAGCGGAGCGGCAATGGTGTCGGCGATGACCTGGGCACTCGCCCCGGTGTAGCTGGCCGAGACGATGATCGTCGGCGGAGCGACCTCAGGATATTCGGCAATCGGCAAGCGTCCGATACAAATCATTCCTCCCAGGATCAGGAAGAGAGAAATGACCATCGCAAATTTCGGACGCCGAATAAAGAAGAATGAGAACATATTATTGGTAACTCAAAACAGTAGAGGAAATCGGAAATCGGGAATCGGAAATCGGGAATCGGGAATCGGGCCTGATAATCCGTTTACACTTTGAGTTGGTAATAACTGCCTGGAGGGGCCGTCCGAAACAGACGACGAACCTGTGACGGTCCCCACTTTTACGCCGTGATCCCTTTGGTCAAGGTCATAAACGCCGTTTCAAGATTGATTTCGTCCTCTTTGAACGACCGGATTCGGATTCCGTTTTCGACCAAAAGCGTCGGCAAATCACAGTAATCATCAATTCCCTGTTCCTTGTTGACCGAAACGCTCAAGATCGGATGATTTCGGAGCGTTTGAATCTCGACGGAACGAACAGATCGGTGCTGCTCCAAAATATTCGCGGCTCTTTCCAAACCGTCGACCACGTCGATTTGCAACACTATGTAATCGCGGACTTTCCGCATCACTTCGGCAACGTCGGCGTTGACAAGCAATTCGCCCCGTTCGATGATCCCAACTTTGTTGCACACGTCGGCCAATTCCGGGAGAATGTGGCTGGAAACCATGATCGTTTTGCCTCGGCCTCCAAGCCGTTTCAGGAGTTCCCGCATTTCGATTCTCGCTCTCGGATCCAGGCCGCTTGCCGGTTCGTCCAGGAGCAAAACCTGGGGATCGTGAAGCAGAACCCTCGCAAGGCCGAGCCGTTGTGTCATGCCGCGAGACAAGCTGGTTGCAAGGGCTTCCCGTTTGTATCCAAGATCGACCAGTTCGAGCATCTCTTCGCAAACTTTCCGGCGTTTTTCTCCGCGAATCCGGTAAGCGGCGGCGAAGAATTCAAGGTACTCGATCACTTTCATGTCATCGTACACCCCGAAAAAGTCCGGCATAAATCCAATCAGACGGCGAATCTCTTTCGGATGCGTGTAGATCGACAGATCGCAAACATACGCTTCGCCCCAAGTCGGTTGCAAAAGCGTGGCGAGGATTTTCATCGTCGTCGTTTTTCCGGACCCATTGGGGCCGATAAAACCGAAGAGGTCCCCTTCAACAAGATCGAGTTTCAAGTTCTTCACGGCAAACAGTTTGCCATATTGTTTGGTGAGGTCTTCGGTTTTAATCATGGGAACAACGGGTAAAAAATGGAAATCCGACCGGAAAAGAATCGTTTCATTGTACCGCAACCCCAAAAAAAGGGCAAGGTAACGCAAAGGTGCGGGTTTTTGTGGTGTTTCGGTTCACCCTTCCCGGCAAAACACGGCTACGGCACTATTCCTCTTTCTCCGCATCGGCATCCTGCTTTTTGAGAATATCGTCAACGACGCCGTACTCTTTGGCTTCTTCCGCCGAAAGGTAAAAGTCGCGGTCCGTATCCTTCGCAATCAGGTCAATCGGTTTGCCGGTGTGGTTGGCCAAAATTTGGTTGAGCGTCTCGCGGTCCTTCAAAATCTGGTCGGCCTGAATTTCAATGTCGGAAACCTGACCATCGACGCGTCCCCAGGGTTGGTGGAGCATTACCTTCGCATGGGGCAGAGCGAACCGCTTCTCCTTCGTTCCACCGGCCAGGAGAATCGCGCCGCCGCTCGCCGCCAAGCCGACGCAATACGTGCTGACCGGGCAACTCAGGATTTGCATCGTGTCGTAAATTGCCAGCGTCGCCGAAACGCTACCGCCGGGAGAATTGATATAAAAGTGAATATCCTTACGACGATTCTCGCTTTGTAAATAGAGCAGTTTCATCACGAGTTCGTTGGCCGTTTCGTTTGAAATCACCCCCTGGAGAAAAATAATCCGGTTTTCCAGAAGGAGATCGCCGAGCGTCATCGAACGTTGACGTTGGTAGTCCCGATAGCTGTTTTGTGAGTCCATGTTTGGTTAGTGGTTAATGATTAGTGATTAATGATTAGTGATTAATGATTAGTGATTAATGATTAGTGGGAAATAGCTCCATCGCTAACCACTAATCACTAATCATTAACCACTAATCACTAACCACTGAAGCATTGTCCCGGGAATGTCTTTTTAATCAAGGGCGGTTATCGAATGAAAACGGAAAAAAATAATCGGAAAAATCGGAATTTTTGAACAAGAAAGATGGGATTTGTCCAGGCGTTCGGAACAGAATATGAGGAAATATTACACGGCATCAACTCTCAAACCGCGATTTTGTGGTATAATGGACACGGTGTCTATTATTGTTTTTTGAAATCGTCATAGATTTAATAAACATTCAGTCCGGGTGAAGCCTTGCTTGCGGGGATTCCGGCTGGGTATTCCGTGACGAGGCGTTGTTTGGTATTTTACAAAGGTTAATGACGGGATGATTGAGGATAAATCGAATCAGAACGAAAACCAGCCCCCATCCTCGAAAAAGAAGGGAGGAGAGCGTGGAACATTCGCAAAAGCAGACCTTCCCACAGGGGGAGGAGCGACCGGTCAACATCGGGCGGCCCCTCTTCTTACGGAAAAAGAAGAATGGAAGAAAATCGGGGAAGCAACCTACATCGACCCGGCGTTCGAAAGAGTTCGTTTGATCGTCCTTGCCATTCTCTTGGTCCCTCTCATGGGAATCGCGTACTTCCAGTCGATCCACGACATCGTCAGGGTTTGGTATCGTGTTCAGGATTATTCCCACGGTTTTTTGATCGTTCCACTGGTTATCTACTTCCTCTGGATACGTTTTGACACCTATCCGGGAACGCAAAAATCGCTCTGCTGGTTCGGATTGATTCCGATTATGTTTTCGTTCGTCGCCAGGTATTTTGGCTCATTGCAATACATGGAGGCGGTTGAACAATGGTCGATTTTCTTGTGGATCATCGGCATTGTGTGGCTCCTGTACGGAAGCCGCGTTTTTCTTTGGGCACTGCCGTCGATGTCGTTTTTACTGTTCATGTTCCCGCTGCCATATCGGTTGAACGTGAACATGCGTCAGGAGTTGCAGCAGATTGCAGCGCAGTTTGCGGCGTTTTTGCTCCAGACCATCGGACAACCGGCGATCAATTTCAAGACGACGATTCGCCTCGGACTTCTCGAAATCGGTGTGGAGGCCGCCTGTTCCGGGATTCGCTTCCTCGTCAGCTTTTTTGCGATTGCCATTGGAACAATCCTGTTGCTACGCCGTCCTTGGTGGCAAAATCTGTTCATTCTCGCCGGCGTCGTCCCCATCGCCTTGTTTATCAATGCGATTCGAATCGTTATGACGTCGCTGTTTATCAAGTATTGCTCGGCGACGTTGGAAGGATTTTCCAAAGAAGGCCAGTCCGTCGGAGTCGTTGCGGATAAATTCGCAGGGTATATCGCCATCGGTATGGCGTTTGCACTCTTTGCGTTGTTTGTGTTTTACCTGACCCGGGTTTTTCGAAAAGTCAATTTGTTACAAAACTAACTAATTAGTGATTAGTGATCAGTGATTAGTGATAATACTGTACTAATCACTAACCACTAATCGCTAATCACTTAAAAAAAGGTGCCAGATGTCAATGGACAATATGCCAATGGATAACGGTGTCGTGGTCAACCCGACCGGGGGAGAGGTCGGGTTTTCACACCGCGAAAATTATTCCGGTGCACATCAGCCGATCATGGACGCTTCGCAGTCTTCCGGTGTGACGCCGCAGGTTCTTGTTCTTTTGCTGGTTTGCGCGATCAAACGGAATTGGAAATGGGCGTTTTTTTTCAGTTTGGTCCTCTCGTCGCTCGGGGCCGCCGCAACCTGGTTGTTTTTTCCGGTGAAGTATGAGGCGTCTTCCTGGGTTTTCGCATTTTCACAGGTTCCTTACACCGTCTTTCAGACCCCCGAGGGGAGAGGGGATTACGAGAATTTTCTGGCGACGCAATTTGCCCTTATCAAAAGCGAACGGCTTCTCGAGGAAGTTCTCAAAGACGAACGTCTGGCACAAGTTACGGAGCTTCACAAGCAAAAAGACCCGGTCAGGTGGTTACAAAAGAACATTACCGTTTCCCGGCAGGGAAAATCGGAGTACTTTACGATTTCTTTCGCCGACACCAATCCGGACGACGCATTGGCTGTCACGGCGGCCGTCACGAAGGCTTACATGGATCGGTACATGAATGAGGTGGAGAACAGGGACACAAAGTTGACCGGCGACCTCGTGCTGGAAAAAACGAACTTTGAAAGTCAGGTTCGTCTTCAACAAAAACAAATTCAACAGTTGATGCGGGATGCAGCGGGCAAAGGTGCGGATTTGGCCGGTGGAATAATGCAGCAGGAGTCGATTCTCCGGGACTACCTGCTTGAAGACGCAAAACTGCAAGCGATGACCGCTCGTTATGAAGCGGCCAAGGGATTCAATCCGGACGTACAGGAAATTCCGCAATTATTGATCAATAAAGCCATTCGGGACGATCCGACGGTGGCTTTTTATCGGGCGCAGGTCGATTCGTTGACCGCAAAAATCGACGCCAGATCCAAGATGGTTACTGCCGACGATCCGAGTCTTCGGGAATTGAACACCAGATTACAGGAAGCCAAGGCGGATTTGGAAGAATTGGAAAAAACGTTGGTGATGGCAAAACAAAGAGACTTGCAAGAGGAATTGAAGGTACGCGCCCAAGAGAATGTGTGGGCCATGGAAGCGGAAATCAAAAGTCAAACGGCACTTGTCGCCATATTGAATGAAAAAGTCAAGCAACAAAAGTCCGTGGCTCAGGATCGAACCGATGACACCGCAACCATCGAATTTCTTAAGCTGCGACTGGATAGGGACAACCAAACGTTGGACAAACTTTCCGAAAGAGTGACCGCTCTTGCAACCGAGGCCCGTTCTGCGGCTCGCGTGATTCTCGACAGGGAAGCGAGAAGGCCGACGTCGCCGAAAGTTGCGTTGAAATTCCCGCTAACCATTATGGTCGGTCTCGGTCTGTTTGTCGTTCCTTTCGTTCTCGGCATCGCTTTGGAAATGATGAAGCCGCGATTGTACCACGTTTCCCAAGTCCGGAAGGCGGCCCCGGAAATTTTGATCGGCGAAATTATGGAACCGCCGGTTGCCTGGCTTCACGGAAACACTTTCCGCAAGCGACTGGCCAAATATCGGGAAACCGTTCACAATTGGTGTACGCATTTATTGCTGGCGGATCCGTTCCGGCGTTATCAAACCATGGCGATTGCCAGCGTTGCCGGAGACGACGGAAAAACGTTTTTAGCAATCCAAATCGCCACGGCCATGGCGCAGATGAAGAGCGGTCCCGTCCTTTTGATTGACGGCGATATGCGTGTCGGACGCTTGCATTTGCTCTTCGGAAACGAAGAACCAGGCCCCGGCTTGGCCGATGTCCTCTCGTTCCGAAAAGGAATCGGTGAAGCAATCGTGATGAATGAGCGGGAACCGAACTTGCACCTGCTTTCCGCCGGAAATCTGGATATTTCCCCTTACGAACTCCTCGGAGACGGTCGTTTTCGGGAATTGCTTGACACCTTAGGGGAACACTACTCCATGATTTTGGTCGTGGTTCCGCCGGTCGCCAACGCGGCGGAATCGCTGATTATGGCCTCCAGCGTTGACTCCGTTCTCCTTTGCGTTCGTCAGGGAGAGACCGTTTTGGCCGCAATGGAAGATGCCTTCCGGAAACTGGTGAATACCGGGAGTCACGTCGATGGAATCGTAGTGAAGGATATTCCTTATTCCCACATGGCCGGAAAAGACGGCGGATTCTCCGACAAAATCGAGCAAATTCGTTTGGCTCACCTGTTAAAACAGGCCGACGCTTATTGAAGTCGGCAGATAGCAGACGGCAGACAGCAGAGAGTTCTGCTGTCTGCCGTCTGTTTACTCATTTTTCATTTTTTATTTTTCATTTGAGCAATGTCCACGTCGCAAATAAAAACGGATTCACCTACGCCCACCTCGAAAGAGATGTCCCGGAGTCTTATGAAGGAAGCGGGACAATCCTATGTTTTTTCGTGGGGTTGGTTTCTTGGCGGTATGGTCGTTTTGACTCTGCTTTGTCTTTCGGCCTATGGGATGCGAACGTTAAACATGTTCAGTATGGCCCAACAAATCGTCGATATTTCCGAGGGGTTGGAAAAAGAAGGCGACCTCAGAGGGGCGATTGATGTTTTGGCGTCGTTTTTGGAATCGCATCCGAATAATCCCGGCGTTTGGAAACGTCAGTGCGATTTGTGGAACAATTTGTATCAATCACAAAGAATGACGTCGCGCGACATGTTGACCAAGGCGATTGAACGTCATAAGAGGGCGATCCCGTTTTTGAAAGACGATTCCATCAAAGAGGTGCGGGAACGGATTTTGGAAATGGAACTGGAGGTGGCCAAGTCCGATCCCTCCGGTCTCGCATGGGCCGGTACGCTTCTCAACGCCAGGGAAATACGGCAACTTTGGAACAACCATCCCCTGGCGACAAAGGTTTTGGCGATGGGAGCCTACAGGCGATTTATCATGACGGAGCAACGCCCTGCGAATGAGGACTTGCCCCTGGACAAGCTCCTCCAGACAGCTTGGGAATTGAATCGCGGCGACATCGACCTGGCGATTGATTACGCGGCGTTTCTCCGTGGTGTCAAACCGGACTGGCAACTTGTGATTAGTCAGGGACTTCTTACAAAAGACGCCACAATGAGAAACGCAGAGGCGGACGAGGTTATCGACACGATGGTTTCGGAAAATCCGAATGACGCAACCGCTTATCTTACCCGTTACGACTATCAACGCAGTCACAACCAGTTGGATTTCTCCAAATCGGAGATGGCCCCGGACTTGGTCAAGGCGTTGGAGTTTGCCCCCAATGCCCCACGGGCTTTGAAATACGCGGGACTACAAATGTTCATCCGGTCTCAAACCATCCGGGCCCAGGGGAAAATCCAGGAAGCGGACGAAAGCCGGGAGAAGGCACGCGATTACTTTGTCCGTGTGACTCAAGTGAATCCGAACGATCCGGAAGGGTATCTTTTGCTCGGTAAATGGTACATGGCGTCCAACCAGCCGAAGGAAGCTCTCAAAACCTGGGAGACCGGACGCCGAAATGTTGACCGTTTTTCTCCGGACATTGTCAGTGAAGTCGCGTATACTTCCATTGAGCAAAAATTATTCGATCAGGCCAAAAATGCAATCGCCGATTTGGAGCAATTCCGGGTTACTGTCGGACCAAAGTTGCGAGGTGCGGACAACGCAAGGCTTGGTCGAACATGTGGTTTGCTTCGTGGAAAATTGTACCTGGCCCAGCGTGATGACGCCCTGGCTCAGCAAGCGGAAGCCAATCGTAAAATCGAGGATGCTCAGGCGAGGAATGTCGCTGTTGATCCGAATTTGCGGAAGCTGGCGGAAGACAGTAGCGTTGCGGCGGAGCGTTTACGGGGTCTGGCTTACCGGGAGATATCTTCCCAATTGAACGGCCTGGATGAAATGCTTTTCGATCTCAGCGGCGGAACCGTGCTTTCCCGTTTGGAAGGGGATGGTTTCATCAGTCTTGGCCGTCTGGATGCGGAGTTTCAGATGTGGGATAATGCGGCAAAATGGTACGAAAAGGCAAGGGTCTTTCCTGCGGTTGCTCCTCTTGCAACGATCCAGGCGGCCAATGCTTACGAACGCGCCAACCGGTTCGATACGGCACTTGCGACCCTGCAAAGCGGAGCAAAACGTTATCCGGAAAATCCGGCCCTTCGCTTCTTTTACCTGAACGCTTTGTTTGCCCAGGAATTGGCGAAACCGGAACCAGTGGGCAGAAACTACACGCTCATGGAAAATGAACTCAACGAAGTCGCGTTGCTCCAAGACCGACTGACGCAACCTTGGAAACTCGATACGATGCGGGTTCGGCTCCAGTACGTCCGAGGGGGGGGAACTCGTCAGGTTCAACAGGAATGTTTGTCGCGGTTGCGGGAATTGGAAAGCAATGTGAAATATGCGGAAGACCCGCAATTCTACGCCGAAATCGCATCACAATACAGTTCCATGGGGGCTTTTGAGGATTTCAATCGCGCAATCAATCGGGTTCGCGAGCTACCCAAAGGAGAAACCCCTTACTATGTGCTGCGAATCGAAGACGCACGGCGTCGCGGTGATATGACGTCGGCTCTTTCCTTCGCCGACGAAGCACTGGCACTTGTCCCGGAAGCGGAAAAGTCGAGGTTTACCCGGGTTCGGGAAATCCTCGAAAATCCCGGAAGCGCGGCTTATCTGGATCCCGATGAAGAGTACGGGCGATTGAAAGACCTTTACGAGGGGAAAAAGATTCACGATCCGCAGACCTTCTTCGAGCTGGCGAATTTGGCGTTTTCCCGGGGTGAAGTGGAAATCGCCAAAAATATTGAAGACCGCTTGAAACAAATCGAAGGGGAGACGGGAACGCTTTGGCGTTATTTGGCCGTAAGACGTTTGATTAAGCAGGCCGGCGGAGATCCCGGCAGTGAACTTTTGAACAACGCCAGAGCAATCCAAAGGGACATTGCGGGAACGCGGCCCAACTGGGACATGACCTACGTTTTGAAAGCGGAAATCGAGAAAGAATCCGGTAATACGCTTGAAGCGATCGTCGCCTACGAAGCGGCGGTTGATCGCGGTTGCCGTCAGCCAACGGTCTATCGTGATCTGATTACGCTCCTTTACCAAAGTGGACGGGCGAATGACGCGGAAAAGATACGAAAAATCGCAGGCGGAATTTTCGGAGCAGCGTTCTTTGGAACTGAAAATGTGTTTCCTCCTCCTTACCAAGGCTATTACGAACAGATTTTTAAAGCACTCCAGGAAGGCAACGTCGGTTCTGCGGACAACCTTGCCAATGCTTGTATTAAAAGGGCGGTCGAAAATCGGGAATCGACGGATCTCATTCTGGATTTGAATACGCGAATCGGCAAATTGTTCATGGACTCTTCCAACGAGGCCAGCGCGGAACGTTTCCTCGCCACGCTTGCCGAAAAAGGGGGCAAGTTCGTATTTCCTCTGGCGGTTTGCTACGTCAAAATGGAAAAAACGGACGAAGCGTTTGAACTTTTGGTGCGTGAACTGGAAAAACCGACCGTAGACCCTTCGATTTTGGTATCCTTGTTGATTCTGTCCACCCAGGCGAAACCATCGGAGGCCGTTTTTCAGAAAATCGATCTCCAGTTGGAACGGTTGGAGCCGTTGTTCACCGATAAAATGGAAACGTTGATCCAGTTGGCCGATTATTGGATCAATCGGGACAGACTCGACCAAGCCATACCGATTTACCGAAAAGGATTGGAACTGGAACCTGGTAGCTTGTTGGTTCTCAATAACCTCGCTATGTTGCTTGCGGAAAATGCCCGAAAAGGCAAAATTTCGACAATCGCTCGCGGCGAATTTCGCGCGGACGAAGTCAAGCGTATTCCCTTGGCAATCCCTCAGCCGAGGAAAACCTATATTTTTCGTTTCCCGGGCCAAACGGTTCCCAATCCGGAAGATTTTCGTTTCCTGGCAACACCGTGAGAGTGAAACACAGGAAAATGATTTTTCCCTTGTTTGCGTCGGGGCTTGCCCCGATGCGGGAAACGATGTAAACTCAACAGACAACTTTTATTAGCAATAAATCATGAAAACGATTCTAAACCAAACGACTTTCCGGAGAGCGTTTCTTTTCCTCGGGATCGTCACAGTGCTGGCATTGCCTGGAAACTGGATTTCTCTGGCTCGACAATCCGGGACGCCCGTTGACGTTACCGATACAGCCAAAATTACCCTGATTACAGGCGGATTTCACGTGGATTTTCCCAATCCGGTTTCTTTGTCCGAAATCACCTATACGGGAGATTATCAAGGCCCTTATGATGTTTCCTGTCCTTCGGCGGTCGATACGAGTCTGGAGGCTTATGCGTTGATTGACAAGGCGTTGGAAGGCAGACCGGATGATCCGACGCTTTTGGACACGAAGGGATTGATCCATTTGAAAAATGATCGTCCGCAAGACGCCATTCCGTTATTTGAACGGGCCGTTGAAATTACTTGTGAAGGGCCGATCTACGTTCTTCATCTGGCTTTTGCCCAAATGAAAAACGGTGAAAACGAAAAAGCCGTAACGACGTTCGAAAAAGTCCGACCGCTTTTGATTACTCGCACCGATTTACTTTTGCGTGACAACAAAGCGATGTTCGACGAACTGGAAATGAAACTCGGCGCACCGAGCCTGTAACAAGTGGTTAATGGTTAGTGATTAGTGATTAGTAGTGAATCACTAATCACTCACCACTAATCACTAATCACTCACCACTAATCACTAATCACTCACTTATGGACCAACACCATCAAGAATCGCGTTTGGCGGATAGCATTGTTAGTGTGCAAATTGCCGAACAGTCCAGTAAAACGGAAATGGGACCGTTGTTTTTTGGCATGGTCATTGTGATCGTTTCCACTTTATTGACGACGTACGTTGTCGGAACGAATTGGGGATGGTGGGGAAAGATGCGGTTGGCAATGCGGGAGGCAGCGGTTGTTATCGATAAAATTCCCAGAAATTTTGACGAATGGGAAGCGGCAACCGATGACGAGGAATTGGACGCGGCTTCGATTGAGCAACTGGAACTTGAGAAGTATGTCGTCAGACGGTATACAAGTAAAACAACCAATGAGACGGTTTCTCTGATTTTCATGGTTGGTCCGACAGGGCGTTTAACGACTCATACACCGCAAATTTGTTTCGGTGGGCGAAATTACAGGATGGATTCTCCCCCGATTCCTGTTTCGTTTCCTTACGAAGGCGATGACGGTTCAACGAATAAAGATTCGCTTGCCAAAATCGTATTCAAAAATCAATCCGTCAGCGGCGGCGCAAAACTCTTTTATTACGGTGTTTCCGCTGGCCAGGAATGGATGCCGATTACCGGTACCTCCCGGTCGGAGCTGCGACATTATCGTTTTCTTTATAAATTACAAGTCGAAGCGTTCACCGGTGAAGATCAGAGCGGGGACGATGACGTCATAGCGCGATTTCTGCGGGCGTTTCTTCCCACGATTCGTCCGGAACTTGTGAAATGTATCTGATTCCGGCTTCCATCATTGCAGAGAAGGACGTGTGTATGCGGTTTCTCAGGGATTGATCCGGATCACATTTTTGAACAACGGCTTGCTTTCGTTGATTTTGTTTTCATTTCCGAAAACGCAGATGTTGTTCTGCTTCATCGCTTTATCGAGAATTTCGCCGAAACCGCGAAGTTCGAGAGCGGTGGTTGCGAGGACTTCGTCCCGTTCCCTTTGAATCTCGGCCTGCGAAATTCCGACGATGTACCTCGTTGCCGCCCTGGCCCCTTTTTCCGCCGGAGTTGTCGGTCGGTCCATCGAACCGCTGGTTGCAATGATCGCTTTGGTCAAATCGAGATCGGACATTTCCAACATTTCGACGAATTTTGCCGTTCCGTCAAAAACATCGACGGTCCGCTGCAAGTGCGGATCGCGGTACGACATGAACGAGAACAGGCCGGTCCGATCTACTGTAAAACCGCTCCCGTAAGCCCCGCCCTGAACGCGGATGTTGTTCCAAAGGTACCCGGTTCGCAAAACGTTGGAAAGTACGTTCATTTTCCCGGAATAAACGCCCCCCACCGCCTTAAAATCCGCCGCTTTGGCAACGTACTGAACCTGCGACGGGATCACGACCGCCTCGTTACGCTGTTCCGGTTGGAAAACAAACGGCTTTTTCACGTACTCAAACGCCGAAACCTTGTTCGCAAACGCTCCGAAATTACTCTCCAACGTCTTGAATTCCGGTTCGCTTACGGTAACGCTCACAAGCATCGCGTTCCGGTTGAAGAGCAGCTTCGCGGTTTTCTGAAGTTTTTCGGAAAGCTCCTGCGACCTGGCGTCAAAGTTCTTTTCCAAGTCGGCAAGGAATTGGTAATAGGTCAAACCGCCGATCCGTTCCCGATACGCTACAACCGGTGAAAAGTACGACGCTGCCCGCATTTGGGCAAACACGTTCCCGGACGAAATGAGCCGTTGCTCCATTCCGACGCGGTTTTCCTGGATGATTTCCTTGAGGCGGGCCGGATCGTCGAACTTGGACGTGAGCATCATTTCGAGGATCAGGTCCAACCCCTTGTCGAGTTTCGGAATCATCGTCTTGGTTCCAAACGTAAACTTCGGATAGAACACGTCCAGGGAATCTTTCGACGAAATCGGTGAAAAACCGGTTCCGATCCCGCCGGTGTGAATGTCAATCTCGCTCGTCAAGTCCGCATAGGTGTAGTTTTCCGTATCGACTCGCCCGATCACGTCGGACAGGATGGACGCATACGGAATCAGCTCTTCCGGGATCGAATCGGCATCAAAAAAGACGGACAGATAAACGATTCCGGTGGTTGCAACGTCGTGGTTGAGGAATTTCGTCTCCGCAATCGTCAATTCCCGGCACGGAAACTCTTCCGCTTTCGGATCAATGTCTTCCCGCTGAAGCGTCGGGATTTTCGCAACGTCCTCCGGCTTGTCCGGGGCAGCCTGGCGTTCGAGCAACGCAACTTGCGTTTCTTTGATTTGCTCCAGTTGTTCTGGCGTGAACGATTGTTTGATCTCCGCCAACTTTTGCCGAACTTGTTCGTTTTTCTCTTCGTCGAGTCCCTGTTTCGGTTTCATGACGACAAGTGCCCGGGACGTGTTGTCCAAAAGAACTTTTTGAACCAATTTTTCAAAGTACCGATTGGGAACTTCCTCCTTGATTTTTTTCAAAATCGGCTCAAACCGTAAATACATGAGCGGGTCCGCCCCGTAAGCCCAGGAGTCGAGCAACTGCATGTTGACCGCAAGCCCCTTGGGAAAACCGGAAATCTGGAATTCGCGGAGGGAAAATTCGGTCCGATTGATCGCTCCCTCAACGAGTTTCGGATCGAATCCCTTTTCGACAATTTGCCGGAGCGTTTTTTCGACCACGTCGACGAATTCCTGTTGCCGATCCGGATTCGAGTTTTTCACGACCACGGAAAAACAGGGTTGCAGAATCGAATTGTCCCAAGAACCTTCAACGTCTTTACCGAGTCCGGCGTCGAGCAAAGCACGGCGTAGCGGCGACGCTTGCGAATCGACCAAAATGTACGAAAGTAGGTTCATTGCGTAGTGCATTTCGGCGTCCGGAGAGTTGCCGATCAGGTAGTTCATCGTGAGGAACGTTTTGTCCTCAATCGGGTCGTCCGGATCAACGGAGTATTCCTCGATAAACTCCTTCGGAGCGGAAAACGCACCCTGGAGCACAATGTTCGCGTCAACGGTTTGCTTGTCGAACCGGCTCAGGTACTCCTTGTCGATAAACGCAAGATGCTCGTCGATGTTTCCGTTGCCGTAAAGATAAATGAGCGAATTGGACGGATGGTAAAACTTTTTGTGAAACTCAATGAACATTTCCTGCGTCAGGTCGGGAATCGCTTTCGGATCGCCGCCGGACTCTTTGCCGTAGGTTCCGTCCGGGTAAAGGCACTGGCTCACAACGCGGTACAACATCCCTTGCGGCGACGAAAACGCCCCTTTCATTTCATTGTAGACGATCCCGTTGTAAGCCAAATCGCCGGTTTCTTCGTCCACTTCGTAATGCCAGCCTTCCTGCATGAGGATTTCCGGCGTCTTCACGACGTTCGGGAAAAACACGGCGTCGAGGTAAACATTCATGAGGTTCCTGAAATCCTTGTCGTTGCGGCTTGCGACGGGGTAAATCGTCCGGTCGCTTGCCGTAAAGGCGTTAAGGAATGTCTGGAGCGAACCTTTGAGAAGATCGACGAACGGCTCCTTCGACGGAAATTTTTCACTTCCGCAAAGCACGGAATGCTCCATGATGTGCGAGATTCCCGTGTCGTCGGTCGGCGGAGTTCGAAAGGTGATGGAAAAAACCTTGTTGTCGTCCTCGCAGGAAAGGTAAAGAAGTGGAGCACCGCTCTTAACGTGTTCGAACATATAGGCTTTCGATTTGACTTCTTCGACGTCTTGAACCCAGAGAAGTTTGAAACCGTGTTGCGTGGAATGGACCTGTGGCGTGTAGGGTTGAGACATGTTTTGAGCGTTTGTTACAGTGGAAACAATTGTGAGCAGGATAATCGAAACAATCCAGCGTGGATGAGACTTCATGACAGCACCATTGAATGAGGCAGGTGTAGGATTTCAAGAGAAACGGGAGACGGAATTCTAGCCGGGATTGCTCGAAATGTAAACGGACTTGGTGTGAAATCGGGAGAAACACTTCGTCCGCCGACAGGTTCCGTTGTTCTTCAAATCACTTCCCAAGGCGGATTTGCCGGGAGGTAGGTGTTGAATTCGTCGAGCAATTGCTTTTGGTAATCGCCGGCGAACGTTTCGTTGAAAAAGCGGTCCAAGCCTTCGTTATAAAGCCGTTCCCAGCTTTTTTCCTCGGCACCGGGATTGATCGGAAAAAAGAGAGCCGCATTGGCAATTGCGGCGTTGTAATCGCCGGGGGCGTCGCCGACCATCAGGACGTGATTTGGCGGGTAATTTCCCTCTTTTTGGGCGAGTTGGAGCGATTCCTTTTTCGTGCCGACTTCTTGACCGCAAATCGCGGCGACGAGCGGAAGCAGGTTCTGGTTCTCCCATTCACGCACCAAAGCGGCCTGCGGCGTTGCGGAAACGACCAAAGCGTCGGCCCGGCCAAGTACTTTTTCCAAACATTCCCGGACGAATGGAAACGGCGGAACACCGTCGCCGACGATTTGGTCGATGGTTTCGTTGACCGCTTCGGACCACGCAAGCGTTTGGGCCAAACCCGGATCGCCGGTCGCTTCCACCGCTTTCTTGAGGGCCGGGTTGCCCAATTTCGTTTCCGCTTTCACCCATTCGATTAGCGACGCTGGCAATTCCGGGCAAACCCCACGATCCCTAACCGCCGGGCGGCGGCGAAGCCAGTCGAACACTTCGATCAGAGCGGGAAAGCGATTGATTCCCCGGCTTTTCGAGTAGAGATTGACAAATTCAATCGCTTCCCGGGCGTACTTGCTGATCCCTTTCAGTCCCCAGTAGTGGATAATGTTCGGAGCGAAACATTCCTTGTGCTTGAGTTCCATCGTATCGAACGCGCAACCGTCCGAGTCGATACCGATTAAAAATTTGTGTTTGGATGTGTACATTAGACTTGTTCGGAAACGACATATTTTCTTCTCTTGGTGTCCCCGCGAAAGCGGAATTCAGGCCAATGAGAACCGTCGATTCATTTTAAAACTGTA
>Ga0209628_10000874_pt1 | contig 18865 bp, 16 predicted proteins | sample TergutCu122P4_FD_187285 | JGI IMG/M metagenome (GOLD analysis project Ga0209628, IMG submission 187285) | Cubitermes ugandensis P4 segment gut microbial communities from Kakamega Forest, Kenya - Cu122 P4 (SPAdes) (version 2) | ecosystem: Host-associated > Arthropoda: Insects > Digestive system...
TGACCACGCTCAACATGCTGGACATGGAGCAGAAGCTCGACACGCTCGCCCCGGAGACGACCAAGCGGTACATGCACAACTACAACTTCCCGCCGTACTCCACCGGTGAGACCGGCCGCGTCGGCTCGCCCAAGCGCCGCGAGGTCGGCCACGGGGCGCTGGCCGAGCGGGCGCTGATCCCGGTGGTGCCGGACCGCGACGAATTCCCGTACGCAATCCGGCAGGTTTCGGAGGCCATCGGCTCGAACGGCTCGACCTCCATGGGCTCGGTCTGCGCGTCGACGATGGCGCTGCTGGAGGCGGGCGTACCGCTGAAGGCGCCCGTCGCTGGCATCGCCATGGGCCTGATGAGTGAGGAACTCGATGGCGAGATGCACTATCTCGCGCTGACCGACATCCTGGGCCAGGAAGACGCGCTGGGCGACATGGACTTCAAGGTCGCCGGTACGAAGGACTTCGTCACCGCGCTGCAGCTCGACACCAAGCTCGACGGCATTCCCGCCGCCGTCTTGGCGCAGGCGCTGCTGCAGGCCCGCGAGGCCCGCTACACCATCCTCGAGCTGATGAACAACACCATCGCCGCCCCGGCGGAGATGAGCCCGTACGCGCCGCGTATCATCACACTGCGCATCCCGGTCGACAAGATCGGCGAGGTCATCGGGCCCAAGGGCAAGATCATCAACCAGATCCAGGACGACACCGGCGCGAACATCGCGATCGAGGACGACGGCACGGTCTACGTGGGCGCCGACAACGGCGAGGCCGCCGAGGCGGCGCGCGCCATGATCAACGCCATCGCCAACCCGCACATGCCGGAGAAGGGCGAGCGCTTCCTGGGTACGGTGGTCAAGACCACCGCCTTCGGCGCGTTCGTGTCGCTGGTTCCGGGCAAGGACGGCCTGCTGCACATCTCCAAGATGCGCTCCCTGGCGGGCGGCGCCCGGGTCGAGAACGTCGACGACGTGGTCCTGGTCGGCCAGAAGCTCCAGGTCGAGGTCTCCGACATCGACGACCGGGGCAAGTTGTCGCTGATCCCGGTCGTGGAGGACACCGAGAAACAAGGCTGAGCCTCGTTGGCCATATTCTCACGGCCCTGGTCGCTCGTACAGCGCATATGGCATTAGACTTCTCCCGGAAGTAAGGACAGTCATGAAGATCGCAGTATTCGGCGCCAGTGGACGGATGGGTACGGAAGTCTGTCACGCGGTCGACCAGGCCGAGGGTCTCGAACTGGTCGCCCGTGTCGACATCGGGCTGCCGCGTGAGGCGGCGCTCGGTGCGGACGTCGTGGTCGACTTCACCCACCCGGACGCGGTCATGGACAATCTCGCATGGTGTGTCGAGCACGGGATCGGTGCCGTGGTGGGTACCACCGGGTTCACTCCCGCCCGTCTAGACCAGGTACGGTCTTGGCTCGCCGGCGCGCCCGGCGTCGGGGTGCTGGTCGCGCCGAACTTCTCGATCGGCGCCGTACTCATGATGCACTTCTCCCAGATCGCCGCCCCCCATTTCGAGTCCGTCGAAATCATCGAGGCGCACCACCCGGGCAAGGCCGACGCTCCGTCTGGCACAGCCGCCAACACGGCACGGATGGTAGCGGCCGCCCGTGCGGCCGCCGGCTGCCCGCCGATGCCGGACGCCACCAGCCACCAGGTCGATGGTGCCCGCGGCGCGGAGATCGACTCGGTCCGCGTCCACGCCCTGCGCCTGGCCGGCCTGGTCGCATACCAGGAGGTACGGCTGACGTCGGCGGGGGAGACCCTGTCGGTCATCTCGGACGCGCGATCACGGTCGTGCTACATGCCAGGGGTACTCCAGGGCATTGCCTGGGTTCCGGACCACCCGGGTCTGACCGTCGGGTTGGAGCCGGTGCTCGGTATCACAACTGAAAGATAGTATGTTTCCAACTGATCTGGGTCAGCCGCCGGCGTTGGCGCCTGACACCTTACGCATTCTGCCGCTGGGCGGGCTGGGCGATGTCGGCCGCAACATGACGGCCTTCGAGATCAACGGCGAGATTCTGCTCGTGGACGCCGGGGTGTTGTTCCCCGAGGAGGATCTACCGGGTGTCGATCTGATCCTGCCGGGGTTCAACGCCATCACCGACCGCCTGGACCGCGTGGTCGGGCTGGTCTTGACCCACGGGCACGAGGACCACATCGGGGCCGTTCCCTACCTGCTGGACGCCTGTCCGGGGATCCCCATATACGCGTCCCGGCTGACCCTGGGACTCGTGGACTCCAAGCTGCGGGAACACAGGACGGCGGAATCGGTCATGACCGAGCTGGCGGCGGGACAGAGGTTGACGATCGGGAGCCAGTTCGACATGGAATGTGTGGCGGTCACCCACTCCATCCCGGATGCGCTGGCATTGTTCTTCCGTACGGCCGGGGGAACGGTGCTCCACACCGGAGACTTCAAGCTGGACCAACTGCCGCTCGACAACCGCCTGACCGACGTGCGGGCCCTCGCCCGGTTCGGCGTCGAGGGTGTGGACGTTTTGATGGCCGACTCGACCAACGCGGAAGTGCCCGGGTTCACCGTGTCCGAGTCCGATGTGACGCCCGGCATCAAGAAGGTGTTCGACCAAGCCAGGGGCAAAATCGTCGTGGCCTGCTTTGCCTCGCACGTACACCGGGTGCAACAGGTGATCGACCAGGCGGTGGCGCACGGACGGGTGGTCGCCTACGCGGGCCGCTCCATGGTGCGCAACATGGGCATTGCCTCTGATCTGGGATATCTTCACGTGCCCGGGGGTACGCTGGCCGACATCTCCGACATGGCCGGGGTGCCTGACAACCGGCTGGTGGTGATCTGCACCGGCAGCCAGGGGGAGCCGCTGTCGGCGCTCGCGCGCATGGCCGGCCAGAGCCACCCCAACATCGACATTTTCCCTGGTGACACCGTCCTGCTGGCGTCATCGCTGGTACCAGGCAACGAAACGGCCGTTTATAGGGTGATCAATGCCCTGCTCCGCCTTGGCGCATCCGTGGTTCACCGGGCGAACGCGTTGGTGCACGCCTCCGGCCACGCCAGCGCGGGGGAGTTGTTGTACCTGTACAACCTGGTGCAGCCCCGTTACGTCTTGCCCGTGCACGGCGAGCCCAAGCATCTGTTGGCCAACGCCGGGGTGGCGGAGCAGGCCGGGATCGTCGGCGTACTCGTCGTGGAAGACGGAACCACCGTCGATCTGCACGATCATGTGGCGTCGGTCACGGGAAAGGTCGACGCGGAATACATCCTCGTCGACGGGGTGTCCGTCGGATCGGTGACGGAGGAATCCCTGGCTTCGCGCCGGATCCTCGGCATGGAAGGCTTCATCGCGGTCATCGCCGTGGTGGCCGGCGAGGAAGGCGAAGTCCTCGCGGTCGACATCGTCGCCCGCGGTTTCATGGACGACGACTCCGTCTTCGACGACGTCGAGCCCGAAATCCGCTCCAACCTGGCGGCGGCGGTCGCGGAGGGCGTCACGGACACACACCTGTTGCAGCAGACGGTACGGCGTACGATCGGGCGCTGGGTGGCGACGACGCTCCACTCGCGGCCGATGATCGTACCGATTGTGATCCATACTTGAGGTTTGTGTATAATAGCCAAGTTGGTTTCGGCCAAGTTGGTTTCGGGCGCCTGCCCGATGAATCCGAGGAGTTTTTGATGGCAGCCGTATGCGACATCTGCGCCAAGTCCCCGAGCTTCGGGCACAACGTACCCTGGTCGAAGAAGAAGACTTTGCGGCGGTGGAACCCCAACATCCAGCGCGTGAAGGCCGTCGTCAACGGCACACCCAAGCGGATGAACGTGTGTACCGCCTGCCTCAAGGCCGGCAAGGTTTCTCGCTGAGCTTGTCCGCCAAAGCCGAACAACCCGCCCGACCGGGCGGGTTTTGTCGTTGTGTGACTCGAATTCGAAATCCGGCCAAAATCTGTCAGACGCGCTGTTTAGACTGTATCCATGAGTGAATTGGTTACCGAAGATACCGAGTTGCTGAACGGGGACCCATTAGTCGAAAGAGTGTCGCCTCATCAGGGGTCGGAATGAGCAACTGGAAGACAGAAGCGTTTGCCGAGTTGGCCGTACCGCTCAAGAAGGCCCTGGGTGACGAGACCGCGAAGGCGTTCCTGGGACTGGGCTGTGAGACCCTGTCCGATTTACTGCGTCTGCTGCCGCGGCACCTGATGTCCGGGACCCAGATGACCGATATCGCGGCGCTGATCGAGGACAACCGGGGCAAGGAGGAGTACGTGGCGGTGCTCGCGCAGGTGGCCAAGATTTCCGTGGCCGGCGATGAGCCGAAACAGCGGCTGGAGGTACGGCTGACCGATGGCAGCGCGTGGCTGAACGTGACTTTCTTCGGCAAACCCTGGCAGTTGGACTACTGGAAAGAGATGCTGTCGGCCTCGGACCGGGGGATTTTCGCGGGGAAGCTCGGCTGGTTCAACAAATCCGCCCAGCTCGCGCACCCGGCGTTCGCCATGATCACCCGGAAGGGGTTCGTGGGCAACAAGGCGAACAGGAAGATGGCGAGCCAGGTGATGGCATCGTCGTTCATCGGGTTGTACCCGCAGACGAGCAAGCTGCACACCTGGATGGTGTCGGAGTCGATCGGGATCGGGATGCAGTACCTGGTTGTGGCCGATGATCCGATGCCGGAGTGGGTGCGCGAACGGGCCGGCGTACTGGAAATGCATGAGGCGTTCAAGGCCGTGCACACGCCGGTCAGCCAGGAGCGGTTCGACGCCGGGGTACGGCGGCTGCTGTTCGACGAGGCGTTCGGCGTGCAGCTGGCGATGGCGTACCGGCGGGAGGACGCCTCCCGGCACAATGCCGTGCCCAGGGTGGCCGCCGAGGGCGGATTGGTGTCCCGTTTGGATGAGCGGCTGCCGTTTCGGCTGACGCGCGAACAGGCCGAGGTGGGCGAGGTCATTGCCGCGGACCTGGCGCGCAAGCGGCCGATGCAGCGGTTGCTGCAGGGCGAGGTCGGGGCCGGCAAGACCGTCATCGCGTTGCGGGCCATGCTGGCCGTGGTCGATGCGGGAGGCCAAGCCGTGCTGATGGCGCCGACGGAGGTACTGGCGCAACAACACTGGTTGACGGTGACGGGGCTGATGGGGGACCTGGTGGGCGGCGGGTTGCTGGCCGGCGGCGGCCCCGCGACCGATGTGGTGCTGCTGACCGGGTCGATGACGGCGGGCGCCAAGTCCGCCGCCCTGGAGAAGATTGCTTCCGGCCAGGCCGGGATCGTCATCGGTACGCATGCGTTGTTGTCGGCGGGGGTACGGTTCTTTGACCTGGGCCTCGTCGTGATCGATGAGCAACACCGGTTTGGCGTCGAGCAGCGCAAGGCGCTGGGGGAACAGGCCGTGGCCCGGCCGCACATGCTTGTCATGACCGCCACGCCCATCCCGCGCTCGGTGGCGCTCACCGTGTTCGGAGACCTCGACTTGTCGACATTGACGCAGATTCCGGCGGGCCGGGCCCGGGTGACGACAACGGTTGTGGACCAGGTGGCGCACCCGGGCTGGGTCGACCGGGCGTGGGACCGGATCCGCGAGGAGGTGGCGCAAGGGCGGCAGGCGTACGTGGTGGCGCCGAGGATAGACGCCAGCGAACGCAACGAATCCGCGTCCGTGGTGGCGCTGGCCGACAAACTGGGTTCCGGCCCGCTGAAAGGCCTGCGGCTGGCCGTGCTGCACGGGCGCCTGCCCTCCGCGGAGAAGACCGACATCATGAACCGGTTCAGTGCGGGGACGATCGATGTCCTGGTCGCGACCTCCATGATCGAGGTCGGGCTCGACCAGCCGAATGTGTCCATGATGGTGATCTGGGATGCCGACCGCTTCGGCATCTCGCAGCTCCACCAGTTGCGCGGCCGCATCGGCCGCGGGGCGTACCCGGGGCTGTGCCTGTTAATGACCGGCGCCGAAGAAGGCAGTCCGACCAGGGCGCGCCTGGATCTGGTGGCGGGAACCAGGGATGGTTTCGCCCTGGCCCAGGCGGACCTGTCCCAGCGGCGCGAAGGCGACGTCATCGGCATGAGCCAGTCCGGGAAACGCGGCGCCTTGCGGCTGCTCAACGTACTGGATCACGCAGACCTGATCGAAGTGGCGCGCGAGGTGGCGGCCGAAGTCGTGGCGAAGGACCCGGACATGACCGATCCGGGAATTGCCGACTACGTGGCGGACATCGAACAGCGCGCGGACATCACCTGGGACGAGTCCGCCTGAGCAACACTTCCAAGTTTCCTGTGGATAACTCCATCAATTTCAAGATTCTCTGTGGATAACTCCCCATGGGTCTTGCGGATGGGGTTGACTGGATGGTAGAAGCCTGATGACAGGAGAGATGATGCAAAGACTGATTGCGGCTGTGGTGGTCGCTGTGGCCGGCTGTTCCCTGGCCGGATGTGTGGGCGGTGGTCCCACGCCGAGTCCGTTGACGGAGGTGACACCAAGTCCGCTGGTGTCCCCGAGTCCCACGTGGAACGACAAACAGCAGGGGGCCCTTGATGCGGTGCAAAGGTATCTGGATGTGTGGACGGACATATCGCAGCACCTGGGTGACGCCGATTGGAATCGTTTGTACGAGGTTGCCAAGGACCCCGCGGTGAATGATGTGTTCCGTCTTTGGGCTCAATGGAAGAGCCGGGGATGGCATGTGGAGGGAACCCCGGCGTTCGTGCCGGACTGGATCAATCCGAGCATGATGGACAATCTTGGGAACAGGTATCATGTTCATGGGTGCTACGACATCACGCAGACCTTCTTGGTGGATGACAACGGCAACAAAGTGGGGGAGAGAGGCGATGAACGACACCTTGCCATCTATACCGTATTACACCAAGCTTCAGATGGGACCTTTGTGGTCTTGGAGGATGCTCGTGAGGAGGGGACATGCTGAACACACGACGTCTGAGGCCTAGCCTTATTGTTGCGGCTGTGGTGTTGGTGCTGTCTGCACTGCCAGCCACGATTAGCTCTGCGGATAACTGTTCTGGCACCGTCACCAATGCGGGAGATTTGGACACGGTTACGGCTTCCGTGACGTGTGAGAGTCAGTCCTCTGGTTCGTCGGACTCGGAGGGTTCGGAATCGTCTGGGGATTCGGGTCCGGCGGGTTGTTATGACTGGGATGGTGCGGAGGTGCCGTGTTGGAATGGGGACTGGTGGTGGAATCCTGCGTATAACACGTATTGTCAGGTGACGACGTGGCCGAAGGTTCTGGACATGTTGGGTTACTGGGATGAGGAAGGCAATTTCATTGGTACCGCGTATTTGTGCGGGGATCCGGGCGGGCCGGAGTTCTTGGTCGTGTGGGAGGAGGACAGGTCATCGACTCCCGGCAAGGCGGGTACGAGTCCACGGACGGTGGTGACATCGGCGATCGCTGACCTGGGTTTGCATCCGCCGGTGCCGGGTGTGGGTGCGTATGTGTATCCCGGGTATTACCAGTGGGGTTTGACCTGGTGGGTTGGCGCCCCGATGTGGCTGTGGGTGGACACAACCGATGACCTTCAGTGGGGTACGCACACGGTAACCGCGAGCGCGGGTGGTTTGACCATCACGGCGACGGTGACGGCGAGCAAAGCGGTGTTTGATCCGGGTGATGGTGGTGACCCGGTGACGTGTAACAATGCTGGTACGTTTCGTGGTTGGGATCCGAATGACCGGTTGAGTCATCATTCCCCGTCGGGTTGTGAGTACACGTACATGGAGACGAACAAGATGGAGGACATGAATTCGCGTTTCGAGGTGTCGGCGACGGTGGTTTGGGATGTGGAGTGGTCGACGTCGGATGGCCAGTTTGGTACGTTCACCGTGGAAACCCATTCGGAGACCACGGCGTCGATTCACGTGGGTGAGTTACATGTGCGCCAAGTCCCGAACCCGGTCCCGAGCCCGCGGTGAGGTCAGCGGAAGTCGTCCACCGGGTCCTGGCCGAACTCGAAGCGGCGGCCCGAGATGGAGTCGACCAGGATTCTGACGAAGGTCAGTTTTACCGTGGGGACCCAGGGGCGCAACTTGAGTTTCATGACCATTCTCAGTTCGTCCGGGGATGTGATCGGGGTGGCCCGGCCCTTGGCCACAACCGAGAAACCGAACAGCGCGTCCCAGCGGTCGGTTTCGAAGGTTACCTGGTTGTTGGCCTTCAGGCTGGAGAGCTTGGAGCCTTCGGCCGTACGAAAAACTATGGACTCGCCGTCCACCGCGTAGTTGATCGGGAAGATGTCCACGCCCGTACCCGAGGCAACAGCCAACCGGCCTAGTCGCTGCCCGGCCAGGATGTCCCACGCCTTGGCGGTCTCCAGGTGTAGTACCGGAGAAATGGTATCAGTCATATTTGCCCCCACACATTGATAATAGTCGACATCGCCGGCGGCGTCTAGCCGGAGGCGAGGAAGAAGTGTTACCACCGCCTCGCCGCGGTGGCTGACCCCAGATTCCTGCGCCCCAGAATACCAGCCGGCACAACCGCGCCCGGACCACTTGATTCATCGCGTAATCTTGAAACATGACCAGGATTGTCGCGGGCTCATTGGCTTCCCGGCGGATTGAAACCGTGCCGGGAAGTGCGACGCGTCCCACCACCGACCGGGTGCGTGAGGCCGTGTTCTCGCGGATCACGGCCTGGGCGGGTACCGCCGGGCGTGACCCCGCGGAGCAGCTGTCCGGCCTGGGTTTCCTCGACCTGTACGCCGGGTCGGGGGCGATGGGCCTTGAGGCGTACAGCCGGGGGGCGCGGGTGACATGGGTGGAGAAGAACCCGGACGCCGCCCGCGTCATACGGGCCAATCTGGCCGCGCTGCCCGCCCGGGGGCGGCTGGTCGTACAGGATGTGAACCGGTTCCTGGCCGGCGCGGGCGAACAGTTCGAAGTCGTGTGGCTGGACCCGCCGTACGCTCAACCTGGCCTTGAGATTGACCGGGTTCTCGCGGCTCTCGACACCGGCGGGTGGCTTGCGACGGGCGGGCGGGTAATCGTGGAGAGACCTGGGCGCGCATCTGCGATAGAGTTTCCTGAGAGTTTCCTGAACGCCGGTCAGCGGCGGTACGGGGACACGGTCATTTGGTTCGCTGATAAGGGGTACCGATGAAGGCAGTCATGCCGGGGTCGTTCGACCCTTTCACGCTCGGCCATTGGGACGTCCTGGCCCGGGCCGCGCGGTTGTTTGACGAAGTCATCGTCGCCGTCGGCATGAACATCGGCAAGCAGAGCCTGTTCACAACCGATGAGCGGGTGGCGATGGTACGCCAGGCCGTGGCCGGCCTGCCTTCCGTCACCGTCGCCGCTTTCGACGATTTGCTGGTCGACTTCTGCCTGGCGCAGGGTGCCACGGTCGTGGTACGCGGGGCGCGCGGCGGGGCCGACTTCGAAGCCGAATGGGCCATGGCGAACATGAACCATTCACTGGGCGGGATCGAGACCGTGATCCTGCCCGCCTCTCCAAAGGTGTCTTTCATCTCGTCGACCCTTGTGCGCCAGGTGGCGCGGGCGGGTGGCGATGTGACACCATACGTACCTGACAATGTTGCTATATCGATCCAAGAAGGAGCCAATAAATGAGTGAGACAACCCAGACCGAACGCCGGTTGAGGGATTTGAAACGATCGGTCGTCGAGGCCAGATCGGTACCCATGTCTGCCTCATGCATGCTCAACCGCCAAGAAACACTGGCGGTTCTCGACACGATCATTGCGGGACTGGAGGAGGATATCGCCGAGCGCGTCCGCCAGGAGAACGCCTCCGGCTCGGGGCGCCGCGGCTGGGACATCGTCGACCAGACCGAGATCGTACAGGAAGCGAAAACCCGCGCGGCCCGGATCGAGGCCAAGGCCAAGGCCGAACAGGAAGAATTGCTGGCGGAGGCCGACCGCTACGTCGAGACGCGGCTCGCCGCCTTCGAGGCCGAGTTGCAGGTCACATTGTCGCGTGTCGGTGTCATGCGCGACCGGCTCATGAGCCGCGTCAAGATCGAGGACGGCGACGACACCGCGACGTCCATCATGCCGCGCTGGGACCTGTGAGCCCGATGACCCGCCCGGAGGCCGGTTTCGGCCTGAACCTGCACGACCTGAGGCGCACACCCGGGTCGATCAAGGATTTTCGCGTCCGCGCCTCGTACGACCATGAAATCCGGGTGGGACTGATCCAGGTGCCGCCGGGGCGCGAAGTCGTGGTCACCGGTACGCTGCAGTCGGTCGGCGACGGGGTCCTGGTGACCGCCGCCGCGACGGTGACGCTGGACGCGCAGTGCGCGCGGTGCCTGCGCGAGTTCACCACCGACGACGTGGTCGACGTACAGGAATTGTTTGTCTACCCCGAGCGGGTGGGGGACTACGGCGCCGATGAGACGGATGACGTACAGCTCATCGATGACGATCTGGTCGATATCGGCCCGGCCGTACGCGACGCCATCATCCTCAACCAGCCCGTGATCAGTCTTTGCCGGCCCGACTGCGCCGGGTTGTGCCCGCGGTGCGGGGCGGATCTGAACGACGACCCCGGCCACGATCACGCGCCGGATACCGATTCGCGTTGGCTGGCTCTGGCCCAATGGGGTAAGATGTCCTAGTTGCCCGCCGCCTCGTGGTGGCATTAGGTAAGGAGAAGACCAGTGGCTGTTCCCAAACGGAGGAAGTCGCGAGCCAACACCCACGCCCGTCGCTCGCAATGGAAGGCTCAGGCGCCGCAACTAGTGACATGCGCCAATGCTGCTTGTGAAGCCAAGCACCTGCCTCACACCGCCTGCCCGTCCTGTGGGCAGTACGGACCGCGCGGCGCCCGGCGTCAGGTACTGCAAGCCTGACCCGGTCCGCGTGAACGCGCTCAACGACCAGCTTGCGAAATTGGGGATCGAGATCGATCCCCAATTGCTTGATCTTGCCTTTACCCACCGCTCATGGGCCTACGAGAACGGCCGGGGCGACACCAACGAACGCCTCGAGTTCCTCGGCGATTCGGTCCTCGGGGCGGTGGTGACCGAGCGGATTTTCACCCAGTACGCCGAGCGCCCGGAGGGCCAGCTCGCCAAGCTGCGCGCCGCGGTCGTGTCGGGGACCTCCCTGGCCGGCGTGGCCCGGGAACTGGATCTCGGCGCCAGCATCAAGCTGGGCAGGGGGGAAGTCGTCACCCACGGAGAGGCGAAAGACTCCATCTTGGCCGACGCCCTCGAAGCCGTCATCGGCGCGGTCCACCTGACCGGCGGTTTCGCGATGGCCGCCGCGTTCGTCGACGCGGTGATGGGATCCCTGATCGCGCGGGCGGCGGAACTCGGCGCCGGTCTGGACTGGAAGTCCAGCTTGCAGGAACTGGCGGCGGCCAACAATCTGGGGGTGCCGACGTACGTCGTTTCGGCGTCCGGTCCCGATCATGAGCGCCGGTTCGTCGCCGAGTGCCACGTGGACCACAATGTTTTCGGGCCGGGAGAGGGTTCGAGCCGGCGGGGGGCGGAGCAGCGGGCGGCCGAGATCGCCTATGCCGGGCTGCAGACCAAATCGGCAGGAGAATCGTGATCGAACGTCTTCAATCGCTCTACAAGGGGGGTGTGCGCCAGCTGGTCAGGTACTCGCTTGTCGGTGCCTCAGGCGTGTTGGTCAACCTGCTGGTGGCCTACATCGCGAAGAAGACCACGCCGCTTGTGTGGGCCAGCGCCACCGACCCGAACAATTATCTGTTCCAGATCCTCGGGACCAGGTTCCACGTACGCTGGTTCTGGCTGTTCACCGGCGTGGCCTTCGTCGTGGCCAACCTGTCGAACTACCAGCTCAACCGGGTGTGGTCGTTTCGCAGCAAGCATCACGCGGGCTGGTTTCGCGAACTGGTGCCATTTTTCACCGTCGGGCTCCTGGCGCAGGCGGTTGGCTTCGTGCCGGAATGGGCCCTGATGAACCCCACCTCTCCGATATCGCTCTCGGACATCGTCTTCGACAACTCCTCCGGGTTTCGTACCAAGTATTACTGGGCCCACCTTGTGGGGATAGCCGTCACCATCCCGGTCTCGTTCCTGTTGAATAAGTATTGGACATTTGGCGCGATCCGCAACAAGCCAGAGGACGCGGCCGAGCCGGCCGAAGAACCGGCGGCCCCGGAGGAAGGCGGCTAGCGTGTACCTGAAGCGGCTGACGCTGCGGGGCTTCAAGTCGTTCGCCTCCGCCACCTCGATGACCTTCGAGCCGGGCATCACCTGCATCGTCGGCCCGAACGGGTCCGGCAAGTCGAACGTCGTCGACGCGCTGGCCTGGGTGATGGGCGAGCAGGGGGCGAAGTCCCTGCGCGGGGGTTCCATGGAGGACGTCATCTTCGCCGGGACGAGTACGCGGGCGCCGCTCGGGCGGGCCGAAATCCAGCTGACAATCGACAACAGCGATCACGCGCTGCCGATCGAGTATGCCGAGGTCACCATCTCCCGTACGAAATTCCGCAACGGGAACTCCGAATACGCGATCAACGGGACCGCCTGCCGGCTCCTCGACGTACGGGAGCTGCTGTCCGACTCGGGGATCGGCAAGGAGATGCACGTCGTGGTGGGCCAGGGCGAGCTCGACGAGATCCTGTCCGCCACCCCGGAGCTGCGCCGCAACCTGGTCGAGGAGGCCGCCGGGGTCCTGAAGCACCGGGAGCGCAAGGAAAAGGCGCTGCGCAAACTGGAGGCGACCGAGGTGAACCTCAACCGCCTCACGGACCTGATCGCCGAGATCCGGCGGCAGCTGCGGCCGTTGGGCCGCCAGGCGGAGGTGGCGAAGCGGGCGTCGGTCGTGCAGGCCGAGCTGCTGGACGCGCGGGCGCGGCTGCTGGCCGACGACCTGGTCCAGGCCCACGCCGGGCTGGCGGCGGAGACGGCGGACGAGGAGGCCGTGCGGGCGCGGCGCCGGCATGTCGAATCGGACCTGGCCACGGCGCGGCTGGCGGAGGACGAGGCGCGTACGCAGATGGCGGCCACCGAATCGGCGTACCGGATGACCCAGCAGACCTGGTTCGCGCTGTCGGGGGTTACCGAGCGGGTCAAGTCGGTGGTGGCGCTGGCCGGGGAACGGGTGAGGTACGCGGAGCAACTGCCGGCGGGCGTCGAGAATCCGGCGCGCGACCCGGACACGCTGGAAGCCCAGGCGGCGGTGTTGGCGGCCGAAGAGGAGACACTTCGCGCCGAACTGTCGCAACGGGCGGCGGACTTGGAGGCGGCGGGCGCGGTTCGGGGCCAGGCGGAGGCCGCCGAGGCGGAGGCGGACCGGGTGTTCCAGGCCGAGGTCCAGTCCAGTGCGAGGCAGCGGGAATCGCAGGCGCGGGTGGCCGGCCAGGTCAGCGCCCTGAACGGGTCGGTCGAGGCGGCGAAGAAGCGTCTGGAGCAGCTCGGGCGGGCGCGCGACGAGGCGGAGACCAAGCTTGGGGCCGCGCGCGTCCTGGCCGCGCAGGCGCAGTCGGCCGCACAGACCCACGGACGTGACCAGGCGGGGCTGGAGGCGGCCGAGGCGGCGGCCCGCGAGACGGCCACGGCGGCGGAATCGGAGCTGGAGGCGGCCCGGTCGCGTGACCGGGCTGAAGCCGAATCCCGGTCGGGGCTCGCGGCGCGCATCGAGGCGCTGCGCCTGGCGCTGAGCGCCGGGGGCGACGGCGCCGCATGGATCACGTCGGAGGCGGGAATTGCGGGTCTGCTCGGGCCGGTGGCGTCGCTGGTCCAGGTGGAGCCCGGGTACGAGAAGGCGGTGGCGGCCGCTCTGGGGGCGGTGGCGCAGGCGGTGGCCGTACCGCGTCTGGCGGACGGGATCGATGCGCTGGGAAGACTGCGGGAACGAGACAAGGGCCGGGCGGGTCTGCTGATCGCTTCGGGTACGGCGGGGGATTTGCCACCGGTGCCCGCGGGTGCGGGGCGGGCGCTGTCGTCGGTTCTGCGTGGTGACGCGGCGGTGGTGTCCGGGCTGAACCGCGCCACGGGGCCGGTGCTGATTGTCGAATCCCTGCGCGAGGCGCAGGGGGTGCTGGGGTCGTACCCGGACATCAAGGTTGTGACGCGCGAGGGCGACGTTTTGTCGTCGTGGTTCGTGACCGGCGGTACGGCGGAGGGGGAGTCGGCCATCCAGCTGGCCTCCGCTCTGGCGGCGGCCGAGGCGGAACTGACACGTGCCGAATCGGCCGCCACCATCAGCGCGGCGGCTTTGGCGCGGGCGCAGGAGCGGGTGACCCAGGCCCAGGCCCAGGTCGGGCAGGCCGGGGAGGCTTTGGCGCGGTGGCGGCGGGTGGCCGGGGAGTTGTCGGGTGCCCTGGCCCGGGCCGAGCACCAGGTGGCGCTCGCCCAGGCCGATTGCGACGGGTTGTCTGCCCAACTGGCCCGCGCGGGCCAGCAGCAGGCCGGAGACATTTCGGCTTTGGCCAAGCTGCGCGACGGGTTGGCGGCCGTACCGGATGCCACCGCGGCGCCGGACCCCGCCCATCGGGACGAGCTGGCCGCGGCGGCGCGGGATGCCCGGGCGCTGGAGATGGAGGCCCGGCTTGCCCTGCGTACCGGCGAAGAGCGGCTGCGCTCCCTGACCGACCAGGCCGCGTCGGTGCGGCAGATGGCGCAGGCGGAGCGGGCTGCCCGGGTTGAGGCGGCGGTCCGGCGGGCCCAGGCGGAGCGGCAGGCCCGGATCGGGCAGACCGTGGCGGAGGCGGGGTCGTGGTTGTTGCGGCGGGTCATGGCCTCGATGGAGTTGGCGCAGCGGCAGCGGGACCAGGCCGGGCAGGACCGCTCATCGGCGGAGGCGGCGGCCGAGAACTCCCGGCGCCACGCCCGGGACCTGACGGTCGAGCTGGAGGCTTTGGTCGATTCGCTGCATCGCGAGGAGCTCGCGCGTACGCAACGGGCAATGCGCATCGACGCGCTGGCCCAGCAGGCGATGAACGAGGTCGGGTTGGATGCGGAGACGCTGATGAGCCAGTACGGGCCGGACCAGCCGGTGCCGGTCGTCGTTCCCGGTACGTTGGATATCGCCGGTGATGAGGCAGCGGATGATGAGCCGGCCACGGTGCCGTACGTCCGGGAGGAGCAACTGAAGCGTGCCCGGAATGCGGAGCGGGATTTGCAGGTTCTCGGCAAGATCAACCCGCTGGCTTTGGAGGAGTTCGACGCCATGCAGGAGCGCCACCGGTTCCTGGCGGCCCAGCTGGAGGACGTGAAGCAGACCCGGGCGGACCTGCTCCGCATCGTGGAGGAGGTCGACGCGCGGGTGCAGGAGGTGTTCGCGGCGGCGTACGCGGATGTCGAACGGGAGTTTGCGATTGTGTTCGCGCGGTTGTTCCCCGGCGGGTCGGGCCGGCTGGTGCTGACCGAGCCGGGGCAGTGGCTGACCACCGGGGTCGAGGTCGAGGCGCGGCCGGCGGGAAAGAACGTCAAGCGGTTGTCGCTGTTGTCGGGCGGCGAGCGGTCTTTGGTGGCGGTGTGTTTCCTGCTCGCGTTGTTCCAGGCGCGGCCGAGCCCGTTCTACGTACTGGATGAGGTCGAGGCGGCGCTGGACGACACGAACCTCGGGCGGTTGCTGGAGATTTACGACGAGTTGCGGGCGCGCTCCCAGTTGCTGGTGATCACGCACCAGAAACGTACCATGGAGATCGCCGACACCCTCTACGGGGTGACCATGGGATCGGACGGTACGTCCACCGTTGTCAGTCAGCGGTTGCGCGAGGACGGATCCTGAAACGCTCGACCCCGGCTTGAGTGTCGCATGGCCAGGCCGGGGGACCGCTTTGGCGGCATGCATAATGGTCGTTAGTTGTGAATACCTTGTAAGGAGACTGGGGTCTTTAATGCTTGCTGTGTACGGGACTTTGTTCCTTGTATTGGTTCTGGCCGGTGCCGTGATGGTAGTGGGATGGCTCGGTACGCGGGCGCGGCGTTCCTCTCTGCCCGAGTGGGTGACCCGGCCGGCGGTGCGGGCGGCGGCGTACATGAACGGCGACGAACAGATCAGCCTGCGCCCCGGGCGCTGAGGGCCTGCGTGGGCGCTGATTTGATCGCGTAGGATTGGTGCTCGTGGACGTTATTTTCTATTACATCCTGGGCGGCATCGCCTTGGCCCTCGTGGCCGCCGTACTCATTGTCGTTGCGAGCCGGCGCCGGCGCGAGGCCGGCGGGGGTGAGGACACCGCTGCGGTGGTGCCGGTCGTACCGGCTGAACCCGGTGCGGAAGGCGAACCGGAGGCAGAACCCGAACCTGAAGCGGCGCCGGGGCTGGACACACCGGAGCCGCCCGCTTCGCGCCTGACCCGGTTGCGGCGGCGTCTGGCGTCCAGTAACAATGCTTTGGCGCGGGGACTCGCGGGGTTGTTGTCTTCCAACAAGTTCTCGGACGAAACCTGGGAAGAGTTCGAAACCACGCTGATCGCCTCGGATCTGGGGGTCGGACCGACCACCGAGTTGGTGGCGGCCCTGAAGTCGCGGCTGGCCGTCGAGGGGGTTTCCGACCCGGCGCAGGCCAGATCGGTGCTGCGCGAGGAACTGATCAAGCTGGTCGACCCGTCGCTGGACCGCGCGCTGAACCTGGTGGCGGACCCCGGTCCCGCTGTCGTGATGATGGTGGGTGTGAACGGTACGGGGAAGACGACTACCGTCGCCAAGCTCGCCAGGGAGCTGGTGGCATCGGGGCAGTCGGTGACACTGGCGGCGGCGGACACGTTCCGCGCCGCGGCGGCGGACCAGCTGACCACGTGGGGCAACCGGATCGGGGTGGAGACCGTACGGGGATCCGAGGGCGCCGACCCGGCGAGCGTGGCGTTCGACGCCGTGAAGGCGGGCAAGGAACAAGGTGTCGATGTCGTGTTGGTGGATACCGCCGGACGCCTCCACAACAAGGCCAACCTGATGGACGAGCTGGGCAAGGTGAAGCGGGTCATCGAGAAGATAGTGCCGGTATCCGAAATCCTGCTGGTGCTCGACGCCACGACGGGGCAGAACGGCCTGGTCCAGGCGCGCGTCTTCTCGGAAGTCGTCGACGTGACCGGCATCGTCTTGACGAAACTGGACGGTTCGGCCAAAGGCGGAATCGTCGTGGCGGTCCAGAAGCAACTGGGCGTCCCGGTGAAGTTCATCGGCCTGGGCGAAGGTATGGATGACCTGGCCCCCTTCGACGCCGCCCAGTTCGTGGACGGGCTCCTGGATGCCTGATGCCGGGAGCGTGGATAGACTAAACTTACTCGCGCGCGTGTGATCCCTGCGCCGCGTCGGAAAGCAGCCCAAATAGGAGGATACGTGAGCCAATGAGAATCACGCCCAGCATCCTCAGCGCCGACTTCGCGCACCTGTCGGACGAGATCGCGCGCATCCCGTCCGCCGACGCCATCCACGTCGATGTCATGGACAACCATTTCGTACCCAACCTGACGATCGGCGCCCCGGTTGTCAAGGCAATACGCTCCGCCACGGACAAGATGCTCGACGTCCATCTGATGATCGAAGATCCTGATCGGTGGGCCGAGGGGTTCGCGGGGGCCGGGGCCGGTTCCGTGACGTTTCACATCGAGGCGGCCCGGGCGCCGGTACGCCTGGCGCGGCAGTTGCGGGCCCGCGGGACACGGGCAGGGGTGGCGCTCAATCCGGCCACACCCGTGGAGTCCGTGGCCGGGATCCTGGACGAGGTCGATCTGGTGCTCGTCATGAGCGTGGAGCCGGGGTTTCCCGGGCAGTCCTTCCTCGAACTCGTCCTGCCCAAGACGGCCCAGTTGCGCCGCATGATCGATGACACCGGCCGCGACATCTGGTTGCAGATGGACGGCGGGATCGGGCTGGGCACCGCCGAGAAATGCGCCCGGGCCGGAGCCGACACACTGGTGGCGGGAACGGCTGTCTTCGGCGCCGGCGACCCCGATGACATGATCCGGCAGCTGCGTGCCGCCGGCGGGGGGCCATGATGAAGTACGTCTCGACCCGCGGCTTCGGCCCCATGGCCTTCACCGACATCCTCCTGGAGGGGCTGGCGCCCGACGGCGGCCTGTACGTACCGGAAACCTACCCGCAGCTGTCCGAGGCCGACCTGAGTTGGCTGACCGAGATCCTGATCAATGAGGGGTACGCCAAGTTCGCCGCCGTCATCTTGTCCTTGTTCGTCGACGACATTCCGTTCGGCGACCTGGAACAGATGGCGCGGCGGGCGTACACGAAAGAGAAGTTCGGCACCGACCTGATCGCCCCGGTGACCCGGCTCGAACCCAACCTGTGGCTGGCCCGGTTGTCGCAGGGCCCGACCGCGGCGTTCAAGGACATGGCCATGCAGGTCCTGGGGCAGTTCTTCGACTACGAGCTCACCCGGCGCGACCAGACCATGACGATTCTGGGCGCAACTTCGGGTGACACCGGCTCGGCGGCGGAGTTCGCGCTGCTGGACGCGAACCGCGTACAGGTGTTCATGTTGTCGCCGCTGGGGCGGATGACGCCGTTCCAGCGCGGGCAGATGTACGGGATCAACACCCCTCGGATCGTCAACATCACCGTACCCGGGTCCTTCGACGACTGCCAGGACCTCGTCAAGGAGGTCAACGCGGACTCCGAGTTCAAGAAGCGCTACTCGATCGGCGCGGTGAATTCGATCAACTGGGCGCGGCTGGTGTCACAGGTGGTCTACTACATTTCGAGCTGGGCGCAGGTCTCCCACGGCGGCGAGGTGTCGTTCACCGTACCTTCCGGCAACTTCGGCAATATCTGTGCCGGGCACGTGGCGCGAATGATGGGGGTGCCGATCAAGCAACTGGTCTGCGCGACGAACGAGAACAACGTGTTGGCGGAATTCTTCAGTACGGGGGTGTACCGCATCCGGGCCTCCACCGAAACCTTCGTCACCTCCAGCCCCAGCATGGACATCTCCAAGGCCAGCAACTTTGAACGGTTCTTCTTCGACCTGACCGGG
>Ga0209628_10000875_pt1 | contig 18861 bp, 16 predicted proteins | sample TergutCu122P4_FD_187285 | JGI IMG/M metagenome (GOLD analysis project Ga0209628, IMG submission 187285) | Cubitermes ugandensis P4 segment gut microbial communities from Kakamega Forest, Kenya - Cu122 P4 (SPAdes) (version 2) | ecosystem: Host-associated > Arthropoda: Insects > Digestive system...
TGCAAATCGCCACGCTGGCCAACCCGCTGCGCTTTGCCGTCAACATGGTGCAGCGCATCTACCTGGAAGGCGTGGGCCTGATGAGTTTGTGGGACCACCTACTGCCCATGCTCCTCATCGCGTGCGTAACGCTGCCGCTGGCGTCTTGGTTGTTTCGGCATAAATTGACATGAATACGCAAAAAATTTCCCGTCATTCCCGCGCAGGCGGGAATAACGAAGCCGGATGTAGGGGCGAAAAATTTTTCGCCCCGCGCCGTCTCATTCAAAGCGCCGCGTTTTTTTTAGCGCAAGGGCGAAAAATTTTTCGCCCCTACCGCGCCGTTTCGTGCAAGGCGTTCCCTGTCCTATTCGCCGCCCTGTTCACCGGCTGCGCCGCCGTCGGGCCTGACTTTCAGGCCAGCCAGCCGCCAACGCCCGCCGATTTCGCGCAGTGGCATGGCGGCTCGGCGCAACTGTTGGAGCAGCGCCCGCAAGCCTCTGCCGCGCCCGTGCCCACCTGGGCGAAGTTGCAAGATGCGGCGCTAACTCAACTGCTGGCCCGCGCCGTCCAAGCCAATGCCGACGTGCGCACCGCCGCGCTGCGCCTGGCCGAAAGCCGCGCGCTGCGCGCATCCGCGGGCGCGGCGCTGCAACCGCAACTGAGCGCCGGCGCCAATACCAACCGCCTGCGCCTGAGCCAAAGCAGCGATAGCACGCGCGCCATGACCGCGCTGCTGCCCGCCGCGCAGCAGGCACAGGCCATGGGCGCACTCACGCAGCCCTACACCAGCAATCAAGCCGGGCTGGACTTTGCGTGGGAAATCGACCTCTGGGGCCGCGTGCGGCGCGGCATCGAAGCGGCCGATGCGCAGCTGGACGCATCGGCGGCCCTGCTGGCCCAGGTACGCTGGAGCGTGCAGGCCGAGGTAGCGCGGCGCTACTTCGAGCTGCGCGGTGCGCAACGCCAGCTTGCCCTCACGCAGCGCGACATCGCCGCCGCCGAAGAACTGCTGGCGCTGGTGCGCGCCCGCGCCGACGGCGGCCAGACCACTGATTTGGACGTCACCCGCCAGCAAAGCCTATTGGCCGACCTGCGCGCCCGCCAGCCGCAACTGTGGGCGCAAGAAGCCTTGGCGGCCAACGCCCTCACGCTGCTGTTGGCGCAACCGCCCGGCGCGCTGCAAACCCTGCTCGCGCCGCCCGCCGGCGAAAACGACAGCAGCCCCACCTGGCCCGACCTGTCGCTCGGCCTGCCCACCGACGTGGCCCGCCGCCGCCCCGACATCGCGCAGGCCGAAGCCTTGCTGCACGCCGCCACCGCCAACACCGGCGTGGCCGTGGCCGACCTCTATCCGCGCTTTACCCTAGGCGCGCACCTGGGCCTGCAAACCCTGGGCAGCGGCGGCTTTGGCAGCTGGGGCAACCGCACCTGGTCCATCGGCCCCAGCCTGCAACTGCCCATCTTCGACAACGGGCGCCGCCGCGCCACCCTCACCGTGCGCCGCCTGCAACAGCAGCAAGCGGCCATCGCCTACCACCAAACCGTGCTGCAAGCCTGGCACGAAATCGACAACGCCTTAAACGCTTACAGCGCCGAGCGCACCCGCAACGCCCAATTGACCGAAAAGCAAGCCAGCAGCCACGCCGCGCTGGCGCTGGCAAAAGCGCGCCACGAAAACGGCCTGACCGACTTCCTCACCCAACTCGACGCCCAACGCACCCTGCTGGCCGCCCAGCGCGAACGCGCCGACAGCGACACCCAACTGGGCCTGGCCTGGAACGCCATCATCAAGGCGCTGGGGCCGGAGGGCGGGGCGTTGAGCGTTGAGCGCTCTCCCTCACCTGCGAAGCGAGGGAGGGCTGGGGTGGAGGCGAGCGGCCTTTGAGCAGGGCTTGCAATCAGACACCCCGCAACCCAAGGTGCTTGTCGAACGGATCGAAATCCCGGTCGCTGTGCAACAGCATATATCCATAACCGTTTGCCAACCAGCTGCCTTTACAGCGCCTGCGCCAGCGCGATGTATTCGGCGACCGGAACCTCCTCGGCGCGGCGCTGGGTGTCGAAATGGCCGGTAAAGCCGCGCCCGTCCAGCCAGCGGCCCAGCGTGTGGCGCAGCAGTTTGCGCCGCTGGCTGAAGGCGGTTTGCACCAGTTCGGCCAGCAGGTGCGGCGCCAAGGGCGCGGCGTCCAAGCGCGGCGTCATGCGCACCACGGCGCTGTTGACGCGGGGCGGCGGGTCGAACGCCTGCGGCGCGACGGCCAGCACCGATTGCATCGCGTAGCGCCATTGCAGCATGACCGACAGCCGCCCGTAGTCGTGCGTGGCGGGCGCCGCGGTCATGCGATCGACCACCTCTTTTTGCAGCATGAAGTGCTGATCGGCTATCCCCCGCGCCCACGGCAGCAGGTGAAACAGCAGGGGCGTGGAAATGTTGTACGGCAGATTGCCGCACAGCCGCAATTTGGGCTGGCCGCCATCTTGCCCAGGGCCGGGTTGCAGCGCGCCGAAATCGACCTTGAGCGCATCCGCTTGAATAACCGTGAGCCGCGCATCGGCGCGCAGCCGCGCCGCCAGGTCACGGTCGAGTTCGACCACGGTAAGCCGCCCGGCGCGCTCGGCCAGCGGCTGCGTGAGCGCCGCCAAGCCGGGGCCGATTTCAACCAGCGCATCGCCCGGCTTGGGGTCGATCGCGCGGACGATGGCGTCGATGACCGCCGGATCAGTCAGAAAGTGTTGGCCGAACCGTTTGCGCGGGATGTGCTGCATGCCGTTACCGCGGCGGGTCGCGGTACTCGACCCAGGCCCGCCCGCGCACCTCGCGCGCCCAGGTTTCGAATGCCGTTTGCGCCTTGCGCTCAAGCAAAATGTTGCGCGCCATTTGCCGCTGCTGCTTGCCGGTCAGCACCTGTTGCCGGCGTTCATTGACACGCAGCAAGGACCAGCCGCGGGGCGTGGCGGTGGGCTCGCTGATCTGGCCGATGTCGAGGCTGTCGATAGCCCGCGCCAAGTCGGGCGGCAGTTGCTCGGTGACGACCCAGCCCATATCGCCGCCCTCACCGGCGCTGTCGTCTTGCGAATGCGCCTTGGCCAGCGCCTCGAAGCTGTCTTGACCGGCCGCGATGCGGCGCTTGAAATCGGCCAGGCGCTTGCGCGCCACCTGCTCGGTCTGAGAGGGGCTGATGCGCAGCAAAATTTGGCTGACGCGGGTTTGCGGCACGGCCACGTCGGGCAGGCTGTTGGCTTGCTGCCGGTGGAGCAGCCTGAGGATGTGAAAACCGGCCGCCGAGCGCACCGGCCCGACCACCTCACCGGCCTGTGCCCGCCGCACCGCCTGCACGAATAAATCCGGGTAGTTGCTGGCTGGACGCAGGCCCAGCGCACCGCCGTCTTGCCCTTTGCCGGTAGCGTCGGAATACTGGTTCGCCAGCGCCGCGAAATTCTCGCCCGCCTTGGCGCGGCGTGCCACTTCATCGGCGCGCGCTTGCAGGCGCGCGACCTCGGCGGCGTCGGCGTTTTGGGGCACCGCGACCAAAATCATCGCGATGTTCAGCTGCGGTACCGGCGCGGCAGCGCCGAGGCTGTATCCGGCTTCCTTGCGCAGAAAGGCATCCACCTCGGCGTCGGAAACCTTGGCCGGCGCGTCGGCCAGGCGCTCGCGCAGCCGCCCAATCAGCACTTGCCGCCGCACGTCATTGCGGAAGTCTTGCACCGCAATGCCTTCTTGCGACTGCACCAGGCGCTCGAGCTCCTCGACGGTGGCAATATGGTTCTGGCGCGCCAAGGCCAATTCGGCTTGCCGGAGCGTCTCATCATCGACCTTGATGCCTTCGGCGCTGGCTTGCTGCAACTCGGCCCGTTCGGTAATCAACAGTTCCAGCACTTCCTTGTTGAGTTGCTCGGCCGGCGGTTCCGGCGCCTTCTGGCGCTGAAGATTGCGCCGCACCTGGGCCGCGCGCGCCCGTACCTCGTGGTTGGTAATCGGCTCGCTGTTGACCACGGCGACGATGTAGTCGGCTTGCTCGGTGTGCACCGGGACGGGCGCGGCGCGGGCCGCCGGAGCGGCGCTCGCGGCGGCCTTGGGTACCGGTTGTTGCGCCGGCGCGGCCACCGCATACGCGGCGGCGGCCAGCAGTGCCAGCGGCGGCAAAAAAGAAAAAAATTTATTCATAGAGGCTGAAACGGCTGGGCGGCGTGCCGGGTTGTCCTGTGGGTTGATAGCCGGGAATATTTTGACGCAAGACTCTGATGGGGTTGGTGCCCAGGCGCGCCAGACCGGAGAGCTCCAGCTGGAACAGCAACCGCTTGGTAGAGGTGACGGAGGTGGTTTGCACCTTTTCCAGCACCACTCGGCCAACCCAGCAGCCGGCATCGTATTCCATGCCGAGAATGCCGTTGACGACCTGGTGATCGATCAAGTTGTAGTTCAGCCGCCCTACGCCAAACCAGCTTCCGCCGCGGCAAGTAGCGCTGCCGCGGGCCGAGAGATTGACGGCGCCGGTGGTTTGCCGGCGGGCACGCTCGGACAGCGGCCACTGAAAGCCGATGTCGAAGTATTTGTTGTTCATGTCCAGCTCGCGGCTGTAGGCCAGGTTGAGCAGCCGCAGCGGGCCGGGCGCGTAGCGCAGATTAAGCGTGGTGCGCGTGGACTGGTGGGTGGTCAGGTTGTATTGCTGCAAAAGATCCACGCCCCAGTGCGGGGACCAGTTCACGCCGGTGCCCAAAATCAGATCCGACCAGCCGCGCCCGGTGGACGTTTGGCCGGGCAGCGTGACTTTTTCCGGTGAGAAGCGGTAGCGCTGGGCGACCGCCAGGCGCAGCATTTCCGACCCCGTATCCGGATCGATCAACCGGCTGGTCAGCCCGCCCGTGATGGTGTCGTTGTCGGAAAAACGATCGTGGCCGACAAAAGCATTATTGGCCCAGATGGTTGCAAAGTTGAAGTCATACGGCCCCGTGTCGTACCGCGGAATAGCGCTTTGGTTGCGGTAGGGCGTATAAACATACATCAGGCGCGGCTCCAGCGTCTGCGTGAAATCGCGGCCCCAATAATCAACCGGGCGCTCGAAGGTCAGGCCGCCGTCCAGGCTGACCGTCGGCACCGTGATGCTGGCCGACCTGGCCCCGCCGGAGATGGCGCGGTCGAACTGGTAGGTCACCGCGTTCAATTCCAGCTTGGGCTTGAAAAATCCCCAAGACCGCAGCCACGGATACGACAGCCAGGCATTGATGTAACCGCGATCAGCATCGGGCTGGCCGGTCAACGCGGCGGGCGCCCGAAAGCGCGTGTAATCGCTTTCGATGGCGTAATCCCAGTCGCCGGTGCCGTTGGTGGCGGCATTGCGCCCCCAGCGCACATTCAACTCCGGCAGGCGGGAATAAGGCGGCACGATGATCGACGCGGGCTGCTGCAACACCTGCCAGGCCTGAGCGCTGAAGGTCACGCTCCAGTCGCCATACGCACCCGGCTGCGCCCAACTGAGCGCGCCGTCTTGCGAGAAGGTGCGCGCCAAGTTGAATATTCCGTTTTCGGGAAAGTCCTGCCAGTAATCGTTGTCGCTGACCCGGTTGTAGTTCAGGTTCAGCCCCAGCCGTCCGACGACCGGCAGCCCGGTATCGAGGGTTCCGTTGTGGTGCGCGAACAGCGCCCAGCGCTCGCGCTTGCGCAACTGGTCGGCGGGCATGTAAGCCGCCTCTATGCTGCCCTTGTAATCGGTTTCGAGATAGCGGAACTCGCCGTCCAGCTGCACCCCGCGGCGCGTTCTGATGGTGGAGGTCAGCGTGGCGTCGCGGTTGGGCGCGATATCCCAATAGTACGGCAGCGCCAAGGTCAAGCCGCTGCGGTTGTCCAGTCCGATGGTCGGCGGCAGCCAGCCGGAAATACGGCCGCTGTCGATCGGAAAGGTGAGCGCGGGCGCCGCCAAAATCGGCACACCCATGAACTCGACCACCGCGCTCTCGGCACGTCCTCGTCTGGCTTCCTGGTCGATAGCCAGGCGTTTGGCACGCAACATCCAGTCGGGCCGCCAGTTGGGATCGCTGGCCGACACGATGCCGCCCTCGCCGGAAATCACCGGGTCACCCGGCCGGCAAACGGTGTAGTTGCCGTTGACGATGACCTGGCGCTCGCGGTCCAGCAATTCCAAGCGCTCGGCCTGTCCGTGTCCGCCGTTGAGCAGGTCATACGCCGGATGCCAAAACACGCCTTCGAATGCGTCGGCTTGCACCTGCCCTTGCGGCGCCCAGTAGCGGTTGCCCTGGCTGTTGGCGCGCACCTGGCCCTGCACCGTTATCACGTCGGTCGTTTGGTCATAGCGCAAATAAGCCGCCTGCGCCGACAGACCGGGGCGGCGCAACTCGACATTGCCATCCAGAATCGTCTCCAGATCGGGCCGCCCGCTCAGCCGGTCGCCGAAGACAAAAGCCGGCGCACCGGCAACCGGCACCACTCGCTCGGCCAGCCGGGGCGTGGTGCGCAACATCAGCGGCCGATCGGTGGCGGCGCCGGCCATCTGCCCGCTCCCCTTTTGCGCATGGGCCGGCGCATACGCCGCCAACAGCAACGCCACCGCCAGCCCGACGGGCGCGCCGCGGCGCGGCAAGAAAACGGTAACAGGCGCGGACACTGCGAGCGGCGAAATCGGCATTAGGGGGGAAACACTGAGTAGGTAATTATCCATCCAGACACCCGCTCGTGACACGGCGAAAGAAATTTAGTTGGTCATGCAAAACTCCCGTGCCTTGCATGAGCACAGGCGCCGCAGGGTCATGATGGATAGTGAAAACTCCTGGTTTTTATCGGGTTGATAACCATTTCTGGGCGTTTGCAGGAGGCACTTGTGCCGTACCGAACCGTTGCAGGAGCAAGCCTTGTGCCCGCCCTGTGTCCTGCGCCGCCTTGCCAGACAATGCCGTGCCATTGGCCGTAATCGCGCGCGATTGGGTGCGCCTGTGGGGACGGGTTTCAAACCCGCCCCTGCGTCTGAAATTTACAGGGCCGACTATTTATATTGGAGTGTGCCTTCGCTGCTTACTATTTTGACCCGGCCATATCCGGGCGCGAACCACTGCTCCCAGTCGCCGTCACTGCCATGCATTCTAAAATGGCAGGTATTGTAGAAAAGCTTACTCCCCAGGCCGAGTGTCTCATACCCAACCAATGTCCAGCCGTTTATATTTTGACCCGGACTCATATTGGCTGGGAGAGTAGTGCTATCTGGACTTGCGCTAACACTGCCATCTTGCATGGTTTCCACATAGGCAATCATCCTTACACCGCTGCTTGTGACCGACGAATAGTAGGCGACCGAGGCCTTGCCAGCTGAGTATTCTGGATAGAAGAAAATTTGTCCCGTAACTGCTTGACCATTGTAGGTCATCGGCCCGACAGTGCTCTGATTAGGCCATACAGTTTTATTCTCAACAATTATAAACGAGCTGATGCCAAGCAAATCATAAGTAACTGTCCGGTTCGCTGTAAAGCAGTCCGTAATCGGCCCTCCAGTTTGGGGGGGGGTACCGGGCTGTGAGCCAGACGAACCGGACGAACCAGACGAGCCGGAAGAACCAGAATTAGACGGAGCAGAATCGTCTCCGCCGCCGCCGCATCCGCCCAAAATCAAGACCAGCGCGAGCGCGGGCAGGGTTTTCAACACATTTGCTTTTTTCACAATACTCTCCTTTCAGGTTAAGAAAAAATTTTGCGATTTCTGTCCGGGCCGCGGACAGCGCCCCACCACGGATGGCCAACGCCGCAAGCCGCTGGGATTGACGGTGCGCAGACTTCCATGACTCGGTTGCAATGATCGGGCACATAGTCCATCGGCTGTGGCCAGGCCAAGCCGCACCCCAGCATTCGGCACAACACAAACGTTGGGGTTTGCTGCGCACCCCAAAACCCATGTCCGATGCGCGTACTAAGCCATTAAACCACAAAACAGGGTGAAAATCATTGTGGTGATTACTGATTGGCGTTTTTCTCTATCTTCCCCAATCTTACCCAATCGTTGGGATTTACCTCAACCGCGGCATAGCTGAAAACCCCAGTGCCCAGGCCCTCCGGATAGCGCGACGATAAAGTAAAAGCTATAAAATTGATAGCTTATTACACAATAACGGCCTGTGTTTTGGCCGCAAGTTGGATAAACCGCAAAGCGGCGCAAACCGGCGTTCGCGAATAAACCGGTGGCGCTCTTGAAGAAAAAACCAGTACGCCGGATTGCGGCCTTCGGCCTTATCCGGCAGCCGGGCTACAGCACATCCGACGCGAAATCGGCCAGCCGCGAACGCTCGCCCCGCGCCAGGGTGATGTGGCCGCCGTGCGGCCAGCCTTTGAAGCGATCAACCGCATAGGTCAGGCCCGATGAGCCTTCGGTCAGGTAAGGCGTGTCGATTTGCGCCAGGTTGCCCATGCAGATGATCTTGGTGCCGGGGCCGGCGCGGGTAATCAGGGTTTTGATCTGTTTGGGCGTGAGGTTTTGCGCTTCGTCCAAGATCACCCATTTGTTCATGAAGGTGCGCCCGCGCATGAAGTTCATGCTCTTGATCTTGATGCGGCTGCGAATCAGTTCGCTGGTGGCCGCGCGGCCCCATTCGCCCGCGCCGGTGGCGTCGCCTTTGGCCAGCACTTCCAGGTTGTCGTCGAGCGCGCCCATCCAGGGCGTCATTTTTTCTTCTTCATTGCCGGGCAAAAAGCCGATGTCCTCGCCCACGCTGACGGTGGCTCGGGTCATGATGATCTCGGTGTAGCGGCGCTCGTCGAGCACTTGCGTCAAGCCGGCGGCCAGCGCCAGCAGGGTTTTGCCGGTACCGGCCGTGCCGGCCAGGGTTACGCAGTCGATTTCCGGATCCATCAGCAAGTTGAGGGCAAAATTCTGTTCGCGGTTGCGCGCCGCGATGCCCCATACGCCGTGCTTGAGATGGGTGTAATCCTTGAGCGTTTTGAGGACCGCGGTTTTGTCGCGGATTTCAGTCACGCGGGCGTAAAAACCCGCTTCGCCCGGCGGCTCGGCATACACAAACTGGTTGATCACCAGTTGCGCCACGATCGGCCCGCTGATGCGGTAGAGCGTGTAGGTGCCCGATTGCCAGCTTTCGATGGTCTTGCTCTGCCGCGTCCAGAAATCCGGCGGCAGCGCCAGCGCGCCGGCGTAGAGCAGGTCGCCGTCTTCGAGGGTTTTGTCGTTTTGATAATCCTCCGCCATCAAGCCCAGCGCGCGCGCCTTGACGCGCATGTTGATGTCCTTGGAAACCAGTACCACCTGGCGCGGCGCGTATTGCCGCACCAGCGCCGCGACCACGCCCAGAATCTGGTTGTCGGCCTTGCCCGGCGGCAGCGCGGCGGGCATTTCGGCGGTCAGCGGCGTGGTCTGGAAGAACAGCTTGCCGCTGGCCTCGGCGTGGCCGGTGGAGTTCAACGCCAAGCCGTGCGCCATGTCCGCGCCCTTGACGCCGACCAGCGCATCGAGCATCCGGCTGGTCTGGCGGCCGTTGCGGGCGACCTCGGTCATGCCTCTTTTGTGCGCGTCCAGCTCTTCGAGCACGATCATGGGCAAAAAGATGTCGTGCTCTTCGAAGCGGAACAGCGCCATCGGGTCGTGCAACACCACATTGGTGTCGAGCACGAACAGGCGCGGAGGGGAGCCGCCGGTCTTGCGGCGCGCGGGGTTGCCGGCGACAGGCTTGGCGACGGGCGGCGTGATGGTTTTGGGTGTGGCGGCGGGTTCTGGCGCGACGCGGATCACGGGATCGCTTTTGCTCCTGGCGGCTTCGGGTTGGGTTTGCAGCAGCGCCGATATCCGCGATTTCGGCGCTGCCGCCGGCGGCCGCACGGCAACCACACCACCGTCATCCGAAAGCGGCTCAAGCGCCAGGCGGGCGCCGCGTTTGGCGGGAGGGGGCGGCAGGGGCATAAAGCGGAACTGGGGTTAATCCCAAAACGAAAAAGCCGTCCCGTGGTCCGGGGCGGCTTTGGCGTGGAGCGTGAACGAACGGTGCATCAAGGCAGGGCGGACAGCGGGGAGCATTCAAGCCGCCATCTTTTCTTTCTCCGCCGCCTTTTCCGCTTTTTTTAGCGCCTTGACGGCTTTGAGCACGGCTTCCGCATGACCGGGCACTTTCAGGCCGCGCCACTCCTGCTTGAGCACGCCATCGGCGCCGATCAAAAAAGTGCTGCGCTCAATGCCCTTGACCTTGCGCCCGTACATGATCTTGTTTTTGACCACGCCGAACAAATGGCACATTTTTTCTTCGGTGTCGGCAATCAACTCGAAAGGCAACTCCAGGCTGTTTTTAAAACCCTCGTGCGACTTGAGGTTATCGCGGCATACGCCAAAAACCACCGCGCCGGCTTTCACGAAATCCTTGTATTTGTCGCGAAAGTTCATGGCTTCGGTAGTGCAGCCTGGCGTATTGTCCCTGGGATAAAAGTAAAGAACCAGTGTTTGCCCAAGATGTGAACTATTGGTCACCTTCACGCCACCCGTGGCGAGGGCTTCAAATTCAGGCAGCGGCTTATTGACAACAATTGCCATAGGAATTTCTAGCTTTCTTGAAATTTTGACGGAAACACACAGACCAGCCAGACAGTCGGAGCAGGCGGGATAGGATCTGACCGCCCCCTATTGTAACGGAAGCGCTTCAGTCAGGCGGGCGCACTGTCAGAAAGTCAAGGCGGGGATATGTCAGGTACGGGCCGGGGGCGCCCATCGCCGTCGATGGCAACATAGGTCAAGGTGGCTTCGGTAACCTTGATGTAGCGGCCCTGCCGCTCCATGCGCTCGGCATAAACGCCGACGTTGATGGTGATCGAGGTGCGGCCGATCCGCTCGACCTTGGCGAGCAAAGTCACCAGGTCGCCCACCCGCACCGGATGCTTGAAGACGAACTGGTTGACCGCCACGGTGGCCACGCGGCCTTGCGCGTGGCGCATCGCCAGTACCGAGCCGGCCATGTCCACGTTGGACATGACCCAGCCGCCGAAAATGTCTCCATTGCTGTTGACGTCGGCGGGGCGTGGTATGACCCTGAGTGCCAGGGTGTAATCGGCGGGCAATTGCGTTGCCGTGCCGTCCACGGGTTGGGCATTAAAGGCCAGAACGGCCTTGCCGGTTTTGGCGGCGGCGGATTTTTCGGAATGGGATGGTTTGAAATCTGGCGTTTGGTCAGGCATGACGGTGATCGAAATTTCAGCGACCGGATTGTCCTCCATCGGCTGCCGCGCGCGGCGCCGAGCGCATAGAATAAGCATCTTCACGCCGCTGACACGGCACCGTTGCTCCTAAAAATGGAGTAAGCTATTCGATTTAAATGCCTGCATTTCCACTGGTCCAAGACCTGCGTACGCTCTGGCGGATGCGTGCGTTGCTGGCCGTCTTGACGCGCCGTGATTTGGCGGCGCGCACCGCCGGGTCGGTGGGCGGATGGCTGTGGGTGTGGCTGCCGCCGCTGGCCACGGTGGCGGCGTATTTTCTGGTGTTCGACATCGTCTTCGGCATGCGCGTGGGCAACGCCGCCGCGCCCGCCGCCGCCCGCGTGGGCACCTTCCTGATCGTCGGCATGCTGCCCTGGATGGCTTTTGTCGATGCCGTGCAGCGCGGCATGGGCAGCCTGCTCGATGCCGGCCCGCTGCTGCAAAAAAACCCGCTGCCGCCGGCGCTGTTTCCGGCCCGCGCCGTGCTCGCCAGCGGCTGCGTGTTCGCGCCGCTGATCGTGCTGCTGATGGCCGCCTACGCGCCCGCGCATCACCTGCGCCTGGGCATGTGGGCCGTACTGCCGCTTTTGGCCGGACAACTGGCGCTGTCGTTTCTGCTGGCCTACCTGCTGGCCATTCTCACCGCCGCACTGCGCGACGTGGCGCAAGGCGTGGGGCTGCTGTTGTCGCTGGGTGTCTTTCTGTCGCCGATTCTGTTTCCGCTGACGCAATTTCCCGAGCGCTGGCGCTGGGTGCTGTGGCTCAACCCCATGACCGCCCCGGCGCTGGGCTACCAGGCGGCGCTGCTCGAAGGCGCCGCGCCGCGCCTGATGGTCTGGGCCGCGCTGGCCGCGTGGCTGATCGCGCTGGCGCTGCTGCTCAACCTGGCGCTGGCGCGCAGCCGCGATCAACTGGTCGATTGGCTATGAACCCGCCCATCACCCACGCCACCGCGCTGCCGCTGCGCCTGCAAGGCATCGGCAAGGAATACCGCCTGTACGACTCCCCGCGCGCACGCCTGACCGCGCTGCTCACGGGCCGCGCCACGCACCGCAGCCACTGGGCGCTGCGCGATGTTACGCTGGAACTGGCGCGCGGCCAATGCCTGGGCGTGGTCGGCAGCAACGGCGCGGGCAAAAGCACGCTGCTCAAACTGATTACCGGCACGCTGCAACCGACCACCGGCACACTCGCGCGCAGCGGGCGTGTGACCGCCATTTTGGAGCTGGGCGCGGGCTTTCACCCCGAGTTTACCGGGCGGCAAAACCTGTACTTCGGCGGCAGCCTGATCGGCATCCCCGGCGAGACCATGGCCGCACTCGAATCCCAGGTGCTGGCCTTCGCTGAAATTGGCGATGCCATCGACCGCCCGGTCAAAACCTACTCCTCCGGCATGGTGATGCGCCTGGCGTTCGCGCTGATTACGGCGGTGGAGCCGGATTTGCTCATCATCGACGAAGCGCTGGCGGTGGGCGATCAGCATTTTCAAAAAAAATGTATCGACCGTATCCACACCTTTCGTGAAAACGGCTGCACCATCTTGTTTTGCTCGCACAGCCCGTATCATGTGCGGCACCTGTGTGACGTGGCTCTGTGGCTGGAGCAAGGCCGAATGATGGAACTGGGCGCCACCGAGACCGTGCTCACGGCCTACGAGAAACACACCCGCCTGCTGGATCAACAAACCGGCGTGCCGCTGCCCGCCCCGGCGGCCCGCGACGCGCACACGGCGGCCATTGTTTCCTGCGACATCGCCGATCTGCTCGATCAGGGCGAAGACAAACCGCCCCTGTTGCAAAGCCGCGATTTGGTGGTCACCATTACCGTGCGCGGCAAGGACGACGAGCGTCCGCAGGTCGGTTTCATGCTTGAACAAGATCGCGGCGTGGGGATCACGTCGATGACCACGCACGAAGACGGCGCGGCCGCACAGCCGGTCGGCGCGCCGCAAGAGCACACCTGGCGCGTGACGCTGACCTTTCACGATCTGCCGCTGCACACGGGCGATTACGTCATCAGCGTTTATCTGTTTGATGCCTCCGGTATGATTACCTACGATCGATGGTTTCAGTTCAAGGTCTTCCGCTTCGTCGCACCGGTGCTTGTGCCGGGTTTGGTGCGGCTGCCCCATGTGTGGAGTTGAACCTAGAAACGGCAGTTGACCGCTTGTTATCTTCAAGAGAACAGCATGGATATTGATTTTTCTGGTTTCGATCGCGTTCACTTCTTGGGTGAGAGCGCTACGCACCCGATCAGACCGCCCTCGGGCGCGCTGGCGGCGTTGCTCGTCCTTGCAGACAGAGCCAAGCGGCGTCCTCGCGCCCTAGCCAGCCCACCCGATGACGGCCTGCTCGGGCGCGTCCAACTACCGTTTCTAGGTTGACAATTGAGCACCGTATTACAGCAATTGCTGGCGGCAACGGCCGCCGGAGCGGTACCTGAACCGCAGGCGCGCGCCGCGCTGGAACGCGGCCAAGCCCTACTGGCGGCGGGCGATCGCGACGGCGCGGTGGTGGCATTGCGTGTGGCGGCCGTGGCGCCAGCCACCCAACTGCAAGCGCACAACCTGATCGAGACGCACGGGCTGGCTTGGGCGTTTTCCGAGGTCATGGGCGTGAACGCGCGCATCGACCCGGCCGACGACGTGTATCGTTTTTTTACCGGTTACGGCACCTGGTCAAGCCCGATGCGCGACTATCTGGCCGATGGCTGGCGCACGCTCTCGGAGTTGCTGCTGCTGCTTGAGCTTGCCGGGCACACGCTGACCACTTGCGGGCAGGTGCTGGAGTTTGCCAGCGGGCACGGGCGCTTCACGCGCCATCTGGTCAAGGCGCTGGGGCCGCAGCGCGTGACGGTGTCGGACGTGGTGCCGGAGGCGGTGGCGTTTTCGACGGCGTGCTTCGGCGTGCGGGGGATTGTCTCGACCTCCGACCCGGCCGAGTTGCGCTGGCCGCAGCGCTACGGTTTGGTATTCGTGTTGTCGCTGTTCAGCCACCTGCCGCGATTGACCTGGGCGGCGTGGCTGGAACGGCTGTGGGAGGCCGTGGAACCGGGCGGCTTGCTGGTGTTTACCACGCATGGCGATCACGCGGCGCAGCGCGCCCAAGTGCGGCTGCCCGATGACGGTTTTTACTTCGTCGCCGAGAGCGAATCGAAGGCCATCGCGGCGCAGGAATACGGTACCGCGTTCACGTCGCCGGCTTTCGTGCGGGCACATATAGATAGGCTGACGCCGCAGCCGCTGATTTGGCAAATGGCGCCGGCGTGGTTCTGGGGACATCAGGATGCGTTCGTGCTGCAACGTCCGCTGGATGACGGGCTAGCCCGGCCGGCATGACTTTCCCACATGGGTCGATACGCAAATATCCGGCGGCGCATTCGGCTTGAATGCCGGGACTTGATCGAATTGGTTTTGCTGCCGGGCTTGAGCGCCGTGCTGCCGTGGCCGCTGTGCTTTCGCGTTTTCCGGCGGCTGGCGCGCTGGCGTTGGCTTTACCGGGACGTTTGCCAGCGCGCCCTGCATGAAGCGCGCGCGCGCGGCGTGGTCGATGACGAGGCGCGCTGGCACTGGATGCGGCGGCTGGTGACGCTGGTCGATCACGCCGACTACTACCTTTCGCGCACACGCGGGAACAAATGGCTGGCGCGCCACGTGACCGTGGAGGGCGCCTGGCCCGCCCCAGGAAACGCGGGGATTTTGTGTACCTTTCACTGGTCGGCCGGCATGTGGGGTTTATACAGCGCGGCGCACGCGCACTTGCGGGCGCATGCGCTGGTGGCGACGCTCGATCAGACGGCGTTCGAGGGGCGCACGGTGCTGGACTGGTATGCCCGCACGCGCATCGCCGAGGTAACGCGCGTGCTCGGACAGTGCGCGCTGAACGTGTCCGCGTCGCTGCGCCCGGCCATCCGCGCCTTGCGCGACGGCGAGCAGGTGATCGCGGCGGTGGATGTGCCGGCCGATCAGGCGGCGGCCAGCGAGCCCATCACCCTCATGGGAATGCCCGCGCGTATTCCGCGCGGTCTATTGCGGCTGGCGGTCGACCGGCGCGTGCCGGTTACCGTGCATGTGACCGGGTTCGACACGCGTACCGGCCAGCGCCAGGTACGCATCGTGCAGCTGGGCGTTTATGATGATTTGCCGGCGCTGCTGCGCGATGTGTTCGGGCATCTGGAGGCCGCGCTCGCACAAGACCCGGCGGCCTGGCACCTCTGGAGCGAAGCGGCGCGCTTTTTCAATCGTGACAAACAGTTTGGCGTTTAGCGTTTGGCGTGAAGTCCTCTTTCGGTGCGAGGCGCAATGCCGCTATCAACCTGACGCTCAACGTTTCATATGTCAACCCGCGTCACCGGATGCTCGGCCAGCCAGGCGTTTTCGGCATCGTCGTACAAACGCGAGCGGGTCAAAAAACGCAAGCCGGTTGGTCGCTCCAGCGAAAACATGCCGCCGTTACCGGGCACCGCGTCGATGATCAGCTGGGTGTGCTGCCAGTATTCGAACTGCGCCGCCGCCATATAAAACGGCATCCCGCCGATGGCGCCGAGTTGTACGTCGGCACCGCCGACCATGAACTCACCGGCGGGAAAGCACATCGGCGCGCTGCCGTCGCAGCAGCCGCCGGACTGGTGGAACAGCAGCGGGCCGTGTTCGCGCGCCAGCTGTTCGATCAGCGCGAGCGCGGCGGGGGTGGCGACGACGCGCTCGACCATGCTCAGAAGAACCCAAGCGGCTTGTCGCTATAGCTGACCAGCAGGTTCTTGGTTTGCTGGTAATGATCGAGCATCCTCTTGTGGTTTTCGCGCCCGATGCCCGACTGCTTGTAGCCGCCGAACGCGGCGTGCGCCGGATAGGCGTGATAGCAGTTGGTCCACACGCGCCCGGCCTGAATGGCGCGGCCGAAGCGGTAGGCGCGCGTGCCGTCGCGCGTCCAGACCCCCGCGCCCAGGCCATAGAGCGTGTCGTTGGCGATGGCCAGGGCTTCTTCCTCGTCCTTGAAAGTGGTCACCGCCAGCACCGGCCCGAAGATTTCTTCCTGGAACAGGCGCATCTTGTTGTGGCCGCGGAACACGGTCGGCTTGACGTAGTAGCCGCCGGCCAGTTCGCCGGCGAGCGGGTTGCGCTCGCCGCCGATCAGGCATTGGGCGCCTTCTTGCCGACCCAGGTCGATGTAGGACAGGATTTTTTCCAGCTGCTCCTGCGAGGCCTGCGCGCCGATCATTGTCTGGGCGTCCAGCGGATGGCCTTGGCGGATCGCCGCCACGCGCTTTAAGGCGCGTTCCATGAAGCGGTCGTAGATTCTCTCGTCGATCAATGCGCGCGACGGACAAGTGCAGACCTCGCCCTGGTTGAGGGCGAACATCGTAAAACCTTCCAGCGCCTTGTCCAGAAAGCTGTCGTCGCGGTCGAGCACGTCGGCAAAGAAAATGTTTGGACTTTTTCCGCCCAGCTCCAGCGTCACCGGAATGATGTTCTGGCTGGCGTACTGCATGATCAGGCGGCCCGTGGTGGTCTCGCCGGTGAAAGCGATTTTGGCGATGCGGCGGTTGGCGGCCAGCGGTTTGCCCGCTTCCAGGCCATAGCCGTTGACGACGTTGAGCACGCCCGGCGGCAGCAGATCCTGGATCAGCTCCAGCAGCACCAGCAGCGAGGCCGGCGTCTGCTCGGCCGGCTTGAGCACCACGCAGTTGCCGGCGGCCAGCGCGGGCGCGAGCTTCCAAGCGGCCATCAGGATCGGAAAGTTCCACGGAATGATCTGGCCGACCACGCCCAGCGGTTCGTGGAAATGATAGGCCACCGTATCGTGGTCGATTTCGGAAATACCGCCTTCCTGCGCGCGGATGCAGCCCGCGAAATAACGGAAATGGTCGATCGCCAGCGGAATGTCGGCGGCCAGTGTTTCGCGCAGCGGCTTGCCGTTGTCGATGGTTTCGGCTACCGCCAGTTTTTGCAAGTTGGCTTGCAGGCGATCGGCGATGCGGTTGAGCACCCCGGCGCGCTCGGCCGGCGCGGTCTTGCCCCAGGCGTCCTTGGCCTTGTGGGCAGCGTCCAGCGCCAGCTCAATGTCCGCTTCACGCGAGCGCGGCACCGACGTAAACGGCTGGCCGGTAATCGGCGAGAGGTTGTCGAAATATTCCCCGCCCACCGGCGCAACCCATGCGCCGCCGATGAAGTTCTGGTACTGCTGGCGGTACGGAAATTCGATGTTCAGAAATTGCAAATTGGCGTGATTCATGTCCCGCTCCTATCTGGTTTGAGGTTTGTAAAGATGCCGGCTGCACGTTGCTCGACGAAACGTACCGTAACAGCGCTTTCGCTGCGCTGGAAGTGGAACTTGTACCAAGAAAATTGCTGCGGCGCATCGACAAAATCGTGGCCGAGCCGCACGGATGACTGGATTGGTCCAGATTTCCGATTTGAGTTGTCCATGGCGCTTATGCACTATCCATCAAGAAAGAACAGCCCTCCCCTTCAAGGGGAGGGTTGGGTGGGGATGGGGTTAATCGCCCTGTGCAACACAAACCCCATCCCCATCCCAGCCTTCCCCTTGAAGGGGAAGGAGCAAATGCCGTTTTTTATCTAAGGCTGTGCAAATGGAAAATCTGGGTTTAGCGTTGATAGGGATCGCCAAACCCCAGTGCTTGCAAAATTTGGATTTCACGCGCTTCCATCTGGCGGGCATCGGCGGCGCTGGTTTCGTGGTCCCAGCCTTGCGCGTGCAGCGCGCCGTGCACCAGCAAGTGGGCATAGTGCGCGCGCAGGGGTTTGCGCTGTTCGTGCGCCTCGCGGGCCACCACCGGCGCGCACAGCACCAGGTCGGCCATGACGACGGGCTGCCGCGCGTAGCCGAAAGTCAGCACGTTGGTGGCGTAATCCTTGCGGCGAAAGTCGCGGTTGAGTTGCCGCCCTTGCGCCGCGCCGACGATGCGCACGGCGATTTCGGCGTCGTGCGCCAGGGCGTGCCGCAGCCAGCGCGCCACCGCGTGCCGGGGCAGCGCGGCGCGGTGCGCGGCGCTGTCGCCATCTTCCGGCGCCCAATCCGGCGCGAATTGCAGCGACAGGGCCAGCTTGGGCAAACTCATGGCGCGTCTTGCTGTTGGGCGCGCACGGCGTCGTAGGCTTCGACGATGCGCGCCACCAGCGGGTGCCGCACCACGTCGGCGCTGGTAAAGCGCGTGAAGGCGATGCCCTTGACGTGCCGCAGCACGCGCTCGGCGTCGATCAACCCGCTGGTCGTGCCGCGCGGCAGGTCGATTTGGCTCACGTCCCCGGTGACCACGCAGGTACTGCCAAAGCCGATGCGGGTGAGAAACATCTTCATTTGCTCGGGCGTGGTGTTCTGCGCCTCGTCCAGGATCACGAAGGCGTGGTTGAGGGTGCGCCCGCGCATGAAAGCCAGCGGCGCGATTTCGAGTTGCCCGCGCTCGAATGCCTTGGCGACGCGGTCGAACCCCATCAAGTCATACAGCGCGTCATACAGCGGCCGCAGGTACGGATCGACCTTTTGCGCCAAATCGCCGGGCAAAAAACCGAGCCGTTCACCCGCTTCCACCGCCGGGCGGGTCAGGATGATGCGCTGCACGGCGCTTCTTTCCAGCGCATCGACCGCGCAGGCCACCGCCAAAAAGGTTTTGCCGGTGCCCGCCGGGCCGATGCCGAAGGTGATGTCGTGCCGGGCGATGTTGTCCAAATA
>Ga0209628_10000876_pt1 | contig 18860 bp, 13 predicted proteins | sample TergutCu122P4_FD_187285 | JGI IMG/M metagenome (GOLD analysis project Ga0209628, IMG submission 187285) | Cubitermes ugandensis P4 segment gut microbial communities from Kakamega Forest, Kenya - Cu122 P4 (SPAdes) (version 2) | ecosystem: Host-associated > Arthropoda: Insects > Digestive system...
ATGGCAAACATCCGCTCACGTGGTCACGCTGGGTGTTTTACGAGGAGTGCGGAACATCACGGAGTAGCTTCGATTGCGGATAACTTGCTGGTCAACGGCATTTTGCCTTAAATTGGAAAGCAGTTCCCAAGCAAAGGTTGTTGAAAACCCTAAGCAAGGCTTAAAGATTTGTTTAATATCTGTCCACAATGTACTTGTGAAATTAAATGCAGGACTGCCATGGCAAAAGCTGCATTCAACAAGAAGACTCTTTTTAGCAGCACATTGGACTTAAATTTGAGGTAGAATCTAGTAAACTGCCATATTTGGAACATAGCTTTGTATGGTGCTAAAACCTTGACGCTTCGGGCATCAGATCAAAAACACCTGGAAAACTTTGAAATGTGGTGCTGCAGAAGGATGGAGAAGATCAGTTGGCCCGATCATGTGAGAAATGAAGTGTTACTCAGAGTCAATGAGGAGAGGAATATCCTACATGAAATAAGAAAACGGAAGGCTAAATGGATTGGTCACATGTTGTGACGAAAATGCCTTCTAAAACAAGTTATTGAAGGAGAGATAAAGGGGGAGATAGAAGTGACAAGAAGACGAGGAAGAAGACGTACGAAGCTACTGGATGACCTTAAGGACAGGAGAGGATGCTCTCATTTGAAGGAAGAAGCTCTAGATCGCACTATGTGGAGGAACCGTTTTGGAAGAGGCGTTGGACCTGTCGTCAGACAGATTACTGAATGAATGAATCTGTCCACAAGACAAAATACTAGTTACACCAACAAGCTCTTAATTTTTGAGGATATACGTCGTCCAGATTCACCCTTTTTTAAAACCGCATGGATCGTAACTTGCTTGTTCTTTGAAATGCTTATTTATTTTTCGCACATATGTACCGCTGTGAACCATCGATTATAAGATGCTCAACTACCGTTACTCCGATACGTGGTACTAGATGATCTGTGCGTGGTACAAACAACTACATCACAGATAAAAATTTGTTTCCGTCTTCCGTACATTCCTACGTGTTACGTACTTACCGTACCCATCAGAAGACGACGTTAGTAAAATTGGCACGGTGGTATGTTTTGTTCCATGTGTAGTTGTGTTCCGGAGGTTAAAAGTGGCTTGTGTTTATTTGACGTATCTAAAATGGGACTGTGCAGGAATTACAGCGTATTTGCTCTAAGTGATTAAGAGAACACGCATGGTCTGTTGTGACAGAGTAATAGAACACGAAATATTGACCAACCGGCTTGTCATGTGTACTGGAAACATGCGGTTAAATTTTGTTTGCGTTTTCTCTGTAAATAGTGATTTAGAATGTAACCCCCAGACGATAGGTAGATATGAGCGAATTAGCGTTTTCCAGAAGTCTGACAACAGCTCTGTTAATTGAACGTAATGAGTAACAGTGCACAGTGTCGAATATTAGCGTTTAAGAGCGTTACATATACATATGGTTCGTTCATTCTTAGTAATGAATGGCTTGCAGATGGTTATTGAAATAATGTGAATACGGCAACATGAGACCATCAGATTCTCGATCAGTGACCGTTCTGCCTGGAACTTCACAAGAGTCTCCACACAGTAAAGGAGCACTGTTACCACCACTGACCTCGCAGTATCCACAGTGGAGTAGAGGCGGAAGGTTGGGAATTAGTCTTTATCCAAGACCCCTATCCGGTGAGAATGAAAATGGATTGCCTTTTCAAAGGAACACTCTCATTGATAAGGTAAGAAAGAATTACAGCAAGTACAAACCCTTTTTAATGCGTTGAACCATCGATAACTTAGGATTGTCACTACACCTGGTACCTTACTGCGTTCTGTATTTTGGTATAAATTTGCGACATCAGAACAGTTGGGACAGTTGCAGAGTCAGTGTAGCACTGATGTTAGAACAATTAGTGACTAGTGAAGTGGAAGGGATTTTGATGTGGGCATGTCTAATAGAGGGACTGTACCAGTATTTATGCAGAGGCAGTAAGAAAAACCTCGACAATATGGCAAGATAGCCAGTATCATGGCCAAGATTAATATAAGGCACCTCCTGAGTATGTCTGGAGTGGTACTGCAATCCCAGTCTGATCATTTTCAAATTGGAAGACCTGGTTGTAGAGACCAGTGCATTTGAAGGCAAATAGTTATAGTAGATTCATCACAGAACTTCACACTTTTTAAGTCCTACAGTGCCAGCTATCACTGTATTTGTTTTGCAGCCTTGACTGTATACATATATGGTACTATGGGCCTTTAGATGTAGAAGGCAGCTGCACATTTGTTGAATAAGCAGTTGTGGACAGTGGGAAAGTGGTGGTCCACTAGTGTATGGGCTTGTCATAGGATTAACAGCATATCAGCACAGAATGTATATGAGTGAAATCAGAACTTTTTTATTTAACCAGTAATTTCAACCACAGCTGAAGATATGTTTCATTTTAAGATAAACCAGAGTGTTCCACTAAATAAATCAGAATTTACGTACATACATACGTACATATGTACATCCCATGGATCCATAAGTGTTTTACAAAGGCACTAGGATGTGGAACAAGTCATAAATACACAAATATTCAATTTTTACAGTGTAAAATACTATAATCATTATATAAAGCAGTTTATAGATCAATTTTACACATAAAAAATTCATCTACAGAGTAAAGGGAGTGTATATTTAAATATTTTCTTAAGACTTCTGTAAATTTTTCCTTGTCATTCTTGAGGATTGTCAAACTATGTGCTAACTGTTGAAAATCTTGATGCCAGCATAAATTGTACTTTTTTGAAAACAAGACTTTATGACATTTGGTTTATGAAGATGATGCTTATTCCTTGTATTAATATTGTGTGTAGATGAATTCATTTGAAAATTTTTCTGATTATTGATAATGAAGTTGATTAAGGAAAGTGTATACTGGCATTTAACAGGTGTCATTTCAAATTGTTTAAATAGACTTCTACATGAACTTGTGGGATGTGTAGCAGCTGTAATTCTGATGATTTTCTTTTGTAAAATGAAAATCTTCCCACTGAAATAAATGGTTACAGTAAAACAAATGGATCATATAAAAGTGATGCTGTTTTTTAAAAAGACGTAGCAGAGGAAACCAGGTATTTTCACTTAACAGGAAACTAAATGTTTCCAGTTTCTTTTCACACATTCGTCATATTTGCCTAAAAGGTCCTCTTCATGTGTAGTTCTGAAGTACAAAAAATATTGCAAAATTAGTCTACACTGTGTTGTATTTTCTGTGCCTAAGAAGGAAAAATATATCTGTTACCTTGCTTTGACAGTGTAAAATATTGACATGTTTCCTTTTTGCAATTTAAAGTGCGTGTTTTTAAACATGATTAAGCCTACTGTCACTAAATTTATGAACAGATATTTTCCCATACTATCAGAGAGCTTGTGTCTTGCAAGTAATAGGAGTGCTCTAAAAGGCAGCTGTTAATTTATCCCCCTCTGTAAAGAAATGAATTGATACAGAATTTTGAATTGGAGTCTTCTTGGAAAATTACTGCTAAAAAAACAGTGATGTTAATATTGTCAGCCGTTTCATGACAATGTACAGTGCACAGCTATAAGGAGCCTTTAGGTTGTACTGAAAGGGTTAAAGTGGATATTACAAGGGTGGGATATAGATGATGTGATTTGATTGAGTTTGCTTGGGATATGATTCACTGGCCAGGATTTGTATTAGCCGTGTATAATATTCAAATTCTAATATTCATGTCAGAAAATTAGAGAATGCATTGGAAAAGGTTTACATTTTACTTTTGAACTTACAATAGTGTATGAAAACTAATCTGAAAGTAACAGACCTGAACTTGTGTTACCAACTATTACTTTACTGTGTATTGTAATGTGTCATTACATGTCTCTTACGTAGTACAGTGCAACACGTTGGTGAAGTGAAATGCGTACATTTTGGTTGGAAAACCTGAATGACGGAGACCATTTGGATAAGTAAGTGTAAATAGTATGGCAGTTTTAAAATGTATCATAATTAAGTGGGATCAGAAGGTCTGTAGTGGATTGAACTGGTGCATTGTGGTATTCGATGCTGTGCTTTGTTGAACAGGGTTGAGAAACTTCTGGGTTTCATTGAAGTGTAGAATTCCTTGACTAGATGGGTAGGTGTCAGTTGTACAAGGAAGGTGTTGTACCATGGAATTCAGCAGTTGTAATCATTAGATGTCTCATGCATGTTCATTGCAGTTTTAGCTGCCATGTTTATGGTATTTCTTTTTTCAAGACTCCCAAGTGAAGTATGTGATATAGCTAGTCCTGCTGTAAGTTCTGTTATGACTTTCATGTTGTCCGAAGCTGGAGATAGTGAGGTGAGAGGGTTGTAAGGATGGCTATATTTGGACTACTGTCCCTTCAGATACTTGTGCCAAAGCAGTTTGCTCGCGTCTTGCACAGCGTCAGCATGGAGTGGGGTGTCATTTAAAACTTTGTGGCTGTGATTGCCCTTCATAATTGCGGAAAATCCCATTCTTAAATTTTCAAACCCTTAAAACCATTGAAAATTTCGCAAAGGTACGTCTGTTGGACAATTAAACGTCATGAGGAACTCTGGAGGGTTGAAGACAGGGCTCAGTCAGGATGCCTGTAAAGTTTGAGGGCTGAAGCCGCTATCAAAACAGTGTGGGAGCAGATTCATCGAAATCTGCTCTGGAAACAGAAGATCATGTCCCGAGAGCTGAAAATATCGACCCGATCGATGTCGTGCATCATTAGGGATGATCTACATATGAGAGCGCACTGCTACTCAAAGGAACACATCCTTACGCCTGCTTTGAAGGTGATCTGAAGGACAAGAGCAGAGCGTCTCCTCCAGTGTCATGCCGAGAATGCACGCAAAAACATCCTCTTCACGGATGAGAATATCTTCACCATTGAGGAGCAGTACAATCACCAGAACAACAAGATTTATGCTCAAACATCCCATGAGGTGAAGGAAAACATTCTGAGGTTGCAGGGAGGTCATCACCTTTCCAACATCATGGTTTGGTGGGGAGTGTCCCATCAGGGGGTGACACCTCTTCTATTTTGCAAGAAAGAGGTGAAACTGGTGCCCGATTGTATCAAGAGGATGTGCTACTAGGAGTTGTGAAACATCTTAACATGGCCGTCTTCAATGGTCAGGAATGGGTCTTCCAGCAGGACTCCGCTCCTGCCCACAAAGCCAAGACGACTTAGGAGTGGCTGTGGAGGAACCTTCTGGCCTTCATTAGCTCCAAGAATTGGCCCTTGGGGAATCCAGACCACAACCCCTTGACTGTAAACTGTGGGCTGTTTTGAAGGACATGGCTTGCTGAAAGCATCACTACAACCTGGATAGCCTGAAGAGATCCCTTGTGAAGGCAGCAGTAGAGATCCCCCTGGAGACATTGCGTGCAGTGACAGCAGACTGACTGGAGCGTCTCAAGGCTTGCGTCGAGGCAGAGGATGGCCATTTTGAGTGACATTATTATAAATGAAAACCTAAAACTATTGCAGATAAATTATTTGGCTCGAAAAGTGGATGTTTTGTTCAATTTTCCTTCTAGGTCGCAGAACTTATGGCGAGACCATTTCAATATCATAAATTAAAAGAGGTGAAAATGGAATGTAGACACATTAAGCCACACAGTCTGTATAACATTTTGCTTTTTATTGTACTCTGTTTCACACTGTAATACAAAATGAATGTAGCAAGTTAAAAGAAAAGTGATTAAGGGTTTGGAATGATGAAAAATACCAGTGTATTTGTAAATAATTTTCATAAGAATTTGTGAGTGGAGTGAAATAGGTCTTCTGGGATGTTATGCTATGTAGCATGTAATTTCACTTACCGAAATGTTTTGAAGGATATCAGAGTATATTCATTTACCCATGACACAGTGTAATGTTCCAGATGACTTCTCGACATCATTGCTTTGGAAACCTCAAACCTTACATGGAATAAAACAATTTCTGAGGCACTCTGTTAATAGTTTTTCTCATGTTGATCTGAATCAAATTGAGGGACGCACTGTCATCTAGTGCTGAGGTGAAGAATGTATGGAGTGTCTGCTCCATGCACCCTTTTCTGCATGGTCTCTTGGTTAGACATATAAGCAATACATTTTTTTTTTGTCTCAAACTGAAAAATGTGTTTACTAGTTTGGTGATCACAGTATTGCCCACATGCACCTGCAAGTAAATTTCAGATTGTTATCAGCATGCAAGGAACTGTGGGGTGCTGTTTTTGACTCATTCATCATCACCAGATGTAGTGTACTCTTACATGTTTGCAGTGTAGCAATTAAGATGAAGATCTAGAGATCATTTTTTTGAATAAGAGTACTGTAATAAAGTATCAAATACATGTTTGGGAGTGTCTGTGATATTCAGGAAAATGGAGTGTGTGTATAGAAATGGAGCAGAGTAGTTAAAAAGGAAGTACATACATTTCATGAAAAGAGTTGGTATGTATTGTTTTCCCGTGATTGATTACTTACCTGTGATTCCTTACATATTTTGCTATAATGTTTGAAATACAAGCCTGTTAACTATGAATACTAAACTTGTATTTTCAGTTGCTGTACTTCTGTATGTCTCAGAAAATTTAAATATCCATATTTGTGTATTTAGTCTGTACAGAATTAATATAATTTCCTGTTCGTACATACACTTTTTGTTATAACTGTGATGCTTTGATTACTCACTGTCTGTAACTGCTGGATATTATTTCTGTTGGAAGCTCTATGCACATATTTCATTTTTTAACACAGCCATTTTCAATCACAGGATTTTGTGAAGCACCTCTTTTATTTTTGTGATGCTGTTAACTCATGGTTTATTAACCAGGCAGTGACATGAGTATTAAACCAGTACATGAAAATGAACTTGTACTCAGTATATACTGTCTGCACTGCTATCTGGTGGTAGTCCTTGATTCTACCCTGTAGGTTACAAATAATCAATACTTGGGTCTGTGCAGTGGTATACAGACATATGGGAGCCATTATAATGAATATTTAGAGGAACAGTTTTACTTATTGAGAGAAATTGATGCATATTTGCTATGTGTATGATATTTATCTATAATATTTACACTTAATAACCATTTAATATGTACCAATGTGTATTTATTTTTAGTAAACATTCCAGGATTAGTACCAAGTTTTGAAGTGTTTTTTTTTTCAAGTACAGTATTATAAATGTGTCATTTGCAAAGGTCATAAGCCTGTACTGAAGGTGGCCTGTAAAAGTTGCACACTTAGCCTGAATGTTGTGAGTCATCCCTCAGTAAGGTGGGAGGTGTGGTGTGCTCACTGCTGGAGTTGGGTAGTGACTAAGCTGACACAGCATATCTATTTTCATTGACACCTAGGAACAGATTAACATCATGGCATCTAAAGTCCTAGTCAAGATTCCAACTGTACCCTTCTCTCAAGTAAGTTTTGTAGTATAGATGCAGTTACTGATAGGCATTGTCATAGTGATTGGTGATATACATGCCACATTTTTGCAAGTACAGTGAACTGCCAGTCAGTAAGGTACAAAAGGAGATTAAGATGTATATGTCATTGAAGTGTGCTATGATATTGTTTGAAGTCTGATCAGAAATTTAAGCATGGAACAATGTAACAGCTGTGTTTTGTGGTTTTAATAATTAAACACAAAGGTAATAATTATGTACAAACAATTTTTGCATTTTTGAGGCAGGCCTGTAGTGAAACTGACTGTGAGCATTTGGGGTATCGTCAGTAGTTTTTCTTCTGGAGCTGTAGAATGGTACACACTACAGGCAAATTTTTATATAAAACACAAGAATATAAATAAACGTGTTGATGAAAATTATGACATCTGGTTGACATAAAGGTGAACCTTTTATTTTAATTTAAATCCTTAATTTTTGTTAATTTCTAATCCAGTAATTATACTTTTCTATTGAATGCTGGAAAATATTTTTTCTGCATCTCTTATCCTTAAAATCTTGGACTACCATATGTGAAAATTTACATAGAAATAAATATAAACAAATAAATATATAAATAAAATATTTTAAAGTCAGCATTGCATAAGGATATACAACACATTATGCCGATTCTGGTGGCAATGTAGTGTAAGACTTAGGTCTACAGCCACCTGATTGCTGGGATCATGGGTTCAAATTCTGCTGAGGGCATGGATGTTTGTGTCTTGCGTTTGTTTTGTATTGTGCAGGTAGTGGTGTCTGTGATGAGCTGATCTGTTGTTCAGAGGGTTTGTGTTTAATTGTGTATGATCTAGAAACCTAAAAAATGAGACAGACTGGGTTGGATTTGTGTTGTGCCACAGAAAAATATACAAATTGTATCATATAACATTGTGTGGTTTTGCACAGTAGATCCTGAATAAAGTAAGTGTGTTGAAACATTAAAATGTCTTCAAGAAACTAAGTTTTTCCCAGTGATGTATGCAGTCTGAGTATGAAGATATGACAAGGAAAAAATGTGCCACTGTTTCTTTGTGAATGTGGATATGGAGTAAGTCAGTATATTCAGTGTGCATTAAATGAAGCCTGTTTTAAGTATTATGAGTTATTTATTTATATTTGGTTTATGTACTGGTATTCTGTGAACTGCATAGGAAAGAAAAGTAGACTAAAACCAAATTTCAATTAACTGTTGAAAACCCGGAGGTAACTGTATTTACTAACTACTGTAACATTAAGGTGTGGATTTTGCCACACAGCTTATTTATGTATTTTGTGTATTCCTTGCACTAATCAAACCACATGAACCAGTTGGTCTTTGTAATGGATATATAGTGTATTCTGTGTGATGTATGAATCAAGTCTTTATATGTAGTGTCAATAAAAATCAGTCTTCCATTGGTTAGAATTCATCATGCCTTGTAATAACTAATGAAGCTGGGTTCCTCTTCAGAAGTCATGGAACAGGGACTTGTAGTACTTAAAGTGGACTTTTCTTTAACATAAACATAGTGTTGAGTTTGAGAATAAAGATTTTCAAGACTTGCATGTTCATATTTTTTGCATTCTGTACAGCAACACTGTCTTGTGCCCTTTTAATATCTGTAGATTTGAGGCATGGTATGTAGTCTTCTTTGTATCATTGAGGCTGAAAAGGCTCCTTTATAAAGAGTTGGGGCATGCCTGCTGCTGTAACTTTATTAATGGTATAGTTTTATATTTCATATCACAAATTGAGTGCCATGGGTCTTTTCAGGTTAATAAGAAAAGTCCTGATCTGGCTGCAGTGGGAAGATCGGAAGGTTTGGTAGTGGCACCAGCAGATCCGCTTTTGCGAATTACACAGCTTGAGCAGAACATCAGATTCCTTCAAGACCAACACAAACTTATGTTGACAAGTCTTCACCAAGAAGTGGAACAGTTACGGCAGAGGAACAGAGGTAAACAACGTGGTGATATGCTGTAACTCTATATGATTCACTTCTTCCAGACTTCTCACATCTGTATGAACTGTTTTCATAACACTCACACCATTTCTTCTTTATTTTTATATAAACTTAACAGTTGACACAGCATTATTAAATATGTCAAACTGTTGATTTTCTTGGTAAAGGAGGGGAGAAGTAGCAGTCAGAATTAAAAAGAACAGATATTCCACAAATATGGAAGTACCTGCTATCATTGCAGCTTGTAAATGATGTATCATTGCTTGGAAATAATTCTTTACACTTAGGAGTTTTCAGGTTCTTTTTCCAATATCATGAAACTTGGTGCGCTTAAAATAAAAACAATTGGTGTTGAACAATTTTTCTTTAAACCGTCAACATTTTACACCAGCATACACATTTTTTCATGATGTGTTGTCATTAGCAAAATCTTCAAAACATCACTTCAACAACGTCATAAACTGTTTGTAAGTGTTCTAAATTTTTCAGCTGTCAAACATGTCCAGGCTGTGGAAGCCTCCAAAAATGTAAAATCTGAATTGGTAATTTTACCTTTGAACACACTATGCTTTCAAACCCTGCCTTCTTTCTTGTATATTAAACCATGATTCATTTCACTATTTTGTGTAGGTCTGCACAGTTCTACACATAATGTCCCAAAAATATGTGTATGTATATATATATATACACACACACACACACACACACACTTTACATGCCAGTGACACACATAGACATAGAGGCAGAGGTACATTGTTTTGTTCTGTTCTGTTTGAATGATGCTAGATGACAAAATGAGTGTTGCACTTAGCACTTGTATATTCTGCTAGATGGTAGTATCCAGTGTAAAGAAACAGGCATCATTGCAGATACAGTTTGAGCAATGTAAGTGGATTCTTGAGTGACACTGGAAAACAGAGATTGTAGTTGAGGTACAGAGATGGTGGAAAAATGAATTTGGATCGCCACAACTATGACAGGTAACTGTTGTGAGGTAATGTGGTAAGTTTGGCACTGATGGAACAGTGCAGAATGTTAAAAGTCTGATGTGGGAGACCTTGCGGTTCAACAGTGAAAGTGCTTCAACATGGTAGGCCTACATTTCTTCATACAACCTCCAAAGAAATTACTTTATATAACCAACACTGCCTGCACCAAAATATACACATCAGGTGTAATTACAATATTAAAATACAGTATTAAAATACTATATTAAAATGCATTATTGTAATAATCTCCTAAGAAGTCTGTAAGGCATTGTGCCCATGAGACTGGTGACAGTAGAAGTCTTTATCTTGTTTTGTGGCATCAGAATTTGAAACTCTGTGCACCAGGACTGTTTTATGCAATGAATGAGGACGATCCAGATCATATGATGGAATTCTGTGATTGGGTTTTGCACATGTGTAATGAAAGAGGATGTTTTGCTTTGAAATATTGAACATTTGAGATGCTAAGGAAAGAAGTATAACAATGGCTTAATATTGGTACACTTTGCCTTTTGGTATATAAGTAAATAACATGTGTATGCAATTTGTGGGACACTCTGTACTGTTGTGAATCCAGATATCCCCCTATTCCTTGTATTATTTTTTAAAATTATCTGAACTTTTGCTAGGTATTACACTTCCTTGACATTTCTTCCCTCTTTCACATGCCATTTTGGGCTTGTAACACTGGTTCACTTCACTTCATTTTTGTCTTGTCTTGTTGCATTTTGACCAGTATGTGGTGTTCATCATTCAGAAATGAAACCCTACTAACTTTGAAATTCATAAACGTTGATTCCATTCAGTTATATTTAAACAGTCTTTCTTTGGTCTGCTGGTTTTCCTCTGTTCAAGCCACTGCAGACTTCTGCACCAATGGTTCATTGGCATGTCCTGTCTGTATGGAGGGGGATCAAAAAGTTCCCAGAGATGCAGACTTGTATTTAAGTGGGTTATGATATGGCAGCATTGCTGTAGGATATGTTGCTTGATGCCTTTGTATGCATGTGTGGGAAGTAGTTGCACATTGGAACTTGTCTATCATGTGCTAGAGCTGCTCAAGTGAAGGCGGGTCCCAGCTGTCACTGCAAATGTCTTAGTTTTAGCAGACAGTTAATGTGCAGGATAGGGAAGAGTGCTGCACAGACAGTGCAGGACTTGCAAACTGTTTATGGGGATTATGCTGTTCAAAAAAACAGGTGTGTGTGTATGTGTCTGTCTGATACAGCAATTTCAAAAGTGGGCAATAATACCTGGGAAATGAGCCTTGCAGTGGGAGACCTTGAACTGTGAATGCTGAAAGAATTTCAAAGGGATTGATGCGTACCAACCGGCAGATAACCATCAGAGACGTTTTGAATGAAGTGGGTATCTCATATGGATCAGCGCAGGCAATTCTGACAATGCAGTAGTTCTTGGTAGGAAAACAAATCACACTCATGCCAGAACCACCATATTCACCACACCTTGCACCCAGTGACTTTTGGCTCTTCTCTAGACTACAAATGGGACTTCTGAGTCAATGTTTTGTGGCATGTGACATCATATGCAGTGCAACAGCCAGCTTGTGCCCCATGATGAAGGAGGCTTCCCATGAGTGCTGCCATGCATGGCAAAACTGTTGGAGCAAGTGCGTGTGCACGGAGGGTGTGTACTTCGAGGGTGATTAGACTGGAAGGCACTGCGCTTCAGATGCTTAAAATTTTTATGGCTGAATTCCAGGAACCTTTTGTTCCACCCATGTACATTTTTTCTGGTTATGCTATTGCCAGCTAATGAATATCAGAAGTTGTTGAGTGTCAGTACAAAAGTATGTTATAGTGTAACCACTGTTTGGCATTCCTGCTCTTTGTGTTGTATTTGATATACATGCTAGCTCTCAGGTTCCAACTAAATGCCGATAGAAAAATGTTAAATCTGAGCAGATTTTTACATTTTCTGAACTTCATATTTTCCCAGAATTTACCTAGTCCTAACTATGAAAATTTACCCAATTTTACATTTTGTACTTTTATTGCCAGAATTTTTATCCAAGTCAAATGATATTGCTAAATGTTAGGGTGATGTAACAAATAGAAGGATCCATGCAGTGCATCAACTGTCAAGTGAAAATGGTATCTGAGAATCTATGCTAGTGTTACCAAATAAAGAGGGTGCATTGCTAGTGATGTCTTACAGTGGTCCACCAAACAAATATTGTCCAGAAAATATTATAACACAGTAGAGTTCTGACAGGTTTTCTTCATCAAACCATGTTGGTGTTGGCATATCAGGAGCATCTTTGCAGTGTCTAATTTCACATCTTCGCTTTATCTGTCACTTTAGTTCACTTTTGATGCCATTGTTACAGTCAGAGGGATATAACTGTTTGAAACTCAGGTAAAACACAGTCAAGAAAGTTCAAACACTTCTGATCATAGCAACAGAAAGTGGCCAGCAGGTCATGTAAGGTCGTAATGAGCTGACTGCATTCTGCTGGGTGTTGTTTCAGCTGAATTTGCCATGACCCATTTTTTTTTTTTCCTTTCTTTTGATTCTTTCTTCCCTTCCTTCCTTCCTTCCTTCTTTCCGTCCTTCCTTTCTTATTTCTTTGACTGAAGCTGTCTCACCAGTGCTTGCCAGTATTTATGCTGCACTGTTAGAAGTGCTGTATTATCACATTCTGGCCTCCACAATTTTACTATATTTTGATTTGTTCAAGTTCTGGTAATCAGAGGGCTGTATAGTGGCTTTGAATTACAAAGTTACCATATTTTGAAGTAACTGCATTAAAAAGTTTTAAGCTGGGGAATGTCACATGCTTCAAATTATGTGGTATTTTGAGTAACTGGTGTCAAGTTAATGAGGTTTTATTATATTTTGTTCCCTGCAGATGGCAGAACTGTCCAGTGTATGTGGAACTTGAACATGCTTACCTCTTAGAGCTCTAAACTTAAAAAAGTACTTGGCATGAACATAATATATAAACACATTGAAGCTCATTTTATGTGTTTATGCTTATCAGGTGGCTGGTATTCTGTAGGAACTTCGTTTGATGGGAGCCATCTCGTTGTGTTCTGTCATTACCATTACATTTGTAGGAATTTAATTTGTATTGCTTGTGGTATGCTTTTACATCTCCTACTTATTAAGTTGTCCTTGCATGTAAATGTTTTCTTTGGTTTTTAGACACCTGCATTTCATTTTACTCTCATGGGCTAAGAGTACATATCTCATAGCCATATACAGTAGTATGTGCCTTTCATATTTTTAGAGGGAAATAATTGAATTAATATAGATACTTGTAATTTTAGATCTACAATTCCAGCTTGTGTTTACCAAGAGTGGGTTTATTCAGAGTAGTCCATCACCTTCATCCCCTGAAGATGATACTAAACCAAAGGTAATAAAAAGTAAAATATAAAATTACATGTGGGCAATTCTTGTAACTTGTGTTGGCAGTATAATTACAGGAGAATTTTTCTTGTCCTGTCAGCAGGTAGTATTAAGTCCAAAGCAACTGAATATGACTTCACTTCAGGTTGAAATCTTAGAAAAAGAAATTGCAGAACTAAAGGCAACTCTTCAGGAAGCCAAGACCAAGAATGTTTATCTTACTGGAATTGTTGAAGAGCAGAAAAGGTAGTGTTATACTTATTTTTATTTTCACAATAATTGTGCTGAGAAAAATTATTCATAGGGCTGTCAGATATTTTATACATGTATGGTTTATGAATGGAGTATGTTGCATCTATAGATTGTTCCTTACGTTTAGCTTTTCCAGTGTCAGGTTGCAGATCTATGGATCAAGGGCTCACATTGCTGGGCAGTTGGCTGTTGATAGGATTAGTTAATATTCCGTGCTTGTTGTATGCAATGTATTGATTTATTTTTAGAAATAGATTACACTATCCCTCAGTTACATTGTAAAGTGCTGGAGGTGAGAGTGGTTATGATGACTAGTCCCTGCTCTGAGCCATGTGAATTGTATTTATCCCTCCAGCCTTGTTTCCTATGATTAATTTCAATAATGGCATTCCATCCTAGATTTTCCAGGTGGTCTTTCCAAACCTTTGTACGCATTCCACTTCCATGACTGTTCCATGCCCTGCCCACCTCATTCTCCTGTACTTAACAACAACAACAACAATGATGATGACAACAACAACAACAGCAGCAGCACCACCACCACCAACAACAACAACAGCTATAATAATTTGGCAAGTAGTAACAATTATGAAACTCTCATTTATGTAATTTTATACAGCCTGCTGTTGGTTCTTCTCCTTTAGTTCCAGGTATGCTTCACATTCTATTCTCTGACATCCTTAGTCAGTGTTCTTCACTTAATGTCAGAGACCAAACTCAGTATTCATAAAACATTACATGTAAACTTATAACATTGATTATTTTAATCATTACTTTTAGACAGCAAATAAGAAGACAAAAGATTCTGAACTGCACGGTAGCAAACATTCCCCATATTCAGCTCACTGTTAATTTCTTTATCAATCTAATTGATTTGTTAGTATTTCCTCCAGGTATTTGAACTTAGATGTATTTTTGAATGATATTTTTTTGTTCTTTGTTATGGTTTTGATCTCCATTTTGGTGCAAAGGTACACTATTGGTCTTGTCCACTGCCTTGCACTTTCACTAATTTATGAGAAATGTTCATATTTTGACACTTTCCAGCATCATTGTTGGTTTGTACTGGTTTAACTGTTGATGTTTTTTGGGGGGTCATGTCTGTGTGTAAAGGATCAGGTGCAGCTCCTCAAAACAACACGTTAGCAGATAAAGTAGTACACACTGACAATGATGCAGGGGAGCACTGAATTATGCCTGGTAGTCATAAATGAGTGAAGTGCAAGGCAGTGAACAAGAAAAATAGTGTACATCGTAACTGCTGCACAATATATGTGAATATATGTGGAATAAAGTTTTGGTAATGAGGCCTGAACATATGAAGTACCTAGTTCTCATCATTAATCTTCATAGGAACCATATTAGTGTCCAAGATGGCTTGTATGTTTTTCTGTATGGTATTTGTGGTCCTGTCAGTTAAAGTAATATAATCAGCATAGATCAGAAGTTACTGTGTGGTTTTCAAGTTAATTCCCTCATGGTTTTCTTAGATTGTCCTAATGGCATATTCTAAAGCAAAGTATAAAAGCAGCAATGATAATACATCTCCTTGTTTTAGACTGTTCTGCATAGGAAATGCATCATGCATTGTTATTTAAGTGAATAAAAATCTTTGTCGAATAAATACATGGGATTCATTTTCATTGCCATCTGGAATAAGAAAAGTGACTACATCACAGCCCAGTGGGGAAAACAGAAACAAAAATTATTTTTGAAGTAAGTGCATAAGATTGGGCAATCTGTTCTTAGTCATTATAAAGGCTAGTTTCCAATTATTTCTTAATACACAAAGAACTTCGTTTTGTTTAAAAACTGTAACATTATTTCTTCTGTTACACTGAGACCAGAGGAAAACGATGAGATAATGCTGTCTTTCATCAGTAACACAACAGCAGCATTATCACATCCTACTCGTCTTCTGCCTGGTTTCAGTATCTATGTGTTGCTGTGCAGGAAGCTGGAGAGGCTTGAGTATAGAAAACAAGAACTAGAAGCTCTTGGGAATAAAGAAACACCAGCAATGAAACTAGATGCTCAGAATCAAGCTGGTACATCAATAACTGATGGAGATATTGTCTCCCAAGATGTACTGGATGAGCAGACTTTAGCAGTGAAACTCGAAGAGGCAGAGAAAATCATAAGGCGTCTCCGTCGAGAAAATGAAGAAAACCGGAGAGAAGTAAGTTTAACTGAATGCAAGTTTTGTTTCCAAAATGTTATTTTGCACATTGTTTGTATCTGTCAAGGAGCACCAGTAATATTGTCATTCATATTGTGACCATTGGAAGTTAGAATAGAGATATAGAAATGAAATTTCTTTATTAAGGGACCCAGAAGTTTGTCAATAATGACATACATGCCTGCCACTGGATTCCATCCTGAACCAAGTCTTAGTCTCTCTAGTTGTAAAGGTAAAGGTGAAGTTCACCGTAGAATAGGCCATGAATGTTGGGGGGTGTGTGTGTGTGCGCGCGCGTGTAGAAATTTGGCTCTACTCTTTCTTTAACCTCAGTGCTAGATGGGGAAGTGTGGTCAATGCCATGCCCCGGCCGCTGGGAAAGAGACCTGGTACCCGCTTACACAGGAGGCTGGGTGGGCCCCAAGGCTGGTCTGGAAGGGTGCAGAAAATCTTGCTCCCACCTGAATTTGAACCCTGAACTGTCCACCCTGTACTGACTGCACTCTCTTGGCCCATGATCTCTCAAGTATTAGCTGTCCAAGATGTTGCATGATTTTCTGTTTCTTGATTTCACCATTATAACAATTTGAAGTTACGTGTGTACTGTTCCTTTAACTTTATTTACTTCTGTTTCTGTCAGGATCACTGGTTGTATTGTTAGCCTATTGGTATTATGTACTTAACATGATATTTATATACTAATCTTGCCAGAGGCCTTTGGTTGATGATCCTTGGGAAGGAAAGGTTGAGATGAGTAACATTACCACAAATACTTGCCATTCACAGCAATTGAGTTCTTGAAAAATCCTGCGAATGGGAAAGTTGCAATGCAAGGCAGTTACGATCATGTGGAGAAAATGAGGTTAGGGAACCAAAAGACACACAAACATGATAATATTTAAATTGGAGGTTAATAAACATAAGAAGATTTCTGTCATATTTCTTATCATATTGTTTGGAGTGATGTTGGTGTTTCTGGCTGAAAGTTGTCAGGTTGATCAATTGATGCAGAGTGCTTAGCACATGGGGATAAAGAAAATTTAGTGAAGTTATCTTTTTTTAGTATGTCCTTATATACATCTCCTTGTTTGGTGTAATGACAGCCTGGCATGTGATGGCATACTAAACTTAATGCTTCTCTTTGTGTCTTCATTTCTCTTCGATGAAATGAGTCAGAAGTTTGTTTGCACCATGACTATGTCTGTCTGCAGCAACTCTCTTTCTGCTGTACATCAGCACATATGTTACTGAGGATTACAAGAATTTACTCAATCCTTTATTGTCCATTGCTACTTAATTTTGCAGTTTCTGGTCTCAAAAAGAGCAACTCATGACTTAACATAGATCAACCATGATCACTCACTCTCATCTCCCTCACTGTTCGTTGCTTTCTCTTTCCAGTGTCATTCAGTCATTAACACAGAACAGCTAAGTTATTGCTGTTCTCGCCCTGTGAAACACAGGTGGGATTAAACTAGTTTGATTTTCTACATATTTAGTCATACTTTCCAGACATCATTAAAACTTGAGGGCAACAGTTAGCTCTAAGAATTGTGAAAAGTAAATTTGAAGTGCATTTTGGATCACACAATGTCTGGGTAGCTACTGAGTGAGACATGTGGGCAGGTTGTGGCCTGTTGTGTGTTATTGTGCATGCTTATGTAAGTGTGGCTGTGAATGAACGGAGGACTTACATCACAACACAGAAAGGTTGCCGTAATATTTCTTTCGTGACTAAGTGCAATGATTATGTGCAAACATACAAAGCAGGAGGGGCTGCTGTATTGTTAGGGTAATTAAATGAGGATTGTTAGCAGGTGTGCATGTGACATACTGTGGATAAAACAAGAACTGCATACAACATTGTGATCAGGAAACCTGAAGGGAAGATATCACTTAAGGGATTTAGACATGGGAAGGCAGGCTATTCTTAAGATGGATCCCAAAGAATTATAAAAATTTTTATCTCCTGGAAGAAAGACAGCTACCAGTTTATGTTGTTGCACATTTGTTGAACAGTGGCATCAATTGAGTGCATGATAGGGGCGTAAGTTGGCTGGGATAGCGTAGTTGTTATAGTGACTTGCTGTGGGCTGGACAGGTGGGGGATCAAGTCCCTCTGGGGGGTGAAATTTTCCACCCCCATCCTGACTGGCCCTGGGACTCACCCAACCTCCTGTATGTTGGATACTGGGTCTCTTTCCTGGGTGTTAAGCAGCTTGGGCATGGCATTGACTGCCCATCCCCATCTAGTATTGAGATTAAAGAAAGAGTAGAGCTATACCTCTGCTCTTCCTTTGGGCCTTCCTGGCCTGTTATAGGGTGACAGGGGAAGTCATGTCTGTCATATCCCAGGATTTACCTGGGTGGTCTGGGAACACTGAACACTTCTTTCATGATAGCTGATTACTGAGCCAATGTTGAAACCAAGGAACTCAAATGTGAAAGATAATCACCAGATGGGGATATTCAGTTTGCATGGGCTTTGAATGACAAGTTGGTAAGTAATCATTGGAGATATTGCACAGCCTTTAGCAGAAATTTTGCAGTAGGTTTTTTTAACATCTTAACACATTGAGGACGGGGGCATTTAAATTGTTTAAATGCACGTTCCTGGGGTCTAAACAATTTAAATCAACTTTTATACTGTGTTTCTTTAAATATTTATAACAAA
>Ga0209628_10000877_pt1 | contig 18859 bp, 26 predicted proteins | sample TergutCu122P4_FD_187285 | JGI IMG/M metagenome (GOLD analysis project Ga0209628, IMG submission 187285) | Cubitermes ugandensis P4 segment gut microbial communities from Kakamega Forest, Kenya - Cu122 P4 (SPAdes) (version 2) | ecosystem: Host-associated > Arthropoda: Insects > Digestive system...
ACTATATTAGAGATTTGGTTAAAGGGCAATATACCGGTTTATACGGTGGTTTTCACCCGTTTAGTGATTATTAATGCAATTATTGAATCGTTGGCAAATCCGCTTCTTGCTTCTATTCAAGCCACCGGAAAAATAAAATGGTATCAAATTATTACCGGAACCATTATTCTATTGAATTTACCGGTTTCCTACTTTTTGCTTTCCATTGGTTTTCCGCCGCATATTACTATGGTGGTCGTTATTTTCTTTTCCATAGTTGCCCATGTTAGCCGTATCTATTTTATGAACCATCTCCTAAAAATGAGTATAATAGACTACATTTTTCAGGTTCTTTTACCCATTTCGGTGGTAACTGCTTTATCCTTTATTGCGCCCTCACTCTGTTTTTTCAGTTTTAGCCCTTCATTTTTGCGGGTTGTGGGCTTATGTGTAACCACCGTTATTTCATCGGCATTCATTATCTATTTTTTGGGTTTAACAAAATCGGAACGAAATGGGTTGAAGGAGTTTATTTTGAAGAAAATAAAATAGCTGACTTGATCACGGTCTTAGCGTTTTTCTATTTTTGCAGACAAAATAATTATCATTTATGGAATATTTTTTAGAGATGCCCGCTTGTTATGCACAATTGGAGAATGCAAAATATGCGCTTCTTCCGGTGCCTTACGATGGAACAAGCACGTATATCAAAGGTGCGGAAAAAGGACCGCAAGCCATCATTGACGCTTCCGATTCAATTGAACTGTACGATATTGAAACCCATTTGGAAGCCTATAAATCTGGTATTTATACCGATAAACATACCTATTCTTTCATTTCCCCAGAAAAGATGGTGGCTGAAGTTAAAGAACGTGTTTCATTCTTCATCAAACAAAATAAAAAAGTGGGTTTACTGGGCGGAGAACATTCTATTTCTATTGGTGCTATTGAGGCATTCGCTGAAAAATATAGCAATCTATCTGTGTTGCAAATTGATGCTCACGCCGACTTGCGCGATACATACAATGGCTCACGCTATAATCACGCCTGCGTGATGCGCCGCGCTCAAGAGTTTGCCCGCGTGGTGCAAGTAGGAATTAGAAATGTATGTATTGAAGAAAAAAAATATATTGTTCCTGAAAACATCTTCTACGCGCACATCATTTGCCGAGGAACACATTGGATGCAAAAGGCGATAAACCGACTCTCCGAGTACGTATATCTTACTATAGATTTAGATGGCTTCGACCCGAGTATTGTTCCGGCAACAGGCACCCCCCTGCCGGGAGGTTTGATGTGGTATGAAACACTCGCTTTTTTAGAACTTCTCTTCAAATCGAAAAAAATTGTGGGATTTGATGTAGTAGAACTGTGTCCGCAAAAAGAAAGCAAAGTATCTGATGTACTTGCAGCTGTGCTGGTATATAAGATTATTTCATTTATGGAAAAAAACGAACCTTTTGTTTAGTTTTTTTGATGCTTTATATTAATGTGCACCACCTTCTGCAATGCCTTACAACTCCACTATCGTAATTCCATCTCCCCCGCGCTCGATGGCTTCATCGTAAAATTGTTTAACCTCTTGTCGCTTAGATAGAAACCGGCGAATCACGTGGCGCAAGATGCCGTTTCCTTTTCCATGTAAAATAGATACCTGATGAATGCCGAGCAACACTGCCTCATCAATATAACTTTCTAATGTTTTGAGCGTTTCCTCTGCGCGCATCCCCCGCACATCAATTTTGGAAGAGAATTTTGCTACTTTCTCATTCATCATGTCGCCAATGCGCGTTCCGTCCAATTTTACAGTGCCGCGTTTCACACTCCGCGCCTCCGTTTTGCTGATTTTCGTAACCTTGTCAATATGCGTTTTAAACGAAATAGAATTGAACATAACGGTAATATCCTCATCCTGAAGATGTGTTACCTCCCCAATGGTTTGAATATCATTAATAAAAACCGCATCACCCACCCGAATTTTGGGGTCTAACGGTTCAAATTGTGGTACTAAGGGTTTAGTTTTTAGGGGAACAATAGGTGGTACGCTTTCTTGTTGTTCAATTCTTTGTATCTCTTTTTCTATTTTTTCTTTATGATGATAAACCTCCGTGCGGCACAGCTTCGTCTTCGTAGTATCTGCCTTCGCTTCTTTAATCTCCCGTATGGTTTTTTCTATCGCTTTGTTTGCCCCCTCAATAATAGAAATTGCTTGGTTCTTTGCATTTTGCAGAATCTCTTTGCGTTGTTTCTCAAATTCTGAAAACTTAACGCTATAGTTGGCAATCATTTCTGCCAATTTATCATCGGTTTGTGTAACGCGCTTTAACATCTGTTCAATCTCCATTTTTTCTACCTCAATTTCATCCAACTTCCGTTCATAGTCAATTTGCGCGGTACCCGATTTGGAGATGGCATTTTCGATAATAGCATCGGGAAGGCCTATTTGTCGAGCAATTTCGTAGGTAAACGAACTGCCGGGTTTTCCCTGCCGCAACATAAAAAGAGGTTTCATCCGGTGGGTATCAAACAGCATGGCGCCATTTTCCGCTTCTGGATGCCTGTCGCAGAATAGTTTCAGATTTCCGTAATGCGTAGTAATAATGCCAAACGACTCTTTCCGGTAAAGTTCCTCCAAAATAGATTCTGCCATGGCGCCGCCCAGCGTCGGCTCTGTTCCCGACCCAAATTCATCAATCAAAAACAGAGAAGAAGGGGTGAGATGTTCCAACATTACATGCAGATTTTTAAGATGAGAACTGTATGTACTCAGGTCATTTTCAATAGATTGTTCATCGCCCAAAGCAATAAAGAAAGAGGAGAAAATCCCCATATCGGAACTGCTGTCCAACGGCACTAGTAATCCGCACTGCACCATATATTGTAGCAAACCAATGGTTTTCAAGCACACCGATTTTCCGCCCGCATTCGGACCAGAAATGATTAAAATTCGTTTTTCTTTGTTCAAATGAATATCTAAAGGCACCACTTTTTTATTTTCCAAACGTTCTTTTTGAAACGTTAAAAAGAGAATGGGATGGATAGCGTTTTTCCACTCTATTATTTGAGTGTCAAACAGATGGGGTAGTGTAGCATTGATTTTTATGGCAAACAACGCTTTTGCGCGAATAAAATCAATCACCCCCAGAAAATCAACGCCTATCAAAATATTTGGAATAGAAAGCCGGATTTCGTTGGCCATTTCTGTTAAGATGCGGATAATCTCTCTGCGCTCTGCATTGAGCAAATCTTTTAGTTCGTTGTTGGCATCAAAAACCTCTGTGGGTTCAATAAACACGGTTTGTCCGGTAGCCGATTCATCGTGAATAAAGCCCTGCAAACGCCTTTTGAATTGCGCCGGCACGGGAATACAAAGCCGTCCGTTGCGAATGGTCATCTCCGCATCCTCTTTCACCAAACCATCCTGTTTGGCAACACCCAACAATTTTCTGATTTTTTTATCCGCCTCACCCGAAATCTTAATAATCTCCCGTTTTATGCGCCGCAGTTCATCCGAAGCGCCGTCGCGGAGCTGCCCTTTGGGGTCAATAATTTTGTTCATGGATTCTAACAGATTCTTTTCCAATAAAATATCTTTACATAAATGCCATAGACGCGGATATTTTTCTTCCTCATTTTTCACTCTAAAGAAAACCACCGTTTGCACAATGGCTTGCAACATTCCGCGCAGTTGCGCCAGTTCTTCAATCTCTAAAAAAGTGCCTTCCAAGCGAATTGCTTTCAGCAGCGGGCGCACATCGTAGAAATCTTGCGCCGAAAAAGCCGTATCGAATTGCAGCATAGATTGAAACTGAGAGGTCTCTTCTAATGTTACAGTAAGTTCGTCATAATCAGTAGAAAACCGGATAGAATCCACAAGTTCTTTTCCCATTTCACTCACGCACAAACTTTTAATCTGTTCGCGAATGATGTCGAATCCTAGTTTTGCTTCAAAATTTTGCGGGTAAATCATGGCGGCAAAAGTAAGTTTTTCAAGGTTACAATTATACTACAATAAATATATTTTAATAATATTATTAAAAAAAACTATTTTTGCCGTTATGAATTATAAATAATGAATGGCAAAACCTAAAAAAGTAACAAAAGAACTCCCCACCTTTCAGGGGAATTTAGAAGAACTTATTATTCAATCTCTTATTGAAAAAAAAGGAGAACAAATTGTTTGCATCAACCTGAAGGCAATGCACCATGTTTTGTTCGATTATTTTATTATTTGCACCGGCAACTCGAAACCGCATGTGGAAACACTCAGCGATTTTGTGCAGGAAAGTACAAAAAAAATAGCCGGCATTAAACCTTCCTATATAGAAGGTCGTGCAAACGGTGAATGGATTCTGTTAGACTATTTTAATATTATAGTGCATGTTTTTCAACCAGAAATTCGTCAGTATTATAATATTGAATCTCTTTGGAGCGATGCCCCCTGCCAATGGTTCTAAAATTTCTTGAATATGTTTCTCTGGGATAATATCGCCTTCGGGCCCGTTCATAGTCGCCGCTTAGGTAGTTCGCTGGGAATAAATGTCTCTCCAACTACCCAAAAAATATGCTCCTTCGATTGCATTTATTGTGAATGTGGATGGACATTGGAAAAAAATATTAACCCCGCTTTTTTCTTTTCCGTTGAAGTGATTATTGATGCTGTTGAAAAAAAACTTTCTCATTGCAAAGAAACAAGTACTCAAATAAATAGCATTACTTTTTCGGGAAACGGCGAGCCAACCTTGCACCCCGAATTTGACCAAATTATTGAATCCTTAGTCGTTTTGAGAAATAAATATTACCCTCAAACAAATATTACCTGCTTGTCGAATGCTACTCAACTATCAAATAATAAGGTTTTGTCAGCGTTAAAAAAAATTGAAAACCCCATACTGAAATTAGATGCCGTTGTTGAACCACTCTTTCAACTTATTAACAAACCAATAATCCCCATTTCTGTGGAGGATATTATCATGCAATTGCAGCAAATGAATGGCGATTTTATTTTACAAACATTATTTTTTAAAGGTAACATTGATGGACATTTTTTTAACAATGCCCTGGAACCTCATCTATCTTTATGGATGAATGTTGCGAAACAACTGCATCCCAAAAAGGTAATGATCTATTCTTTAGACAGAGATACGCCGGCGCACGGATTAGAAAAAATTTCAAAGGAATCATTACAGGAAATTGCACAGCAACTGCAAAAATTTAATATGGAAGTAACTGCTTATTAACAAACACTTGTAAAAAAATCTCTCAATATGAAAACAAACCTGCTTTTCGCTTTCACTTTTCTAACTTTCTCACTTTTTGCGCAATATACAGAAGAAGACATCTACAACTATATTGATACCTACAAAGAAATTGCGATTGAAAAGATGGTAGAGTTTAAAATACCGGCAAGCATTACATTGGCGCAAGGTATTTTTGAAAGCGCCTGCGGAACAAGCCGGCTGGCCACAGAAGCAAACAACCACTTCGGAATAAAATGCCACAAAGAATGGGAAGGCGACACCATAAAACATGATGACGATGCACTACAAGAATGTTTTAGAAAATACCTGGCTGTGGTAGATTCTTATAACGACCATTCGCAATTCCTAACCTCCCGACCTCGCTATGTAAAACTTTTTACCCTCGACATCATGGATTATAAGTCATGGGCGCGTGAATTGAAAGCCGCCGGATACGCTACTAATCCCCAATATGCAGACCGTTTGATAGGTTTGATTGAACGTTTTGACTTAGCAAGACAAGATACGATTGGCATGCAATTGTTCGGAGATAAAATAAAACCAAAATAATTCAGTTTTTATAAAGATTATAGATAGACAAGTGGATAGAAACTTCTATTTTTTTAACCCCGATACCATGTCGTTTGAAAAAGCGAAATTATCATTGTGGGGTATTGTGAAAAGAATTATTTGGCTTATAGCCACGGCTATTGCTTTTGCGCTTTTAACCCTGTGGATCGCTTTTTATGTTTTCGATTCCCCGCGCGAAAAAATGTTGCAAAGAGAAAACAACGAGTTGAAAGAGCAACTTCAAATCATTAGCAAAAAATTAGAAGTGATGGACGTTGTGCTCGAAGATATTCAAGATAGAGACGACCAGGTATATAGGGCTATCATGGAAGCCGACCCCATTCCTTTGGAAAAAAGAAACCCGTGGTTTGATTTAAAAACCCGTTACGACTCTATAGCGCCAAATGAAACAATGAAATTGCTGACAAACGTGGATTTAAAAACCCGTAAGTTATTAATCAAATTAAATGAAGAAAGAAAATCGTTAGATACGCTTCTTAAATCGGCGGAAAGAAAGAGCGATATGCTGGCTTCCATTCCTGCTATACGACCTATTAAAAATATGTATAACGTAACCTCCGGTTTTGGCATGCGTTATCATCCCATATTAAAAATATTGAAATGGCATACGGGAGTGGACATTACCGCGCCGCGCGGAACTCCGGTTTATGCCACTGCCGACGGCGTTGTTTCTTTCAAACAAGCCCAATCCGGATACGGAACAAACGTAATCATTAACCATGGATACTCTTACGAAACACTGTATGCGCACCTGTCGAAAAGAGTAGTAAAACCCGGGCAAAAAGTTAAGCGCGGTCAGTTGGTTGGCTATGTAGGTAATACCGGCCTCTCGGTGGGACCTCATCTTCATTACGAAGTATGGAAAAATGGAAACCCTGTAAATCCTGTGCACTATTTCTTTAGCGATATTACCCCCGAAGAATATAATGCTATTTTGGAATCTTCCAAGGTAGTAAATCAAGCATTATCTTAATTTTTTTAACCATGAAAAAAGCGCTGCAAAACATAAAGTTTTTTTTGAAAAGATTAAGAAAATATTGGACGAACCGCTTCTTAGTTATTATCCGAAAAGAAAAAGATTTATCTATTGTATTCAGTTTAAAATTAACACCAAGAAGAATATTTGTACTGGGTACCATAACTTTTCTGCTCATCACTATGCTTACAGCCGTACTTATTGCATTTACACCAATGCGGGTGTATGTTCCCGGCTACACAAATCCTACAGAATATATCCTTTATAGGAAAATGCTCACGCGCGTTGATTCTGTTGAAAGAATAAATGCCATGCAAAAAGTGTATTTGGATAATTTTTTTAATGTGATAAACGACATCGTAGTTTCGGAAGAGATGAATGCTTCGATGGAAGGGGTTACCGAAAAAAGGGTAAAAGATAAAGAGAAAACCGAACAGGCTAAAAAAGAACTTAATGAGGCCGCAGAACAACTGTTAATTGAAATTACGGATAGAGAAACCAAAACCTTTATTCCTTTGTCTCAACAAATTACATCTCCTACTTTTACATTCACGATGCCCGCTCTTGGTTTCATTACTACCCAGTTTTCTATTCAAAACCGCCATTTTGGCATTGATATTGAAAATGAAAAAGGAACACTAATCACCGCCATAGCAGATGGCGTAGTAATCTACACCGAGCATACAGAAAAAGGAGAAAACATTATTATTATTCAGCATAGTGGAAATATGGTTTCTTTATATAAAAATATAGACAAACTTTTTAAAAATGAGGGCACAAGGGTTAAGTCTGGAACACCTATTGCTACCATGGGAAACCAGGGAATAGAATCCCCAAAGCCCTATTTGCATTTTGAAATATGGTACAACGGCGCGCCCATAAATCCGTTACAATATTTTATTTGGAATTAATAATTAAATAGTTTTTTACAATTAATGATAGTTAATTTCTTCTGTATCAAATTGTTTCACATATTGCTATAACACATATACAGATTGTGTAACTTATTTTTTTATGATTTTTTAATGAAAAAAAATTTCATTTAAAATTCATATCAAAAAAATCATATTTTTGCCGTCCCAAACAAAACGGTTCGGTAGTTCAGTTTGGTTAGAATACGTGCCTGTCACGCACGGGGTCGCGGGTTCGAGTCCCGTCCGGACCGCATAAAGAAATGCTAATAATCACAAATACAGATTGTTAGCATTTTTTCTTTTCAGAAAATCCCCCAAAAATCCCCACATATTTTCAAATAACATAAAAAGGGTCAATCGGAAAATCGGGTGGGAAAGGTATCTTTGCCGCCAAAAAACAATGATTAGTATTGAAGAATTATTACGCACATTTTTACCTGCATGGTTGATAGCAAAATTTAGGCAGCGCCATGGTAACAGTATCCATTTCAACACACGGAAATTATGAATATGCCAACGGTTTTCAGATGGCGCATCTAAGAATCTATATTGCAGGGAAGTCTCGCTTTGAGGCTATTCCAAACACTTTCTTCAACAATGATAATTGACACGAAAAAGTACTGCAGAAAAGCGGAAATGGTGGCTCGCTTACTACCGCATTGTAATAACACTTCACATTCGGGCGAATTTCTACAATGCAGCCGTTTTTGATTGTACCCACATCGCCACTTTTGTAAAATTCGTGATTACCCGGAATCACCAAAGTTTGCTTAAAATTGTCCGATGTCCAATCCCAGAAAGTATGTGAACAGAAAGTATCATCATCCAACAAACCAATATCGCCTGCCAACACAAGAATATCGCCCACCGGAATTATAGGATTGGTGCGCAAAAAGCAGGTGTTGTCGGGAAATTCTAAATGCAGGTCGGAGGCGTATTGGATTTTCATTTATTCACTGGGTGCATAATTATTCATTAATGTTGTTAACTCTTTGTATTCTTGCTGTTTCTTTTTGGGAAGTTTTTTAATAACCTCTTCAACAGAATGTTCTATCAATTCTTGGATGAGTTTATCCGGCACATCGCTTTCCAAATGGACAGCATTCCACAAAAATCCCTGCGGCGCATGGATTCCGTTTTTAACGCCTTGATAACGTTCCCTAAGTTCGATAGACTTTTCGGGCGCACACTTCAGATTCACTGCAAACTGTCCATCTTTTGGTTCCAATCCAATATAGGCAAACATTTTCTCCATTACTTTAAAAACCAGCGTTGTTTCGTCGAAGGGGAAACTTTCGGTTGCCCCTTTGATTGAGATACAGTATTCGCGGAGTTGTTCGATGTTCATAAATTTTAATATTCATTAATTATTTGAACTTTTAAGCATTTTTCTTACCTCTTTATCAAAATCAGAAAATATTTTTTGTGTTTTGTTAAATTCGTCGTATTCTGCTTCGGCTTTTTTATCGGCTTCCTGCTTTGAAATTCTGCCTTTGTCTTTTAATATCTTTTATTTTCTAAATGTCAAAAATTCATTTACACTGCTTGCAAACTCTTTCATTGTAAAGGTATTTTCGCGTTCTATCAAGTCTTCTATGTAATCGAAATAACCGGTAACTGCCCTTTCCAATCGTTTAATCTCCGATTCTTGTAAATAATTTTTGGCAATGGTAACATCAGATTTTAGGATACGACCATCCGGAGAGTTTTTCCAAGTAGTAAGTCCCATATTTTCGCTGTTTCTGTCGGCTTTTGCAAAAATAATTTCTGCTGCTGTTTGACCTGCAATCGCAAAATGAAATTTATTTTGCACCATAGCATAAAACTCCTGTGTGGTTTGTGAATTTCTATTGTAATCAATGCTACATTCAGCAAAAATATCGGTAATCTGTTGCCAAATGCGCCGTTCGCTTGCCCGAATAGAGCGCACTCGCTCCAACAGTTCACGGAAATAATCTTTTCCAAAAGCAGTTTTTCCCTGTTTGAGGCGCTCGTCGTCCATCACAAAACCTTTGGTAATGTACTCTTTCAATGTTTTGGTTGCCCAAATTCTAAATTGGGTGGCTCTGGCAGAATTTACGCGGTAGCCCACAGAAATAATAGCATCCAGATTGTAAAATTCAACTTTTCTTGTAATACTTCTGTTTCCTTCCTTTTGAACTATTTCCAAAATGGAAATAGTTGCCTCTTTTGCAATCTCGCCATCCTCATAGATGTTTGATAAATGTTTGTTAATAGCCGGAATTTGCACATCAAACAGTAGTGCCATTGCTTTTTGCGTAAGCCAAATGGTTTCATCTTTTACCACCACATCAATTTTAATATTTTCTTGTGGGGTGTTGTAGATTAGGAAGTTGATTTCGGGGGTCATAAGTTATAAATTTTAGTTATTGTCTGTGTTTTCTTAAATTAGAAATTCGAAGTCATTTTTGGTTAATGGGGTTTCAGATATCATTAAATTACTTGTAGTATAGTCATTTACAATTGATTGCAAGAATATTTATTCTTTTTTTCGTAATTCTTCATTTTTACTTTTTTCCAATTTATTGATAAATGAAGATTTATCTTTTATTTGTTTCATAAAAAAGCAAATTTACACAAAAACTGACTTTTAAACCCAATTTTTTTATCTCTTTTTCTCTCTTTTTAGGGGGTCATTTTGGAGTGGATTTTGGGGGTCAGTTTCAATGAATTTTGCAACGAAGAATTATTACGCACATTTTTTACCGGAATGGTTAAGATAATATTTTAAGAGAAAAACTGCCGCACCCTGTTAAAAAACGATTTTTCATTTTTCGCGGGTTTAGGAGTAAAGTTGTCTGATGTTAAAAACTTTTCAATGGCGTCCCGTTCTTCACGCGACAGGTTTTTAGGTGTCCAAACATTCATATTAACAATTAAATCTCCTTTTCTGTGAGAGTGCATTTCGGGTAATCCTTTTCCTTGCAGGCGAAGCACTTGCCCGCCTTGTGTACCGGCAGCCAATTTAATGCGCGCTTTTCCGTCTAAGGTAGGAATATCTACGCTACCCCCCAGCGCTGCTTGAGGAAAGGAAATGTAATAGTTTAGATATAAATTATTTCCTTCACGTTCAAAAATTTCGTGCGGAACTTCTTCAATAGCAACGAGCAAATCACCGTTTACTCCTCCTCTTTGCGCAGCATTTCCTTTTTCGCGCATAGAGAGTTGCATTCCATCCTGTACTCCTGCAGGAATTGAAATAGTAACCACCTCTTCGCCTTTCACGGTTCCTGTTCCATGGCAAGTGGTGCACGGATTATTGATGATTGTACCCTCTCCGTTGCACCTGTCGCAAATAACGGCTTGTTGCATAATACCGAACATGCTGCGTTGTTGGTGTACTACATGCCCCGAGCCGTTACATTGCGGGCAGGTTACAATATCTGTGCTGTTCTTTGCGCCCTTTCCGTTACATTGAGAACAAGCCACCTGTTTTTGTATTTTAAGTTTTTTTTCTGTATGGTTGGCAATCTCTTCTAATGTTAATTTTACTTTAACACGCAAGTTAGTACCTTTTCTAACCGATTGCCGCTGCTGCCTTCTGCCGCCGCCAAATCCGCTGACAAAATCGCTGAATCCACCACTAAAATGCCCGCCGAAGAGGTCTCCAAACCGCTCAAAAATTGTATTCAAGTCAAAGTCCACCCCATAACCTCCACCGCCCGAGGCACCACTCACGCCAGCATGACCAAACTGGTCGTATCTTGCACGTTTTTCCGGAGTGCTTAGTACATCGTAAGCCTCTGCCGCTTCTTTAAATTTTTCTTCAGCCTCCTTGTTGTTAGGATTTCTATCCGGATGAAACTCCATGGCTTTTTTCCGGTAGGCCTTTTTTAATTCCTCAGCAGAAGCATTTTTTTCAACGCCAAGAATTTCGTAATAATCTCTTTTCATTTATATTTATTCGTTACAATCGCTACATGTACAATGCTAACCACCGCATCACCAAATCATTATAATAATTAATTTGCCACTACCACTTTTGCAAAGCGTATCACTTTTTCTTTCAATTTGTATCCTTTTTCGGTAACCTCCATAATTTTTCCCTTATCTTCTTCACATTGTGCGGGAAAATGAGTAACTGCCTCATGCAAGTCGGTATCAAAAATTTCATTCAATGCCTTAATTTCTTCCACTTCAAAGCGTTTTAGCAGTGCCATAAATTTATTGTAAATTAGTTCAAAACCCTCTTTAAGTGTAGATAAATCTTCCGTATTTTGATTATGTTTAATGGCTCTTTCAAAATCGTCAATAATTGGGAGTAAGGCGGTTATCACTTTTTCGGAGGCGGTGGAAATAATATCTAACTTTTCCTTATTTGTTCGTTTCTTATAATTTTCAAATTCTGAATACAGGCGTAAAAACCGGTCATTTAAATCTGCCTTTTCTGCCATTAAAGTTTCAATTTGTTCATTAATTTCGGGTTCTATGCTGTTTTTTTTCTTGCTCATAATTAATAATTTTCAAAATGATGTTATTTATTAGCAAAAATGTTGCCAAAAAAAACATCACAAGTTAAGTTTTGATTTTTTTTTAAATGCACTGCAATTAATGATGAAATTTTACGAATAAAATCTACTTTTGCGCGCCCTTAAGTAGCGGCTCTGTAGTTCAATGGATAGAACGAAAGTTTCCTAAACTTTAAATTCGGGTTCGATTCCCGGCGGAGCTACAAAAGCTGTAAATCAGGTATTTACAGCGATGTATTTTAGTAAGGTGTGTCAAAATCATGCCAAAAACCAACTCCTTTCCAAAAAAATTAGAAAGGAGAAAAAAAAATGCGTTTAATTCAAACCTCATTATTAAACCAGAAAGCATTAGTATTTAACTATATGCCCGCAAAACTTTGCAAAAACAAATCCGGTTGGCTCATTGAATATTATGTAGAAAACCCTATCAGTTCCGAAATGTGTCGCGTGAGAAAACGGGTGCATTTTTTGAAAAAAAGATATGGCAGTTCTAAAGATGCTGAAGCACATTGTCAAAAAATCATTTTTGATATTAATTCAAAGTTGGCAAATGGAATTAATCCGATGTTTTCAGATGAAAATCCATCCGGTTATATAACAATTTCAGACGTAATTAAAAGATTTTTAGACGAAAAGACACGCGAGTTGCGCCCTGATTCAATGCGCTCTTATCATTCATTTGCAAATTGTTTTCTCATGTATTTATCAAAAACTTCAATATCATTTATCTGTAAGTTTGGAAAGATTGAAGCGGCGCAATATTTAGACTATATTTACAATGTACGTAAAGTTTCACGCCGTTCCTATAATAATTACATGAAATTTATGCGGGTTGTTTTTAATTGGGCTAACATGATAATTGATTCTTGATTAATTTTTAAACAAATACGCCCTGCCCCAAAAGAGGCAGGGCGTGCCTGACAAATGAAAAGTATCTACTAAAAGCGGAAGTTAAACTCCATGATAGCACCGGCAGGAATATTTACTGCCATAAACAGGTCGTCGCAAATTTCGAGCGGATATTCGCTGAAATCAATAATCACGCGGTCGGGCTGGTATTGGTCGGGAGAGAAGAACTGGTTGATGTCTATGCCTACCATCTTGCCGTGTCCCATCGGAGAGGCTTTGGTAAGTTCTATGGAAGAGCTGAACGCATCCTGGTTGTTGGATACAATAAGCATAGATTTCAACTGGCGCGGGTTGGTGGCAATATACCTTTTAAATGCGCTGATGGTTGCTGCAGGGTTGCCGCTGGCAAATTCAATGGTTTTTCCTTCAACTTCCACACTGCCATCGAAGGCAGCTGCCACTACCGGAAATCCGTTAGCCTGCAGTTCTTTTATAGAACTGTCTTGTAAGGGCGCAGACGTTCGGCTGGCTGTAAAATCTAAGGTGTCGTAATACGCCGGCAAAAGAGCAATCTTTTGTGTTTTGTCGGTGTTGTTTTTTACTTTTATGCTGAATTTTTCAAGCATGCCGTTCTGTACGCTACGGGAAAGTACATTCGCCAGTTTACTGGCTTCTATTTGTAATACTTGTGATGTCATTTTTTTATGAATTTAATGTTAAATTGTTGTTAATTTCTGATTTACTACCTTTATAATCCAATACTGTAGGTAATACTGTTGGTCTTACAACCGGTGGTATTATACTGGTATGGATTCCGGTTCTAAGTTTTTTTTTTCCTTTTTCTCTTTCCATACTGAATAAGCTGCATAGCCGCCCAATACAAGCGCTACGATTACAATTAATGTAATGTTGTCGTTAAAAAATTTTTTCATGTTTTTAAGTTTTTATGTTTTTAAAATGTGACGTTCATACAAATGGGCTGGGGGCTTTGTTCCTACCACCACCAGCGACGCGCTTTTCACACTCTCGCTTATTTCCTTTTTTTATCAAAAAAATACAACCCATGTATCAAATAATTTTAACCTTATAAATAGTTCCTTTTTCGGTGCCAAAAAAATAGCAGGAAAATTAGCAGTTTCCCGAATTTTCCTACATTTACTCAAATTTGACTGAATTTGACTGAAATTGCATAAAAAAAGCCCTGCGGGTGGGGCAGGGCTTTAAAGTTAAATTAATTTTTTTTACTCCGGTAATCTTTTATATTATATGATACTTTTTGTAAAATTGCCTGGGTCATAAATTGGAAGCGGCAGCGCGAATCGTTACTATCTGCGCGGTGGATCTCTTTTGTCCGGTGGTTTACAATGTAACGATAGCCAAAAAATTCTAAAAATTTACATCTTTTCATTATGGTTCTCCTAAATGATTAATAATTTCGTTTACTTGTTTAATACTGTAATAGTAGCCGTCGGGCTTAATATTTTCTAAAGTTTTGCACTTTAGCCACGATTTGAAAGTTCTGGAGCAAACCGAGTATGCTCGCGCCAGTTCTTTCAGCATGCGGGGTTTTTCGGTTAGTTTTTGTTTTGTTTCCATAAAGTGCGTATTTGTTCATCTATTAATATGATTTTGTAAAAATAGGGGTCGCCGGCTTCTACTTTCTTTCTTACTTCTGCCTGTGCTTTTAATATTTTTTCAAACAATATAGGGTCCACGTCTCTTTTTCTGTAGGCAAAATTTTCCACGCTGTAAAACAGTATCAGGTAACTGGCAAAAGTGAAACACTTGGGCGGTATTTGTCTCAGTCCGTGTGCCACTATATAAAGGTCTATGCCGAACTGCCGGCGGCGTATATATAAATATTGTAGCATTGCCGGCGTTTGTTCGTTCAGGTATGCCATAGCGTCATCAAGCACTAAGGCGCCGCCGGAGTAGTGGTTTTTTATTGCTTCTAATGTTTCCGGACCTTCGTAAATGATGCGTGCCTGTCCGGTAAAAGTGCGGATTTGCTCTTTGCTAATGAGGGGCAACTGTCGCCACTCCGCGCCATCGGGAGTAACCACCAGCCCTTTTTTACCAATCGACAATATCGTGTTGGCAATGAAAGTGCTTTTACCGGTTCCGTTCACTCCCACTATAAGCGTGAGCTCAGTTTTTCTTTTCATGTAAATTGTTTTCTTCCTTCTGTTTAGTTTCAATAAATTCCGGTTCTTTTTTTCTGTTAACTAATGCAATAGAAACTTTTGCACCGTAAATGGTGAGCATGGTGACAATTAATACCCAGCCCGGCGTAAGATTAATAGAGGTAGTTTTTAGATATTGTGCCCAGGCAGAAGTTAGAGTTTCTCTCTCATCATCATCAAGTTTAATATCTTCTTTTTCGGTATTATTCAGAATAATGCTAATAACAATGGGTAGAATAACATCAATAAGCCCCACAATTATTTCGGCGGTGGGCTCGTTGAGTTTTAGCATATTGAGTTCCGTTTTTACATCACGGTATGTAATATGCTCTTTGGAATCCTCCTGTTCCGGTTTCGGTTCCGGTTCTATAAATGCCGGTTCCTCATAATCCTGTATTTCAGCCTGGCGGCTTTCGTGCCACAAGGCAGCTTCATCTCTTATTACTTCGCTCATGGTTTATCCTTTCTTTGCTAAATTGATTAACTCCTTCAGAAGCGGGATCAGTTTCTTTTGTTCCTTATGTTCGCTTAACTGGAAAACTCTGAGCGTTTTATTATAGCTTCTCCCACAAACCGTTGCATAGATTACTTCATTTTCTACTTCAATTACCAATACGTTCTTTTTCTCGTTACCGGTAAGGGGGTATTCCTTCAGTTTGTTGTCTAAAATGGGTGCCAGGGTTTCATCGTTAAGCACCTTGTCGATAATTGAACTCCCTAATAATTTGCTAAACATTTTCCAACTCCTTTCTCATTTGGTCAATGATATGGTCGGGCACACTGGAAATGTCGCCATTGAGGGTTCCTTTTTCGAAGCGGGCGTGGATAAAGTAGTTTACCACATCGGATATGGTCCACTCCTGTTTGCGTTTTTTGCCTTCGCGAATGGCAACGTAGTTTAAGATTTGCACGTTGAGCGGGTCAAGGATTAATACAGTTCCGTTAGCCGGAACCGTTGCCACCGGAATTAAATCATTGAATTGCGCTTCTAATTGCTCTTTTTCGCTTTTCAGTTGTTCAAATTCTTCAGCATTTTTGGTAATTGTTTTTTGCTTCTCTACCACTTCAGTTTGCAGCTCTTCAATTTTTTTCAGATGTTCCGGATTCTCTTTTACGATTTCTACCGGTGTGGCGGCAATTGCTTTTTTGTGTTCGGTGTCAATAAGATGTTCGAAATAGGCGGTTACGGTCATGCCTAATTCTTTCCGGCGTTCCTCGAATATTTCGTGATATTCGTCGGTAATGGAGAATGTTTTGTTGATTTTTCCCATGATGTTTTGATTTTGATTGGTTTATATTGAATTATTTATATTTTTGCGGTATCAAATCATTTGAAGCGCGATATGCCGTTTCGGACGTTTGTGGTAGGCTTTGCACAACCTCGTATATCGGCGAATTAGCGAAAACTTTAAGGTTTTCGCTTTTTTATTTTCTGTTTGTACATTGTTTTAAAAGCAAGTTTTTTTCTACCAGTTCGTATTTCTTCTACAACAAAATACTTATCACCAATTACTTTTTCATAAAGTATTGCATCTAAACCTGTTGAAATTTTATCGCTTTTCTTAACACAGTCATAATATTTTGTAATAATATCAATAAGTACAAAATCACTCCATTCTAATGGGCATTCATCTTTTGAGTGTTTTTCAAAGGCATGCCTTATGTTATCTGTTGAAATAACACGGGTATTTACATCTAACTTTATTCCTAATTTTTTTGAAAGTTTTTTTACGTCATCTTCTAAAAGAAATTGATAATCAGAGTAAGCATAGGCATTATCATCCGACATTGCAATATTAACGACATCAACAATATTTTTTACTTTTTGATTTTTTGTATTTTTCATATATTTTGTATTTATTTGATTTAAACTATTGTAAGTATATTGCCAGCATATTGCAAGCTACTTTATTGTATATTGCAAGCACCTTTATTGGTAAAAGCAATATAAAATCTTGTTACCGGCAGGCTACCTTGTAAGGTATAAGGAAGGTTTTTGGAAGGATTTGGCAGTTTTTCGGCGCAAACCGATTTTTTGGTTACAATAGACATAAAATCAGGGTGTTTTTGTTAATTTTTTGGTTTATTGTGGTTTCTGTTTTTATTATTGTGGTTTTGAAACACTCCATTTTGGTTTTAAAATAATGCGTTTTTCTTTTGGCACAATTTTACAATGGGCAATCATTTCGACCAATATATATTTTTTTTATTTGCCACACCGGAGAAAGTTTTTTGAAGATTTTTTGTATGCGTGTTGACAATGATACTTCGTATATAGTTGCTTTTTTTTAGTGATTTTAGTGCTATGGTGCTATGTTTTGGAAGTAGTTGAAAATCAATCAGCACTAAATTGATTAGTGCTTTAGTGCTATTTAGTGCTATTTTAGTGCTAAAAAAAACAGGGTTTAACGGTTTGTGTTTCAAATCGTTACAAAGTTAGTACTTTTAGTGCTCACTAAAGTACTAAAATTTAGGTAAAAATATCAAAGTATCATTGCAGAATAAATAATAAAAAAAAAGATATATTATTATATATCACCGCGTTACATTTTTTTTGATTTTTTTCGATATACAAAAGCACCAAAATTTTTTTTCAAAAGTAGGGGGGCGCGGGAAAAATAGTGATTAGTGGTTAATGATTAGTGATTAATTTTCTGGCGGTAATTGCTCCCTTTTTCCTTTTTGAAAATAAATTTTGGTGCTTGGGGGTGCGAACTGCCTGAGAATTGAATATTTGAAAGCAAACAAGCCCATAGGGTTGATTATGGGCTTGTAGATGGGTTGAAAATAGTGTGAATGTTAATTAATGTTAGGTTTTGGGATTCCTAATTGTTTGCAAATATCAAAGGCTGCGAACTCAACAATATTTGGATGTCGGGGAATTGCTGTTTTCTTTTTGTTTTTAGTGTTGCAATACATGGAGTGGTTTCCTCCCTCTCTATACAGCACACACCCGTTTTCTTTTAAGTGTTTTAATAGCAGGTTTCTTTTCATATCCAAGTCTTAGTTTTCGTACCATTATATTGTTTAGCGGATTCAGCTCTCTAAATTCATCACGTTTACACTCTAATACTAATTCAATGGCATCTTTCATCATAAACATTAATTCTTCCATATCCTTGCCTTGTGTAATTGCTTCCGGAAGTTGTTCGCATTGTCCTACGAGCCACCCACTTTTTGGGTCTTTTTGTATTCGAATTGTATATTCCATTTTGAGTATTTTTTTTATCGCGGCAAAAATAGTATTATTTTGATAGCAAAACCGGCACCCTGTTACAAGTGCCGGCTTCTGTTTTGATAGCAAATTTACGGCAGCCGGTGCAGATGCACGCCGGAACCGGAGGTAAGTATGATAGCAAAATTTATTCAATGAGGGGTGCGCACAGCAACTTTGTGTTGTACTCGTAAGCGAATTTGGCAATACAATCTTCAAAGTTCCATGCCGGTGCGTACAGGTAGCGCACACCAAGGCGCGCCCGCGCCATTACATGATTCCTTTTGGTGTTGAATTTAACCCGCATTATTCATAAGTCAAAAGTATCGCATAATTTTTTGCTTCTTGTACGAGAGGTGTAATTTTTGAGTTTTTTTTAAGAAAATTAAGCGTGTTTTTCCTAATTTATGAGCAAAATTGTAG
>Ga0209628_10000878_pt1 | contig 18859 bp, 14 predicted proteins | sample TergutCu122P4_FD_187285 | JGI IMG/M metagenome (GOLD analysis project Ga0209628, IMG submission 187285) | Cubitermes ugandensis P4 segment gut microbial communities from Kakamega Forest, Kenya - Cu122 P4 (SPAdes) (version 2) | ecosystem: Host-associated > Arthropoda: Insects > Digestive system...
ACACACACACACACACACACACACACACACACACACACAGTCTTGACAGCATTGTGAATTACGTAAAGAAGTTGAAATACATGAATGTGAAGCGCATGAATGTTGTAGAATCTGAATTGGGTCTTCCTTGTAATGCAAGTAATTTTGTAGTTAAATTGACATAATATTCATGTATTATGCATTGTTATATACATATGACAGCAGTCATCAGGTGTTCATGTAATAATGTTTGAAATGTAAAAGTTTAGAGGGACATGCTTTTTTCATAAGATCTCACATTTCTTTCACAAACTTAACTGCATAACAGTACATTGTCATTTTTATCTGTTTTCAGGTCAAAACCTTGTTTGACTCTATACATGTTGAGTATAAGGCACTTGAGTTGGATTTAATAGGAGGTTAGTATGCCAGAAGATTGCATATTGAGTGGTGGTAACTTTGCAAATTGGAAAATGTGAAATAAATCGTCTGTATTTTCATAAAAGTAGTTTATTTAGTTCAGCAAAATGGTAAAAAAAATTGGAAAAAAAAAAAGTACATTACTGCCTCCCCTTCCACCCCACAATTAAGTCTGTGTCCATGCTGTACACAAACACTCCCAACATGCAATGTTACCACTATACTGATTCTTCCTATTCAAAATGTAAGCAGGAAATCATAATGTCATTGTATAGTTGTATGTGGGTAAGAGAACACAAGTTTCCACATGTCACAAAGTTTGTAGAAACATAAGTGGATGTCACATGAGAAATTCACGTTATGGTCTTCAGGGTTGGCATGTTGTGTAGTCTTATCAGTTGTTATCTCCATCTTCAAGGTTGGAGTAGGGCATGGATGCAATAGATTACATAGGCAGATATGCAAAGGAGGTGTTTTCTGTATGAAGCTCGTAAGAGTCTTTTGCACTCCCTCAAAAGTTAAGATGGTAAAGTTGTCTCTTCATTGCTATGAAGGCATACTGAGGGGAGTAAAGGTGTAGCTCCACTCGCTGGATGGAGGTGAGTGGTCATCTCCTTGCCCCAGTTGCTTTATCCCTGGGAAAGAACCCCAGTACTCACTGAATATGAAGCTGGTGCACACTTGGTGGGTCCAAGAGCTGGTCTGGACATTTTGACAAAGAACACATCTTGCCTCTTTCACAATTCAAATCGTGGATCATCCACCCTGTAACATAGTCACTATACTGACTGCTCTCCCAGCACCTTTCCATTCCCTGAGGGAAAGGAAGTGTAATGTCCTCTCCAAATACAATAATATTACTCTGTCCCAAGATGGCACCCATCTACAAATAAGGGCTGTGGCTTACTTCCCAACATTCATACACTGTGACCCTGAAGAGCCCCATCCCTGTCTCATTTACTCCCTCTTCCATGCCTTATCTGTGATAAAGATCTTGAGGCCTAAAAAGGATATTTTTGTATCTCATTTCGTCTGGAATGTTTTCATTGGCTGATACTGGAGTCAGTCTCTTTGCCACCTATCATGGACCTTCCTTGCCTCATGCTTATACAGGGTCTTGCATCACTTTGCACTCGGACCATTGTATGTGATGGCAGGCCACATAATGTTTGCTGCTATTCCCATTTGCTGTGAGTAGAGTGCAGTGTATTATAGTTTAAGGTATATTAGGTTTTTACTCACCATATTTAACAAAGGTTCTGGAAGTGGTTTGCTTCAGCTTGCAGGTATGTCTCACACCTAGCAAATATGTTCATTGCACATTGAAGCTATGATTGTGATACTGAACCACATATTCTGAATGCTATCATTCTCATTGTTGGCAGTGTGAGGATTATTATATTATATACATGCCTGTTAACAGTGCAAGTCAAATAGTGATTTCCTAGGCGATACCTTCCTCTTTTAGCGTCGTTTCTTCTGTGTGGAACTATTGCTCAAAAACTTTTCATCAGTTTGTAAATTATTGTCATGTTTGGAACAGTTGCATCAGGAGATTTTTATCTGAATGTACATGACACTCCTTGTAGGAATTGTATTTAGCATCTTTATCACACAAGAACATGTGTTGTTTCCATTGAAGCCACATAGCAGCTGCAGATGACTTCATGGAATTCTGAAAGCCTTTGTGCTAAAGCAGCATGAGAATGAGCTGGTGAGTGGGCCTGGCAAAAAACATGACTGTTCAGATGGGAAGTAGCTTGTGAATGTGGACCCTATATTAAAATCTGTCATATATGTTCTCTATTCACTTTGGCCCAGAGGATGGAGGTAGTATTTTTTTTTACTGTTTATTAGCTGTTTCATCTGTTCCTGATTCATGTAATACCAGGCTGAACTTCCTTATTTTGGTTCATTCCATGGACATCTTTCTTTGAATTTTAAATATTTCATGACTGTGCACTGACGCTTCACTATAAGAATAAAACCAACAAGTGCATATGGAGATATGTAAATTTATTATATTATAAACATTGTAAACCTCGTACTTGTTTCAGTCACCTTTTGTGGCCATATTCAGGGAGGTGTTTCATGAAGAGTGTATTACAAAGACATCAGAACCAATGTACACATATAAAATATTAAGCTTTCAGTATGTAATTCACTATATGTATTAAAATATATTTTGAATCACATATTTAAAGATGGCCACAAAAGTCACTAACACACGTCAGAAGTTTACAATGTTTACAATATAATAAATTCATGTATCTTCATATGCACTTGTTGGTTTTATTCTCATAGTGATGTTTCTTTGAATTTGTGGTCTAATTATCTTCACAGTATCCATGTTATGTCCATTTTTTTAACATGGCCCAGTAATTTTAAAGTTCCTGTTTTGAATCAGTTAAAAAATTTTTGATTGCAACTTCTTTTCAAAAAGTTGCCATCTTTGTTTTGTGTCTTGTGTGATTTAAGGTTCTCACCAAATTGATAATGAAGAGTGCTCTCTTGGAGTGTGACACCATGCAGTTGGTGAAGTGTTCCAACGTTTCGGAGGATCCTGCTGCCTCCACTGTCAGGGCACTTTTATCTCCCTCCATGATGGATGTAGCAGGGTCCTCTGAAATTTCAGTACACTTGTACCAGGCTATGTGACTTCACATCCAAGAAGACAACAATGTTCTTTCTTCAGTACATGTTACTAACCCGTATTAATAGCCATTGTTACAGTTTATGAAGGCTTTAAGCATAAGCTTAATTTGACCAAAATACAGTGGTGCAGCTCAAGCTGTGGAGCTGTGATGGGTGTAAGATTCATTTATACTTTTAGCTTGAAGGGCCTGGTCAGGAAGGATGTTTATTGTTTACTCAAAATATTTCTTTTGCTGGCATGTCTACATTTCCTGTTGTGTTTTATTACAGAAGATGGTGATGCAGTACAGGAAGCTCTTTTTGAAAAAACAAAGCAGAAAACAGTACCAAATGTATTTGTTAATGGAAAACATGTTGGGGGCTGTGATGCCACTATCCAGGCCCATAAAAATGGCAGACTGACTGAATTATTATCTGGTGTGCAGTATGACTATGATCTGATTGTCATAGGTGGTGGTTCAGGAGGGCTTGCAGCTTCGAAAGTGAGTGATTATTTTGTTGTGTATTATTTTGATCATTATTCTTTTATATTTTGTAATCAGGGAAATCTGTTGTATTTAAAATACTTTAGTTTTTAACTGAGGAATATTACAGATTATTTGGAAATGTTTAACAGTTATGAAAGGTGATTGAAATAATGTGTGGAATTTTTTTTTTTATTGAACCACTGAGCAGTATGGTTGCTAACCCCTCAGTGATACTGGGGTGTAAATTCCAACTGCTGCCCAGGACTGAGGATTTTTAAATTTAATTCACCCTAGAGTGCACTCAAGTGATATAGTGCATAGAGACTGACACACTTTAGGAATTTGCAGCATGCAGATGACAGCATTGAAGGGTTAAACATGGTGGATGAGATGAAATCAATAGTTCTTAAGGACAGAACTTTACAATGTGAAAAAAATAAAAGAATTTCTCTTCTCTAACATTGGAACTCTAGATCAGACATGTTTCATTTTATTTATGCTGAACTGAACATATTATGTTGTACAAGAATTCACTGTTGTTAAACCATGTGAATAGGTGTAGCATGTATATTAAAATGAACAACTGAAGAAAGATCCCTGAAAGTGAACTGAAGAATGTCAAAACAATATCAGAACTGGACAGTAACATGCAACATCACTTAATCAGTCATTCCATATTTTTCTTCCCAAGGATACCTGCAGACTGTTTCATCATACAGTATGTTAGACTAGAACTTGCCTACTGTTTTCATGTGTCAGTATCTTCCCCACAAATTGTTTGATAGAAATGCGTAAAATCTTTTACTGGTGAAATTGTTACATGTGCAATTATTTAATAACAAGTAGGCATGTGCAGAAATATCTGCACTGAAGTTTGAGGAAAAATTATTTGATTTTACCCATAACAGAGCAGTGGTACTGTAATCAGGCATTGGTTTTTCAATGAGTGGGATTTCCTGATTTCTTAGCACCAACTGCGGTTTGGGTTGTGCTATATTCTGGCAACAGCTTTAGTTTGGGTGTTCCTGCGTTCATTTTACCCTGAATGATAGGTTGGTGTTGGCAGTGGCTGGTGTTTGGATATTCCTGAAATCCTAGCAGTGCTTGAAATTTGAATTTCTCCTGAATTATGGGTTCACCTCATATCCTAGCAAAGGTGTTAGAGGGGTTTTTTTTTTCCTGAAATGACTTTTCCCCATATTGTAACAAGGGCAATAGTTTGGATTTTCTTTGAGTGATAGGTTTTCCCTACACCTTACCTGTAGCTCAGAATTGTAGTTTCCCTGTATTTTTCTGTGTATTCTGGCAGTGGCACTGATTAAGTTTTTCCTCCAGTAAGGGGCTGCCTTATATTCTAGCAGCAGTAGTAATTTGGATTTTTCCTGATTGGTTTTATGTTATATCCTAGCAACAGCATTAGCTTGGGTTTCTGCATCAAGCAATGAGTTTTCCTCATATCCTGAGTAACTGGTTCCTTTCAGCTACATTAACAGTTTCTCCAAGCTTTCTTTTCCTAAAACAAAAAAACTTTTATATTTATACTGTACTGCAGTCATTTCTAGTTTCCAAAATACTGGCTGTGATAGACGCTATGTATTATATATTTGTAGAATTCTACTTGTGAAACCTAAATAGGCATCTGTTATATTTCAGCTGGTGTTATTTATCAGATACTCCCATGCCCAGTGGTTTTCGGCCCTGTAATGCCTGTCTACCAAGTGCTTTATATGTTCAAATTCTCATGTGCCTCAAGACTAATTGTTGTTTAAAAATGTGGTATATTGTGTTAAAAATTGTTATGTAGGTTTTATATTCAGTTTTTAAGTGGGTCTTAAAAAATCTATATAGAATACACAAATGTGTCAGTCTGTAACACAACAATTTATTTCATATACTTTAAAATAGTATATCATCAGGGCGACATGTTTCGACCTTCACTGGGTCATCCTCAGACCCTCAAAGAAAACAGATCCAAGACTACATAGATTTTTTACAAAAACGCATTGTGGGATCCCAAATTCCAACAGAATGTTATAAAGGTACTGTATAAATTGTAGAATACATGTGTTTGTTAATATTTGTGCTACAACTGTAACATTAAAATATTAAAATGATAAAATAATGTATTGAACTGTATAGAAGTCTTATAAAAAGGTTCTGGTTTTATTTCATTTTCCGAATCGTGAACTTCTTAGATGTGATCTTCTTTTCTCAGTGGTATGTGAGCTGGAGACTATTTTTCTTGGTGGTGAAGAGATGGGAAGATGTTTCACTCTGGTGATGTTAGATATACTTGGGGGTTGTCACACGTTTTTGCAGACTAAATAGTCTATGTTGCCCTGACGTTACACTATTTTGAAGTATATGAAATAAATTGTTGTGTTATAGACTGACACATTTGTGTATTCTATATGTGTCAAAACACTTCGGGATGACAAACACTAAACTGAAAAATCCTAATTTGTCCGTGTTTGAGATAAAAGCTGGTTACCTCTTTGTGAGTTGTGTGTAAGCTAAGTTATCAATAATTAAACATCATACACAACTATTGATTGTAACAGCCACAGTTACAGCTACATGTTTCAGCTTAATTGAAACCATTTGCTGGCTGTTCACATTTACACAGGGAGAAGAAAGAACACACAAATTGTACACGTTGTTTGGTTGTAAATACTGATATCTCACATTTCAGTATGTTAATAGTTGGATTTAAAAATTAGATTTAAAACACCTTTGTTAAAACATATCTTTATGATGGCGTATCAGGTTTCTTAAAATTTTATGTGTAGCTGCTTTCCTTGAATAACTATAAAGTATAAAATTGTTAATATTGAATTTTTTGTAGATAGTAGTCTTCTGTCTCATAGACAGAAGAATACTCAACTGTTGGGATGGAAAAAGATTCTCATCTTAATTATATGTGGCTCTGGATCAGAAAGTTTGGTTTCTTGACACTAAAAAATTATGTATAAGAGCATGTTATGGGTATAACAGATATGTATGCAACCAGGAACTGTAATTGCTGCACCCTGTGATTATAATTGTATCTGCACTTATTAAAGTTTAAGAAATACAAACCTTAATGTTGGTTAGGAAGCTCACTTTAAGAAGTTTCCAAGTAAGAAGTTTGTCCTAGATCACAGTTAATATTCTGAGGTCATATCTGGCTGTGTTTAATGTTTTTCTCTAGCAGTCAGTTCCATTAAAATATTTTGAAATGAATGTAATGATTTTCCTTAATGCTGACATGCCATATTTCATTATTCCTTCAGGAAGCAGCCTCATTTGGCAAGAAAGTTGCTGTGTGTGACTTTGTGGTGCCAACCCCACAGGGAACCACATGGGGGCTAGGTGGTACTTGCGTCAATGTGGGTTGCATTCCAAAGAAATTGATGCACAAGGCAGCAATAATAGGTGAAGACTTGAAGGATGCCAGAGCATTTGGGTGGGATGTACCGGAACAAGGTATTAGTTGATTCTGCTGTGTTAATAACCTAGTGGAAGACTGTTGAAATGTTTGCATACTTTTCCTTTTATAAAATATAAGTCACTTGTTTAGCATACTATATACTTCTTATTGTTTCAGTGTTACACAATTGGACAAATATGGTGGACGAAGTCCAGAGTTACGTCAAATCCTTAAACTTTGGATATCGCAAAGTTTTACGAGAAAAATCTGTCACCTATCTGAATGCTTATGCACAGTTTGTGGATGCTCATACTATAAAAGTGAGTTTCTAATTATGTACACTTAAAAAATTGTTTTTTGTAGCTATGTACATGCTGGTATTTTGCATCTATCGGGAAACGTAGTTACATTGCAGACTCTAGTTATAAACAGAATGCTACAAGTTCTCATTTTTGGTTCAGTTTCTTAATTGTCAAAGAATGTAGGGACACATTTCAATTAATGAAGTTTCAGGTCGTCTGGAGGTATGGTAATGTGGTGATTGATAAATGGTGAGATTGAGATTGCAGTCGTATGTTACTGTGTGAAGAAATGGTGTGAGTTGCTTTTGAGTTATCTGGTTACATGCTGGTATGGAGTACAGATGGTTCTGTGTTGCCTGCTGTTAACTGAAAGTGAAGTTCTTCACTGAATGCTTATACCATATATACTGTGGCATTATCTAAGATAGGAAACTGTAGACCTAGTTATAATGAAAGACATACAGTTTGTGGAAGTTCATGTCAGAACTGGAGCTAAGTGGAGTAGAATGATGTACACAAACCCATGTGTTTAGAAATAGAGGTGATACTGCTGCAGGCAAACCGGTTGACACAGTATCATATCCCTAAATACTTGCATCTTAAACACTGCAATGAGAATATCATATCTCACAAGTTTCAGTTAAACTGTAACAATCTCGCTGCACATACTGAGATGCTACAAGAAGAAAGAAAAACATAGGAGTCTAGAATTTTGTGGGTTTAGTAATTTTGAGTATTGTGAGTGTTCTTGCAGAGAATAAACATGTGCATATTTATTTCTTTTTATCAGGTGACTGACAAGAAAAATAATGTTCAGCATATAACTGCAGGAGATTTCATTATAGCTGTTGGAGGACGGCCCAAATACCCTGATATACCAGGAGCCAAAGAATATAGCATAACATCAGATGATTTGTTCTCCCTCAAATACCATCCAGGAAAGTGCTTGATTGTTGGTGCTTCATATATTGCTCTGGAATGTGCAGGGTTTCTTCATGCAGTTGGTATAGAATGTACAATCATGGTGAGCACAAAACTGTACAGTAGTGGAATCTACACCATAATGTAGGCAGGAGTATTTCTTATGTTCAGAAAGTTTTATGTGGTGTTGTACGCTCTGTTCAACAAAAATCAAGCGGCCTGAAATTTCATACGTCCCGCTTCGGAAGTGATGTGCCGTACAGTTGCCATCATAATTCGTTTCACTTTCCTCATATTTGTGCATTTGTGGTGTTTCTCTGTTTTCCATTTATTACAATCAATCACACCTTGTATAAATTAACCAAAGACACCAATACATTCGCTTAATTTGAAGTTAAAGTATGGATTAAAGTCATTAATTTTCCGAGGCATGTCGCTTGCTAGCTCTGCTTCAATGGATGGATGTTGCGAAAGAGTGGCTGTTTGCCACAGTTGGAGGTAGCCAAGTGCGTTAACGCGTGATGGCAGTACTCTTCAGAAATAAACAACATTGGTTCAAGTCCCGGTGTCGGCTTTTTTTTTCCCCCCTCTTCTTTTCTTTTCTTTTTGGATATGTGTTGTACTCACATTCGGTTAAACTTTGCAGTAACACATCCATTGTTTAATTATACATTTCAAAAGTTATCTTTACTCCATTGGCAGGATTTGAAATGTGAGTGATGCAGATATTTCTGTTATTTTTCCGGGGGGGGGTTTAAATAACTGACTTTCTGATTTAGAGGGTTTGTGTTTCACATCTGTGACATTAGTAGTCATTATTGTATATTCTTTGTTGTGTAACTCCCTGAAATTGGCTGATAAAGGCCTGAACATATAGGAGGACTATGTTTGTATATTATTGTATCTAATTATATTGCAGTTGTTGGAATATATACTGTTACCCATAAGAACTTAGGTCAGTATGGTTACTGGCTGCTAATCTGTAGTAATATCGGATTGGTCAGTACGTGTCTGAACCTGTGGGTGCTGTTTTAACCCTTTGGGGTCCGCAGTGTTTATCACGAGTTTAAATAGCCAGGTCCGATTTAAATGTCGGTACAGTCTCTAGTATTGGTATGGTTATACAGTGAGCTAATTTACAGAGAGACCTTTGAATTTAAATTAAAAATATGAATGTGTATTATATCTAGAGTGTCTGACATGCATTCTAGAGTTTGAATTTTTTCAATGTGTGATATCGTTTGAATGTATGGTATCGTTTGAAACACGTTCCCACGTCTTTTAGTGTCACATTTTTGTAGCTTTTCCTTACTTGTGTGGTTGCTTTTCCTTGTATAATAATATCACCAGTACCACTGACATCCAAATTCGCATAATCATTTTCACAATCAGCACCATTACTTTCTGTTTCTTCTCCATTGCCATCATCGCCTCCAGCACAACCACTTCCACCACCAACGGCAACATTTGTTTCACTGACAATGTTCCGACACTAATTCTTGCTTTCTTACATGATGGTTCAGCCCAAGATACCTGGTTTACACCATTATCTTCCTCACTTGATAAATCACGAAATTCTTCATCCAAATCAGATAAATAATCTTCATCATTACCACTGTGTTCCAATTCTCTCCTTATAGCATCTTCATCCATTGGCAATTTATTATATTTACCGTAGAAAGAACCACAATGTATGACGCTAAAAACACTTCCGCTGCACACACGCAAACAGCTGCACAAAACCATCTGATAATGGCGGCAAAGGTCTCATATGACGTTCACTTTATTACGGCGTTATTAACTCACATGAGCGTGACACCTACATTTGCCTACGGGAGAGATCAACTCAACCTCCAAGGAGTTCATACAGCACATAATAGATGGCATGAGCTTCTTAAACACGACAGAAAGCATAGCAGTATAACGTGTCGAGCTGAGCTCGACGTTGGACCTCGTGCAAGGGAACGCACTGTCGAGCATAACTCGACGTTGGACCCCAAAGGATTAATAGACTGTTACTCTATATGCTTCCAGTGGTAGCTTACATGAGCTGAGAGAAATCATGGAAACCTGATGAGGACATCTGAAGAATGAAACAGAAGCAATATCCAGTGATCCATCTAGTTATTTTCAGTTGTTTTCTTCTTCAGGTACGAAGCATATTGCTCCGTGGGTTTGATCAGCAGCTGGCCGAGATGATTGGTGACCACATGAAGGGACATGGAGTGAAGTTTATAAGACCATGTGTTCCCACTAAGATCGAGAAGGTTTCCGATGGCAAACCAGGTTTGTACAAGGTATGGTACATAATTACTTGTCTTCATGTATTAGAAAGTAATTAAATTGGCTGCAGTATGAAAATAACACTTACTCACACACTCATTGACTCACTTATTGTCGTAATCACCCATTGTAATGAGAGAAATTAAAGAGTGAGGGAAGGAGTGCATGATGTTTTCATATTAATCAGTTTCATTAAACTGTACAGAAATAATTATTCCTCCTAATCCTTGTACTGTCATCCTTTACGTAAGAGTAAGGTAATGGATTTAAGAGGCCATTATGTATTGTATTTTTCTTACTGTTGATTTACAAAACCCCCAGTAAATTGTACTAATTAATATATTTTTAATTTCTGTTTATTATTGATGCTAATTTTTAGGTTAGTGGAAAAATGGAGAGTGGTGAAATTGTGGAGGGTGAATATAACACCATTCTGTTTGCTGTGGGACGCAGTGCATGTACAGATAATATTGGTCTGGACAATATTGGTGTGAAGTTGAACCCAAGGTAATAAGACAGCAGAAGTATAGAGATTTGTGTTGAAAACTATGGTTTAACTCATTAACTTTGACATTAATTTTGAGTAATTTCTTTCAGTGATGGTAAAATACTTGTGGACAAAGAAGAGCGTACATCTGTGAATAATATCTATGCCATTGGGGATGTTATTGATGGAAAACTTGAGTTGACACCAGTAGCAATACAAGCAGGAAAGCTCCTGGCTCAGGTAATGATAACATAACCCACATGTATATCAGTGATATGTTTCTATAATTAATTTGGAAAGCATGTCTGCCTTGTCTAGCTGTCACTAGGCATAGTTCATTTAAAAACATAGCAATCCCATCCTTTTGAATGACAAGTTGATACAGTTAGGAATGTTAGATACTCAAAATGATTGTCATGTTATGGGTATTATTTTAAATCCATGTCAACTGGATCATTTTGAGGGAGGAACATAGGCTGAGGCTGTTTGAGAATATGGTGCTTAGGAGGATGCACCTAAGAGGGAGAGGGGAACAGGACTCGAGGAGATCACATAATTGGGAGCTCAATTATGTGTATTTCTTACCACATATTATATGAATGATCAAAACAAGAATAATGAGTTGGGTGGGGCATAGCTGGTATAAGGGAGAGGTAATGGGCATGCAGGGTTTTGGTGGGGATACATGAGGGAATGAGATCACTTGGAAGACAAAGGCATAGATTGGAGGATAATATTAAAATGGAACTTTAAGAAATAGTATGGAGGGGAGGCATGGACTTAATTGGCTTGGCTGAGGGTAGGATCAAGTGGTGGGTCATGGTAAACATGGTCCTGAACTTTCTGGTTCCATAAAATGCAGGGAGTTTCTTGATTAGCTGAGGAACTATTAGCTGCTCAGGAAAGATGCTCCGTGGAGTTATTCAAATGGATCTGTGTGTAATTTTTAAAATGTTTGCTACATTCAGTGTCCCAAACTGAAAATGAACTCCTTTAACCACAGTGCAGGAATTAATACAGTATATTTGTCTGTATTTTCCAGAACAGGGAGTTGAAAGCTTCTAGTACTACAGCATTGGAAGCTGTGTTGTAATTTGTGGGTAACATTTTATCATCTAGAAGATGGGATTTTAAATCCCCACTTCTGTAGAGTTGGTGGCTGTATTTTAAATCTGAGGAAATGTTATTCATATATTGGGAAACATAATGCATGTCTGGTCTCAACAACATGCTTGCACCACTGTAAAAATGTAACACCTGCAACACATATACATTAATATAGTATGTTTGTATGTGTGCCAAAGTAGTTGATCAGAAGCCAGGGTAGGTCAGTCGAGAGAGGTGCCAGGCTGGACCACTGACGAATAAGCATTCAACTCTTGGCAGGGTCTAGATGTTTCTTTCTTCTCTAAACCATTCAGACAGGGTCTGGAGTCCAGTTAGCCTCTATCCAGTGGTGGATTTTCGCCAGGGTGTGAAGCTGACCACTCATCTCCATCCAGTGTCAAGGTTTAGAATATGTGGAGCTGTACCTCCACTCCCCTGTATACTCGTACTTTATGTTGTGGTGTTTAATTAAGGACATGGATAACTTTGTTATAAATAATATTAGTCAAGTCTGTTTATTTACAATGTCAAGAATGTTGGGGTACATCAGTATGTGCTGTTATGCAGTGGTGACTGTTGGGAGAAAATAGAGAGTGAAGGTTACAGAACCTGTTAAAAGAGAGTGGACAGTATTGAGGAAGTCAGCTTTAGTAAGTTTTTAGAATTCCTTTCTTTCTTATCCTGTACAATGGTTAGTGATTTTTTCTCAATACCATTCTGTATATAGAATTAACATTGCTCAGTATCTGACAATTACACAAAAAAATTTTCCTCATCTTATGGGACCCACTCTGTCATTATGTATTTAGAGGAACCTGCCACTGGGTTTGTATTCTAAGCCAAATGAAGCAAGTACCTCCCCTCCTTCCATTCCTGGTTCTTTAAAATCTGTTTTTAATAGTATCTGACGATGAATGCTTAGGTGTTTCCGAAGGCCTTACACCTTCAAGTTCTCTGACCAAAATTTTGTATGCGTTTTTCATGCCCTGACCATTTCATGGCCTTTCTTGTAGGAGGTGTATTGAAATGTTTCATATGGGTTTGGTTCTGAAACTACAAATTTTAGAAAGGGAGTTGTATGGTGTTTGGTTAATACTGTCCTGAGCATTGTTGTAGAATCATATTTCTTGGATGTGAAATGGTGAGAACGATTATTTTAAATCTGTACAGTCATTGTTTGGTGCTTGTTCTGTTTTGTCAGGAGTTTTGTAGCATAGAATGCTAAATGCAACTCAACTGTTTATATTTCAGAGATTGTATAATAATCAAACACTCCTCACAGATTATGTAAATGTACCCACGACAGTGTTTACTCCCTTGGAATATGGATTTGTGGGGATGTCTGAGGAAGATGCAGTGGCAAGGTATGGCAAGGACGACATTGAAGTGTACCATAGCTCCTACCAGCCACTGGAGTATGCTTTGACAGATCGAGACAACAACAAGTGCTATGGAAAGCTTGTTTGTGTCAAGAGTAAAGGGGTAAGGACTCGTAATGAGTTGACACTTCATGTGTTTTTGGAAGCTATTTTGAACTTTCTCAATTGTATGTTGAATCTGTTCTGTTTTTCATCATGTAGATATTTATTTTAACATACCAAGTACCAGCTACTTGAAATGCATGCGTGCAGGGCTTTTATTTTTAGGACAAATAGCAGTAGGTTATAAACTGATACGGATAACAGATTTTCTAACGCTTACTTAATGACGTGAGGGGGATTGACTATTGTATGAGAGTGGAGGTTTTCATGGTGATGAGGATCTAGCTTACAGTCTTCTAGGATGTGATGCTATTTAGTTTGGTATATGTATCTTGAAGATGGAGGTAGTTGCTGTCTTTGAAATGGTACCCGTAATTTGAGATTCACCATTATGGTTTGGAAAAACACAACCTTTATGTTCATGAGCGGTATTGTGTATGTGAGCAGTTAATTGATCCATGAAAAGCAGGATTTTTTTATTTTTATGACCTGTTTTCATATCGGTGTAAGATAATCCTGCTAGTTATCCGTGAAGTTGTATTGGCATAAAATGTTTTGGGAAGCATATTAACATTCTTAAATCAATGTCAACTTCTATATCTGCCAATTACAAGTGGTGGTACAAGGCGTGTCCGGAAAGTAAAGATACATCACATGTAGGCCTATAGGGAAATTTTTTTTGCTTTCTGTGGCAACACTGCTGTCGACCTTGATCCTTAACCTGTGAGCTGTGCTTGTTTGACAGTGGTAGAACCGGCTTTGTTTGAGTGTGACATGTTTGAAATGGCAGCGCCGATCGAAAGTCCCGCCAAATGCGAGGTGCGTTCCTTCGTACGATTTCTCAACACAAAAGGTGAACATTCAGCGGAAATTCACAAACAAATTGTTGCTGTTTATGGTAATGTTATGAATCAGCAAAATATGACGAAGTGGTGCCATGAATTGTCCAAAGGAAGGACTGATGTTCACGATGAACAAAGGAGCAGTAGGCCATCTTTGATCTCTGATGACCTTTTTCAGGAAATTGAAGGGGAAATTTGTGCAAATCAACGCGTGACAATAAGAGAGTTGCATCACATCATTCCTGAAGTGTCTAAGACCACAATTCAGGAAGCTGTGACAAAAAAATTAGGGTACAGAAAATTGGGTGCACGCTGGGTGCCCAAAATGTTAACGGACGATCACAAAACAAAACGGATGGGTTCCGTGCTGAGGTTTCTCACGCGCTACACACAGGAACGAGATGAGTTTCTGGACTCCATTATGACTGGAGATGAAACATGGGTTTTTCACCACACTCCTGAATCGAAGCAACAGTCACTGCAATGGCACCATACGCATTCCCTCAGAACCAGAAAATTCAAAACTTCAATTTCAGTGAAAAAAGTCTTGGCGTCCGTTTTCTGGGACAGAAAAGGCATTCTCCTGGTCAACTTCATGCCTCCTGGCGCAACAATTAATGCCACTACATATTGTGACACCTTGACACGGCTTGGACGAGCCATTCAAAACAAAAGGAGGGGAATGTTGTCACGCGGCATGTGCCTGCTCCACGACAACGCTCGGCCCCATTCCACGCACATCACCACTGTGCTTCTGGAAAAATTCAAGTGAGATATATTGGACCATCCGCCCTAGAGTCTGGACCTTGCACCCAGCAATTTCTATTTCTGTCTTCAACTAAAGAAACATCTCGCTGGGAAAAAGTTCGAAGACAATGATGAGGTGCAAGAAGTCATGACGTGGTTCAAAGGGCTGGTGGCAGACTTCTATGACTTAGGGATACAGAAGCTGGTTTCAAGACTTAATAAATGTTTGGACAATGCTGGCAACTATGTTGAAAAATATAGTTGTTTACAGGCAATTCATTCACAGTGTCGCTTTTGTAAATTAAAAATGTTGTGCATGTTTTAAGACCTTTGTATCTTTACTTTCCGGACACGCCTTGTAGTTTTCCGCTACCATCAGCACTGCATGCATGAAGCAATGTAACCTGCTGCTTTGATTTTGTTCCATCATGACAAGGGGTCATATTCTTTAGTCTCCTGCAACAGTTGGTCATATAATATACACTTTATTTTGTATCCATAATTGTAAGACACATGTAAATAACCCGATGCATTATTCTACATCGTACCTTTCTATAAGTTTCATGTACTATTGCTCCTTTCACCGACCAACCAGAAAATTATAATGTACTCTTACATTATCTGTAAGACAGAACACGATCTCGTTTCTACATTCGCCTCTGCCTATAACAATAAGCACTCTATAACTTTTTAAACTCCCCTTTAGGTTACCTTGCTTGACCTGATGATGGCCGTATTAGAGTAAAAAGGCCGAAACATGTCATTCGCTCGACCCTGTACTCCATAATAAATTTGTTGTGTTTGACTTGTATATCTTATATTATTTGTGATACTTGCACAAACATGTATTCCAGGAAAATTATAATGTTGTTCTGGGAGTTTTGGTGGGACAAATAAAACTGCATACATTCAAGGAACATAAAATCCAGTTTCACTCTGTTGTTACAGCATTTTGGCAACTTGTTGCAATATCATAGCTGGAAAACATTTGAAATTCATAACTTTGCAGTGTAATTTCCTGAGTTTACACCATGATTTGATATGCCTTTGAGGTGTATATTACATGTGTATACCAATATGTCTGTTTAGTTTTCTAACTTTGTTTTGCGAATTCAGCCTTATTTGTGTTATACATGTATGTGCTGTGACATGTTAGATTAGGTTGGGTTACAGATTTACCTGTATGTCCCATGTAATTTCTTCATTGTAAATTCGTCAAAGAACTGATCGTGGGAAGTAGTTGACAGTTGTATGACAGTAATAAAGCTATGTAACAGAACTATTCCATTTCATTAGGCACTAATAAAGCCATATAAGTTATTTATAGTTAATCATAATACACAATGATAATACCTACATATTTTAAAAATTGTGTATTTTTACTTGCATACATAAAGACAAGCACCTATAATAGAAGAGGACTAAGGAGTTTACATATAGGTGGTTTGGTGTGTTTTGTAGGAACGTGTGGTTGGTTTCCATGTTCTTGGACCAAATGCTGGTGAAATAACTCAGGGATTTGCTCTTGCTGTGAAGCTAGGAGCGAAAAAGTCTGACTTTGACAACTTGATTGGCATTCATCCAACAACAGCTGAGGTAGGTCTGCACAAGTATTCTGTCAGGAAAATTTTGTGTTGGCAAGTAGCAACACAGATTAATATACAGTGAAACTGAGTTAAGATGATTCTACTTAAGAACTTCTTTGATCTAAGGTATTAGGGCAACATAGTCCCAAAATTTTCCGATATGTTTTAAGTATAGGTTGCCCTGTTACTTGTGTTTAGGCTTCAAAGAATTTCCCCCTAAGCAGCACAGAAGTGGTCACAATGCAATTTTTTATGCTTCTAATATTTTTTTTCATCAGAATCTTCAACAGTTTTCCCAGGGTCCCATTTGTTCAGTTTGTTCCCAACATACGGCAATGCAGTAATGCCCATAATTCATAAAGTTTAATCCCCAAGGTGATTTCCACCATGATCAGTTTCTGCTAAGCACAATTTCAATCTGTGAAAATACGTAGCAGGAAATGATGTTGCATACCAGCTGTGTTGCAGCCTACTTTCACACATGCATTTCACAGAGCTTCATGCTCAAGAGCTATGCTGGCAGTCATGTATGTATTAGTAGGGTCTCCCAAGCTGGACAGACAAGAGTGGGGTTCCAGACAAACATCCTGATGCTCCAGGTTGTGTTTTGGGCATTGGGTTGACATCCCAGTCCCATACAAAACGATTTCTTGAGAAAACGGTGGACTGATGTTTATGATTATGACTTGGGCCAAGATGGGAAAGAGAAAATGGATATAAGAGAGTTTGAAGATATTGGAAATAAGAAATTGGCATACAGTGGCCAGAGACTGGAAGAAATGAAGAAGGATTGTATTGGAAGCCAAGGTCCACAACAGACTCTAAAGTGAACAGATGAGCTGGAAAAAAGTGAAAACAGTAGAATGTACAATGGTAAATCAGAAGGTAAAGGCAGTTTGTGAATTAAGTGAGTAGCAGAGGTGATAGCAGCCACCTGATTGTAGTAGACTGTAACTGGATTCTCACAGGTTTGAACATGCATCACACAGTACTCCATTGTCATTCTGGCTGAAGCAGTATCTGTGTAAATGTGGAAACTCTGCTTTTTGATAGCATCATCCTTGGACAACATAATCTTTGGACAGAAGGGTTAAAACCCACTGATAGGCACTGAAGAATCTTAGCACTCTGGTAGTGTTAACGGTATGAGTCAGAGAATGGTTTATGAACAAGTATGAATGTTTAAATCCAGAAGAATAAGCGTTTCTGATGAAGCTCAATTGGGGCGCCCATGAAGTTCACACACTCATGACCACATCATGCATGCAGTGTTCTCATTCAAGAAGACTGATGGAAAACTGTGTCTGAAGTTGCTGAGATGTTAGACATCTGGCCAATTGAAACCTGCAATTTGCAACAAAAGAGAGGACTGGTCACAGCGATACAGACAATTCAAAACTTCAAGTTCGAGGTTTTGCCACATCCACCTTGTAGTCCAGACCTTGCATTGTGTCACTTTTATGCCCTTGGTCCACTTAAAGAGGCATTATGCGGTTGCTGGTTTGGCAGTGGTGAAGTGAAATTAGCGTTGCATACGTGGATTTGGAAACAACCTAAAACCTGCTTCTCCGATGAAATCAGGCAGCTTATGGACTGCAAAAAAAAAAGAGAGAGAGAGAGAGAGAAGAAAAGAAAAAGGAAGAAGAAAAGTGTGTGGAACTGCAGGGAGACTGTGTTGAAAAATAATAGAGGTGTTATATACATTCGACTTTCTTTGTGGTTAGTAAGAAGGTATTGTCTTTACTTATTGATTTACCTATGAGGTAAGATAGTCTGATATTTGTAGGCTATCCAGTTAAAAATCAGTCTGTTTTTGTACCAGTTGTGCATGTAAGAAATGTACTGTCTCATGATCAAGAATGTGTCAGAATTACTAACAGTTAACCTAAGGGATATTGTGGGATATTGTGTAGCATTGATTGGTAGGTAGTTACCGGCATTTTGGGACAGCGTATCAGTGCTATCTTCAAGGGTCAAGATGGGACCTATAGGGGTCTCGAAATGACAGTAACTGACTACCAATAAACGCCGAGCAATATACCAGCTGAGTGAAGACCTTATTTACACTGAGGTGGAAGCCTGAAATCACACGTAATATAAGGGGTAGTCACTACTCCAGAAGTTATGACAAAAAGAAAAACAGATTTTGCTGATATCTTGAATATTTCATGTG
>Ga0209628_10000879_pt1 | contig 18856 bp, 15 predicted proteins | sample TergutCu122P4_FD_187285 | JGI IMG/M metagenome (GOLD analysis project Ga0209628, IMG submission 187285) | Cubitermes ugandensis P4 segment gut microbial communities from Kakamega Forest, Kenya - Cu122 P4 (SPAdes) (version 2) | ecosystem: Host-associated > Arthropoda: Insects > Digestive system...
GTGCCTTCGGAAAACAGTGTAACATTCAATGATGTACCTGCTGCGATTATCTCTGCCACGTCCAAAGAGATAAAAGTTACCGTACCCAAAAACCTGCTTTGCACCGGACACATACGTGTAAAGGTGGGAAGCAAAACAGCCGTTTCTTCCGGTGTCTTCAACTATTTGCCTACCGCTGTAGTAAGTACTTTAGCCGGCAGCGGCACAGCAGGTTTTGCCAATGGCAGCGGCACAGCGGCGCAATTTGACCAACCCTGCGGCGTGGCGGTTGACGCTTCGGGTAATGTGTATGTGGCGGATTGGTCTAATCACCGTATCCGTAAAATTACTTCTGGCGGTGCAGTAAGTACTTTAGCCGGCAGCGGCACAGCAGGTTTTGCCGATGGCACCGGCACCGCGGCGCAATTTAAAAATTCCAGCGGCGTGACGGTTGATGCTTCGGGTAATGTATATGTGGGAGATGAAATGAATCACCGTATCCGCAAAATTACTCCCGCAGGCGTGGTAACTACCTTAGCCGGCAGCGGCACGGCGGGTTTTGCCAATGGCACCGGCGCTGCGGCGCAATTTACCAATCCCTGCGGTGTAGCGGTAGATGCTTCGGGTAATGTGTATGTGGCGGATTGGGTTAATCACCGTATCCGTAAAATTACCCCTGCAGGCGTGGTAACTACTTTGGCGGGCAGCACGCAGGGTTTTGCCAATGGTACGGGTGCTGCGGCGCAATTTACCAATCCCTGCGGTGTAGCGGTTGACGCTTCGGGTAATGTATATGTGGGGGATGCCAATAACAACCGTATCCGCAAAATTACTTCCGCCGGCGTGGTAACTACCTTAGCCGGCAGCGGCACGGCGGGATTTAAGGATGAAACAGGCACCGCGGCGCAATTTAACAATCTCCGCAGCGTAGCAGTAGATACTTCGGGCAATGTGTATGTGACGGATCGCGGTAACCATTGCATCCGTAAAATTACTCCCGCCGGCGTGGTAACTACTTTGGCAGGCAGCGGCACGGCGGGTTTTGCCAATGGCACGGGCGCTACGGCGCAATTTAACAATCCCTACGGCGTAGCGGTAGATGCTTCGGGTTACGTATTATATGTGGGGGATTCCAATAACAACCGCATCCGGAAAATAGTGATGGAGTGATGGAGTTAAAATCATTAGGGAATAAAACCGAATACAAACAAGATTACGCTCCGGAAGTTTTGGAAACTTTCGAAAACAAACATCCGGAAAACGACTATTGGGTTCGTTTCAACTGTCCCGAATTTACGAGTTTGTGTCCCATCACGGGGCAGCCGGATTTTGCTGCCATTCAAATCGACTATATCCCTGCAAAAAAAATGGTGGAGAGTAAAAGTCTGAAATTGTACTTATTCAGTTTTCGTAATCATGGTGCTTTTCACGAAGATTGTGTCAACATCATTATGAAGGATCTGGTCGCCTTAATGGACCCGAAATACATCGAGGTAACCGGAATATTTACGCCTCGGGGCGGTATTAGTATTTATCCCTATTGCAACTATGGTAAACAGGGTACCGAATACGAACAATTGGCAAAAATACGTTTGTCTTCGCATAATTAACGCTCTAATTCTTCAATGATTGATCCTCAAACCATAGAACGCATCCAATCGGCGGTACAAATCTACGATGTAGTATCCGATTTTATTTCTCTGCGAAAACGGGGCGTAAACTATGTGGGATTATGTCCGTTTCACGAAGACCGAACGCCTTCGTTTTATGTTTCGCCTGCTAAAAATATCTGCAAATGTTTTGCCTGCGGCGAAGGAGGTACGCCGGTGCATTTCATTATGAAACACGAGAGTCTTTCTTATGTCGATGCCTTAAAATATCTTGCAAAAAAATACGGCATTGAAGTGAAGGAAGTCGAAATGACGGACGAACAAAAACAGGCGCAAAACGATAGGGATGCCATGTTCATTCTGAATAGTTTTGCACAGAAAACGTTCACAAACAATCTTTTCGATACGGAAGAGGGACAAAATATCGGACTTTCTTATTTTCGCGAACGGGGACTTCGCGAAGACATCATCCGGAAATTTCAGTTGGGTTATGCTTTGGAAAACCGCAACTCTTTTACTCAAACTGCTTTGACAGCCGGATATAAACAACAATACCTCGAAAAAACCGGATTAACTTTAGCGGGTGAAAATAATTACCTTACCGATCGTTTTCGGGGGAGGATTATCTTTCCGGTTCATACCTTGTCGGGTAAAGTAGTGGCTTTCGGTGGACGCATCTTGAAAAAAGTGGAGAATGTGGGTAAATACGTCAACTCGCCCGAAAGCGAAATCTACCACAAAAGCGACGAACTCTACGGAATCTATTTTGCCCGCACCGCTATGGTTAAGCAAGATCATTGTTTTCTTGTGGAAGGGTATATGGACGTTATTGCCATGCACCAAGCGGGAATTGAGAATGTTGTTGCTTCTTCCGGTACGGCACTGACGCAGGGACAAATCCGTTTGATTCGGCGTTTTACCCCCAATGTTACTGTCCTTTATGACGGCGACAGCGCCGGTGTCAAAGCAGCGTTGCGTGGTATCGACCTATTGTTGGAAGCGGGACTAAATATTAAAATCGTTTTGTTGCCCGATGGAGAAGATCCGGATTCATTTTCCCGAAAACAGTCGGCTTCTTCCTTTCACGAGTATATTCAGGAACAGGCAACCGATTTTGTTCGTTTCAAAGCCGGATTATTGATACAGGAAGCCGGAAACGATCCGGTAAAAAAGGCGAATACCATTACACAAATTGTGGATACTATTGCGTTGATTCCCGAAGAAATTGTTCGTTTGGTATATGTAAAAGAATGTGCCAAACTATTGGATATCGACGAACGGGCTTTAGTGCTAAGCATCGCCAAAAAACGGCAACAACTCCTCTTGCAAAAAAAGAAGACGCTGAATCCGGATCCTGAAAATCCGGAAGAACAAATGCCGGAACCGCCGCCGCCTTCTTTGGATGATATGCCCGACCTGCCGGAAGCGAACCGAAAATTCTACTTGCCTTTCGACGAATATGAACGAAACATTATGTATTATGTGGTTCGCTACGGAGAGCAAATTATTACGGACAAAACCGAAAATATACCTGTCAATGTGATTGAACTGATTGCGTCTGATTTGAAATACGATGAAATGGAATTTTACAATCCTTTGTATAAAAAAATGTTGGAAGAGGGCTATGAAAAATTCCGTACCGAAGGTTTTATCGCCGAAAACTATTTCCGGAATCATCCTGATCCCGACATCAGCCGGTTTGCCGTGGATATTTCGACCGACCGGTACATCGAAAGCAAAGGCTATTCTAAAAACCAGCCTAAATTAGACGAAGAAAAGCAGAAAGAAAAACAAAATAAAATGCTGCTCGAACAGGTTCCTTACGTAATGTTTAATTACAAAGACGCCATTCTGAAACATCAAATGGAGGAAATCACTCGGCAAATTCGACAAGCGCAGGAGGAAGGCGACTTTGAAAAACAAAAGGAATTGACAAAACAGTTAACCGAACTTTGGAAAGATTCCAAGAAAGGGATTGCTATGCAATTGCGGGAACGGATTATTACGAAGATATGATTAATCAATGGCAGCGGCTAAAGCATACGTCCGCTCTTTCAAAAATTCGCCGAAGGCTTTAGCGTCGGTAAATTCTTTTTGCTGTTCCGGAAAAACAGGCTCGCCAAAAACCAGATGAATGGTCTTGCCTCTTTTTGTGTCTAATTCGTGGCATAAGCGAACATTGCGCACCATCCAATGGAAATGGTCGAGAAAATTGAAAAACCACGAATTTTGACCGGAAATAAACGCCGGAACAATCGGCACCTGTGCTTTTTGAATCAGTTTGATTACGCCCTGCTGCCATTCCCGATCTTTTGCCTTGTTGAAACCGATGTTTTTGGAGATCGAACCTGCCGGACAAAATCCCAAAGGATGATTTTCTTTCAAATGCAAAAGACATTCCCTCACGCCCGCTACGCTGGATTTATTCACCTGATTTTGTGCGTATGGATTGACTCCGATAAAGTGATCCTCCATAATATCGATTGTGCTCAGCATCCAGTTTACCATCACTTTGAAATCGGGACGAACTTTTGCTATTTCTCCAATCAGCATAATTCCATCGATGTGTCCGTAAGGATGGTTCGAAACGGTAATAAACGCTTGTCCATCGAATTGCCGAAGTACGTCGATGTTGTGTATCCGACGGGTAATCCCCAGTCCGTCGAGCATAGCATCTTCTATATCGGTTCCGCTCAAATACTTTGCCGAATCATATACGCGGTTTGCCTTGTCTAATCCTCCGATTTTCATTACGCATTTCCGAATCAACGGATTGGCTAATATCGGAGAAATACTTCGGAGTAGTTTTTTATCAATGAGCTTTTCTTTCATCGTGCTTGTAAATTTCGACAAAATTAATCATCATTCCCCGATTGACAATGCGATATTCAAAAAATAATATTACCTTTGCGCATTTTATATATAGAAGCATGAAAAATGTTGGTAGAGGTTCTGATTCGGATGTTATATCTAAAATTACAAAAGACAGGGAGCGAACAAATCTTTTGAGAAAATACGAACAGGCATTTCTTGTGTACATGGTGCAGCGTATCCCTTCGTGGATGAGTTCCAATATGTTGACCGGTATCGGGTTTGGGGGGAGTTTTATTACGTTCGGCAGTTTTGTTTTGGCAACTTATTTGCAAAAAGAATGGCTGTTGTTGGGTATTTTCGGATTTTTGCTTAATTGGTTTGGCGACTCGTTGGATGGTCGTCTGGCTTATTATCGCAATCGTCCCCGAAAATGGTATGGTTTTTCATTGGATTATATAGTGGATTGGTTAACCAATATTTTGATAGGTTCCGGGTATATTATTTATGTAGGCGGTCAACAGGGAGAGTTAATCGGTTTTGGATTTGTCGTACTTTACGGTTGGGCGATGATGATGGCTTTGTTGCGCTATAAAATTGCCAATCAATATGTTATTGATTCCGGTCTTTTAGGTCCTACGGAAGTACGCCTCATCCTTTCATTGGCTTTGGTTTTAGAAGTTGCTTTCGCCGGTACAATTATCTACTCCGGTTTAATCGCTTGCCTTATTCTGTTTATTTTCAATATCAAAGACTTCCGAAAACTGTTGAAATTAGCCGATCAGTGTGATAAGGAGGAGACACAAACAAAATAACGGACACATCCGATAGGACAGTGCATCATTTTCCGTTTGACAAAATTAAAGAAATCACTCTACTTTCTGCAATGTAGCAACAGCCTGGGCGCGGCTGATGAGATTAAAATGCCACCATTCGCTAGTAACGGTGCGGAAACCGGCACCGGTCATTGCCCGCCGCAGCAATCGGCGATTGTCGAGTTCCCGTTGCGTGATTTCTCCCTTGCGCAGCAGGTCGTTCTCACGGTCGATATTGGATTCGACACCCAAATAGTCGTAGGGCGAACCCATCGGCAACGGATTACCCGCCAAATCGCACAAAGTCAGGTCAACAGCAGCACCGTAGTTGTGCAATCCGCCTCCCTTTTTCGGATTAGCCACGTAATCTAATTTGCCTTGTTTTACCGCCTCTTTCCACATCTGTTCCTGTACGGAAAAAGGACGTGCAGCGTCGTAAACGAGAAATGTAAGTTCGGGACGTTCGGCTTGCAGGCGACGGCGGGCGTCGGAAAGTTTTTCGGCAGCAACAGGAAGCAAAAATGCTTTCCGGATATCTTCGTAAAGGATGTATCCCAAAAAATTATCCGCAGTGGCATAAACCAAATGTACTCGAATAGATGAATCAATCTCCGTGATATCTACCAATCCCATTTCACGCATCCGCTCTTCGGTTGGAGAGTCGGGAGGTGGAAGTGTTGGGAGAGATATCTCCGTTTCGGTCGATACAAGGGGTTGTGCAAGGATGGTTTCGGCATCGCCCTGTTTTCTACTGCAAGCCGACAATCCGGCAAATACAGAGAAAAGAAGAATATAAGATATCCATCGCGCCATAGCACAAAATTAATTCTTTAATCGGTCGCTAAAATTTCTCCAAAAAATTTTATGGAATAACCGGTCACTATTATCAAGTATTATTTTTTCATTGTCGGAATATATAAACTCTTGCTGTTCGTATATCATTTGAACTTCCGGATGAAATTGCGTTCCGTACACATTCTTGTATTTTGAATGAGCAATGGCTTCAATGACCTTACCATCCATTGACGTAGCAATTGCCTGAAAATCTTTACCTGTTTTTTTGACCGACTGATGATGAACGCTTACCACTAAAGGATTCTGTTTCTGCTCGAAATCTAACACGCTATTCGGATTTATTTTTATGTGATGAAGATGTGGAGTGTGTCCGTCATTATTTGTGTTATCAATTCTTCCTCGATAATTTTTATGCCGATTGTCCGAATCTTGCGCCAACACCGATTCGTAACTTGTCTTCTCATAAATTTGGAATGGAATATCTTGAACCAAAGTCCCTCCGGTTGCGACAGCCATTTCCTGCATTCCGAGACAAATTCCTAAAATCAGATAATCGGGTTTTTGTTCTAAAAAAGGAATAAAATCTTTGTTTCGACTACTTCCAAGCAAATGGAATAAAAAAGGAACTTCCCAGTTTCTTCCGCTTGAAATCAATTCGGTGGTCAAAAAAGTTTCTTCTCCATACAATTGCGGCATAATATCATCGCCTCCAAAAAAGATCAATCCATCGGTGCCGAAAAACAGTTCTTCAAAAGCATTCGTCCATTGATTGGTGGTAAAAAAACGGTCGATAGCCACCGTGTTTTTTATTATTGAAACGGATACATTTTTTCGTCCCGATTTTTCAATAAATTCATTGGTGCGTTTGATTGACTCGCTTTGACTTTCGTGGTAGATGCCTATGATTTCCAAACTGTCTAAACGGATGTAGTTGTTATCTACCAAAAAGAACATTCTTTCAAGATTGTACGGAGTAGGATTAATCACTCCTAATTTGACTATTTTTGCCTGACAGGTTCCGCTAACAAAAGCAATGAATAAAAATATCCCGATTGTCGTTCTCAAAGTTGTATTCTTCATTTTCTATGTTTTTATTGCAAAGATACTAAACTTTTCAGAAAATCGCATTTACCGCTCAGAAACCCTACTCCATTTCCTCAATTTTGGACGATATGCGACCGATGGCTTCATTCAATCGTTCTTCCGACAAAATGATATTGAAATCATCCCAAAAATGGCTGTCGTATTGGAATTTCGTTTCGGAAAATATGTTGCGCTTAATGATGCTTTCCCTGCGGGGAAATCTTTTTACGTTTTCCATATCAATTTTACAAACTACCATTTCAAAAAAAGTATGGATGGATTTGGCGGATTGCAGAAAAGCCTTCTTCTTTTTAACTTTGAAAGTTAAATCTCCGCGAAGGTAATTTAAATAATATTTCCCGTTCCAATATTTGTAATAGACCGAATAGGTTATTTTTTCCGGTTTAATATCTACATCTTTGGTCTTTTTGAGTACAAATGCGTCGGTTGCTTCATCAATGTATTGCGGATTGACTTCAAAATGAGCAACTAATAACGCGCTGTTGTCGGAATCAATATAGAGTTTTCCTTTATAAAGTGGTACCTGAATTCCAAATTTTTGTTCAAATGCAATCACGTGCGCTAAACCGGAGTCGGTTACCGTCATATCTATTTTGGTATAATTAAATGGATTTTCATCGTTTAACTCGAGAAAATCGGGAAGATACTTCATAATATCCAAGTGCAAGGACGCATCAATTCCGGCTCTCATTTTCAAGACAAAGGAATCTGTTTCGTTTTCATTGCTTATTTTCCTCATTTTTAGTAATTTAACCTGATCTTCGGACAAAGATTTAAAATCGGTTTTATAAATTTGAAACACGGCTTCGGTCAAACCGACGATAGTGTTTTTCTTCTCTACTCCTTCGCGATAAAAACCGGTAAAATAAACCGGTTCGGTTGGACAGTTTACCGGACGTTTGTTAAGCATTTCCCGTACGATTTTTTGCGGATTGACTAAGCCGACAATAACTTCCTGTAAGGGAACCATTTGAGTTTTCAAGTAAATATCCACCGTGCTGTTCAAAAATAATCCGGCAGGAATAATTTGTGGATTATAGCCAACGTGAGAAATTAGAATGGGTTGATTGGTATCGGAAAGCGGAATTTTAAGCATAAACTCGCCCGACCCGTTGGTAACCGTTCCGATGCCGGCTTTTTCGATACTGGCGGAAACATAAGGAACAGGCTCTTTGGTTTGAGCGTCTTTTACAACGGCCCTCGCAACAATAAAATTTGCACTGTCGTTATTCATTTCCGGCGGCATTTTAGCGACAATAGCGACAGGAGCTTCTTTTTTGTACAAAAGGATATGCCGGTCGATAACTTTAATTTGCAGATTAGGGTCTTGAGTTATCAGGTAAATGGATTGTCGTACGCTATGGGTGCCCCCAGGCAGTTTTACTTTTTTCTCATTATTGATAATGTCGCTATCGTAAATAAAAAAGAAGCCGGTAAGGTCGGTAATCCGATGAAACAATTCGTAGGTTGTTTCCTTTGTTTTGGGCAATTGTATTTCCTGATCGAGAATATCCGTTGCTCTTGTTAAAGAACAAAAGCAAAAAAGAAACGTCATTGCGGGAATAAATGCCTTCATTTCCGTATAAAAATAGTATCCTGTTTATTTACCCGTTCCAAATTTAGTGCAAGGCAAATTAATTCCGTCATACTTTCGACCGAGTTATTTTCAAAAGTAACGGTCAATATTCTGTTATTCAACGACTCTTCGGTAATTATCGTTGGCGTACCACAGACTGCATTAATCGCGTGAACAATGTTATTCAATTTTTCATCTTTGAAACACATTTTATCTGCATAACGATTAAATGTTCGGAAATCCGTAATACCGGATTTGTTTAATCCGCCTCTATTTAATTGAACGGTTTCTCCGGCTTCCACCGAGATGCAGGCTTGATTCTTTTTGGAATGAACATTTACTTTACCTTCTTTTACGAAAAGTTCAAACAAGTTTTCGGCAGAAGATTGAACGGCAAAAATCGTTCCCACCACTTCAATTGTTATTCCGTCTGTTTCAACAATGAATGGACGTTGTTTGTCTTTTGTTACATTAAATAAAGCATTTCCGCTTAGTTCCACTTTTCGTTGGTTTGCAGTAAAAACAACCGGATATGAAATAGAAGTGCCGGGTGCTAAATAAACCATCGAGCCATCTTCGAGCGTGGCAACCAGTATACCCACATTCTCCTTATTTTGCAAAACTAACAGCGAATCGTTTTTATCCTGTGAAAAATAAATAACAGAAAAAATAATTCCAACACAAATGGCGGCAACAGCAGCCACTCGTTGAAGAAATATTCTTCGTTTCCGGAAAGGCGAATATTCTTTTTTGTCGGTCAATAACCGCTCTTTTTCCAATCGGGCATAAAGCGAATCCCACGCTTTATCCACGTTGATTAGGCGTATATTATCTTCATTTCGTTTCATACATTTGAATTATTGAGTTGTATTTTACTTCGTAATTCCCGAAGGACTTTGCTGATTTCTGCTTCCACTGTTTTTACTGAAATCTGAAGTTCCCGGGCGATTTCATTGTATTTCTTCCCTTCCATACGGTTCATGCGAAATATTTTTTGTCGGCGTTCCGGTAAACGGCACAATGTTTCCCGTATTTGCTGTTCCAATTCCCTATATTCCAATTCTTCCTGTGGAGTAGATGTTTCTATCGTTGCATTTTTGATATACGTCTGCCTGTAATCTTCTCGAACTCTTTTTTTTTCAATATATTGAAGCGATTTGTTTTTGACGGAACGATACAGATATCCGTCAGCAGAAGTGATAATTTGCAAGTTTTCCCTTTCCTTCCAAAGGATATAGAACAAATCCTGTACGATTTCTTCCGCTGTTTCCATACTTCCAACAAATTGGTGTGCGTAACGGCATAAAGGTTCGTAATACGAGCGGAAAAGGGTTTCAAATGCCCTGATATTTCCGTCTTTAATCTGCTTAAATAGCAACAAACTAACCGGCATTCGGTTTATTTATATTCCTTTTTCAGTTTATTAACAGCCAATTCTAACGATTCGGTAGGTTCAATAATATTGTAGGCTCCCCAAAAATTATCATCGAAAAAGTTCATTACTTTGTCGCTCAACGATTCGTTTTTGCTGAACGATTCTTTACGAGGGATATTGCTTACAGTACCCTCCTGACTTTCCGTTACAACCATTTCACTCGATACGGTATAATTCGTTGCAAACAATCGGCGTTTCCAGTCGCATTTGAATTTCATTTCATTGCGGATATAATTCAGATAGTTTTTACCCTCCCGTTGTTTATACGATACGACAAAAGAAACTTCTTCCGGTCTGAAACGAAGTCCCGCCGGTTTTTTGCGCAAAATCGTTTCCGTAACTTTATTTCGATCTTTCATGTCCAAATGAAATTCGGCTCGGGTAAAAGACAAGGTTTCCTTGTCGATGTACAAAACACCTAAATACAAGGGATAAGGCAATGTTACTACAGGCTTGAAAGAAACCACGTACTGTTGACGATTGTCTAAAAACTGCGCATCTTCCATTTTGAAACTGAAATCCGATAACGATTCTTCGTCGAGCAATATATCCGGATTTTTAACGATATCAGCATAAATTGCCAAATTGGGTCCTCCCAGCAACTTCACCGCCAAGGTGTCGTCCGCTTTTGTCGTTAACAACTCTCTGCCTTTGAGTATTTGTGTCCGGTCGGAACTTCCATTTTCGGCATAAGAACTCTTGTAAACATTGATAACCGCTTCGGAAATATTGATAAACCAGTTCCTTTTTTGGATGGTTTCTCTATAAAATCCGGTAAGCAAATTGGGTTTATTGCTGTAATTACTCGCGATTCGTTTAATCGCCTCTCGTACTAAGGCTTCCGGATCTTCCCAGCCTTTAACAACAATCTCTTTTAACTGTACTGCGTTTGGAGTCAGATAAATTGTTTGATCTGATGATCCTTTTCTGTTGAAAGGAATGCGGGTGCTGAAATAACCAATCCGGGAAAATTCGATTTCTTTCGCTTGAATAGAATCTCTGATCTTAAGCACAAATGCTCCATCTTCATTTGTGATACTGCTCAAATTCGTTCCCAACACCGTTATGTTGACATACTCCAACTTCTTATTGTTCGATTTATCTTTTACCACTCCGCTGATTGTGAAGTAGTTTTCATCGTTTTGGGCGAACAAATTCATGACACCCGAAAACAACAAAAAGAACAATGTTGCCATACCGATTTGTTTAATACCTGTTTTCATTTTTTTATTCGTTTTAATTGTGAATACTATCCTTTCGATCGGTCGGCAACGAAATACCCTATAAAAACAGTGAGAATTTTCGGGAAAGATTACAGCGTAAACAATTCGTTGGATGCCAATAATTTTACCTGGTTTTCGGATAAAGCTTTAACAGTTTTTTCCAAATCATCCGGACGGATAATACATACCGCCATTTTTCCCGACGAAAAGGCGTACATGTATTCGATGAAAATCCCTGCATTGGTAATAATATTCATTACCTTCGACAAAGCCCCCGGACTGTCGGGCATTTGAATGCAAATTACATCCGTGATGCTTACTGCATAATGATGTTCTTTCAATACATTTCGTGCGGTTTCAGGATCAGAAACGATTAAGCGCAAAATTCCGAAATCAGAATTTTCAGAAACGGTGAAAGCAGTCATGTTGATACCTGCTTTTCCTAAAAGACCGGTTACTTCGGTAAAACGGCCTTTTTTATTTTCCAAAAAAATGGACAACTGTTTGATTAACATGGTTTTCTATTTTAATATTCTTTTGTCTATAACCCGTTTGGCTTTCCCTTGACTGCGTTCGATGCTGCGAGGTTCTACCAATTTTACATCGGGAGAAATTCCCAATACGTTCTGTAACTGGTGATTGATATGCTTTTTCAGTTCCATTAATTTGGACATCTCATCCGAGAAGAACTCTTCTTTCACTTCGACATGCACTTCAAAAGTGTCGAGATTATTAACCCGATCAACTATCAATAGATAATGCGGCTCTAACTGCGGTATTTCGCAAATGACGGATTCGACTTGCGACGGGAAAACGTTTACGCCGCGAATTATCAACATATCGTCGCAACGTCCCAAAATTCGCGACATACGGACAGAAGTCCGTCCACACTTGCAGGTTTCGTAATTCAAACTTGTCAAGTCGCGGGTACGAAAACGCAGCAACGGCATCCCGTCTTTGGTGATGGTTGAGAATACCAATTCGCCGGTTTTGCCCGGATGCAAAGGTTCGCCGCTCACCGGATCCACTATTTCCGGATAGAAATGGTCTTCACACAAATGCGTCCCATCCTGACACTCACATTCATGACCAACACCCGGACCGATAATTTCTGTCAATCCGTATATATCGTAGGCTTTGATTCCCCATTTTTCCTGTAATTCTTTTCGCATACCTTCTGTCCAGGGTTCCGCACCGAAAGCACCTACTTTTAATTTGAATTCTTCGCGAGAAATCCCCGAATCCAACAGTGCATCTGCCAAATACAACGCATACGAAGGTGTGCAGGCTAAACCTTTCGCTCCAAAATCGCGCATCAGCATGATTTGTTTTTCCGTATTTCCGCTCGACATCGGCAATACGGCTCCTCCTATGGTTTCGACGGCAGAATGGGCTCCCAAACCACCTGTAAACAAACCGTATCCGTATGAAATTTGTACTACATCGTTTTTACCCAATCCGTAAGCAGTGAAACAACGGGCTCCGACTTCGCTCCATATATTCAAATCGTTACGGGTATATCCGACCACGATCGGCTTGCCGGTTGTGCCAGAAGAAGCATGTAAACGAACAATTTCCGACATCGGAACACACAACAATCCAAACGGATAATAATCCCGCAAATCGTTTTTTGAAGTAAAAGGTAACTTTGCGATGTCGTCGATCGTTTGAATATCGTTCGGGGTTACTCCTTTTTCCTGCATTCGTTTTCGATACGGTTCGCAATTGTGATACACACGTTCTACCGTTGTTTTCAAGCGGATTCCCTGAAGTTTACGCATGTCGTTGCGGGACATACATTCCATTGCTTCGTTCCAAATCATTTTTTCGTTGATTATTAAAGATCACAAAATAAATACAAAAAAGCCAGAAAATAAAACATTTTAAAGAAAAATTGGGTAGATTCAACAACTGAATGCAACTTTTTTGTTTTGCAAATTTAGGTAAAAAATTTCTTTTGGTGAATATATATTGTCGCCTCATTATAAAGATTTCAGAATTTATTTAGGATTGGCCTCTATGAGTTTTTATCCCGAATTGGAGGAGGAATGTATTGAAAAGGGTATTGCCATTATCAAACAGGTGGGCGATACGGTGGTGATTAACGATGAGAACCTGAAAGTGTATTAGAGCCCCATTCGGCGCAGGCTCCGGCCTTCGCAACCACACAAAAATCCCGTTAGGTAAGTTGGGAAACCAAGTTCGCATTTAATTAGGAAAATAAAAAAAAATCCTTACCTTTGTAGCCTTAAAAGATTATAGGCGTTTACGATGAAAAAATTATTTTGAATCTCATCTGTATGAAATTGGATTCACTTATGGCGATTTCCCCCGTTGATGGCAGGTATCGCGAAAAAACCGCATCATTATCCGGCTATTTTTCCGAATGTGCATTGATTCGTTACCGAGTACGTATCGAAGTAGAGTATTTTATTTCACTCTGTGAACTTCCACTTGCCCAATTAAAAACAGTGGGTTCTAGTGCATTGTACGAATCGTTGCGAGATATCTACCGGTCTTTTTCGTTGAAAGATGCCGAAAAAATTAAAACGATCGAACAAACGACGAATCACGATGTAAAAGCAGTAGAATATTTTCTCAAAGAGAAATTGGATGCTTTATCGTTGGGAAAACAAAAAGAATTTATTCATTTCGGATTAACTTCGCAAGATATTAATAATACGGCACTTCCTTTATCCATCAAAGACGCATTGGAAAACGATTATTTTCCGATGTTGATGCAAGTAATAGATACCTTAAAACATTATGCGCAGGAGTGGAAAGAGATTGCCATGTTGGCTCGAACACATGGGCAACCGGCTTCACCTACCCGCCTGGGTAAAGAGGTACAGGTTTTTGCCAGCCGTTTGGAACAGCAATTGAAACAGTTGAAAGCCGTACCGCTGTCGGCTAAATTCGGTGGAGCGACGGGCAATTATAATGCTCATGTGTTGGCTTATCCGCAGATAGATTGGAAACAATTCGGAGATCGATTTGTAGAAGAAAAATTAGGACTCATTCGCGAGGAATATACTACACAAATATCCAATTACGATAATTTGGCAGCTCTGTTTGATGCTTTGCGGCGTATCAATACCATTTTGCTGGACTTGTCAAAAGATTTTTGGCAGTATATTTCGATGGATTATTTCAAGCAACGAATCAAAGCGGGCGAAGTAGGCTCGTCGGCCATGCCGCACAAAGTAAATCCGATCGATTTTGAAAATGCCGAAGGAAATTTAGGAATTGCCAATGCTGTTTTGGAGCATTTGGCGGCGAAATTACCTATATCCCGTTTGCAGCGCGATTTAACGGATTCGACCGTATCAAGGAATGTTGGCGTACCGTTTGCTCATATTTCTATTGCATTGCAAAGTTTGCAAAAAGGATTGAATAAACTTTTATTGAACACCGATGCTCTGAAAAATGATCTCGACCATTCGTGGGCAGTAGTAGCCGAAGGTATTCAAACGATATTGCGGAGGGAAGGTTATCCCGAACCTTACGAAACATTGAAAGCAATCACCCGTGTCAATGAATTAATTACAGAGAAATCAATAGGAGAGTTTATCGACAGTTTAGCCATTGAAGAACGTATCAAAGAAGAATTGAAAGCAATTACTCCACACAATTATACAGGAATTTACTAATAATAATTTAAAAAACCTATGTTTACAGAAGATTGGAAGCCCCGTTACAACAATCACGGGCAAAACAACGATGGTCAGAATCGTGAGAGAAGACCATACAATTCGAACCGTCCTCCTTACGATAACCATCAAGGAAGTTATGGAAGACCAGACAACCGGAATAATTACAACCGTGCGGATTCCGGCAATTATGATCGTGCGGGTTCCCGTAATTACGACCGTTCAGGTTATAGAAATTATGATCGTCCGGATTCCCGTAATTACGATCGTCCACACGGCAATTATAACAACAATTATTCCCCCCGTCCCTACGATAATTATTCGGGCGACGGCACGGAAAAGAAGAGAAGACCCCGAGTGGGTGAAGCCCCTGCTCCTGCGCGTGGCGGTGGATACGAAGATCGTAAATGGACTCCTCGCGGGCAAGATTCATATTCCCGTCAGGGAGCGCCGCGTAATCAACAACGGCCACAAAGATCCGGGCCTCCTGCATCGAAATACAGCGAGCAAAAGCAACTGAAATATCGTGAAGAACATTTCGATCCGAACGAACCCATTCGTTTGAATAAGTACCTTGCCAATGCCGGTGTATGCTCCCGTCGGGAAGCCGACGAATTTATCAAAGCCGGATTGGTGAAAGTCAACGGCGAACCGGTTACCGAAGTGGGGACGAAAGTGCGGCGCGCCGACGAAATAACATTCCATGGCGAACCCGTAAAATTGGAACATAAAATTTATTTACTGCTCAACAAACCGAGAAATTGTGTTACTACCGCCGATGATCCGCAAGAGCGTCTGACGGTTATGGATTTGGTAAAAACAGCCTGTCAGGAACGCATTTTTCCCGTAGGACGTTTAGACAGAAACACTACCGGCGTACTGTTGTTGACCAACGATGGCGACCTGTCGGCAAAATTAACTCATCCGAAATTCTTGAAAAAGAAAATCTATCACGTATGGTTAGATAAGGATGTAACTGTGGAGGATATGCAGAAATTAGCAAACGGTATCGAATTGGAAGACGGCGAAATTCATGCTGATGCTATCAGTTATGTAGGGGACGAATACAAAGATCAAGTAGGTATCGAAATTCATTCCGGGCGCAATCGTATTGTACGCCGTATGTTCGAAAGTTTGGGGTATCATGTGATGAAATTGGATCGGGTTTATTTTGCCGGATTAACAAAAAAGAACCTGAAAAAAGGGCATTGGCGTTTTTTGACCGAGCAGGAAGTAAATATGCTCCGGATGGGAGCGTTTGATTAATACATAAATTATGAAACGGACAAAAATAGTGGATTTGGTAAACGCTACCGAATTCAGCAAACGTGTGTGTGTTAAAGGGTGGGTGCGTACCTGTCGAGGTAATAAAAATGTGGCTTTCGTTGCATTAAACGACGGTTCGACGATTCATCCCATTCAAGTAGTAGTTGACATCGCCAAGTTTGGAGAAGATTTTCTAAAACCGGTTACTACCGGCGCCTGCCTTTGCGTAGTAGGTTTATTGGTAGCCTCGCAAGGGCAAGGACAATCAGCCGAAATTCAGGCGGAAACTATTGATATTTACGGAACGGCCGACGCAACCGTTTATCCTTTGCAGAAAAAAGGTCACTCATTGGAATTCTTGCGGGAAATTGCTTATTTGCGCCCCCGAACCAATACGTTTGGGGCTATCTTCCGCATCCGTCATCATCTCTCGTATGCCATTCACGAATATTTTAACAAACAAGGTTTTTTCTATTTCCACACGCCGATTATTACGGGTGCCGATGCAGAAGGAGCCGGATCGATGTTTCAGGTAACTACTTTGGATGTAGCCAATCCGCCGAAAACGGAAGAAGGGAAGATCGATTATTCGCAGGATTTTTTTGGTCAGCCAACCAATCTGACGGTATCCGGACAGTTGGAAGGCGAATTAGGCGCTATGGCTTTGGGCGGCATTTATACCTTCGGTCCCACTTTCCGTGCAGAAAATTCCAACACTCCCCGACATTTGGCTGAGTTTTGGATGATTGAGCCGGAAATCGCTTTCAACGACATCCACGACAATATGGACTTGGCGGAAGATTTTCTGAAATATGTAATTTCGTACACCCTGAAATATTGTAAGGATGATATTGAGTTTCTTGCCAAGATGTACGATAACGACTTAATCGACCGCTTGAATTTTGTAGTAAACAACAAATTCGTGCGTCTAACTTACACCGAAGGTGTTGAAATTTTGGAAAAAAGCGGCAAGAAGTTTGAATTTCCAGTCTATTGGGGCGCCGACTTGCAATCGGAACATGAACGTTATTTAGTGGAAGAACATTTCAAATGTCCGGTTATTTTGACGGATTATCCAAAAAATATTAAAGCCTTCTATATGAAGCAGAACGACGACGGCGAAACGGTTCGCGCAATGGACGTGCTGTTTCCGAAAATCGGGGAAATCATCGGTGGCTCGGAACGCGAGGCGGATTACGATAAGTTAATGAATCGCATCAACGAACTGAATATGTCGATCGACAGTTTGTGGTGGTATTTGGATACGCGCAAATTTGGCACTGCGCCACATGCCGGATTTGGATTAGGCTTCGAGCGTTTGGTGTTGTTTATTACCGGAATGCAGAATATCCGAGATGTAATTCCTTTTCCACGGACACCAAAGAATGCAGAGTTTTAAATCTTTCGGTCGATAATTAACCTGAAATTCTTTTAGATAATGGAAGAAAAAATCAGTATTTACTGCAAGAACAATAAACAGCAGCAGGAATTTAATGCCGGCGTTTCCCTGTTAGAGATCTATCAGGGAATGGAAATTCAACTTCCTTATCAATTGGCTTGCGCCAAAGTAAACAACGTTACCGAATCGCTCTCTTTTCAGTGTTATAAACCCAAGGATGTGGAATTTATCGGGCTTGACAATCCTGCAGGAATGCGGACTTATGTACGCTCATTGTGTTTTGTTCTTTCAAAGGCTGCGCACGATCTGTTTCCTGAAGGAAAATTGTATATCGAACACGCTCTGTCGAAAGGATATTTTTGCGAAATCGAAATCGGACGGGAACTGACCGCCGAAGATGTTGCTCGACTTAAACAACGAATGCAGGAAATCATTGCTGCCGGATATCCTCTTATCACTTGCGAAGATCAATCGCCTAAGGTTATCGAATTGTTCCGGAACAGTGGAATGGAGGACAAAGCCATTTTACTCGAAACCATCAAAGAAGTTTACAGCAAATACAATATGCTGGACGGTTATGTCGATTATTTCTATGGCTGTTTACTCCCTAATACCCAATGGCTCTATCTGTTTGATATTGAAAAATACGGCAACGGATTACTTCTGCGTGTACCCAATCGGGATAAGCCTACGGAATTGGAACCTTATGTGAATCAAGCCAAAATGATGACCGTATTTCAGGAACTGTTGAAATTTCAAAAGGCAATGGACATGAATAATGTGGGTGAATTAAACCAGCATATTCAAGCCGGCGAGATTTCGACCGTAGTACAGATATCGGAAACTTTACAGGAGCGACAAATCGGTCGGATCGCCGACGAAATTCACCGGCTTTACAACGAACAGGGCGTGCGGGTAGTATTGATAGCCGGTCCTTCCTCGTCCGGAAAAACTACGTTCTGTCGGCGACTTCAAATCCAATTGATGGCTACGACTCTCCATCCTGTTGGTATTTCGTTGGACGATTATTATGTCAATCGCGTGGATACCCCTTTGGACGAATACGGTGAATACGATTACGAGTCGCTATATGCCATTGATTTGAAGAAGTTTGACGAAGATTTACAAAAAATAATTGCCGGAGAAAAAGTGGATTTGCCTACCTATGATTTTCAAACGGGAGAACGGGTTTA
>Ga0209628_10000880_pt1 | contig 18854 bp, 15 predicted proteins | sample TergutCu122P4_FD_187285 | JGI IMG/M metagenome (GOLD analysis project Ga0209628, IMG submission 187285) | Cubitermes ugandensis P4 segment gut microbial communities from Kakamega Forest, Kenya - Cu122 P4 (SPAdes) (version 2) | ecosystem: Host-associated > Arthropoda: Insects > Digestive system...
AAACCCCCCCCCCCCCGCTTCGAACACACTTATCCCATCGTTCTTGCCACTTTCTGAAGCAGTTCTGGATGTCTTCTTTCGTGAGTGTCTTTAGTTACGCTGTCGTGGCTGCCTCGATGTCCTGAACCGATTCAAAACCTTTACTTTTCATGGTCATTTTGACTTTGGGGAAGAGCCAGAAGTCGCACGGTGCCAGATGCGGTGAATAAGGTGGCTGAGGACACACCGTAATATTTTTATTTGACAGAAATTGCCGTGCCAGAAGCGATGTGTGACACGGAGCGTTGTCATGATGGAGGATGAAACCGTTTGCCCATTTCTCAGGTCGTTTTCTACGCACATCTTTTTTTAAACGCTCTAATAAGCCATTATAATATTCAGAGTTCACCGTAGTGTTCCTGGGTACAAACTCAGCTCGCACAATTCCATCAAGGTAAAAAAAACACACTCATCATCACCTTGATTTTGGATCTTGATTGATACACTTGTTTCGCACGAGGAGATCTGGATGATTTCCATTGAGAACTCTGAACCCTGGCCTCAAGATTATAACCATAGACCCAAGTTTCATCTCCCGTGATGACATTTCCTAAAAAGCTGGAATCTGGAGCGGCACGATCGCGCAACTCCAATGAAATTGACAGAGGCTGTTGCTTTTGTTCAGCCGTCAAAACACGAGGAACAAATTTCGCACTCATTCGCTTCGCTTCATGTTCAAATCTGTTGTTAAAATGTTTTGAACGGAACCATAAGAGATGTTCAGATCCCCAGAAATTTCCCTAATAGTCATTCGCCTGTTTGATCGAATCATTTCGCTTACTCTTTCAACATTCTATTGGGTTTTTTATGTTGAAGGACGTCCCGATCTCTCCTCGTCTTCAACCGATTCACAACCATTACGAAATCGCTCGAACCACTTGTAAACCGCCTTCATGGTCACTGCAGCATCACCATAAACTAATTTTAACATTTCGTATGTTTCTTTAACACTTTTTTGCAGTTTGAAACAAAATTTCATGTTACTGCGTTTTTAGTGATCCATGTTTTATAGCACACTTCAAAACACACCTTCTGTCAACCGTAGCTCACAACCGAATGACTGCACCGAACAAGTTGAAACTTGTCACACACTGTTACTAAGGTTCGACGCGCCGTTTCCCGTATTGAAGATCCCTGCCTTTCCGTTGGATCGCACTTGACAGCAGCATTCACCGTAGTTTTTGATCACACCTCGTATTTCGTATGCAATTTCACAGGAGAATAGAAGAGGAACCTAGAATTTTTTGATGAGGATTGGTATGTTGGTAGTACTGATACTTTGCTATTTAGACAGCATAGATGAGGGAAAATTGCACGAATCTCAATGTATGCTGTATGTGGGAGAGAAGAAAATCGGAGCACGGTAAGAAACCAGTATTACACAAGCTCAAGTACATACACATTTGAGCTGCAACTGAATGAACTGCTGTAATGATTGATTGGTATTGATGTAGCTCGGCTGCTTTACGTACTAAATATCGCTTTTGTCTTGGTGTTATAATGCTGGTTGAAACTCTTAAGCGTATAGGTGTACATTTTTCTCTACTTCTGTTATTTTCTCATTAAAAACAAACTGAAATGCGAAGGCCTAATTTTAATCACTTGTACGAGCATGAGTTCGTATTCCTCGCGTTAATCATGGGGATTTAGTTCTTCTGGGATGTGATTGTGTGTCGAAGGTTTTGTAGTTCCTGATGTTTGCAAGGATCATAATGCCTTTATCATCAAGAACAAACACTTTAACCTAAAGATGAACGCCCTACGATCCTTCTGCACCCTTTCTTAGCTGGTTTCCCTCCCTTTTCTCTCCTTCTTTCAGTAGTGTATCGCAGAAAGTTGGGGTCGATGTTCCATTTGCCTTTCTCCCACGGAAGAGTTCCTTCCTTCTGCGTCTCCAGTTTGGTTGAAAATTAGGTGCCTCTTCTGATTGCTCTCAATGATTGCCTTATTCCACGACCTGTTTTTTCGTGATGTTGGGATGTATGTCGATGACATTAGGTGTGGATTGGGCGTTGATGATCAATACATGTACATGTAATGGAATGAAAATTCATGGATGGAAGGTGGAGGAAACTTCTCCCAGACCAGACGAAGTAGCTCAGTTCAGCGGCCACGTAACGGATCCGCACCCTTCTGTGTTCCATTCGGTTGCGCACAAATGCGACACACAGTGATCTTCGTTGAGGGTTACTGAGAACCAGTGGAAAAGTCTGTAATGGTTTGATTTGCTTTGAGCGCGGGATTGGAACCAGTCAATTTCAGAGTTTTTGCACATAAAAAAATACAGTAGTTATCACTTTTGAATTTCGTAGGCGACGAAACTGTCACATGAACCTTGCCTTCCTTAACTTAATCTTGCCAACTACCGCAATTTAGAATAATTTCAGCCCGAGTTGTACCCTGTGTCGAAATAACGGAACACAAATTCTTTACGTCCGGTCCCCACAAACGCCGAAATAGGAGAGCGAACTTTAGAGAAACTGCATTCGCTGCCAGCAGTTGTAAAAGCCCCTCGACCCGCCACAAAACCATCTTCCTTGCCTAGATCTAAATGCAGCATATTGGCTGAAACACAATCTTGAAAGGTCCCCCATACACTAAATTCTTCAAACTTTAAAAGCTAAACCCTGACAGGGTAATTACGCCTTGTACCAGGCGTCCTCGTGCCGAGTATGGTAACCCCCATCCGGCTAGCTGAAAGAGACTAGAATATGAAGACTGTGCCAAGGACTCAGACCTTAACTGGCCGGTAACACTTCCAAATATCCATGGCGTAAATTCGCAGAAGACTTAGATCTGTAGTAAGACTACTGTGCGAACCTCTGATCTCGCAATAACAGAATTATGCTGTAGTTTTATGCTTCTTGATATTTAGGGTTAGGAAACGCGACGTTATATATAACGAGCATTTGTGCAATTTATTCTTCTCATCGTGATCTTGCTTTCTGTTTCGCAACGTTATGAAATGACCAATAACTCTCGCGTCAAATAAGCCAGTATGTTTACAATTCCCTCTTAATGGAAGTGATGTCGGCGGTTGTACTCTTGTGATAAGGCCAATACGAGAGGCCCAACAAGCAGTGCAAACTGTGTAACATCTGTAGAGCACATATGATAACAAGGATCGCCTGCTGCGCAGTGAGTTATGAAGCCAGTGATCAGTGCCCTATCTTATCGTGTGTAGGCTCAACATGGGCAATTTTTGTTATGTTGAGTGATATGACAGGTGATACCAAACTAATTTCAAAGTTACTGATGAGTTAAATTTGGCTTGCTGTACTGATGCTAGAGGTGGAAGGGGGAACGTAAAAACTTCTTTTAAAAAAAGTTCTACTGGCTTCAATGGTAAAAGGTGCCTTGCCTAATACGATGTAATGAATGTCATATTCAGTAAAATATGCCACAATATAGGTGATGTACTGTGCGCTCCAAATGAAGGCGCAGTTATAATTGCCTAGGAAGTTGTAGATTCCCATCGTCAAGGACGGAGACTAACTCCGTAGTAAGCGACAGTAATTTAATCTTACGATTAAAAAAATGTGATGCGTATTGACACATTACTGTTTTTAAACCAAATTAAACAAATATGAGAGAGTTCACTTGTTCACCATGGCAATAAACCTGTCACTTGTCATCACTTTTTACCCTCACTTTTCCGACCTGCCCTGCCTGTGTACTGCTGACGTCACTTTTCGTAGAGTAAGTTTTTGGTCCCTATTGAAATACATGAACATTTCTTATGTAGGTATGGATATTAAGTTATAAGAAGCCACTTAAACCGTGTACTACATTTTAACTTCCTACAATAGGTAACAAAATAATGGGGCAGGCGCGAATTTTGAGGTTGGAGCGACGCCATCTAGACATGAAGGACTACGACAACGGGTAATTAAATATATGCAGCCTTTATTATGATAGCTTTTGTAGAATGCAGAACAAAACACATCATGATAATGCAACATCGCGGCTATGAAATTAATATTTAACTTTCGGTTTCGTGGGAACAACGAAAGGACGAATCGCTGGGGCTAGGCCTTTGGAAATTGGTATGATGATTGATAGCTCTAGACAACAAAGAAGGGACCCAACACGTGTTGCAAGGAACTAATTACGTCTGTGAGTTACCCTGAAAAGAACTGTTAAATTTAATTGTTCTTAGGTTGTCTATTTCACACTTAATTCCTTACTTATTTTCTCAGAAGCTACCAGGTTCTCAGCTAGTCAAGAAATCCCCTGCATTTCATGGAACCGAAAGATTCGTCACCGCATCTACAAGTGGCTGCCACCTGTCCCTATCATGAGCCAGAACAATCCAGTCCATGCCCCTCTAACCCACTTCCTGAAGAACCATTTTAATATTACCCTCCCATTTTACTACTGGAGCTTCCAAGTGGTATATTTCCCTCACGTTTTTCCAAACCCTGTATGCACCTCTACTCTCCCCCATGCGTGTTGCATGCCCCGACCATTTCATTCTTATCGATTTGATCACCCTATGTTATTTTCGATTGATGTATGAGTAAAGGCTGAAAGTAAGTAAAAAGTCCTGCTGGAATGTTTTGTGTTTAAAGATATGACCAGAGAAGCAAGACTTTTCTAGTGCAAAGAGTGAGGCTATCTCAGGTATATCGAGCATCAACAGAAGACAAACAAGCCCCACCCTCTTAGCTACAGGAAGACGCACTGTTACTTCTGGGCTTTCTGTTGGAATTTGCGTTGAAGTGCGAGACTAGTGCATTAACGTTAGTAATCAAAAGCAAAGTATGATGAAGTGCAAAATTAAAAATAGACGAACTGCAGTTTGGCGACCTTCTGTCTTATAGCTCATAAAGCGCCCAAATTTGAAGTCAGAAAGTTTCTTTTTTCGTGCTTTAACAGCGTCATCAAACTTCATTTCAAAAGAAACAGTAAAATGTGCTTTCATAAAAAAAAATAATGCCTGAAGGTATTAAATCACACTCTTTCCAAGAGACCAACGTATGTACATTCGCAGACATGGTATTAGGTCACACAAGTTATAGCTGTGCCGGAGTTGAGAAATCAACTACATAAAAGAATTTATTCATGAAAGATGGAAGCACATTTACACGCTGTGAAATGAAAGGAGAATCTCACTGAATGCGGGCCGGGTTAGCTGAGTCCGTTTGTAGCTGTATAGTGTACTGTATAGTATGCTGTAGACTACACACTGGTGTACACATAGTATATTCGATCTGGACAGCTGAAAATTCTTGGTTTGTTACCGGCCACTTCCCCAAAGCATTTAGACCGGCTCTGGAGCCCACCCATCTTATTTAGTGGGCACCGAGGGCTATTTCCTCTATGACAAAATAGCCGGAGCGTGAAGCTGACTACTCATCTCCATATCCCACCGCTGTTAGGAACGGGTGAAGTATAGTTACATTTCCCCATTTACTTTCAGGATGTGCACAGTGACTACTGTTAACTTTATCTTGTAATGGTAGAAAAAAGCCTCACGCTAACAAGTGCGAGGATAAATGCTTCTCTTTTTAGTGCCATTGAAGAGCTCATAGTCCGGGATAGCGTAGTCGATCTAGTGGCTGGGCTATGGGCTAGTCGATCGAGGGTTTGATTCGCGGAAAGTGGAAGAGATTTTTGTCTTCTTAAAAACTTCAGACCGGCTCTGGGTTTACCTATCTTCCTAGGCAGTCGGTGGCGGGGCGTAAGACTACCCACTCAACTCCACCAAATGTCAAGGTTAAGAATGAATGAAATTAATACGTCTGCTTCCCCTCTGTGCTTTCATGGCATGCAAAGGGAACTTTAAAGGTGCTCATAGTAATGTGTCATGCAAAATAAACATAGAGTAAGAAACGAGGGAAAGATTTTTTTTAAATTTAAAAACTAAAGTTGTATAAAATAATGCGAGTTACCTCGATACCTTGTCAGAGTCGTTGATTGAGATTACGGTCTTACTTGATATGACTGCTAATTTGTTACAACGTTTCGCAGCAGCTTTCTACCACCATCTGGAATGTAATCCACGGTATAGTGTACCAAAAATAAAATTTAGAAACTAAATGAGAACGTGTTTTTTTTTTAATTTACTTAACTCTGTGTTGAAACGGAGTACGTTTTTGTATTAAGTTAGTCGTTCCGAAAGATGATGAAAATGTCACAAACTGCACACACTGAATTGCTACAGGGTGCAGTACTGGTGCTTGTAATTAAGAATTAAGATACAAACTCCGAACTATAATATGTAACGACCGCCCCTAAGACAGGCAGATCCCTTCTCCGTACTCTGTCCTGTTCTTGGTTCCTCTCCCCGCTTACCACGTCTTCTCATCATTTTCGGTTGGTGCCCATGTTGTCACCCATGGTGCCGTGTGATGAGGGAGTGGAGAGATCGGGAATGGCGGACGACCAGGCTTGGCGTCGGGGGTGTACGTGCCTAGTTTTCCCGGTGTTTGGTGCATTAAGTGGGGTTTGAACGGTAGAATCTGTGGTAGCAACCTCTGTGGGGCATGGCTACTGCCGTGCGGAATTGGAGTGCGTAATGGTTTTTGGTGCACGCCTGACCGCTGGTTGTGTTGTTGTTGTGGAATATTTGTATGTGTTCTTACTTAACACAAGGTGTTCGTTTGCTTCATCTTGCTTTGAATTCCTCTGCGTCTGTCCCCTTCCTAATTTGTTTCTAGGACTGGTAGAGGCGTACGGAGGGAGGGTGTCGTGTTACAGATCTTTGTTAGCAGAACAAAATTTCAGCGAAAATGAAGGTGAAATGTACTTATATATGTCCCTCGAGATGAAGGCACTACGATCCGTGGAAACGTCAATAATTTACCAGTCGACACAATATAACATTAGGCCGCGTACAGACTTGAGCATTCTGCCGCAACGTAACTGCATAATGTAACAGGGATTCGCAAGTATGGACGGTGTTGCTGTAACATTCGCTGTGTTCGATTCGCTCCGCGGGCTAAACCACCTTGCTGTCGGTTTTCCAGCGCGCATCAAAGGATGTTACGTTACACCTCTACATGACATTAGGACGTGTTTCTGTGCTCGCTGCGATCTACGCATTCAGCTGATTGTCGGATGTATTCAGGCCAGGCGGGGTTTTATATGCCTTCCTATGCCTGGGACGCAAGTTTAATTATTTCGTGAAGGCGTATCTTCGACTGACAAATATGCGTTAATCGAAAGCACAATATTATTAAAAAGTAGCTGTTATTTGATTGTTGGAATTTTCCAGATTGTTAGAAGTGAAGACATGGCAGCAGAAGGAGACCCTGTTGCAGAAACAAGTACAAATTAGATCGTTGATTCTCTGCCTGTGCCTCTCCCACCAAAGAAGAAGAGGTGAAAGGAAGGAAAGAGTGCGAAATGCTGGAGAAGGTGTTACCGGCCTTTCAGGTTCAAGTCCTGAAACGGAACGGCGATACAGGTTCAAACCCTGAACAAGCTTGTTTCAGATAAATTCCTTTGGCTGTAAATAAAATACCTAGGGAAAACAGCGGGAGTTTGAGAGTGCAGTTAAGGCATTCAAAAGTTTGAGACTGGACAGAACATCTATCACTGTCAAGTTGGTAGGAATTTTGCAACTCAGTGTTTCTGAGTGTAACCCTAGAAGTTTACATTTCTGAGAACGCAGTTCATTCGGTAGGAATGCCAGTGGGCAACACGCCTAAATGTTCGTTTATTTTAAGTTTGGGGTCTGCTGACTTAATTAGCCCAACCAATGAGGTTTGGCTTTCCAAAAAGTAAAATTCGGCCTATGGGGTATCTCTAAACATGAATTTCGGCCAATAGGATCATTTCAGTACATAGGGGGATATTTAGTTTTTACAGTGTAGAAGATGCAGGCGAAGAAACGCTTCTTCTTGGCAGTTGGAGTAGTGCGTACATAAAATTGGGCGCTCCGTCAGATTGGGACTGTTTTAATATAAATTTTCGGCTAAAAAGTGACTTGTAACTGTGTATGCGAGTGCCTTGGATACATCCGCTAGTTTTGTTATAATCTGATCATTTCTGTAAACCAAAAGTGAACTACAAATAAAGGAAAACCCCAAGAACTAAGTAATGTACGTGTTTCAGCCAGAATAGTCGATCGCGGGCCTTGCAGGGACCTCCCGTGAAAATTAGCTTGAGATAAGACCTTCGGGTTCATTAAGCGACAAAAGGGAACCTACACACCCCCCGCATCCCAGTGTGAAGAGGACGGTAATTAAGGCATTCGCTATACTGACGTCGTCAGCAGCCCCAGCCGCCTCCGCGGATGAGGAGGAATGCCGAAATTTTGGCACTTTCATTGCAAACAAATTGCGAAATTATTTGCCGTGCACCATGAATAAAGTGCAACACGAAATAAGCCGTATCATAATCGCTGCCGACCAGGGGTTTTTGATGTTTCATATCCTGTCTCCACGCCGTCACCAGCATTTCAAGTTTCGTTTCCCACCACTCCTTCCTGTGCTGCTGGTTCAGAAGACGTAATTATTAGTGATTTGATGTGCCTTTAAATTGTGTACTCTAAAATTCATTTGTTAAACGTACTTTGTTAGTTATGTATTTTGTTGCAGTGTTCCAACCCATCGATTGTATGTGTAAAACAGTTTGCCATGTACAATATATAATTTTTTACCTGCATGTTTTCCATCAGTGCATCAAAACAGCTTGACACATTTCGAGTGCAGTCTCATTGATTGTTTGTTTACAAAATTGGAAGAGACATTGCAGACGGGTGTAGGAGTCGTCTGTGGCCAAAAATCTCTCTTGAACTGGAATAGCTGCTCGGAATCTGGTATGCCTTTTTACAATTTTCGGACCGACTAAATTAATCAGTAGTTCAAAATCTGCTGGTACCATTCGAGTAAGTTGTTTGTACCGTCCACGAAATTCCTGGCACTTCATATCTGCTAACAAACTGGTACCACTGTACCCAGACCTCTTTATGTACCGCTCCGTTTGCCACCAGCATCTTTCTTTTCGCTTTCTTCTTCTGGACATGTGATGTACATATACGAAGGGCACGTTAGCTACCTGTGAAGACATTTTCCCACCAGGAGCAGCGAACACTGGAGGATCACAGCGAGCAGAACCCCGCACGATTATGTTACGCTGTTACGTTGCGGCGGAATGCCCAATTCCGTACGCTGCCTAAAAACTGTTCCGTTTTATCATACGTTATTTTCGCTCATGTGCGTTTACTTATTAATAATAAGAACGGTGTCTTGTCAGGGGAACACTCTTAAATGTGATTATATTAACGTGATTTTTTTTCCCTTTTGTTTTAGTGCTTTTTCGTGTACGATGTTTAGTTACTGGTATGCTGTACTGTCTGCTCTTGCCGACTGTGTAATTATTACAACGTCGAGTTATCGAATTGAATTTAATTGTTACTTATTCTTAATTCGTTCTTGGTTATGAATGGGTTTGGTTCATGGACATGTGATGTTAATTATACAGTTCCACAACAACTGCATTTTCGCGTTCGTATCAGTTGCTGAAATTTTATTTTCCTCTTAAAACAAAACAAAATTCCACACTTGGTTTCTTTACACACGAAATATTCGTCCGGTCATGTGATTTGTACGGAGAAGTGCGTCCCTCCACTAGAGGCACCAACAGAAAAGCACCCCTCGTGCGTTCTTTCCGAAATTTATGCCCCATTCTCAATAGACACGTAACAAATTCCGTTCCCCAGTATTCGCCACTACCCGCTTTCAGAGAGAAACTTTCAGTACTAACGACAAGAATGAGGTACTGGATTTTGTTTCCACCCATATGCAGAAGGTTTCGAAGGAAATCTTGCAGTGACATTTATCAGCAGCCATCGTAGGTGTCAGAGAGTTGCATTTAAAATTTCTAATTATGTGACATTCGAGTTTATAAAGAGTTTGAAGTCAGGTAAAATATCGTTTGGTTCGGGATTGTTGTAATTCTTGTATAATAATAATAATAATAATAATAATAATAATAATAATATACGAGTAATAACAATAATTTTGTCACTGCGTCGTATCTTGTCAAGTATCCTTTATTTACTGCGTACAGGAATTGAGATCGAATTTTGACGATTCAGAACAGAGGTTTTATGTCGAAGTGCGGAGTGGACGCTTAAACTGTAAGCGAAGATTTGAATTATTATTGACAATTTGTTCCGATGTAATATGGTATTCTCAATATCATCATTCCTACCGATGACTGTGGCTTCGTCTAACGGCCCTGCAGACTTTGTTTCTCAACTGAAGACCGATGAAGATTAAGACTCCAAAACAAACAATTTTGTTTTTTAATATTCTGTTTCGAGTTTGCATAAACTGTGAAAGTGTCTCTGTACTGACAACAATAACATTAGTAGTAATCACATGATGAGAAACTAACAAATAACAGGCCCTCAGCCAGTTAAATTCGCCAAATTTATATCGTGTTCACAACAGATGATGCTTATTCCTTTCCTGGGCCAGATTAATTCAGTCAACGCCCTCCCAGCCTATTTCTTCAAGATCCATTAAAATATTATTCCCCTGCCTACGCCTGCTTACTCTGGCTAGTCTTTTTGCTTCCGGTTTCCCCACCAGAACAATGTATGCTTTTGTATTCTGAACCCCTACGTGACACGTGCTCGGCTCATCTCATTTTCCTCGATTTTATCATTCTAATAACATATCCTGAAGAGTTCCTTGTGCAGGCTCCCTACTGGAGGTCGCCACATGACGTGAATGAGTAGTTTACTGAACTCTAGACGTCATACACAATATAGACGCCATGCACCGTCTAAGCAAACTCGTTGTTATACATAAAAAATAATTCGGTAGCTGTGAATTTTAATATAATTTACTGTGACATGTGGTTTTTTGCGAGAAGTTCAGCAACTCAAAAATATTTTGTTCGTTGCCTGATGCGCATGCGACGGTATAAGTAGTAGAAAATTCTGTTCTTGATGCAGTCGGTAATTTTGGCGTTTGTTCAGGGAAAGCCGAATGCGTCTTATGCTTTGCCGAGTGAGGATGTAATATAACCAATCTTGTGAAAAAGTGCTGTATCGTATTTATCACTGTCGGTGCATACTAAATTTTCATATTTGAGTATTGCCGGACATGCATGTCTGAGTTCTTTTCTCAATTTCGAATTTCTGAATTTTGTAAGCGTGTGATCTTAGCTGCTTTTGTAACAAGTGTTGGAGTGTTTTTGAGCATATCTGGATGTGAACTGTGACTGGATTAATTTTATTGGAATGTTTGTGCATGACACCTTTATGCCTTCAGTTTTATCTTCCTAAATCCTTCATCTTCCTGTTGATTTCTGCCTTGAAACGTTGTTTCTGTGAATGGAGTAAAGTAACGACGAATCGGTTTCGGCAGTGAAAGCTTTCTTCCGTCCAGACGTCTAAAATTGTTCTGGTAAAGAAACTCGACAAACCATAAGGGGATTTTGGGTTTCAGCCGAACGGGCGGCATCATTCTGACTCAGTTGTACTGTTACGGTGAGTCGAGTGCCAGGCAAGGAATAAAAATTTGGGTGGTGAACTTTTGACAACAAACCGCATGATTGTATGTACGTCTCACAATAGATGAGACGAACTTTAGAACTATGCAGCTCGAGTGTTACTCATACAGTCTATATATCAGTCTATATATCAGCCAAAAATGCACACAGTAAAATTTAGTTCTTGACAAGTATCAAACTCCTACATGTTTCGGCACGGGGATGCCATTCTCAGGGACACTCCTAGAACAAAGGAATACAAGTCCAACACCCTAAACTAGGTAATGTATCGCCCTCACTGGAATGATTAAAATATAAATTTTTAATATTGAAGTTTTAATACGTTTGTAAAATATTAGAATTTTAGTATTTTAATCACTGCAGTGAATTCGATACAATACCGAATCTAGCGTGTTGTACTTGTAGACCTTTGTTCTAGAAGACTCCGTCAGGATGGCACCCCGATGCCGAAACGTGTAGGAGTTTGATACTTGTCATGAATTGTATTTTGTTAAGTACCTTTCTTGGTTGATATATTGAGTATGCAGTTTCTTGTGGTTAGTTATGAATTCTTCTGGGCAAGTGTTCTAAAATAACTCCACTTTAATTAATTTTACCTAAATGTTTTTGTATGTACGATCAAGTAGCAAGTTAAATTACTTGGTTTGAGAAAATACAGATGAACATACTGGCTAAAGAGTTCTTACAGGTTTTGCAGGGAAAGATACCTCACAATTGGAGCTGTTTATCTCTGTTGTTAGAAATGACACTTGAAAGGATTTTACAACCGCCCTCAACCATATTAGAAACGAGTGTTCTTATAGACGACTACGTCTGGGCGGTGGATGAGTCAATAAATATACGGAAGTTCTCGTAGGACACAAATGGAAATACCGGGAATAAGAAGACGTAGGGTTCTACAGAAATGAGTGTGCACCGTATGAGATAACGGAAGAAAGTGGGGCAACTTTCAAGGGCGTTGTATTTTTCCGATATAAGATATATACTACATATCTTTAAATGTGTACCACGTGCCAAAGGCACGTCTGTTGCACGGCTGGAAACCTTTCCAGTAATGGAGATAACGCTGAGAAATAAGTTGCTTCTCTGACAGGATGCTGAAGAAGGTATGTAGGACTAAGAAGTAGAAACGAACAGGAGGCTGGCGGAAATTGTTCAGAGAAGCCCGTAATGATTTGTACTCATCGCCGTATGTTAGACTAGACTATTAGGGTGATCAAGTCAGGGAAGGGGGGATGCCTGGGACGTGTGACACATATGGGAAAGAAAGGAAATGCGTACAGGGTTTTGGTGGGGAAACCGTAAATAAACAGACCCTTTGAAGAATTGGTTGTAAATGGGAGAGTGATATTAAAATGGAATTTTGTTATGTGGACTGTGACAGCGTGGACTGAATTCATTGAACCCCGGAACACGGGACAGGGTGCTGTGAAGACGGTAATGTGTTTTATGATTACATGGAAGGTATGGAATTTCTGCACTAGTTAAAAAGCTGTTACTCGCCATGTAGTTAGTCAGATTTTTTTGTTTTGTTTTTTAGTTAGCGGCCTTTTTTTCCCGAAAGCATTTAACAATTCTAGAGCAACTGAAGTTCTTTCTCCCCAAACAAGAGAACGTAAAATTTTATTTTGAGTTGACTAATTAACCGGTTTAAGTCGACTCAGCACTTTTGTGTGTACTGTGACCCATTTCCTTAAACGTTGACGCGTCTAAGGAAAGAACCTGTGGTAATGACACGTCATTAATTAACCCACTAACCAGTCATGTAGCTGTTAATATCAGCACATTAAATTGCAATTATTTAGAAAAAAACTCTAATCCTTTTATTTATTCCCATTCCATAATATCCCTTCATACGCGTGCGGCTGTGAATGAATGGTTTATTGAGGTTACTGCGGCAGTGTGTATTTCGTATAGTTTCAAGTTGATTAACTGCAGCCTTGTCCATGTCAACACTTTTTTTTTGTACAAATTTTCATTGAACTCGCACGAAGTTGCATTTCGTCGCCTTTTGCGAAGAGGAACACCTGAAATCTACTTCAGAATCAATCCAGTAATACATTAACTCGTTTCCTCAGAAATTCTTGCGCAATGAGAATCACTTTTCATTTTTTCATTCTCTGGAGCCTATCCTTTCTAGGTCCTAGGCTGTCTAGTTGTTGAGGTTTCTAGAACGCAAGAGTCGGACACACACACACACACACACACACACACATACCCAATAGGACTCCTCTGGGCGAGTGACCGGCTTGTCGCAGAGGCCGCAACATACACAACAGACTAACAACCGTTCCATAATCGAGATTCGAAACCGCTATCCCAGACAACAAGCGGTTTCAGACCTACGCCTTAGACCGCACGTCCACTAGGATGGACTACGAGAATCATACTCCGTGTAAAATACATATATATACTTTTTAAATTTTGCTTCCTTCATGTGTAATTTATACCAGACTACACTGCATCAAATCCCACATGACCGTAATCTTCGCGACTTGGGTGATTTTTCCCCGTAGCCATTGGACAAGTTTGACAGACCCAAGAATACTAAATAAAAACAGTATTAATTCTTCCTCCTCCTCCCCCCCCCCCCGAATTTTCATTATGTGACGCTACGTAAGCCCGGCGTGAACGCGGACGTGTGCTAGTCTGGACCTGTGTGTTCGAGGGTTCATAATTTGAATATTCCTATTTCGGAGCCAAAATGTTTTATATTGCGAAGATGCAAAGCCTGTTCTCCCTTCTTATTTAATGTTGCGTTTTGAACTAGGCCAAACCGACATAGTCATTCGTTGCTACAAATGAGGGGGTTATTATAAGAATGTAGAGCCATGTGGAAAGACGATATGTCGTATTGTACACTAGTAGCAGTCGTACTAGAGGGGCTGAGAAAAATTACGATCTTACCAATTGAATATACCCAATGTTGATGTTATTTTTATATTATATGTAGCGTACAGTGTTTATTATTACAGTTATAAATCATCGTCCTTGTTATAATGAATTGTTTTTTAGGATTATTTTGAATTAATCTGTTATTGCTTGTGTTGCGATGTGATGGTGTCAAACCAAACCGTGGTTGTTTGTTTTTGGACTGCTCCAGCATTGGGACTGTGAGTTCGAGTGCCGCTAGGGATACTGATATATGTTTGCGTAATTCTGTGTTGTGTTGTTCTGAGCGGCAGGGACCTTTGAAAGTGTGGTTGAAGTTCAAATATTTGGGAACGACCATAATAGATTAAAATCGCATCCATAAAAAAAATAGACCAGATTTTTTGTGTCCCCGTTTGGTATCAAATAATATTAGGATTAATATACACAGAACTATAATTTTGCCTGTTGTTTTGTGTGGGTGTGAGAGTTGGTCCACCCTGAGGGAGGAACATAGGCAATGATGTTCGAGTATAGGGCGCTGAGGAAGATATTTGGGCCTAAGGAGGACGAGGTAACAGGGTACTGGAGGAGATATCATAGTGAGGAGCTTAATGGTCTGTATTCCTCAATATATATTATTCAGGTGATCAAATAAAAGGAATGAGATAGACTTGGCATGTGGAATGTGTGAGGAGAGGAGAGGAGAGGTGCATACAGGGTTTTAGGAGGAAACCCTGGGAAACATAAACCACTTGGGAGATGTAGACGTACAATAGTGTAGGTCACATCTACACCTAACGAGCTCCAGACCTCTAAGGGAAACAGCCACCCCCGTTACACGGGCAAACCGCGTAATACCAAACTCGGATGTTCACATGGCACATAATTTCCCAACTAAACCAACACTATTTATGATTACGACTGGGGAATTAATCAACCACTGATTACTGTGTGCTTCCAGTGCTGAAGGTAAATCTTTGCGGCCACACATTTGAACATAATTCCTAGGATGAAACAGTTGTGACACGATGACTGATAACACAGGACACGGACTGATAACGAATGGGAAATAGGAAAGGTCGTCCCACGGTATGATGAATGGTTCATTTGTGGCGGTGCCTGTGTGGAAAAGTAGTGGGATAGCAGTACAATTAAATATGGGCTGTTCTTATTACAGTTGAAATTAAATATTCCGAAATATGCATATGAATTTTAAAATTATTTTCTAACTGAACCTTGTATATTGTACATCAGGCAACCAACAACGCGCTTCAGAGATAAGGTTCAAGCAGCGTTGAACAGCAATGTTGCGAACACCCAGTAGTCTTTTCAGTGGTTACCAAAAGTTCGAAGAAACATCCTCCCTCCATCTTCAAGGTACAAAACGTATCTTAAACCTAACAGCATGCTTCACAAATGTCCCAGAAAGAACCATTTACTTCCTTGGTAACGCAGAGTTTTCGTGACTGCCATCTGTACCACATAAATCCCTGAATTTTATGAGAACGTAGGCTTGTGGCACAAGGCTTTATGTCTGTACAGTTCATTTCAACTACTCTTTTGTCCAAAACACCTAACGCGGATACTCGTTGCTTTAGAAGATTGTCATTTTTCTCTACGCTTTCACAGCTTGACGTTGATTGATTGGTTTCCAGGCTTTACGTCATTGATAGCAGAAGTGAGGTTGTTCCTAAGCACGGCATGAAGGCAAATACGGGAGTGGAGATGAAACTCCACCCGTTCATGACGTCGGCACAGCGTGGAGGTGATTGTTCGAGCTTTACGCGTCCAGGCAAATTGACCAGATTCTAGAACTATCGAGTTTACTCGTAAATAGGCTACTGCCTTTTATTTTTCTGAGCCTTCGGTCCTGAGTCCGTACTAATATCACACAGTTGATCCGTGAAATTTCTTTTTTAACTATGAGGAGCCGAACTATGTGGAAGAAAGGAACACTTGTGCTTTGTATCCGAACCTAAACTGAGGCGATAACAATTTTAGCTCAGTTGATGTAGGTAAATTAAAAAGTTAAAGCTATTCCTGTACATTCCGTTAATTCGTAGGGAGCATTGGTGCTATAGCTCCGGTATTTTTAACCTCTGCATTAAATGAAGACGAGCGGTTAGCTTTGCTTTCCGGCCTGTGTACCCTCCTTCCACCGTGCTGAGCGAATAGCGGCTAGGAAAGCCTCAGAGCAGGTTTGGATGCGTAGGATAAGGGAATATTTCGCTGCAGGTCGGCAATGGAACCTCGGTTCATCAGTCATCCAGCACATGACATATTCAATATACCGATAAAGCTATCCAGTATTATTCGCTCTGGCTACATATGTAACATATGTGTTTGGGAAAAGCAGATTTAGTAACATTTTGAATACGAATATTAATTAGTACCTTCAGTGTTAAGTTACTGCTAAAGCTGCTTCTGCTGTTACTACTACTATTACTACTACTACTACTGCTGCTGCTAGTACCAACGCCAGGTACGAAATTGCTATTACCATGGACCTGCCTGCAACCGCACTGCGCAACATCCACTCTGACCGCTAGGGGACCTGGTTCAGTTGCAGAAAATTCAAGGGACGTTGCCGCAGTTTGATATTTTGACGGTCCAAACAACTGTGGCTTACTGAGCGATCTAAATCCGTCATTGTCCCCAGGGACAGACCGATGTTATGCAAGGGGAATGAAACTGTTTGCTGTAAAAGATAATGCAGGAAAAAAAAGGTTCGCACGTTTTGTTGGCAGCACTTTTTCACCGCATTACGTGATATAGCGTCCAGTAACAAGAAAGTTACACGTGATGCATTTGGGAACGATACTAAATGACAGATTTACAGAAAGAAAGATGTTCCGGCCTATTGGGGGTCCCGGAAACCAATCATAATTCGTAACTAATAAACTTGGGATGCGTGGAACGTTTTTTTTTTTTGTGGCGCTGCAGTCCCAATTGAGCTTAGGCCATCTCTTTTTTTAGATTTCTATATCACACAGATATGTCACACACACACACACACCAGGTAGGATTCCTCTGAGGGAGTGACCAGTCCGTCGCAGATACCGCTACCCGCACAACACACAACAAACACAAGAGAAGAACTACCATGTCTTCAGTGAAATGCGAACCCACGATCCCAGAAGTAATGGGGCTGCAGACCTACGCCTTAGACCGCACGACCACCGGGATCGGCTGTGTGGAGGCTTAGAGACTGTAAATCAGGTATCGGCAAATATGTCCCCGCGGGAACCTCGCTGCGCGCGAGAATTTGAAAATAATTCTATTCATCATGCCTTCATTGTTTGTTAATGATCGCAGAACACGTGGTGATATCCGCTCCACTCAACAGTATTTTTCTGTTCATTGCCAGGGAGTTCCAAACGTAAAAATTCTCTTCTGGTACCATATTAACTGGGAGTTGGGTTTAAATAAATGTGACATTTACTAAGCGGGCCAAGTACCTTGTTATTATTCATCAGAGACTTTTACGGGATAGATTTAGCAAAATTGTTTTGACTGAATTTTCTTCGTCAGAGAACAAAATGTGCAAAGCTATTTAAATTACCAACTATCCCAGTAGATTTAACGACACGCTGGCTGTGTTCTAGATGCCGATCGAAGATTAATAGGCTCTCTTCTAAAAATGTTTCGAGTGCCCCTGTGTCAAGTACACATAATTTTTGTTATACTGTATTACGATTCACTTAGGATCGAAGAAAACCTTTTACTTTTTGATGTTTGGATGCAACGGAAATATTATTATATTACTATTATACTGCACAATTTTAACCTAATACGTGTGAGTGGCTCATATCAAGTACTGATAATGGAACTTTTCCCTTTTACAATATACTATTGACCAAATATAATTTACAACGCGGTTGTCTATTAGCATTAGCCGAAACATGTTAGAGAGTAATAATATATAATTTTAACTAACAAAAGGTGCAATTATTTGGAAATAAATACATTTTTACATATAGGTCTACTGATGACAAGGGGAATGTACAATACCAAATTTGTTACGACAAAACCTCCGGCAGCAAATGTAGGAGGAGACGAAATGCAATTCGCAGTGATTAAAATCATAAAACTGTCGTGCATCACGTTTGTGTGTCAGCAGAACAGAATCCACGGCTCCTCTTGACCGCCTTAAAACTTTTAAATATTCACAAATTACAATTCACGAAATTGCGCAACCAAAATGCAGATCCATATATATGTGGAAATAAAATGCCAACTAGATGCAGCAGAGGCTTTTATTGCAGATCTTATTGCTTGCTCAACATGTTTCGGGCACCACTATGCCCATCATCAGGAGCTCAAGAGTATTATACAGTAGTTGCTGCCTGTGGTATTTCGTGCTGTGGTTTTCAAGTTGCTGGTCTGGTGTGGAGCTGAGGGTTATGTGTCCGGTTTGCAGGATGCTGCAGCATCCTGCAAACCGGACACACAACCCTCAGCTCCAC
>Ga0209628_10000882_pt1 | contig 18831 bp, 12 predicted proteins | sample TergutCu122P4_FD_187285 | JGI IMG/M metagenome (GOLD analysis project Ga0209628, IMG submission 187285) | Cubitermes ugandensis P4 segment gut microbial communities from Kakamega Forest, Kenya - Cu122 P4 (SPAdes) (version 2) | ecosystem: Host-associated > Arthropoda: Insects > Digestive system...
ATATATATATATATATATATATATATATATATATATGTCGTTAGGCTTTAAAAGGTTAAAATATACCTCAATACTGAGGTTGCTGTAAATCGAACATGAAGTTGAACGGATGGTGCAGAAACGCGTTCAGAGTGCAAGCACGATGTCAGGAGTCGCATAAGTTTTCTACTCGTACTCGTGACATTATGTAATGTACTTGCGGTTATTTAACGATGCTGTCAGCAGATCACATTACGTAGCGTCAAAAGATACCTAATAAATTGGGAAGGACGTGGGGAAAAAAATAATGTGACTCCATTTCTGGTACTACCCGAGCATATGCCTGTGCGGACAGAGAAGACTCACGAAAAATTTCAGCCAGAAAGTTCGCTGTCCCATCCGAGTTTCGAACATGGCACCTCCGACATAAGAGTTAGACGCATCATCACTTGAGCCATTTCGCTCGGTACTCATGATATGTCATAAATAAGTAATTTCTATATTACAACAAGCAATACGAAACGAGAATTAAAAAATGTTACAAAGGTCGATATTTTAATCTTCGTAATAAAATGTAATATGCGTTTAACTTAGCTGAATTCTGAAAAATTACCCAAAATTATATCTTTCCAGTTACTTTCTTCATCATTGAATTAGTTTATCTTTATTCTGTCTCCCCAGGAGTGCTATATACATACTGTGACAATATTAGAATCCATAAATTGCGGCGCTTGAGCTTTGGTTCTTGAAGACGGTCGATGTATTGCATTACCGGAGCCCATATCACCACACTTGCGTCCCGTATATACCTGTACAGGTTTTCACGACACACCACTGCCTCGCACTGGAAGATACCGCTGCCAAGTTCAAACTGAATCCAGGCCAATGCGTCCACTGCCTTACCAACTCAGCCAAGTTCACGACACAAACACACACACACACACACACACACTTACCTGGCCAGCGGTTGCTTCCTTCTTGCGTTGATGTTCCAAAACATGCCAGCTGTCGTAAGGCAAACAGAACGAACGCTTTGTTACGTAGCATAACTAAATAAGTCTAGGAGCAGAGTCATTCTTGAAAAAAGAAGAGTGGCTGAGCTACTGAAGAATCCCCCGCCTTACATCCTAACATCCAGAGGTTCATGCCGTTCAGTCTTGCTGCTACAATTTTTAAGCATTTCCAATCTTTAGTATGTGTGCTACACGACTTTCCCAGCTCATCTTGATTTAAAAACCTTAATTATATTTACTTAAGAATACAAATTATGAAGCTCTTTGTTATGGGATTTTCACCAACACCCTCATATTTTCTCCCTCTTCAGCTGTCTAACCACTGCCTCCTCGCTTTGCAAGGCATTGTATATGCTGAGGCTGCCAGCAGGCAACCTTTTAATGCGGCAAGAAGAGCAAATTTTTTCACTTTTTTTTTCGGATTTGTTGTCTGTTTAGGTGGAAACCTAATTTGTTATTTCTATTTTCCCATATACATGTGGCACTGTTGGCTGCACAGTTACCATTCGACATAATTTATGAATTTCGTAGTTTCAATGACCTGCTCTTGTCCTACAGTGCCAGGTTATCTCATTCACTGTATTAACAAGGGTACGAATGGATGATCAAGGAAATGGGGTTCGATTTAGGACACAGGCAGGAACTTTCCTTTTCTCCACAGAGTCCAGACCAACTTTCAGACTTATCGGGTCGGCTCCACCAGATTCCAGGGGTGTTTTCTCGGGGTAAAGCCGCCGAGGAATTAAACACACCGATTACCCGTATTTGGTGTTGATATTAAGAATATCTGGAGCCATTCTTCCACTCACCCTTACGGGTTCATGCTGTAGTGCCTCATAAAGCACAGGAGCAAGTTACACTTTACCTTTGTCGTTCTGTATATCAATGTGGTTTGCGTAACTTGCAGTTTACATTACCAGATAAAACGGTAACCGAGATGGTTCGTACTTAAGAACTGATCCGTTTACTACTGAGAATCGGCGCTATCTTCCAGTCAGCTGCTGCAAACGAGACCTTCACAACCGAGTCACGAAGATGGAGTGAATACTCATGTAAAAACACAGTTGCTATAAAGGATGTTACAAAGAACTATAGATTTGAAGGGTGTTTACTATTCGCTTAAATGAGCAAAAGCGTCCCAGTCAATAAATGTCCCAACACTAAACTTCCAAGATGTGCGCGATGTTTCTACTCGACTGGACACTGGGATAATACTACGGTACGCTTTGAGAGGTATTCATCTCAGAAGGGCAGATGATAGGACCAGCTGTTTTACCTAGAGGCAAACAGATGCGGTAAACCGTATGTTTTTGTTGAATGTTTTGCCATTATGCTTCGAAGATGTACCTCTTCAACAACAACAACAACAACAACAACAACAACAACAACAACAACAACAACAACAACAACAACAACAACAACAACAACAACAACACACTTGACTCATACACGATGCGGCACGAACTCATTTTCTACACGTTGTCACATAGCATCTGAACCAGTCTTCTGATGGAAAGGGGTTAGAACGCTCAAAAACAGTCAACTGGCCTGCACGATCCCCTGATCTTGATCATCTGGATTTTTGGTTGTAAGAACACGTAACGACATCGGGGAATTCTGAGCCGATCAATGACTTAGACGTATTAAAGCACAGTGCTGAGAATGATTTTCAGGAGATTTGAGTGAAACCAAGAATTGTTAAAAACAATATGCACTTCTATGCAATGAAGAGCTCACTATTGTGCAGACAAGAATGGAAATCAACCAATGCATACGCTGTGGAGATAACACAAATATCACCCTTATATCAGCAGGCACTGGGACTCACTGAGAACCGGTACTGCACACCTTTGACTTCCGTAACCCTTGTTAACACCTGTATATGGCTCTAGGCCCTACGCCTTGCATAGGTCCTACTTCAAAGACAGACGTAAGGAATTGTCAGCTGTATTCTTACCAGACGGCCCTGAGCCATTTCCATTGACCTCCCACTCTTACATACTATTTTATCAAGAAATTTCCTCCACACTATGATGCAAGTAAAGCTATCCCATTACAGGCCTGGACAAGCCCTTAAGGCTTCAGGAGACTGACGCTCTTAGAATTTCTAGATAATCGGCACTTGAAGGTGGAAAGGTTGTCGTCAGCCCTACTAACTGCCCGCTTTACCACCCAGGAGATATCCCTGGAGGCTGTATCGACCCCAGGGTAATAATGCGGCCGCAAGGATTAAGTCAATGAAAAATCCCAATGACCTCACCGGGAATTGAGCCCACGACCTTCCGGCTTGTAGGGCAGCGATGAGTCATATAGGCCAACTTTACTCTCTGGCAACTGTGTTCTATATAATCTACAGTCTTTCCTACAGCTATGGTTTCATTATGAATGTTTCGTGTATGAAATATTCGTGCTTGTTTTTGTATCTGAATTTGCTTACCTTTAATACGCATATGATTTAAGACATAAAATTCCAGCCTACGATGACTCCCTTGGATTTTTGTATATATTATTATAATGCAGTTAAACGAAAAAATTAAATTGACGATTAAGGCGCCCACTCAGGATTTTCTTTAGATCGAGACATAGGATCACATCCGCTAGAGAAACTTTCTCGGGAGAGGAGATTACACATCATTTGCTATCCGTCACACAATTTCAATATTAATGACAGCAACACTGTCACACAAGTAACAAACAAGTGTTTTTGTTTTTCCTTTTGTGCGGGTTTTTTGGGGTGGAACTGTAACAGGCCACCCCACCCCCCTCCAGGGTGTACGCGCCCATCTATAAATCTGTTTTGTTTCTACATTTTTAAAGCCATACTGGTGCCAAAACTGCCATTATTTCTTTGTGACATGCAATAAACCAATAAACTTCTTCCTTCTTTTTGACACTAGTCAACCAGGGTTTGCCAACATGGACGCAACAACCGTTCTTATGTATCACTGCGAAGCCACTTCAGCTTCATAATTAAAAAAAAATTCCATCACGTCACATTTTTTACGAAGTGTACAGCTATTTTATAAAATTGTAAAAATGTATATATATTCCTGTTATTAATCTTGTGACCCCTCACTTGCAGCAAGAATGATGACAGTTTCTGATAAACTGCTAACGCATTTCCAAACGTGTTACACCATACGCTGAACATTCTAAACTTGAACGTGGTCTCGAGGTTGCGTTCGGTTAGCGCTTTCTCGATGCTCATGTACGGAGGATCGCACTGCTTTCGCCGACTGGGCGCCACCTTGCGTGTCGAACATAAAGTTGTGTGATTGTAACAGCAATAACTCTGTGTCCACTTGTGGTATGTCGTCTTGTTCTTAACGTGTCTTTTCGTCTCTGATAAGTCTTGGTTCCGTAGTATTGTGATAGCGCGATGCAGCAGAAGAAACGTCGAGCTTGTTTAACTCTGCGAAAAATTTTTGTTATATTTGTGGGCACTTGGAACTTAAATCACGGTGCAGATGTCTAATACACACAGCCAAGCAGGCCGACTATTTATATTTCGGATGTCATGTGGCAGATGCAGGTAACAGATGGGTACCGCAACTACGCTGGATTACATGCAACGTAAATCAGATCAGATGGGTGAAAGGAAAGAACAGTATGCCGCCTGCCGTGCCAATGATTTGGCGTGGGCCAGTTACCCATCTTGAGGACTGTTATTTCTGTTTAACAAAAATTGAGGATTCGAAGAAAAGCAAAGTTAAAATTCAGTACCCCAGCGTTCCAACTGCAAAGAATCCTGTGGCAACCTTTTCCTAAGACACGTTCCTTCAAGAAGAGCCGCAGGAACGACAAACTACATCTACCGATCCAAGCTACGTAGATTAACATGCAGCAGCAAAGAATGAGGTGGAACGAGGACATCACCCATAATACAAAATTGCAACAAAGTATAGGGGACACTCTGGACATATGTTAACCGCCGCAGGGGAATTGTGTGCAAAATGGCCCACCCCAAGACAAATAATAATTTAAGTATATTTTGGTTGCTTTTAATAACATAAACTAAACACTAGTAGTTGCAGGGATTATTAAGGAAGATCTTATAGTTTTTAGTACGTTCTTTAAAAATTCTGTTCATCCAAAATTTGAGATTTTCTGAAACCTTACAAAACGGCTGCTTTACCCAGGCCCCTGGATAAAATAAACCCTATATTTTTTGTTAAAGAAATGGAATATAATTAAAAGAATCTAATAAATAAATGCAACAATATAAATATTACAATTTTATTAATCCTTTCGGACAAAAAACAGTAATTTTAAAATTTTTGTTCCTATAATAAGGATAAAAATATCATATAAACGAAACTAGTGTTCTTGATCACAAAGGTGGAATTTAAAGAAAACAGAAGTCACATATGAAGTCATTACTGATTACTGGATCAACTCCAGCAGACTTTACATGTGCCCATTTTGAACATGACATACAATGAACCGTTCTCTCATCGCTAGCTGAATTCAAGATGGTTTCTTGGCAGAAAATGCACTCTGCATTTCCCTCTTCATTTGTTTTTTCACTTGTGCTTGCTTCATGTCCATTTGCAACATTCAGGTCATTTTTCTTGTGAATATCCATTTTATTATACCTCCTGGTTTTTCTAGTATTAGTCAAGAGGACTTCATTTGATTTGCCTCAGCCCTTGTCTTCATGTCCTCTTTCCCCACTAGGTTGAGATCTATAACTTACCCCTATCTTCTCCTTCTCCTCAACAAAATATTTTTTTGTAAGGCCTACTTGTTAGAACTGCAGCTATTCCAGCTTTCTGCTATTTCTGGATTTTGGTTCTGAGTCATTTTTGGCAAGGGCTGAATCTCAGGACTGACTGAGAAAGAAGTGAATGAAATGTAAGAGCTGTGGTCTTTACTTGCTTGTTGATCATGATAGCCAATGGAGAAGTTGGCTGATCAACAGATTCAAGCACAGAAGTCTGGGAATCATTCACTTTTTCTGCTGTATTTGCTACTTCTTGTAGAAACTTCTCAGATTGAGCACCTTGATCTGTAACTTCAGCAGCAAGAATGTTGGCTTCGCTAAAAATGTTCCTATCAAATAAAAAGCCACACCTGCAGAAAACTTTATGGCTGTTACTCAGCTTGCAGCTTCAAGGCAAGAAGACAAGCCTCATCGCAGATGCAACTTACCTAAAATGCTTTTACAACTTGACTTGGGCGATTATTTTTCCCTTTTTCAAGAGCAACAACATAATGGGTGCTCAGAGGATACGTCAGTGATACATCCACAGGTTGCAATCGATGTGTCAAGTGTGTTGGAAGACATAAAACTGTGACAGTATTTTCTCTTGCCCTTTCAATGATTTCCGGGTTTCTTGTATGAACAAAATAACCATCTAAAATTAGCAATGCTGGATAATATGGAGTTGGTGTGGTGTAAACCAAAAGGTGGTCAACACCAATAAAAAATGAAAGCATCAAGCATCATCCATGCACTCATATTACGTCTAAAAATTGTACCAGGATGGGCACCATCAGTCAACTCTAATTTCATTCTCTGTCTTGTAAAAATTGTCATGGGAGCGACAAAGTTCCTGCTGCTGACATGCATAAGACTGCTGTTGTGTTACAGTCTCTTTTGGCTGAAGTAAATCTGCTTACTTATCGCTGAACATTATGGGCAATTATTTTGCTATTTCGGGTGAGGACAGTCTCCCAATAGCTATCTCATCCACATTAAAAATGTAGTGGGGCTGGGAGTGGTGTGTATCAAATTATGGGGCTGGGAGTAGTGTGTATCAAATTGTGGGGCTGGGAGTAGTGTGTATCGAATTCTTCTTGCAACAGATCAAACATCTTATTGACTGAACTTGGAAATCATCATACATTCAGGGTAAAATGGCTAACAACTGGGCCATTTTATCCTGACGGCATATTCCAAGAGAAACAGGTGTAACAGCAATCCAGACGTCTTTGAGTGGCTTGAAATACCTCCATGTTTTAGTTCACTGTCTGCTGTTTACTCCATAATTATGGCACATGTTACATTAATTACACTCTAAATGAAAATCTGAAAAATACATTACGCAGACCCTACAGAAGAGAGGTATCGGAAAAAAGTTTTTGTCACACAAAAATCTGTTCCACCCTTTGTGTCTGATCTCTAGACTAATGCACATGTACTAGTTTCCAAGCCCAAGTAGACAAATAACAGCAAATGACCGTCTTACCAGGGGGGTCCATTTTATATACAACCCCCTACTTGTAGGCTCTTTAATTTGAGAAAATACATAATGGCCAAAACCTAATATGACTTTAGTTAAACTTATAAATAAAGTAACATTTTACTCATAAGAACAATATATATATATATATATATATATATATATATATACACTAGTGTACTAGCAAATTTTGTTTGGGATGCCAAATGCCCTAGGTATTGTCCACATCATAAAACTACATTTCTGACAATGTGTATAAAGATTCTGAATTTTCCCATACTGTAAGAAAGCATATATATATGTATATATATATGAATATACCTGCCATCAACCACCCACTAAGGGGAAGGAATGGGAGAGGGACATGGAGATGTGTAGGTTAGCAATTATGGAGTATGGATTGAGACTGTGAGTGATAAGGATATATGTAAAGAAAGAATCAGGAAGTAAACTGTGTGAGTTGAGTAGTATAATCCTTATTTGCATTTTATTTTGTGTAACTATATGTCAAAATTTTTATGTGAATTATCTCAGAGTAAAATTAATAAACTATTCTGCTATTTCATTTAAAGACAGGGTAAAAATGTTGTCTTATGCCTCTCCCCACTGCCACTTGTTATAAGTGTCCTTATTTTTGTTTTCTAAAAAGTGGGACTCCTAATTTGCTAGACCTTGTTATAAGCCAATGCAACTCCCTCCACTAAGGGTCTGAAGCCCACAGGCTCTGAATCACAGTGTATGCTAGAAGTAAATGTTTATAAATTTTTCCATGGATGACATACAAAGTGACAGGACTTGTAGCAGTATACAGCCAAGCTGCATGTAGACATTTCAGCTTGCAAAAAGCAGCCTGATGATTCCTTACTGAAAGCTGAAATGTATAAGTGCAGCTAGGTTGTGCAGCACTAAAATACTGGTTGTGCTTGATGTATTCAATAGTCAGTTCTATTAAAACGAAGTCTGTTATATGGGCACTATTACTGCATGACCTTCAACACTTAAAAAAAAAAAAACTTTAGAATGAACCGCACTTATACTATAACAACAGAAATACAGAGTGTAATTAGGCATAAATTTTAAAATTTGAACTCATCTTACCTTCTTTCAAACCCTGAATTTTAAGATGATGCAGACATAATAAAAGTTCTGTTTTATATTGTCACCCATAGAATCCTTCACATCTGCCATTTGTTTCTTTATTTCTGCCATGTCAAACATTGCCAAAACTGAAATAAATTATGTTGAGAGTTAAAGGAATAAATTTTACTTAACACTTTTATCTGTACAAGGAAAGAGAACATCACTTTTAAAGCTCCTCAACAATCATTACATTTTGCATAACATCTGCCAGAACCTGCTATTACTTTAGTGATTGTTCGTCTTTAAATCAATTACTGGTTCACTTAATGAGGACTGTTTTGGTATTTGTCCTGTATTCATAATATGTAAAAGAAAAGGAAATTTTGTTTTTGTTTCTTAAACTTGTGAATGATATTACTTCTCACAATTCAATTCTTATTTTGCTGTCATAGTCTCTTCATAAACAAATGATTGTACAAGTTTGTTCATTCTTGTTTAAACTATCACCAGATTTAAATTAATTCCTGCCTTTCTTACTGCTTCGTCAAGCACAATATACAATATTATACGTGATGTTAACAACTTATGAGGGTCTTAAAATCAGTTCATATTTCTGTATTTTTCCACCTCTTTCTTGAATGTACCACGTGCGATTGCTACGTGACCACTTCACTGACCATCCTAATAGAACAATAAATTTTGTCAGGGTATTATAACAAACACTTATTGTGTTTGTAAATTCACAGACTTTGATAAAACAATGCATATACTGCACAAGCTAAGTGCTGGTCTGATTATAGCAAACCAGTTTGTCCACTTGCCAAATTGACTGTTATTACGCCCTGTCTTTCTATACATGATCATACAATCATCCAGGAATTGAGTACCTATTGTTGCCATCCTTGCGCTTGCTGTTTGGTTTCAATGAAACAATTCTTTTTGTTTTGATTGTAATTATTTTACAAAAACTGCTCTATCTGTTTCCTGAAATTTTATAGAATTTAACAAGAAGCACTATCCTCAACAAGTAAAAAAGTAGAAGACCTGATTTTACTTGCTAAATGACACCTGCTTAAAAACCATGTCACAGCAGACAAAGCATAATGTTTAAACTGTATAAAAAATCTCATGTTTTGCTGTCACGTAGTTGGTTTCAACTTGTTGGAAAATCTCTGCTTGTACTAACATCACTACAAATAAACCCTCTAGTACTCTACCTGCTGCAAATTGTTACATGTAACTGATCCCTGTTTCATGCCTATTTATTAGTGCCAGCACAGAAATGCAGGTTTAGATATGCCTAATGGAACTTGAAGTACTTCTTATGAAATCTACATATCTCTAAATAATCTTAATACATATGGATTTATCTACACTTAAAATGAGCCAGTAAAAGACCCTGTTGCATGGACAATGTTATGAAAATGACTTCCTGGGAGAGAATTCAACATGGCAAGGTCTGAAGAAAATGTTTTACAGATAAATTTTGTTGAAATTGAAAAGGAGAGTTTAATATTATGTATAAACTGTAATGTGGCAACTAAACAGAATAAGATACGTTAGAAAATAATTTCTTATGACCTAAATTGATTCTTCCGCCATTAAAATTTGTTCTTGATATGAATGTGATGTCACTTCTACCTAGGGTTCCACCATGAGATTTCACAGTCTTGCACTTAAAATTACAGCCTTTTGTGAGGTGGTATCATGCAACTAGGTAAAAAGTACTGATGTGTCACAGGCAACTGCTGTTTCCACCTTCAGAGTAAAATTATGGTAGTAGAAGAGTAGTAGTTGTTGTTGTTGTTGTTGTAGGAGCAGTAGTCAAAATACTTCTATCCTGAATGTGCTGGCAGCTGGCTCTCACTCAACCCGGCATCTGTCTACAATCTAGCCATACATGGTGTCACCTCCCAGAGAGCTGCATCTTCACAATGGCTTCATTTTGTTCACTAATTCAGAATGTTTAGTGTGGTGCATTACAAAAATGTGGCACTGGACAGTATTTCATATTTACTGAGTTATTTTTGGTATAAATGCAGCATGAACAGTTGCTGAATATTTGACTGCTGAAGAATTATTTTGGGGAACTTGCATGATAAGCAGGAACCTTTTCACCACAGCATTGCATGTCTTCATATGGCCTTCAGGCATGGAGGGTCAATATATGTTGAATAAAGTGCATGACAGGTAGTCATTCAGTAAATAATCTGGGTGTGAGGCTAACAGTCTTTTACCTTACAAAAGAACCATATTACCAAATGACCAACTATGAATTATATAACAACAACATTGCCACAAAACTTGGAATGTCACAAGTCTAACAGGTCTGACTGTGGCAATAGAACTGATGATAAGAATGATACTGAACAGTCCATCATACAATACTCTACTATCCCTTGTTTGTGCACTCACCATCTTGCCTTGCCTCAAAATATCTTCAAAATAAACACACATACCTATAGAAACCATTCTTGACTGGGAAGTGTACAGAAATTGTTTTTTTTTAATTGATGAAACTTAGGCAGCCGGTGTACTTTTGGGATTAACAGGCCATGTCACAAATCGTTTACTTGAGGAATGGGTTTAATGTTGGGCGTGATACTTCTTTTTTTGCTCCTCTTTTTTTCCAACATAAGGGCTGAACTACATGCACTATAATGAATGTGAAATCTGATTGGACAAATCTGGTGGCTGTTTTATACTTCTTCCATGAATCTGGAATATTCTTTTGTACTTGTATGTGCAACATACAGTGAGCTCATTTTGATGTCTGCCCGTAGCATAATCTTGACTCTGTCTTCAAAGTACAATCCAAGGAATATAACTTTGTAAACAAATGGCATCTGGTTTGTAAAATGGCATAGCTTGAAAGATAAGCATAGATTTGCCATGTGTATCGTATGGTTTCAGGTAGTGGTTTGGGAATTTTTTATCTATGATGAGCTATTCTGCTGTTGCTCCTCCCCTCTCTCCCCACTCTTCCATAAGAAAGGCATGGATGCAACAGAGATACGAAATTTCGTGAAGCAGGGTCTTTCTTGAAAAGGTAATACTTTCTCAGATCATTGCCCACATTTTATAAAACCTGTAGTTTCTTTATCATGTTCACAAGAGCCTACCACCTGCCCCTATTCTAAGCCAGATGAATCCAGTCCATGCCCTCCAACTACATTTCTTGAAGACTCATTTTAATGTTATGCACCCACCTATGGCGAGGTCTTCCAAGTGGTTTCTCTGCTTCAATTTTACCCACCAAATTCCTGTATTTATTTCTGTTAGTTCCCATTCATGGCACATATCCCACCCATCTCATCCTCTGTGATTTGCTCAACCAAATAATATATTGTGTTGAACGCAAAACATGATGTTCCTTATTATACTATCTGGTCATCTCCTGTTATTTTCTTCACTCTTAGGCCCAAATATTTTCCTCAGCACCTTACTTGTTTGTTTTTGTAAAGACAAAGAAAATTACAGGCTTCTTTTCTTTGAAGAACTCACATAGAACCACAGGGCACTAGTCCAGAGACAAAGAGTAGACTTTAGAATCACACATTTCAGTAGTGACTTAGTGCTGGTAAGAGAGACAATCATTTTATTTTGCTTTGTCTTAAAATAGTTCTATGCCTTATTAGAGCAAAGTTACAAAAATATGGCAGTGATTTCCTCCTGACAGGGTACTAGTGAAAATAATGGTACAATTTACCATGTATTGACTGAATGTCAATCAAAAAGCAGTCTTCAGCAAAGTGCAAGGCATTATGGACTATACCTGTTACATTTCTATTCATATTGAGTTTTGTGAATACATTTTGTCCTTTCATTTTGGCACCTTCAAAGTCAGCATTACTCTTGTCAGTGAACATTGTCATAGTTTTTTTTTTTTAAAGAAGTTGGGAGTTTCTGTAAGCAGGAATTAATGTGTTCAAATAGGTAATTAGAAGTTTCTCCAGGAACACTGACAAGTTCCAAAATTTTTGTCAGTACAATGTTCTCTGGATGAAAAAAAACCTAACTGTGATATTATTTGTAAAACAACTTGAGGTCTTTGTGGTTGGAAACTCTAAAGATATGCACATAAATTGCGCTTTATCAGGCTCTTTCACAATCTTATTTTTATTGCATGTGGCAATAAAACGTTTGCAACGATCATATTAAATATGCTGCGAGCACATGTGAAATTTTTGGCAAATAATTTTTTTTGTAATGCTGATGGCGCAGTCTATGGATTGTTGGAAGGTGCAGTCTTTTCTCACTATAAAAGGGGAATATGGCCTGATAACCACTATTTATTTCTTGTTCCAAATATCAACTTTTTTCTGATGAAAGGATCTAAACGCATTGGGAACTTCTGCTGTTTTTATTTCCATATCCATACGAATTTTGTAATCCTGTATGGATCCACGGAATGAAAATAAATTATACGATATGATATATATTGCCGATAAAGCATATTGTATGTCAGTCACATTTTCTGGCATGTATAATATAGTTGTGCAGACACAAGTCAATATTCTGCAGAAACTTGCTGCCTCAGCCGTCATGATAGAATGTGGAGGCACCAATTTCCTGCGAAACATTGGTACCTCTGTACCAGACTACGCAGTTTTATACCTCTTCGTATTCACCATTTTGAGAACCTCAAACCTCACAAAGTTTGGACTGCCACCTTCTACAGTGATGAATCTGCAACTGATTTTCATGTGATCAGTGCATTGTTTCTGTGGCAGTAATCATAGTACGGTATGATAGCAGATACCATTCAGCTTTACAGTCTTACTGAAGATGCTGAATTTGTCTGTTGTCACTTCTACTGTGTAACAAATTACCAGAGAGTAAAATTTGCTGCATCTCCTTAAACGCTTATAATTTTATGACGTTCATTACTTCTTATCGCCATTTTTATGTTACTGAAAATCAGGAAATATCTGCAAGGACACCATTTTACGTCAGTTATGTTCTCAACACTATCACTAAATAAATTATTAGAAGAGATAACTGTTACATTTCAATTAATATTCCTTCACCTTTGTAAGAACTGTAAATGATGGCTAGTGATGTGGTAGCAATACCATATGGTAACATTTTAACTGGTGTAGATGTAGAAGTACAGAATATTTCTGTCAGAGGTAGTAAAAATAATAATGCCTAGGAAAATTTTCATTACTGCACTTTTGATTACAAGTTATTTGTTTCATAAAGATGATATAAAAATGCTGTTGATGTCTTTTATTCAAAATAAGCAGCGATATGTAAAAGTTTTGAAGGTCAGCATGATGCAGAACATTTGTAAGTCGCTTACATTCATCAACAACATTATCTGCACTTGTGCAATGCGTCGTCTAAATATTTTCCAATATCAGTCTCTCTCATTAAATTCATGTTTCTCTCTCTTCTAGTTCTGCACAAAAAGAAGTAATTCTGTTGTTGAAATCTGCATTCTTGTAGGATTTTATGCTGCGTAAAATCCCACAAAAGCACGCATCTCATTTACACCGCAGCAGAAGCCTGAAATCTCGCATAATTCTCTTGTTTGGTGTCATCAGTCATCAGTAACCAGACGTTTACAGGGTCCTTATTTTATTTGGCAATTCCATTTTCTTATTGCCCGCTGTGACTTCGTTGCACTTGTGGGCTGCTGGATGAGTGCCTTATTTTCATATGATAAATGAGCTAACGGGAAATGGCAAAAAATGGTTGTCAGTTAGAATAATGACCCTGGTTTAGCAGTAATAATGTATTCTACTCCCAGCTGCAGGTACTGGTTGGAATCCTAACCAGGGAGAGTACGAGACTAAGAATTTTTTAATGGATTTTTTCACAGTACTTCTATGGAAATGCCAGGTCAATACTCGAAACGGGAAAAAACTCGTTTCTCTATCACTTCTCATCTACCAGTCACAATCATCCTAGTGTACTGATTCATCAAGATATGACGCCTCGCAACAGATCCGTGTTAAATGGGACGGTTTACATCATGGCGTGGCGAGTCCTCAGTTTGTTAGTCGGTTTCCAGAAATACAGAGTGGCTTCCAGCATAATTTTAGTCATTATTTCTTGTTTTCCGTGTCGTTATTACTAAATAATCTGAACAAATTAAAATTTCATACCTGTTATTCTTTACAATGATGAAAATGAATGCTATTGTGAACCATCTCAACTATGATACGAGTATGTTCCAACAGACGTCCTCTTCTTCTTCATTCGCGTGGTGTGGAAATGAGAAATGACTGGCTACTTGCCCATTCCCCGGATGTTAAATAAAAATGGAGCATTTTGCGGAATTATGTTGACAGGGAAAATCTAAGTACTAGGAGAAAAATCTTTCCCAGTGTTATTTTGTCCACCAAAAATCCGACACTTACTGCTTTGGTTAATAATCCAGGTCTCCGATATGGGAAGGCAGCAAAATTACCTGAAGCATGACGGTGCAATGAAACTTCCTTCATTCTGAATTTAAAAATATTTTCTTATGAATTTGTTCTATAAATTCCTACAACAGTTTACTTGGCGGATACCCGGTTTGAATGTGATGACTGACGTGTTCCATTCGGGAAGCTTCTGATATAAATGCCTGTTGTACACTATAACCAGTCATCCGGACTGAGGATTCCCGTAATTGTCTATGGTTTTTTCAGTATATTGCCGATCGCAATGGCCACGCTGTCTAAGGAGTGAGTTTGCGGACACTCATGTGCCGGGATTGCGGTTTCGAATCCTGCCAAGGGTATAGATGTCTCTGTTTCGGACTGATCACTGGTCCAGATTAGTCCTATCAAGTGTGATGCGTCTGAGTGTGACCGTGAAACCTCGACAATGAGGAGGCCCTGTTCCACTAGGGGTTGTCGAGCCACGGAAAAAGAAAAACCCTCCAGGACAGTCCTTCAAAATAGATTTCGGTCACTTTCTAAATCCGTAGCCACTCAACGTTTATGATTTTTTCATCAAATTCTACGCTCTGTGACTACACAGCTCCATTGTGAAGTTGAATGTCTTCAAAGCAGGGCTAAATTCGAATACACTGCAACGTATTTTCATAATGTCCGCAGCAGCATTAATTTGCCTTCTCTTGTTCTACCGCGAAACTTCTTGTAGACCGGACTAAACTGAACTTATGATCTTGCTTAACAGCTCATAATAAAGTAAACGTGATTGTGAACCAAGACGAACCGAACTTCAGAGGTCTGCGCTATTTTTGTATTCATGATTGACGCCTTTAACCTTCACTGGCAATAGATTAATTACTGTCCGAGGTTTCGGCATTGAGTAATGAGACTGCTTGCTTCAGAATTAGACTTGGGACAGGAGTGGGTGAAGTAAATCATGGGTCCCCAAATTTATTCATATACGGGCCCAATGTGCATTTACTTTCTTGCGCGAGGAACAGACCATCCAAGAAAACTCATTAACAGTAATACAGACATGGCAGTCTTCATTCATTTAGTAGTCTCTCTTACGAAAGGTCCAAAGCCCCTTCCAAAGCGAGCTCTCCACTTAGTGCGATCTAGAGCTTCCTCCTTCAAATGAGAGTATCCTCTCATTTCCTTAAGGTCATCCAGTAGCTTCTTACGTTTTCTTCCTCGTCTTCCTGTCACTTCTATCCTGCCTTTTATCCTTCCTCAATAACCCGTTGTAGAAGGCAGTTTCTATGCAAAATGGGACCAATCCAGTTAGCCTTCCGTTTACTTATTTCATGCAAGATATTCCTCTGCTCCTTGACTCTTTAAGTAATACTTCTTCATTTCTCACGTGATCGGTCTAACTGATCTTCTTCATCCTTCTCCAGCACCACATTTCAAAACTTTCCAGGTGTTTCTGATCTACTTCACGAATCGTCCAAGTTTCAGCACCATATGAAGCTATGCTCCAAATGTAGCTTTTTATTAGTTTGTTCCTCATTTAAGTCCAACGTGCTAGTAAAAAGAGCCCTCTTCTTGTTGAATGCAGCTTTTGCCATAGTAATCCTAGATTTAATTTCACAAGTACATCTTCCATTATTTGTTAACACGCTACCCAAATATTTAAACGTTTCCACATCCTCTAGTTGTTTTTGGTCTATCATAATTTTTACTGGAATGGTTGTCTTGAAATTCTCATTACTTTTGTTTTTTCCACATTCATTTCCATTCTATAGCATCTTCCAATTTCAATTAGTTTATCAATCATATCCTGTAGCACCTTTTCTTCCTCAGCTAGTAACACAAGGTCATCTGCATATTTCACAGTGTGAATGATTTACCCTCCTATTTTGAAGTCTCCTCATTCTTCCAGAGCTTCCTTGGTAAGGCATTCGCTGTACACGTTGAACAAAATTGGTGACAAACAGCATCCTTCTCTAATTCCTCCTCCAGTCTTCACACTTCTTGTCTCCCCTCGGTTTAGTCGTATTTTAACACTCTGAGCCATGTATAAGTTGCTAATCAATCTCCTTTCACGCCAGTCAATATGAGTTACTTTACGGTATGCATTAATTTGGTCCAGTTGACCCGGTCAAATGCCTTCTGCCAATCTATGAAGGAAACACAGAGTTCCGCATCTATCTCCAAGGTTCGTTCTGATATTATTCTCAGCATCCTAATTGCATCCCTAGTTCCTTTTCTAAATCCAAACTGACCTTCTCTGAGTACATCCTTAAATGTCCTTTCAATCCTTCTTCACAGTATCTTTGCTACTATCTTGGCTGTATGTGCTATAAGGCTGATGGTGCGATGGTCGCTGCATTTTGTAGCTTGTGGCTTCTTCTTTAAGGCAATCATTGTAACTTCTGTGAAGTCCTTGGACCTCTCTCCAGTTTCGTGTATGGTGTTGATCAATTTTGTCATTATTTTCAAACCACCTTCTCCCAGTAACTTGAGCACATCTCCAGGTACATCATCATCTCCTGTAGCCTTTTATTCCTCGTTTCCTTGATAGTTTTTTCCACTTCACTTTGCCAAATATATGGGCCTTTCTCGTCTGTATCTACTTCCTCTTCAGGTTTGACGTCTAGGGTTTCCTGTCGATTAGGTCGATCGTATAGTTCCGTAATATAACTCTCCCAAATTTTCAGCACTTGATTTTGATCGACTATTCTATTCCCTTTGGAGTCTTCGATGCCAATATTTTGAATCCTTTGGGTCTCCGTCCAGCCTAGTTCTTTTGTCTTCATGTGCATCAAATAATAACACCCTCTTCTTTGAAATTCCATAATCTCGTTACATGTTCTCAAGATATTCCTTGTTGGCATTAATTGTGGCTTTTTTCAATTCGTTCCTCAGCATCCTGTAGTTCTTCCTGCCTTCTTCAGTGTTGACATTCTTCCAGTTTCTTCTTTCATCCATTTTACTGATCATTTCCTGTGTAATCCATGGTTTTCTTGCTCTCTTCTCAACTTTCCCAACCAGATCACTGGTAGTATCTAACACACATTCCTTTATATTGTTCCGCTGCATTTCGACATTCCCACTGTCACATCCACTTGCACCAAGTTTCTCTTCTAGAGTATCCTGCACTCTTTGTCGTTGAGCATATAATTTCTCCAAATTCCATCTTGTTCTTCTCTTTTGGAACCTTGTAACTTTCTTCAATCTGGTGCAGATCTTGGCAACAAGTAAGTTGTTGTCAGAGTCAATAGCCGCCCCAGGCAGTGTCTGCACATACTTTACGTTGTTTCTGAGTCGATACTTCACAAGTATGTAGTCCAAATGATGTCGACTCCGATCTCTTGGTGCCGTCCATGTTTACATTCTTCTCTTAGGCTTTCAGAACCATGTGTTGATGACAATCAGTCCATTTCTTTCACAAAAGTTAATAAGCATTTGACATCTGTGATTTTTTCTTCCTAGGCCATGTGGTCCAACAATGTTCCTATATGATTCGTCTCCAGCAACACTATTCCATTCCCCTATTATGATGGTGTTTGTGTCACCCTTTCCATCTTCTTCAAGAATTTCAGTTTTGTCATACAACTCTTCCATTTTATCATCTTCATGCTCCGATGTTGGCATGTACACTTGTATCTTCAAAATACTTATCGGCTCTGCCTGTAATTTAATAGCAATGGTATGGCAGTCTAAAGCCTTGAAAATGGTGAATAAATCTCGTAAAAGCACACTCTACCATACTTACAAATAGGGCTTAAACTAGAAAGTGAACTTTGTTATACAAATTGTATAATATCATTCTTACAAAGTAATCAAGTCATAGGTCGTCATAAAATGAATAGTTGAGACAGTGGGTTTTAAACTTCTTGTGCTGTGGTTTTAGTTGCCACTATCAACGGGAGAAAAACTGACGCTTACCTGAAAAACTAAGTCATCTGGGGTTCAACGAACTTAAATGTTCGTCTGATAAAGCAGACGATTAACTGAATTTCAAAAATTTTATTCCGGGAAATTTATATTTTTTTCACAACTGTAAGTTGTAACAAACGGTGAAACACAGCCAAAATAAAATTTATAATTTGGAGATGGTGCTCCTGTCGCAAATGTTTATGGCAATTTATGAAATTTTCTTACTTGAAGTTTTTTCTTATGTTATTAAATTGAAAATCTACTTATTCCATCGGAAGTTCGGTGTTTTCTTCCGGGGGG
>Ga0209628_10000883_pt1 | contig 18824 bp, 15 predicted proteins | sample TergutCu122P4_FD_187285 | JGI IMG/M metagenome (GOLD analysis project Ga0209628, IMG submission 187285) | Cubitermes ugandensis P4 segment gut microbial communities from Kakamega Forest, Kenya - Cu122 P4 (SPAdes) (version 2) | ecosystem: Host-associated > Arthropoda: Insects > Digestive system...
CACGAGGCTGAGTGGACCCCGTTCCAGACCCACTACTACTCAGAAAATCTGGTAGTGCCGGGAATCGAACCCGGGACCTCTGTATCTGTAGCCAGAAACTCTGACCACTAGACCACAGAGGCGGTCTCGTTCGTAACATACAGTTTTCTGAATAGCTGTGAGATTGTGGAAATCTTTTTTACCTTCAGATTTCAAATCAGAATTATTTTAAAACAAATGTATACTCTTCCATATTACCATATCTTTGTTGACATTTGTAGTTATGGACTTTTAAATATTACACCAGGATTAGAGGAATACAACTCAGAATCTACCAACTGTGTGGCACAAAGGTCTTCTGAATGTGATAATCTTTAGCTTACCAATAAATTCTGTGCTGTAAGGAACCCAAAGTTTTGTTTCTGTGTTTGCAAGAGACTCTAGAATGGATCCTGTTCTGAGCCAGTTAAATCCAGTCCACATCCTCACCGCGCTTTGAGATGCATTCTGAATCTATTTGCCACCTAAAATCCACTTGTGCATTATATCAGAAGGTTTCGATATAAATAGAGGCCTATGTATAGCTTGTGTTTAAAACTTTAATGTGAAATATTAATATCAATTTAATATGAAAGTGATCCCTTTATTTAATAAATGTTTACATTAGACCGGAATGAAAATGTGCAAGCCACTAGACTACTTAACTAGTGTGTTGAGAGTCAAAGCATTTCTGGAGTCCCGGTGTACAGGAGCTTTGTAAACATAACCTGGTATTATTTTAAGCTGTGTGAAACACAGAATGTAACATGTACAGCATCATAATTACATTTATCATCCTTACAGTTGTGTATGTGATTAAATGTCTAAGATTCTGTCTAAATGAAATTCCCATTAACATGGTACCATAGTTCTTCAAATTTAAGATAGATTAAATTTTAGAAGTCTTTAATAGCATTCAATTTAAAATTTTCATTTTTCTCTTTCAGCCCCAAAGATTGAGAAACATATATAATGTACTTTTATGATTTGTTCTCTTTCACTGTATTATTAAGGTGTTTAAATTTGGGGTCTGTTGAAAAAGACATGTATGTATGAGGAAATGAAAAATGGATACAGAGGTTTTGTTTGGAACTTCAAGGACCTCTTAGAATGAATAGAATGATTTCAGGTAGAGTTCAGTGATGGACTTCTGTGAACTTGGTAATGAAGCTTCATGTTCCACTAAAGCAGAGAATATCTTGATAGCTGAACAGCTCATAACTGTCAGTAAATAATTTGTACTATGTAATCAGGTGTTTGTATGGAAATTGTGATGTCTGATGCATGAGGAGGAAGGAATGAACTAGAATTCTGTTGTTATTTTACAACATTATATGTTATGTTATGACATAATTACATGTAATAATAGAGCTGCACATGTTGAAGTCCTGATATGTGCAGATAAAATTGTCCCTATTAGGAGAGTTGTGTAGGGTACTTAATATGAAATTTGAAACAACCTATTTAGTGATAGTTCTGAGAGGTTTCATTAATTCTGCTTATTTAGCGAGAGTGCAGTGTCACTTAGTTTTCTGGCTGTATATCCAAAAGCTTCAGCAGGGTGTCCAGAAGCTTTGTGCATTTTGTATTTGACATAATTTAAAAAATACTGGTGCAATTATTCTGTACAATTCTGCTCCCTGCCCTCCCTCTTGTCATGTTTATCTCCCCCCTTTATCATCAAGAGATAAACTTCACATTGAGCTGGAGAATCTAAGATGATTGGAGTGTGCAGTAATACCAGTGTATAATAATTTTGTTTATGTGTTCATCCAGTTTATGCGTGATGCAAGTGAAGTTATGGATATGTTGCTGAAGGCACAGACAGGAGATCTGCAGGATGATGATCCCCAGACTTCATATCTGATCTCTGCCTGGGCAAGAATATGCAAGATATTAGGTTAGTAAACAGGTTTAGAATATAGTGTAACACACTGCACAAAATGCATGCATAAAATAAAAGGAAGAATGATGGATACAGCATGTGTGTGTGTGTGTATGAAGCAGATTGTGGATATCGAAAGTAGTTTGAATGTATTTCAATGTTTCACCGTGCATTTTTCAATTCAATAATTGATAAACACCAACACATGCACTTCACATTCACAGTATATTAGTCTAGAATGTTGATTTCAATGTTAAAACACATAAAAATACTTAAAAGTATTTATACTACAGATCATATAACTTTATACACACATGATCTGTGGGGGTGGCAATCCTATTTCTAACTATAGCAACAGCATTTATAGGATATGTATTACCATGAGGACAAATATCATTCTGTTTTAACATTGAAATCAACATTCTAGACTGTGAATGTGAGGTGCATGTGTTGGTGTTTATCAATTATTGAGTCTGAATGTAGTTGGGTTGCTCCATTCTGAATGTATACTTTATTGAAAACGAACTGGTTAAGTCTAAAGGTCACATGAGTAGCTTTGAACTTCTCCATATGAAAGGTAATGGACTCTCTGTCACAAAAGCAGTTTTGATACAGAAATGTATGTGTGGTGTGTAATGTAAATCTTGTAGAGATGTATAACTGTTACTTGTCCCTTTCTGATATATATTTAATGAAATACAGCAGTACATAATTCATGGCTTTCTTCAGTGCAAAAACTGTGCTGTTTATGACTTTACTGAAAAGAATATTCTTATCCATGAGTATTCACTGAGTGAGAGGTCATTCTTTGTAATTTACAGGGAAACAGTTTGAACAGTATCTACCATTAGTGATAGGCCCTGTGATGAAAGCTGCATCCATGAAGCCTGAAGTTGCCCTTCTTAACAATGAGGATATGAAAGGCATTGAGGAAGATGTTGATTGGCAGTTTGTATCTCTTGGGGAACAGCAGAACTTTGGCATCAGAACATCAGGTAATTTCTGTTCATTGTAGAAACAGGTTATGGACATGAGAAAGAGTGATTTCATCTCAGGGGTTCATCACTAACTGATACAGTAAAATACCATTAATTTGGCACGTGAGGGACCAGGCAGGTGCTAGATTATTGTATGTTCTGGATTATCAGATGGTATCTATGCAAACCTGTGTTCTTACAGATAATTTTTTTGTTACTGCTCCTCTACTTCAGTTGCACATCTGTCAGCAGAGAGAACTTTCTGATGTCGTGGCATTCCTTCAAATTTTGTAGCCATCCACCAGAGAATGTGCACTTGTCAGTTATTTTCATTTTATCACAAAAATACTGAGCTTTTCAATTATCATAGGACCAGTCACTCATGTACCTTTGGAATGCATTGCTGTAGATCACTTAAAACCTTGTCCAATTGTGCTAATTTAGGCTGTTTTAACTTCTTTTACTTGAAAAAGTTTTTCACATTTTCTCATAATGCCATAAACTATCAGAATTAGCTATTCTGTTTCTTTTTGTCACAGATTGTTGATGATCCAGTGTTTTGTGAAACTGTGAACTCTCTTCAGTTTGTGCCACTTCAATGCCTCCTATTTTTTCGAAGTTTCTGAGGAATTGTTAAAGTTATGTTTTTTCTCTTTCTACCAGTACATTGTTTACTCATCTTTGGATCTTTTGAAGCCATTGTAATAGCTTGAACAAAGAGTAGCGCATACCACATATAACACAATGGAAATAGAGTTCGTAGTAATGCTATTGATTGTGCCAAACAGGTGGTGTGACCCACTAGTTGCTTGCAGTGTCATCAGGGTGTGGGACGATACCACCTTGCAAAATCTTAGCATATCGTATTCAGTGACAAAGTTTGTGATAGGGACACATCCTGATAACCGGAGATAAAGTCATGGAATAAGTACGCGTACTGTAATTTTCAGTTGACAAAACTTCTGGTCTTGGAACTACTTTCCTCACGTCCTTGATTATCAGATGACAGATTAAAGGGATTTTGCTGTATAACACTCTTATTGCCACATGATTACTGTCCACATTTCAAATTTACTGCTTGTTAGTGAAGCACAGATACAGCAGTAATAGTTTCTAAACTAGTATCTGATCACGCTTTCTTAATCATGAGAAGCTGCTGTTTACTTCGCTTTGAATTTCGCACTATACTGCTTTGTGCCTGGTTCAGAACTCGAACTGGAGATGAGCCATTCAGACAGGCTTTTATGGTTTTCGCCAGACCCTTATAGAAGTTGGCATTATAGTTAGTTCCTGAAAATAGGACATAACTTCTTCCACACAGTAATCAGTAAAGCAGGTGTTGTGGAGTTATATTAGTCATAGAGTGTAATTTGCAGCTTGGTCTAGGGTTTGTGGTTTGTGTCATTTGCACTTACACATGAATTTCCAGAAATTGCTTAAAGTGAAGAAACAGGTTTGTGTGTATAGCAGAATGCTTGCAGAGTTTTGCGAACTGCTGACCTGTTTCTGTCATATCTAGAACAAAAATGAAGGGAATAATGTTCTTGTTTAACCCATATTCGGATGAATATGAAGAAATACACTCTTACTGTAGGTGTTAATACAGGAAATTTTAAAGAAACTGATATTCTCACCACTGAGAAATTAAATTACTGTTTTGAGCAATATTTCTTTCTAAAGGAATACAAGATTTTACCAACCCGTAGATGATGAATGTAATTTTTTTTGCATACATTTACTAGGTGCAAGGTTTAATAAAAAGTTATTTTTGTTACCAGATTCTGTGTTTTTTGTAAGCAAAACTTTCTTTCACATTGGGAGGAGCATAATGAGATATGAAAATGCCTCTGTTTTTCTTTTCCAAAATATAATTCTTCTGAAATTGCAGATTCAACCAAGAGGTACACTTTGTTGTGCTGTAACATGATTATTGTTCAGTTTAATTATCTGTGATGAGTGGAAGCATGTATATATGTACAGGATTGGAAGACAAAGCGTCAGCTTGTGAGATGTTGGTCTGTTACGCGCGCGAATTGAAGGAAGGCTTTGCAGACTATGCAGAAGAAGTGGTGAAACTGATGGTCCCTATGCTCAAATTCTATTTTCATGATGGTGTACGAACAGCTGCTGCAGAGAGTTTACCCTACCTGCTTGACTGTGCCAAAATCAAAGGTTTGACCTGCTTAATGTGTTATCATCTAGTCTAATGGTAATAGCATAATTTGAATGTTAATGTTGTATTTTGAAAGAATGACATTATGCTAATTAAATTATGAGAATAATCACATAATAAGGCATATTTCCAGTATTCCAATACCAGTTATTGTCTGCACTTCATGCAGATGTGAAGCAGTTATTGATGATCATATTTTTCTCAGTATAAGATGATGGTGGCATGTAAGACAGTCCTTAATTTTTAGGAAAATAACCTACAAACAAATTGCTGAAGTTTCAGCATGATTATAAGGCCATGCCCCAGTTTTAGAGATGGTAAATTGGGAAACAGTTTTTCTTATTTTAGGTAAATATGGTATAGTACTGTTATCAACTGGGGCACACAGTAGCACAGGTGATTGAGGCACTACGCTACAAGCCGGAAGGTCATGGTGTCAATACCCAAAGGTGTCATTGGAATTTTTCATTGACAAAATCTTTCTGTCCACATTATGGCCCTCAGGTCAACTCAGCCTCTAACAGAAATGAGTTCCAGGAATATTTCCTGGAGGATAAAGGCTGTCGGTGCTGATGACCTCACCACCTTCATGTGCTGATTGTCTTGAAATTTGGGAGTCTCAGCCTCTCGGAACCCTCAAGGCCTGACCAGGCCTGTACAGGGATTGCTTTACCTTTTACTTGTATCAACTGGCTTTGTGTTACATTGCTGCATAGTAGAAGAATTTTGGTTGTGATCATCTGTGTTAGATTTACATTGGTCAGTTACATCTGGTGCTTTCAAGTAACTAAAGTTGTTATCACTCTTGCAGTTGTAGTGTGTCTGCATGTATGTGCACTTGTTTTCATCAGGGACATCTGTTATTTATGTGCATTGTGTGTGTTGTTGTTTTTGTTGGTATGTGCATTATGACAAATAAATTATAGAATTTGACTACCTGAAAATGGTAATCTTAAGAGATTGTGTGTCTGCATATACTGCTTCAGGAACAGGGAAATTCAAGTATCAAAACTATAATATGAGTGAAAACTTAATAACTACAAGAAATAAAATGTAGTATTAGATGTTTCATATTTTGCCCTCTGTGTTTCAGTACTATGCTTCAACATTAGCTGTGTTGGAACTAGGACATTGGATTAGGCTTTAAATCTGTAAAAATTCTTAAATTTTGGTTGCAGTACAGGTCGACATATCAAGTAGCAGCTGTGTTATCTGCAACTGGTTGTGTTTTTATTGTACGTTTTGATGTGTAACTTGCTTTATGTGAATCAAAATCAAGTTTATTTGTTGAGCTCAAGTACTTTCCTGTGGATGTGACTGCTGTCACCACATTTCACCAGCAATGACTGTAGAACTTCCTGACATATATATATTTTTTTCTTTTTTCCTCCCCCCGCCCCATTACAGTTGTATCTGAATTGCAATCAGTTTATTGCCTTCTCCTGTTATAAATATGTAATATCTGTTGTAGAATTACAGAATTAAATAAAACAGTTTTTCCCAGTCAGCTGTCAGACCTATCGAGGCCACTGCAGCTCTTAAATAGTTGACTGTGAAAGGCTTAACTTTCTGTTAATTACCATTTTGTCCCCTGGAAACATTTGTTTACATAATATAGACTGTGTAAGATGTCAGGTTTTCTTAATTTTAAGCCCATCCACAAGACAGTATATTCACATTTGCATCCTAACAGGTTTCAAATTTGATTTTTCTTTGGTGTTTGTGTAGGTTCATCATATCTGCAAGGGATGTGGAGCTTCATCTGTCCTGAACTACTCAAAGCCATTGATACAGAGCCCGAGAATGAAGTACTGGCCGAACACATGCACTCCTTAGCCAAAGTAATACATATAGCACTGACTAAAATTCTTTTGGGCTTCATATGGTAGGATAATATTAAAATGAATGATGCAGAGGCTCAGGATAGTATCCACTGACAATGTTGTGAACCCAGTAAGAGACTTTGGATTTCATAAAAGCTGGGGTAGGTCTTGGACAGCTGAGCAACTGTTAGCATGTCAAGAAGGACTGCTCCAGGGAGTTGATCAGTCATTCATTCTGTACGTACACTGTACTTACATTGCCACTGATAGTGACACCACCCTCATGCTGTCATATTGTTATTCCTGTTTCCTGCTGCTGGTCAATAATAATGTTTCATCTAAGAGGTAATTGTTGAAGAATTTCATGGTTTTCTCATTTGGATGAAAGTTTGAGTTTTGTTATAGTAGTAACAGCAATTCTTATTGTATTTTATTTTGTGGTAGGTTACGTAGAAGACATGTTTCCTGAGTAAGTGACTGTTAGCTTCTGAAGAACTCAGCTCCATGGAGTTAGATTTGGAAATTTTAGTGTCTGAATTATTGGTGATAAGTATATGGGGTGATCCTTCATTACATGCAGTGTATATAATGCTTGTGTTGTGATAAAAATCAAGCCAGTTAATTTTTAAAACAACTTGTTGCAGCCACTGTGTGGGCAAGATATGGCAATGGAAGAGTTACTTCAGCTGCTGTGGGATGTACAATGGCAGCATGACACATGATTTATGCATATTGCAGCTTCTCATTTGACCCACTATGTTAAGCAGTTTTTGGATTCTTCACTACCCAGATTGGGGAGAATGAAATGTACTGGTTTTTTGGCCTATATGATTGCCTGATTTTACCCCTCCTATCTGTGGGTCCATCTGAAGAGGAAAGGCTATTAAAAAAGATGCATTGTTTGGGACAGGCTTTGTCACTTGGTTGGAAGTGGCTGCAGAAGAATGTGACACTGTGCCTGGCCTTTTTCATCATGCCAAGAATACTTCGTATCACACGGCTGAGTTATGAATGCATGCTATAACAGTTTTAGCAGCTTTTGTAAACAATTTGTCAGCATGAAGGCACTTACATAGAAGTCTGATAAATCAACATTAGTAAATATGTATGTCCTACAATATGTTACTTGTACCATTTTATTTCCTAATGTTTGCCAGTCTTACAAGCATATTGGTTGCAACTGTATGTTTAAGCAAACTTTTTGGCTTTATTTTACAGATAGTACTTGTTTCTTATACTTATCGAATGTAATTAAGAAATGCCCCATATATAATGTAAAGTAATATTTTGTTTACTGAAATTGAATAATTACTCTGGATGTTCGGATTTATTCCAGTGCATAGAGACACTGGGAAATGGGTGTCTGACAGAAGAAGCAATGGCCGAACTGATACGTATTTTGGATAAAATCATGAAGGACCACTTTAGTAAAGCAGCAGCACGTCAAGAGAAACGAAAGGATGAAGATTATGATGAGGTAAGCATTCTGGCTGTAAAGACTGTGCATTAGGTCTTTGACACATGGGGGCTCTATGGGAAGAAAGAATGAAAGGAAAAAGTGAATACAGATTTTCCCTTACCTGTGTGCTAGGAGGTACCACCCTGGGCATGCCTTCTCTTCCTCTAATAGTACATATTTCGTTCCATCTAGATACTTGTTGCACATTTTTGCCATATTATTGGGATTCCTGGGTCAGTAATGGATTTTCTGTGACAAGTCATGTAATTTAATTTTATTACAAGAAGGGAGATTAATTAGAACACAATGAGTGAAACCTGTTTAAGACAATCCTGCATAAGATGGAATAATTTAGTTCATAAATTTTCATACACGATTAACATATTTGAATGCAACACTAGCTTTTTACCTTAAATTTGGCACTTAAGTATGTGAGGTAGCCCTAAATTCACGATGAAACAGCAGACGTGACTTCAGCCAACTGGATTGCTCGAAACCAGACCATGTGGAGCCAAAGGCCTGCGTTGCCAAATAATGTGAGCCCTATCCTCCTTCAAGATATTATGCAGCGTAAGCAGAGTGGTAATTCCGTACCGACGTTTCAGGACAACCTATTGATCCCAGCTTCAAGGGCCAAGAAATTCAAAACAGAGAACAGAGCATGACAGAAGCTAACTGACACAGTCTTGTTTTTGGGACTTTGTCCATCATCTAATTTCTTGAAGAAGCACAATGTTACAGAAGCCAGCTCTGTTTCCATTTTCAGGCCAAGAAGCACCTAACCTAGTGGACCCCTTCGATTGAGTTATTCTCAATTACTGGGCACCTCAGCCCAGTAAATTCTTAAGATATGCACCTGAGAACAGCTCTAGTCCGAGGATGGTAACAAGAATATGGCCGTTGAAAGATTAAACATTGATGTTTCAAAAATAAAACCAGATCATTGCACCATAAAAAGAACCACGAACTCAAAGGGATCAGACCACAGATATGACACAGAAATCCAGAACACACGTATTTAAATTCTTAACGCCATCTGTGGAGAAAATTATGAATTATAAACCAAGAAACATAAATGTAGTATTTAGTCAGTGCAGATCATAACAACATGGCAACACATCTCACCAGAATTGATTGTGAAGGGTTTGAAGAAGTTCTGTATAACCAGTGGAGTGGCTGGGAGTGATGGTGATATGTTGTGGAATGGCAGTGAAGAGGATCAGAATGTTAGGAGTCAGTGTGAGAAAGATGACAGCACTGACTGAAGATGCAGATGGTGACACTGATTGGTAGAGGTAGATAAAATTTGACATCCTTTGTGTATTACCATATTTCCCGGCCCATAAGACGCACTTTTTTCCTGAAAAATGTGACCTAAATTCGACATGCATCTTATGTGCCGAGGGTATTATTTCCAAACTTATAAATACCCATACCTCTTTTATACAACATCTTTATCGTGAGATAGTGAAGTTTTCTTCCAAATCATGAGATCTTGCATCACTGCTTGTGAACGGCTTACTTTCTTATCCGGGGATTTACCCTAACATATACATTGCATCACATGTGATTCCGGGTATTTACACTGCTGCAGTAGCAAAGTGTAGTCAAGTGTAATTCAGATGCTTTACACGTTCCTTAAAGTATATCTGTTTTGTGTGTTTTTACAAACAGTGATTAAAGAGTTAAATTTAAAGTTTGAAATCAAAGAAAACTCTCATGCGATCAAAACAGAGACATTTATCTTACAGTATTGCATTTAAAATTGAAGTCATTATTTACGCTGATAAACATGGAAACCGGGCAGCTGAAAGGCGTTTTGGCTCACCTCCGACAGAGAAGATGATACGAGAATGGAGAAAGCAAAGGAAAGATTTAATCAAAGCAGATAAGAGTAAAAAACTTTACATTCATGTGCTTCTAAATGGCCAAAACTTGAAGAATATGTTAAGAACTGGATAACAGATCACAGGAAGAATGGAATTGCTGTTTCAATGAAAATGATTTTAATTGAAGCGAGAAGACTAGCCACTGAAATGTCTATTACTGATTTTGCTGGAACAACTTTGTGGTGGGAAAGATTTATGAGAAAAAATGGCCTGTGTATGCGTACTAAAACTACAATAGCGCAAAAACTGCCCTGATTATAGTATTCCATAAATATGCCATAAACATGAGAAAGAAGCTGTGTTTTGAGATAGGACAATTAAGGAACATGGATGAGGTACCTTTGACATTTGATGTTCCATCAAATAAAACAGTGGATGTTAAAGGTGCTAAGACAATTATGATAAAGACTTCTGGTAATGAGAAGACGTATTACACTGTTTTCTTGTGTGCTGTGCTGATGGCACAAAGCTTCCACCTTTATTAACCTTTAAAAGAAAAACGCTGCCTAAAGATGTCATTCCACATGGAATTTACATTCATGTTCATTTTAAAGGGTGGATGGATGGAGAAGGAATGAAACTGTGGTTAGAGAAAGTGTGGTCCAGGTGGTCTTCTTAAAAGACCATCTTTATTAGTGTGTGATCAGTTCAAGGCACATGTAACAGAATCAACAAAAAGGCTTGCCACTAAACTGAAGACGCATCTCGCAGTAATTCCTGGTGGATTAAGTAGTCAGTTACAGCCTCTGGACGTTTCAGTTTATGCATGAGGAATGGGCAAAGTGGATTGAGGCACCAACTCATCACGTTACACCGGCAGGAAGAGTGAAACGGCCTTCGATTTCTAATGTTTGCATGTGGGTGAATAATTCCTGGCAGTGAGTTAATGTAAAGTCTTACAAAAATTGTGGCATTAGCAATGCACTAGATGGAAGTGGAGATGATAGTTTATATGAAGAAAGTGACGCATTGTGTAAAAACAACCATGAAGATGATTTAGTGGCAGTGACGACGATTTTCTGGGTTTCTGTGATGAATAAATTACATTATGGTTGCTAATTTTGGTATGTAACAATCCTGTTTTCTTCCAATAAATTACTAAAATTAAGATACATTCAACATTATTTTTTTCTAAAATTTCCAACAAAAAAATCATGGTGCGTCTTATGGACCTGGAAATACGGTAAGTGTGTGAAATTAATAGTAAAATTTTTTTCTTAGCAGACATTTTATTTTTGGTGGGGTAATCTTAGATTTGGTTAAATACGTTTTCTCTTGGTGGTTTTTTGTGGGGGGGTGTGCGTTGTCTTGCATTCGAGTAAATATGGTACATATCTGTGTAGCATATGACTGTAATGGGCATTGTGTTTGACAGTAGTAGTGATGGGTGGCAAAAATTTCAAGTCTTTGACCAGATGACTTGTGAAAGAGAAATCATTTCACAGGTCCAGAATATTTTATTTAATACTTTATTTATTCATTTAATGAAGTTTTAAATTCCATAGGCCTCTACCTGCATAACAGCAGGTGTGGCCCTCAGGTCCCCAGTTTTTTATATCAATATGAAGCAGAGGACAGATGTAATGGGGCTGTACAAAATTATCCTGAATGCAGCTACTGTAAACAAGGGGGTAGAGGTATGTTCAAGGGCTGGGAAGAAGACAGTTACGACACTGCCAAATGGCATAATTGTCCAGGAGTAGTTAATTGCATTCTTTGCTAGTAGCAGTACTGCTGATGAATGCAGCTCCCGCACGCCTGTGTACTGGGTGTCTGTAAGCTGGTGATGTTATGTTTTCATAACCTTGCTCTCAGAAATTTTGTATGTGAAACTGAAGCAGGACTGAAGACTGTGCCAGGAAATGTGGTGGTTAAATGGATTCCTAGAATCTCCTTACCCAAAGAAATTCCACTAAAAAATAAGTTACTTGAAGTTTATGTTTGGGATATGTGATGCTTATTGTGTCATATGGACACTCCCTGACTTGGTCAGTTTCAGGTTATACGATTTCAGACTTGCGGCATATTAGAGAAAGTACAACAAATTTAAAATAACAACATACTTCAAATGTACACCATATTTTTCCCTCTCTTAATGAAAGTGCAATAAGACAGAGGTGGCAGAACAATGCTGGGCAAAAACTCGGGTGGCAAGGTGGTCACCATTGCTCGTGATCACGTTCCATTTTGTTGGAGTTTGGGTTTCAGCTGGACTCCCTTGTATTAATAAGGGAGTCCAATTGAAATCCATTATATTTGACCACATGTATGCCCAATTCTGATTGGTGCAAAGTTCAACTTATGCTGGATGTTTTGGAACATTGGTGTTGCCTTAGTTGGGGAGTGTTCATCTTGATAAATGTTCCACAGAACTAATTTGAGAATGCATGGTATTATCACAAGTTCTAGATAATCATCTGTCCAGTGCTGTAACAGTTTTTGCATGCATCCATTTGTCATGGTGCATGGTAATGCACAGATGTGTGTGCTTCCATTGTTCCAAGTCTTGATGATTTCAAGGTAGCCTTGTTATAGGTGGAACTTAATAAGTGTAGTTTGTAATGGGTAGCCAATCTGCGAGGTGTGGAATGTTGAAGATCTTGCTGTTGACTACACAATGTAAAACGACTTGCTGTATTTTGTTCACAGACTGTTGAGGAGCAGCTTGAGGATGAAGACAGTGAAGATGTTTATATCTTCAGCAAAGTTGCAGACATTATTCATTCACTTTTTATGGCATATAGACTGAACTTTTATCCATATTTTGACCAGATAGTTGGCCATTTTGTGAAATGCTTGGTAAGTTGGATAAAGACAAGAAATTAGTAGGATCTGGTTTATCACTGGTAGATAGCAGGAAAACAGAAAAAAATCATGGAAGTACCGAAGAAGGCCTGAAATGTAGACCAAAAGGGGGGTGGAGGAGTAAAAATAATATCATTAAAAGATATGAAGAACTCAGCCCAAAAGCACTGATTTATAAGAAAATAAAAATTAACATAATATATATTACTGGCCTACAATCTTAGCAGAGGACATCGCATTGTGTTTTGTAAATTAAATACCAAAAGAATGTAGCTGCCTTATAATTTGTAGTGTGGTGTGCATGTTGGTTTCACTTCCTACTATTTTGTTTAGTTCACTATCACAAGAATATAGTGAATATCTGTGTGCATGCATTCGTTTGTGCTCCCAATTCATTGTGGGAAAAGTTTCAGTTTATTCCTGAAAACAGATATTTGTATGTTATTGTTCCATTTGTGTTGGATGTCCATCATGCTCTGCAACAAGAACTTCATGAAACTGTATGAGCTTATGGTGGTCCTTTAATTAGCTAAAAGTCAGTGTTTTGTGTCTTCATTGTTAATAGCATAAACTTCATTAAAAGTAATATATTGCTTGTGAGTTAAGATACCAATAATTTAGTACAGTGATTATCTTAGGATGGCAGAAGCTTATTGTGGAATGAGGTTGTAGCCATTGAAATTACAGGTCAGTATTGGAGGTAGTTTTCTGTTTCTGAGTTTTAAGAAGCCAGTGTGTAGCAGCTGTTATGGCCAGTGTTTGGGAAGACAAGTTTAATATTAATACTCCTAATGTACCTCCATTGATGTTTTATTGTAGGTGATTATTATAAAATAGATTTAATTTTCGTTAGCATCATTTGAAAATACTGAATAAAATTTCAGGCACCAGAAATGCCATGGCCAGATCACCAGTGGGCTCTTTGCATCTTTGATGATGCAATAGAATACGGTGGGCCAGCCTGTGCCAAGTACCAGGAGTATTTTCTTCAGCCCATGTTAAACTATGTGACTGACAAATCAGCAGAAGTGAGGCAGGCGGCTGTGTATGGTTGGGGTGTCCTGGGCCAGTTTGGTGGTGAAGCATTTGCTGGTTGGTAGTATGCTTTGTCTATTGTTGTTTGTTAAAGCATGTTTGCATATGAACTGTACAGGTGCCAGGAGAATAATTTGTCATATGCAGATGTACAGAGAGAAAGCTTTGAATATAAATCATTAGGACTGTGTTAGTCAAGTCCTGGGAAAAACAATACATTGAACATTAGATGAACACAAATATTTACAACACATTTAACTAACTGCAGGGCTACATAGGAAATATGCTATCATGTGGACACTGCATAACACCAAGGAACAAAGTTGCTTGCAATAAACAGTTATTTAACATACGTACATAACTTTTCTTGATTTTGAGATTTACTGCATACTTACTGTTGGGACGTTTATTATGCTCAAGTGCTCTGCTATCCTGGATATACTTAAAATCTTTATTTTGTTCCTTTGATCATGGATATTTATGAAGGGAACTCCATATCTGTTACTACAGATGAAATAATTATTAAATGAAATTTCCATTTTAAAAAATGTGAGAGTTTGACATTTAACGCAGGTCAGTTCAGAAGTTTCGTGTATGGTGGCAGCACCATGCAGTGCTTCATACTACAGAACTCAAATCATGTGTGGGGCACTAGTGTCAGTATTGTTGCTGTTACAAAGGTGCACTGTCTTTGTGATATAGTTGCTCTTATCTTTGGATTGGGAAATTTTCTTGTGGGTGGACGTGAGTACATTAATAAATGCCTTTACCCACCATGTTTTTTGGGTAAAGGTGCTCTAGAGTGTTAAAGGTCATTGAAGGAAGGTTTAGGGAAACATGCTTCTTCATATGAAACTGTTTGCCCGTGAGTGAATTCCATTAAGAATGGCTGGGAACAGACAGATGATGCCCATCGCAGTCGAGTCCCAACTTCAGTGACGGATGAATGACACATGGAATAGGAGGAATCTGTCCTTGAACATACGCACAGTATTTCATGTATGGCAGTTGCTACAGAAGTTGGAATCTCTCCAGCAAGTGTTTATTGTCACCAGTAGCTTGGGGAAAGGAAAAATTTATGCAAAGTGGATTCCACATGTGCTCAACAATGGCCAAAGAGCCACGTTTGTTCTTCTTGCTATCACCCAACTGCAACATTAGAGAAATGAAGGCAGTGCATTTCTCGATCACATTTCAGCAGTTAACTAGTCATAGATGCATTCATTTGACCCACAGTTGAAATGGCAGAATGCTGAATGGCATGCCCAAATGTCACCGAGGAAGAAAATTGCACAGCACAGTTAAGGCAAGGCTGGCACTTCGCCATAAACTTGTGCATGGTGTCATTTTGCTCCATGACAATGCAACACCTCAGCGCCATAGTGATGTGCAATATCTGGTGCAGCATTGGGGCTGGGAGGTGTTGGCACATCCTACTTTCCAGATCTCACCCCATGTGATTACTGGATGTTTGCACATGTGAAAAATACCATCTTCAAGGAAAACATTTGAATCAGAAGATGGTATCAACACTGCTGTCACTGCCACTTTACATTGAGCAAGGATGAATACAGAGCTGCAACTGATCGTTTACCACGTAGGTGGGAAAAGTGTGTGGACAGTGCTGGTGATTACATTGAGAAGAGGACGTATGTGTACACATTCAGGAATGTTAGTAGTTCTGTTATCTTGTATTTTGTTATTTCAGTAAAGTATACACAAAATTTCTGAAATGACTCACACATATGATACAAAGCAGAATAAAACTTAAAATACTGAATCTTTTAGCATGTTTATGTTTTATTTGGTTTTTACAAGCATGCAAAATAAAATGCCTGTGTTTTTTATTTTGTGAACTTTCCCTATACTTTTGTCTGCAAGGTGCATGTGGAGAGGCCATGCCATACCTGGTGGAGATTATTACTGATCCAGAATCTCGTTCTCCTGAGAAAATCAATCCAACTGAGAATGCTATTTCAGCCATTACCAAAATACTAAAATACAACAACTCAGCAGTCAGTGTTAATGACATCTTACCACACTGGTGAGTGAGTCTTATTAATGACAGTATGTTTATTATAGAGAGACCTTAGACATTCAGTTCTGTATATTCCATAAACAAAGGAAATTTGGGTGATTGAAATGGTTTGTTGGAGAAAACGTTCAGTAAAGTTTGAAATAGGTTGACTATGTTCATACTATGTAGAGCAGACAGAAGGAAGCCTTACATTTTCGGCAGTAATGTAGTCATTATGTAACAAATGTGCTGGTACTAATGTTAAACTTTAACGTCCATATGTCCACTATGTCAGACACCAATTATATTTCATGCCATATGTTAGTCTGGCAGAGTGGACACACACATGACAACACAGTAGATTCTTTAATTTGCTGCAGTCTCTGCATTCTAGCATGTGTATGACTTCTGGTCTGGTCTGGAAGATTTTGATATAAGTAGACAGAGTATGTAAGATAAACATTCTAGTGGTTAACAGTAAATAGCATAATTCATCTTATGTGGCTTCTATTTCAGAGACAGAACCCTAGGCACAGTGCATAAACAACAGGTTTCTTGTTAGGATGACTTGCCAAGTAGCACATTTATAGGGGTAATGTTTTAGCAATTTTTCCCCATGCAGAAATCCACAGAAGTAAAATAAATGTGAGCTGTAAAGATCAGAGGAATAATCTCCAGTAGTGTGAACACATGATCAGGGATGGCAACTTGATTTGAGAAAATTATTGTTTTGAATAAATGATTCTGTTTGGGTTCTGACAATAAGGGGTTGGGGGTGGGGGTCCACCAAAAATTTATTTGCCTGGAGCGACACAAAACAGCCAGTGCTGACACAGTTGGTAGAATAAGTAAGTGGCAGAGCATTGTGTGTGTAATGACTATGCTGTGAACTGGGCAATCTGCAATATGATTCTGGGCAGGGGCTAGGGGCTTGTCTTCAAAAACTCCAATTCACCCACCATTCTGGTCAGTGGGTACCAGTGCCTCTTCACCCTGATGAAGAGTGACCAAGGCATGAGGTTGACTGCTTACCTGTAACCAGTGACCACTCACCTCTGTCCATACAATAAAGGAGGTTAACCTAGATTTAAATGCCAGTGTATTTGCTGATGCTGGGACTTTTCTCATTGTCATTGTCCCTCTGTGCCCTCATGGGTATTTTCAAAATACCTGAAAATTGTGAAGTGGGGTCATGATATATTCACCAAAATGTGGTGTTTTGACATTTAACAGTGGAAATGCCTTACATTGTCTTATCTTGAAATAGGGTTTGCTGATTTGAAAAATCATGAGTGAAGAAATTGTGTGTGGGGGTGTGGACTGGATACCTGGTACAATACTGTCTGGGCTGTTGTGAACAGGGTAAAGAATTTTTATGTCCCATGGAAGACAGTAGATTTCATGACTGACTGAGTGACTGCTTCTCAAGGAAGATACAGCATGGAATTGGGTGAATATGTAATCATTCTGCACTTTTATTTATATGACTTGTTTTGTTGTTAGGTTGTCGTGGTTGCCTGTGTGGGAAGACGACGATGAATCTCCTCATGTGTATGGCTACCTATGTGATTTAATTGAGACGCATCATCCACTAATCTTAGGTCCAAATCATGCCAACTTGCCAAAATTAGTAGCCATAATTGCAGAAGCATTTGCAAGAGATGCAATCAGTGTGGAGCATAAAGTTGCCCAGAGAATGATTAGCCTCGTGAGACAGATACAGGTACTTTACAAACTGACACACTATTCCTTATTCTTTAATTATGCTTAGTTTATATGTAGTTGCATATTATACATGTTAACAGTTTTAATCAGTGCACAGAGAGAAACTTTTCAGTTTGCAAGCAACGATATAGGTATGTCATACTCTGCAATCATTGAGATCTACTTGAAAATTATGTAACCTCAGGCAGGTGAGACACTACTTGCATCAACTCAGGCCACACACATTCAGAAGGTAACAGCCCTGACTGCTCAAGATGTTATGCACTGTATAATTTCTCTTCATTATTGGTCCAGTAGTTTACAGAACAGATACCATGAAGCACTATTGCATTACATGCTTATTGGCCATAGTCCATCTCCTGCTACAGTACCTGAAACAGTCAATCGATTGTAATATTTCTTGTTTTCAAATGCCACATTTGAGGTACATCTTGGAATGAGTAATCACAATTCTTGTAGCCTACCTCAATGAAAAGTGGTTGTGTAAGAAAAGTAGAGAACTTAAATTTCAGGATATTACAGTTCCAGAAAGGAGAATGGGTGCAAAGGTTTAACATTTTGTTTAAATTTCTGTGGGTTTTGGGTGCATAGTGTTTGGGCTGGGGTTTAAAATATGTAAACATGAATTGCCACAGACCTCTTGAAATTGAAACCATATAAGACAGCAGTTGGTGGTTGGCGCAATATGCAAATTTATTTCATGCTAGCTCTTCAGTGAATTATTAGAATGATACTGAAAATACATTCTAATATGCATAGTATCTGGTTTTGTTGTGGCTTTTACCACTCTGTTTCTGTGCAGTTGGAGTATATGCAAGCAGCATCTCTCCTACCTGAGTTGCCAGTTACCATATTTCCCGGCCCATAAGATGCACTGTGATTTTTCCATTAGAAATTTTAGAAAAAAATAATGATGAATGTATCTTAATTTTAGTAATTTATTGGAAGAAAACAGGATTGTTACATACCAAAATTAGCAACCATAATATAATTTATTCATCATAGAAACCCAGAAAAT
>Ga0209628_10000884_pt1 | contig 18818 bp, 10 predicted proteins | sample TergutCu122P4_FD_187285 | JGI IMG/M metagenome (GOLD analysis project Ga0209628, IMG submission 187285) | Cubitermes ugandensis P4 segment gut microbial communities from Kakamega Forest, Kenya - Cu122 P4 (SPAdes) (version 2) | ecosystem: Host-associated > Arthropoda: Insects > Digestive system...
CCCACCACAGGAGAATTACGAATTACCAATTACGAATTACGAATTGAAAATATTGAGATTTATAATGTTTCTGGTAGAAAAACTCACTCCTTCACTCCTTCACTCCTTCACCCCTTCACTAATATTAACATCTCACATATCAATTCGGGCATTTATTTCGTTAAGATAATTACCGAAGATGGTACGGTGGTGAAAAAAGTGGTGAAACAATAACGCATTGCGAAAAAAACAGCAACTATTCATGTCAAAGAATCCGGTTTTAAATACAAAGCCGGATCCTTTTTGCCTGATTGCATAATAAATTAATGTTGATTTGCGTTTTTTGAATTAAAATTATACTTTTGCAAAAAATAACAGTCATCTATTATAGATTTTAAAAATAGAGTAATATGAAAACAAGAACATTCCTTCCTTTTTTAGCTTTCCTTTTTTTAGCCGTATCCTGCCAAACCGGCTCTTTTGTTTACTACGATGATATTTATACAAAATCTACAGATTCTCAGTATAAAGTTCAAACAACGAAGCAACAACAAAATGAAACGACAACAACAAGTTACCGTTATTCTGATGACGATTATTACGTTGCTGAAGAAGATGATAATACCAATACTTCCGGTAATACGTATATTACTAATAATTATTACTATGATGATGGTGATATTTACGATTATTATTATACTTCGAGACTAAGTCGCTTCCACACTAATACTTATTTGGGTTTTGGATATTATGACCCATTTTACACCAATCTGTATTGGTACAATTATTCGCCTGCAAGTTGGGGTGTAAGTATTTATTTGGGATATAGTTGGTGGTGGCCCAATTATTATTATCGTCCTTGGTATTACGATTGGGGTTGGTATAATCACGGTTTTTGTTACGGCTGGGGCTGGGGGTGTCATCGTCCTTGGTATTACGGTGGCTATTGGAACGGCTACTACGACGGCTATTATGCCGGTTATCATGCTGGATATTATCACAATAACTATGATAAGAATACTGCCTATTTTTATGGACACAGAAATACTATTGGCGGACCATCTAACGGAAGAAACAGTAGCAGAAATATATTTGGAAACAAAGATGATGAAAATAATACCAATCGCTATGCATCCCGTTCCACCCCTGAAAGTTTTAACCAACGGTTTGACGAAATTACGCGCAATTCTTCTTCCTCTGCTTCGCGTAATGAAACTACAAACAATCGAGGAACGGGCGTTACTACCGGAAACAGAAATGAGGGAACTAACGGACGTGGCACCGGTACTAATACGGGCACAGTTAGAACAGAAGCAACAACAAGGACTACAACACCAACTGTAACCACACGTCCACAAAATCCACAAAATGAAATAAATAGCGGGCGTAATACCAGTACCAGTTCACGACAAACGGAAACAACAACAAGACCTGCTACGCCCAGTACACGTCAAGATACTTATAACAGCGGATTTCGTCCAGACAACTCCAGAAGTACCCCCACATACACACCTCCTTCAAACGATTCTTACAATAGAAACAGTAGCGGTAGCGGGTTTTCTACGCCAAGCAGCGGCAGTAGCAGAAGTAGCGGTAGTTCCGGAAGTAGCAGCAGTTCAAGTAGCAGTAGTGGCAGCGGTGGTGGTTCACGCGGCGGTGAAAGCGGAAATACAAGACGTTAATAAACTCCCCCGCAATTATGATGCCCCGAATATCACTAATCCCCTCCCTATTCATCATTTTGTGTTTAGCTGTTTCATGCAACAAGCCCAACAGTGACGACACCCTCCGGTTTTCCACTCCTATCGTTCATTTCGATACGGTTTTTACTGCCATCGGTTCAATTACAAGAAATTTCACTGTTCACAACCCTTCAAACAGTGATATCACTACTACTATTTTTTTGGCAGGAGGCAAGAATTCTTACTATAGTATTAATGTAAACGGAGTGTCGGGTATCTCTTTCAAAGATGTGACAATTCCCAAAAAAGACAGTATTTTTATTTTTGTAAAGGTAAATATTAATCCCGGAAATATAAATGAACCGTTTTTAGTAACCGACTCTATTGTATTTTTAACCGGGCAACAGCGCAAGCAAGATGTGAAATTGCTGGCATACGGACAAGATGCAAATTATATTATTGCCAATCAAGGTTCGGGAAATTTGCGTTATAAAGTGGTTGCCGGTGAGCATGAAACAGTAACATGGACTAAAAATAAACCATACGTAGTGCATGGGTTTGCGGTTATTGATTCTACTGGCACGTTAATCATTGAACCCGGAACAAGAGTTTACTTTCACAATAATTCGGGGTTGTGGGCATACAGATACAGTAATTTAGAAGTTAGAGGTACTTTAGATGAACCCGTTTTATGTAGAGGCGACAGATTAGAGAAATGGTTTGACGACGATTACGCACAATGGAGCAAAATTTGGATTAACGAGGGCGCCAAAGTGAGTATCAATAACGCTATCATTACTAATGCTTTTATTGGCGTACAAGTTGAGCCATTGCCCGGTAAAGATATTGCCATTGTACCGGATGTCACGGTAAAAATAGAAAATACCATTATTAAAAACACGAAACATTGTGGCGTATTGTCGCGCTTTCTGAATGTTGATATGACCAACTGCGTGATTGCCAATAACGGAGCAAGCGGTTTGCAATTAGAAGGTGGAAAATATACGATGAAACATATAACCATAGCAAATTATTTTAACCAAGCAGAAAGAAAAGTGCCGACATGTTATGTGAGTAATGTTGTTTCAGGATATTATAATTTTTCTGATACTCCAATGGATATTAATGCCGAATTTATTAATTGTATCATTACAGGAAAAAATGAAACGGAGGTTGAATTTAAGAAAGTTAAGGGAGTAGATTTAGAGGCAACATTTCAAAATTGCTTGGTGAAAGCAAAAAGTGGTTCTACAAATTTTGTAGAATGCTTGCGTAACAAAGACCCTAAATTTATTGATACAACTAAACTTGATTTTAGACTTCAGGCTTCATCGCCTGTTATTGGCAAAGGAAAAGACATTAAAGTTCTTTACGATATTTTGGGTAATCCGCGCGGCAATCCACCCGATATGGGGGCATATCAGTACGAACATTAATATTAGAATTATAAATTCATTCCATATCACATTCACATATTTATTAATCAAATTATGAAAAAAATCTCTTTACTTTTTGTTTTATTTTTTATCTCATGCAGTATTTTATTTGCAGTACCAGCTATACCGCATCCGGTTACGCTCACACAACCTAACGGAGACACGCTTACCGTTAGAATAAAAGGCGACGAACGTATTAATTGGTACGAATCTATGGATGGTTATACATTATTGTTTAATCAGGCGGGTTATTTATCGTATGCCCAATTAGATGAGGACGGTAATTTACAACCTTCCGATTTTATTGCAACGAATATTGAAAATAGAAGTGCAGAAATCAATTCTTTTTTGAGTACTATTGAACAAAAATTGTTTTATAGTGAAATCCAAAAACAAATTATGCTAAAAGTTTGGCAGATAGAAGATGAAGCACAAACAAAAAAAAATATAAGATTATCGGGACAATACAAAACATTGTGTGCCCTTGTGCAATTTCCGGAAAAGTCAATGACCATTCCCACAGGCCAATTTGAAAGTTTAATGAATCAATTAGGATATACAGCGAACGGCACCGGAAGTGTTCGTGATTTTTTTAAGGAATCTTCCTATAATCAGTTTGATTTAATTGTTACTTTATGTGGTCCTTACACAGCTCCAAATGCTGAGTCTTATTATTATATAGATAAAAACCATGAAAATAAATGTCCACTTCTTGCCCGTTGGTTAGCAGAAAAAGTTGTGGCAGAGCCGGCCATTAATTTTACAGATTACGATAGCAATAATGATGGTGAAGTAGATGGTTTCCATTTTATTTTTGCCGGAAGAGGGCAGGAAGCTGGTGGAGGAGTGGGAACCATTTGGTCGCATAAATGGGGTTTTTCCCCTCCTGTGTATAAAAATGGAAAATATATCGAAATCTATTCTTGTTCACCCGAACTCTACAATACTCAGATTACAACAATTGGGGTAATTTGCCATGAAATGACACACGCCTTTGGTGAAATGGATTATTACGATACGGGAGGAGGAGGTTTTACCGGAACAGGCGAATGGGATGTTATGGCTGGTGGTAGTTGGAATGGATCTCCCAGTGGAAATAGACCGCCTCATCATAATATGTACACCAAAATAAAATTTGGATGGGTGAATCCAGTAGTATTAAATTCTCCTACTACCATTACAGATATGCCTAATTCTGCTGAGAATCCTGTAGCTTACAAAGTTAATACTACAACCAATAATGAATATTTCCTTTTAGAAAATCGTAGAAAAATAAAATTTGATACAAATGTTCCTGGTAATGGGTTGCTGATTTATCGTGTACATTCACAGATTGAAGATTGGGCATGGTATAATGCAATAAATAATGGGCATCCGCAAGGAATGTATCCGGTGTGCGCCAGTGCAACGGTTGCCATTCCAAATTCAAACTCTTCCAGTTATGGAAGTATTAATAGTGCTGGCTGTCCGTTTCCGGGAAGTGCCAACAAAACTTCTTTCACAGACGCTACTACTCCCAGCATGAAATCTTGGGCGAACGCCAATACCAATAAACCCATTACCAATATTACAAGAAACACTACTACCGGTACCGTTTCATTCGATTTTATGGGTGGTGGTACACCGCCTTGTTCTCCAATTACTAATTTAGCAGTAGATTATACTCCCGGCTGTGCAAGTGCGCAACTCACTTGGAATGCGCCAACGAAAAGTTCAGAAGAACCTAATCTCTTTCCTATCACAAATACAGAAGAACAAGTATCAACTCAAAATTCTCATAGTTTCAAAAAAATATTAGCCTTTTCATCAGAAATAGATATTGAAAATATAAAAAAAACCAATTCTTTAGAAAGAGATACTTGGCTTACTTGGTGCAATAACGATATATATAGTGTAATTGGTGCCGGAAATATGCAATTTGGAATATATAACAGATTTGCCACCTCTGACCTTTCTGCTTATACAGGTCAAGCATTAACAAAAATTAAATTTTATCCTTATAGTTTTACTTCCACCTATCCTGCAACGGTATTTACTGCCCCTCCGCGTATTCGAGTTTATGTGGGTGGTTCTTTTTCGGGAGGAACGTATAACCCTGGTACTATGGTAGCAGATGTAGCGGTAACCAATTATAATTTAAATGCGGATAATACAGTTAGCTTGCCCACTCCTATTGTAATTACCGGAACGCAAGAAATTTGGTTTGGAGTGTTTTATACCCCGGCTGCCGGATATCCCGGCACTTCTGCTAATGGAAGTGGTACACCCAGTTATGTAGAAGGGAAAAGCAATATTATGACTATTATTGATGAAGGGGAAACCTATTGGGGCACATCTATGGATTTTTTTGAAGATACGAGTTTAGCTAAATATAGTTGGTATTTATTTGGATGGACGGAAACAATTGCAAGCTCTACCAATTACAACATTTATCGAGATGACGTTCTTATTAAATCCAATCATACCGGAACTTCTTACACCGATATAGGTTTTAATACTTCTGCGGGTCACACGTGGGCGGTTGCAGTGGTCTGTCCGGAAGGTGGCACCTCTAATAAGGTGAGCGTTACAAAAACTGCTTGTAGCACTCCCACCACTTACACAATTACCGCTTCTGCCGGCACAGGCGGAAAAATTGCTCCCACCGGAAATGTAACTGTTAATTCGGGAAACAACCAAAGATTTGATATTACTCCAAATACAGGTTACCGCATCAATCAAGTACTTGTAAATGGAATAAACAACTCGACGGCGGTTACCAACGGTTATCATATTTTTAATAACGTTACTGCAAATCACGCCATAGCGGCGAGTTTTACACCATTAACCTATACCATTACTTTACCCAATATTACCGGAGCAAATGTTGCACCCTACGCGGGCTCTACTTCGCCGGTGAATCATGGGGAAAGTTTCTCGTTTACAGTTAATTTAGAACCCAATTATACCCAGTCTATTATTACTGTAAAAACAAATGGTACTACTCTAACTCCTTCATCCAATATTTATAAGATTAATAATATTACAACAAACCAAGTGGTTACAGTTGATGGTGTAATACCGAACGTTGGAATTGGTGAAAATGAATTTAGTAACATACTCGTTTATAGCTATTCAAATTCGATTTACATCAAAAACGAGTCTCATATAGCATTGAAATCTGTAGAGATTATGGATATGATAGGACGGCAAATATATCAATCTTCAATAACCGAAAATGAGACGGCAATTACGCTTAATATTGCGAATGGAATTTACAGCGTGCGATTAATTTCGCAAGACGAAAATGTGGCAACAGTCAAAGTTTCTATTAATAGATAGTTCGAAAAATTTAGGCATTCTCTGCCAAAAACCGCTCCGCCTCAATGGCTGCCTTGCATCCCGAAGCAGCTGCGGTACATGCTTGCCGGTAATGTGGGTCTTGCACATCGCCGGCGGCAAAAACCCCCGGAACACTCGTTAACGGACGGGCACCGTTCGTTTTGATATAGCCGTGTGTATCCAATTCTAATTGACCTGCAAACAGATTGGTTACAGGGGTTACACCGATAGCCACAAAAACACCATCCAACGTTAAATCTTTTATTTCGTTAGTTTTTACGTTTTGAATGCGCAAACCGGTTACTTTTCTTATGAAACCTTGTTTTTCGCCTAAAACTTCCGTTGGAATAACTTCTAAAACGGGCTCAATATTTGAGGTTTTATATATTCTATCTTGCATGGCTTTTGATGCGCGAAATTGGTCGCGGCGATGGAGCAAATACACTTTTTCTGCAATTTTAGACAGATAATACGCTTCTTCCAGCGCCGTATCGCCACCGCCGATTACGGCAACGGTTTTGCCTTTAAAGAAAGTGCCGTCGCAAGTGGCACAAGTAGAAACGCCAAAACCGCGATATTGCGCTTCGCTTTCCAAGCCCAACCAACGTGCGGTAGCTCCGGTAGCCACAATGACTGTTTCGGCAAAAACCTCTTGTTCATAATCTACCACCAAACGAAACGGGCGTTTAGAAAAATCTACTTCGGTAATTTCGCCTGCGCGGATTTCTGCGCCGCAATACAACGCCTGTTTTCTAATATCTTCCACAATCACCGAGCCGGATTCGCCTTCGGGATAGCCGGGGAAGTTTTCCACTTCGGAAGTGATGGTCAATTGCCCGCCGGGCTGCATCCCTTCATAAATCACAGGTTTTAATCCTGCGCGCGAGGCGTAAATGCCGGCGGTGTACCCTGCCGGTCCCGCGCCAATAATTAAACATTGGAGATTTTCTGACATATTTTAATTTTTAATAATTGATGAGGCAAATGTCGGATTTTTTTATGTACATTTGCCAATATTTTATTTTTTTGAAAAAAAACAGATGAAACCTTGGCTATGCTTTCTCCTTCTCGTTTTAATATGTTCAAGCTGCTCTAATAATAAAAAAGCCCCACCGCAACCGAATGATTTTAGTTTTTCGCCCAATAAAATATGGGCGCATCGGGTGAATACTTTTGAAGAACTTGAAAAAAAACACGCCCTTTTTGACGGCTTGGAAATAGATTTACTCTATTCGAAAGCTATCCGAAATTTTTATGTAGCACACGACCCAATAGATACTTTGCGGAATGTTACTCTAACGGAATGGCTTGAAAAGAATCCAAATCCTGAAAAAAATTGGTATTGGTTGGATATGAAAAATTTGAACAAAAAGAATGCGAAAGAAATAGCTGCTACATTGGTAGATATACTGAACAGATACGGAATTTTTTATAAAACCATTTGCGAAAATAGTAATGTAAAAACGTTGTATGTGCTGAAAAAAGAAGGACTTGCCGTTTCGTATTTGATAAAAAGGACAGACCAGTATAATGTAATAAACAGGCTTGTTCAACATGCCGGCTGGAAAATGATAATTAAAAGAAATATCAATTATCTAAAACCGGATGCTTTAAGTTGTACCTATTCAATTCATCCTTTATTAGACTCCTCTTTTCCTGGAGAAAATATTTTATATTAGCACACTTTTGTAGATAATACTCCTGAGAATTTGGCGTTTACAAAAAAATTGAGCGAACTCCCCAATGTTAAAGTTATTTTAGTAAGCTATGAAACTCCTAATCTCGAATAAATAACTGATTTTTAGCCATCCTCGTTGTGTAAGATTGAATGACAGCCTTTAGTTTTTTTTCATATTGAGCAGCCTCTTCCGGTAGGTCGTTGAGCAAATTATGGTGCATCAACTTGTCATTTTTTACATCGAAGAAACCGATACTCTTTTCGCCATCAAATTGTAAAATAAAATCATCGGTAATTATTTGATATATTCCCCATATCTGATTGACGGCAAATGAACTAAATGTCGGGTCGAAAACATTATTTCCAAAAGAGAACATCGGTTCATCTATTTTGAGATAAGAGAAAAGTGTAGGCATAATATCTACTTGTTGCATAATTCCTTTAGTTTTTCCGAACTCACTCATAGGATGATAGAAGAAGATAGGGATTTGAAAAAACATATAAATATTGCCGGAAACCGGAATAGTTCCCGGACCGGTATGGTCGCCGGTAATTATAAATAAAGTGCTGTCGTACCAACTGTTATGTGATATTGTTTCAAAAAAATCTTTGAGTGCGTAATCTGTGTAAGAAACGGTGGCAAATACCGGATGTTCCCCTTTTTGTAAATCAAGCCCTTGCGCATCTTTTGGAATGGTATAAGGATTATGTGAAGAAAGCGTTAAAACGCCTGCAAAAAATGGTTGCGGGGTATTGCGCAAGGTTTGCGCCACAAATTGCAAAAAAGAGCGGTCGCTGATACCCCAAGTGCCATCAAAATCCGCAGAATTAGAATATTCGTTTTTACCATAATATTTGTCAAACCCAATGGAATAACAATAATTATCAATATTCATAGAACCATTTTTCGCGCCGTGAAAAAAGAGCGTATGATAACCATGATTTTTTAATGCCAATACGGGAGAATAGAGATAATTATTGGCAAATGAAGATTCAAGATAACTATTGTAGTTATTATGAAATAAGGCGGGAATTCCTCCAAATATTGCCGGTAAACCGGCGATAGTATGTCGCGCATTGGCTATTCCATTAAAAGAAACAGATTTTTGAAATAAACGGTGCAAAAAAGGAGCATAACCTTGGTAGTCATTAGAATCTATATCTAAACTCATTCCGTTTATGAGATATTGCGAGAAATTTTCTAAAACAATAATCATTACGTTTTTTACAGGATAACAATCTTGTTCGCAAGGTTTTATTGAATTAATAATAGGGGTAAAATATTGCTCTGCCTCCTCCAAATCTTTAAAAAATTGTCGTTCAATATCCATTTGTTTTCCAACACTAAATATTAATGTAAAAGGAGTGTTTGAAACCAATGCCGCATTTTGTATGGAAGCAGGTTTTCCGGCATCAATCAAACCAATAGGGCGAAGTTGCAAGCCGCCACGCATACTTATCAATGAAAGAAAAATGCCTACTAAGAAAATAAATGTTTTATACCCCATATTCTTCCATGAAAAAGACTGTAACACAAGATTATTGATTCTCATTTTATTTGTTTTTTTAACAATAAAAATGATAAAAAACACAGTGGCAACAAACAATAAAAACAGATACCAAAATTGTTTGAAAAAAGAAGGCAATAATGTTTGAAAATCGAATCCAACTTGTATGTAAGAAAAAAAATCGGTGGTCATTCTTTTTAAAATATACGGATAATATGCCACATCAATGTACGAAACCATTGCAACAAAGCAATTTACAATGATAAAATAGAGGTCGCATATTTTTCTGTAGTATTTATTGTAATAAAACGAAAAAGGCAGCAGAACAAGAGTGATATACAACAAGTTTGTGTAAAAAATGGCGACCAAATCAAATCGTATTCCATAAAAGAAAATGGAGCAATGGGTATTGGGGAAACTATCAATATTAGTAATTAGAAATAGAAAACGAAAAAAAGAATACAGCAAAACGAGCAACGCTAAACGGACGCAGAGTGGTTTTAATTGACTGTTAATGTATTCTTTAAATGAAATAGATGTAGGGGGTAACTTCATTTTTAGTAAAGTTTTTTTGATTTCTAATTGAGGGCGAAAATATAATTATATGGCTATTTTGAGATAAGGGGTATAAATCCAATGGGAAAATCATCAAAAAATAATACTTTTGCAACTGATAATTATAGTATGAGTATATGCCCAAAAACACCCTCACCCAACAACAACAACTAAAACAAACTGCCGCACAAACCGTGCAATTAATGCGTTTGGTAGAACTTTCGACTACCAACCTGGAACAGGAAATTTTAAAAGAAGTGGAAGAAAATCCTGCATTAGAAGTAGATAATGAAATTGAAATTCAGGAACAAGAGCCATTGGAAACGGATTTAGAGCATAACTTCGATGATTTTGAGGATTTTTATGACAATGATGAATACGATAGCTATAACGATTACCGACTTGAGGATAGCCACCGCTTGAAAGATGAGACCTATTTTGCTCCTACAGCTACTTACGACAACTCCTTTCAAGAGAACTTACTGCAGCAACTTCACGAATTTGAACTTTCGGAAAGAGATATTTTAATTGCAGAGTATTTGATAGGATGTTTAGATGAAAACGGGTATTTATTAGTTGATACACAGAATATTGTAATGGACTTCTTGCTTGCCTACCATTTGCAAATTACAAATGATGATGTGGAAAAAATACTAAAAAATGTAATTCAACAGCTTGAACCTGTGGGCGTTGGTGCAAGAAATATTCAAGAATGTTTGCTCCTGCAACTCCATCTAAAAGATGAGACGCCAACGGTGGTATTGGCTAAAAAAATTCTAAATGAACATTTTGAAGTCTTCACAAAAAAGCAATATGAAAAATTGCAAAATTTGCTGCGAATAGAAGGCGAAACGTTGAAAAGTACCATCACTGAAATTCTAAAACTTCATCCCTATCCTGTTTTTGCTTCGGCAACATTGGAGATTAAATCTACGCAAATTACTCCCGATTTTATAATAACTGTTGAAGAAGGGGAACTTATTTTGAATTTAAACAACTATCATATTCCAAAATTAAAAGTAAATCAAGAGTTTAAAAATCAATTTGCATCATACAACCCTCATTTGAGCAAAGAAAAAAAGATGGAAGCCGAGCAGTTTATCAAAGATAACGTGGCACAGGCAAAAAGTTTCATCGGAACATTGAATTTGAGGGAGTTGGTGCTTTTCGACACGATGTATGCCATTATGGATAAACAACGCGCCTACTTTCTTTCCGGAGATGATAAAGATTTGAAACCCATGATATTGAAAGATATTGCTACTACTGTAAATTTGGATATTTCCACTATCTCAAGAGTTTCGAACAGTAAATATGTACAAACGCCATTTGGCACGATTCCTTTAAAACATCTATTTTCAGAATCTATTGGCAACGAGGATGTTTCCTCAAAAGAAGTGAAATCGAGCATTATTGAACTTATAGAAACTGAAAATAAAGCCAAGCCATTAACCGACGATGAGTTATGTGCCAAATTAAAAGAAAAAGGCTACGAAATTGCGCGCCGCACCATTGCCAAATACCGCGAACAGTTGAATATTCCGGTAGCACGACTACGGAGGGAGATTAAGTAGGGATATTCCGTAAATAAAAATTTCCGACATCCAACCGACCATCAGTTTCACAGAGTTTGATATTTATAAAGAATAAACTGTTTTATCATTTGACTGTTTTTCTTTTATTTACTGAATATCCCTAAGTAATTGCTTGTAAACGGCGAAAGAGTAGATGTGAAAAAATTGGTGGTGAATTAGAATTTAGATGATTCTAAGCCCCGCTGTGGTCGCGCACCCGCTGGCACTACATCGGTACGTGGTCGAATGTTCTGTGGTAGCGGTGCAGGTTTTTGGTTGGAAACTGTTGTTGTTGTAACTTTTGGTTTGCTCACACTAACATCCACAGAGCGTTCGCCGCTACTACCGTCGCGTTTGTAATTTTGCATGGAATTTACTCTGCTTATTTTTGACGAAAGATTGTGACCTCCGGTGGTTACCATATCATTATAAGTAATAATAACAGAAGGTGTTTTTAAATATTTTGCCGAAGATTTGCTTAAATTGCCCACAAAAAAATTTTTCACACTATTCAAATCCAAACCTAATAAATCTAAGTTGTTTTTTCCGAAACTGTGCATAAGTTCATTCAATTTTTTGGCTCGTAAGTAAGTTTGATAGGTGGCTTGGTCATTTATACGTTGTCCACGTGGATATGCCAACTGTCGCGCCAAACTGTTAAATTGTTCTTCCGATAAATTTTGCAATAGGTATCTCACATTTTTAAATTCACCCGACAATCGTTCTTTGTTATCGCCTTTTACTTGAGCCATAATACGCTCAATTTCACGCTCTTCATATTTGTAGTTGTACTGTGCTTCATTTTGGTGAATTTGTTCCATCACTTTTTCTTTTTGATATAAAGTGTACATTCTCTTTGATGCAGAATCGCTTATAAAAGTAATTTCTTCATCTTTTAAATTTTTAAAAACATTCAACAGATTTTTTGCGGGAGTAACAAGTAGATAGGGTTTGTTTTTTGGTGCAGTACTATGCAATTCTCCCGAATAAGTAATTTCGTTATCAATAAACAATTGATACAAAGCGGTATATTGCACTACTCTCGCTAAATCTGTGTTGCCAAGTTTGGCAAAATAATTATAGGCTTGGCGCTCGTAATTTCTGCCAATACTATAAGCACGTTCTTGGGAGCTAAAATAAGAAACCGGCAATGAACCTGTACGATTTAATGTGTAAATTGTGGCTTTCGGTAAATCAATGGCATACATCGCATTGGCGGTATTCCAATTATAGACCAATTCATTAAGTCCCAGCATTCTAAAAAGCGGTTTTTTAAACGGATAATAATTGGGATGCGGGTATTTAAAATTGTGTTCTTGAATAGTTCCGCTTTCCGACCAGTCTTTAAGAAGAACATCTGTCAGCGTCATTAAATTACCCAATTCGGTATGTTCCAATTCTTTGCTCAAATAAGTAGGACACCAATCACGACCGTTTTTCATTTTTCCGGCTAAGAAATCGTTAATATCCAAACTTTGCGACAGTTCTTTTTCAGAGATGGAAGCGAGCAACAAAATGGTTTCCACATAAAGCGGAGGCAGTTCGTGCAATGGGGCTTCACGTTCACGCCCCATAATCACTAACATACTCGTATCGGCTAAAGCACCAAGAATGAGATCAGCATCCAACGTAAATTTCCGAATATCATGGATATGGTGTGCAATATCTGCTTTTTTAGGAAGTGCCCATGCCACAAAACCGGGTAATTGGCTAAAGAACACACCGGTTTTTTTGTTCTCAAAAATCGAAGCTACTGTATAGATGATATTTGTATCTTGCAACTGAATAAAGGGCTCATTGTTTACAAGAAACCATTCATTAAATTCGTATAATGTAATTTGGTAATCTAAATTTTCTTTCGAAAAATAAATACGCTTGTTTTCTATAGGTAAAGTAACATATACAGGCTTATAATCAGATAGATAAAGTTCTTTAGATAATTTTTCTATTATGTTTTGTACATTTTCATCGGTGGCATTTACCATAGAGATTAATATATCGGTAACAAATCCGTCATATCCAAAATGATGATTTCTTGTTTCTACAGCGTGTGTAAATTTTGAAAGAATGGACTTAATGGAATCTATTTCAAAATAAGGTGGAGGTTCAGAAACTACAATAAGTCGGCTACTATCGGAAAAGGTAGCAACGCCAATGATTTGAAATTGAAAACGGAATTTGCTGCGAAAATCTTCATATATGGAATCTTTTTGATGAAAAACCTTACAATTTTCGAATATTTTATTTTGATTGGGAATAAATTCTACTTTCATTATTTGTGCGGTTTGTTTCCGAACCGTTTCAATAACTTTTTCATTAGAAAAAATTATGATACCTAAAACTGTAAGAATGAGCAGTGGAATGAATATGTAGTAGAGTTTTTTGGTTTTCATTTTCACATATTTTCAATTTATTTAAGCACGCAGAGGTTGCAAGAGAATAATCAACAATTAAAAATAACAATCTCTTTTGCCTGTATCAATAGCATTTAACTCTTCAACGATTTTAATTTTCGACTTGTTATCAGGCATTTGTGCAATCATTTTTTCAATTAAAGCCAATCCTTTTTTGCGGGTTTCATCATGTGCAAAATCGTACAAATATTCTTTAAATGAGAACAATGCGTTGGGTAGGCAAAATTGTTTGATAAGTCCGGGTTTTGCCAAATCCATAAAATCTGCCCCAACTCTGCCGTGCCGGTAGCAGCCCGTGCAAAACGACGGAATGTAGCCACAGTCAATCATTCCGGAGATTACTTCTTCCAACGAGCGGTGGTCGCCCAACGCAAACTGACTTCCCGATTTATCGGCTACATGACTGTATGCACCCGGATTAGTTCGCGAACCCGCTGAAATTTGACTGATTCCGTAGTTAAAAAGTTCGGTACGCAACTCGTCACTCTCTCTCGTGCTCAAAATAATGCCGGTGTAAGGCAGTGCAATACGGATAATGGCAATGATTTTCTTGAAGTTGTCATCAGATACTTTGTGAGGAATATTTTCGGGCAGTGGGGCGCCTTCTGCCGGTTCTATTCTTGGAAAACTGATAGTATGCGGACCGCAGCCGTATCTGTTTTCTAAATCTTTAGCGTGTTCCATCAACGCCAAAATCTCGAAGCGATAATCGGCCAAGCCGAACAAAACGCCCAGTCCCACATCGGGAATACCTGCTTCCATAGCGCGGTGCATCACATTCAAACGATACAGATAATCGCTTTTGGGTGTGTCTTCCGGATGATATTCTTTATACAAAATCGGGTCGTAAGTCTCTTGAAAACAAACATAAGTGCCGATTTTCTCTTTCGACAATTGTTGAAACTCCTCCACAGTCATAGGCGCCAATTCCACGTTAATTCTTCGAATGTTGTCTTTTCCAACATGTATGGAATAGACTCTCCGAATCGCTTCACACACATAGTTAATGTCGTTTTTGGGCGATTCGCCGCAAATGAGCAGAATACGTTTGTGCCCGTCTTTCAGGAGGATTCGTGCTTCCTGTTCAATCTCATCCATATTCAACACCTTGCGTACCAAATGTTTGTTGGCACGGCGAAAGGCGCAATACACGCAGTTGTTCACGCATACATTGCCTGTATAGAGCGGCGCGAATAGCACCAACCGTTTTCCGTAAATCTCCTCTTTTACATACTTAGCAACCTCCATAATTTGTTTTATTCTTTCGGTATCCTGCACCCGAAGTAGCACGGCAACATCTTCCAAATCAAGCCCTTTTAATTTGTGTGCTTTCTCTAAAATGAGGTTTAATTCTTCGGTGGAAGGTTCGTTTCCTTCTAAGAGGCGAAACAGTTTTTCTCTATCAATTGTAAATAAGTTGTTCATATTAATATTTCTAAAAAAACATCAATGATATAATTCATCTGCTCATCCGTCAAATCATAATAAACCGGCAAACTGATTTCACGGGCATAATTTTGGTACGCAATCGGAAAATCATCAATGTTATATCCGGCATTTTTATAAAAACTCAACATCGGAAGTGGAATAAAATGAACATTTACCGAAATATTTTGCAGAGCAATCTGTTGAATTATAGCGTCTCGTTCTTTTTCTGTAATGTTTTTTATGCGTAAAGGATACACATGATATGATGATATTTTTGTTTTTGTTTGATAAACAGGAATTTCAAAACGTTCATCTTTAGAGAAAGCATCTGTATATGTATCAAAAATATGCTTTCTTTTTATAAGCATATCGTTTTCATAACGTTCTAATTCTACCAAACCTATAGCGGCAAGTATGTCAGTCATATTACATTTATATCCTGCCTCGCAAACATCGTAGCGCCAGTTTCCGATTTGTGTTTTAGAAAGCGCATCTTTACTTTGTCCGTGTAAAGATTTTGTACATAATTCCTTATAGATTTCTTCCTGATTAAATGATGCAGGTAAGTTCAAACAGATAGCACCTCCTTCGGCAGTTGTAAGATTTTTTACGGCATGGAAAGAAAAAACGGTAATATCAGTCAATGCGCCGGTGCGTTTGCCTTTGTAAATAGCTCCAATTGAATGTGCTGCATCAGATAATATTAAAATACGACCTAACTGTTTTTGTTCTAAAGTACGTGGCGAAAATTTTTGTTTAATATTTTCAACATTCACTAAATGGTTTAATTCATCGTAATTACAAGGGAATCCTGCAAAATCTACAGGAATAATTACTTTCGTTTTTTCGGTAATAGCTTTTTCGACATTTTGAATATTGATATTACAATCATCAGAGTTAACATCCACCATTACGGGTTTTGCACCGCAATGCACAACTACATTTGCCGTAGCGCAATAAGTGTAAGCCGGCACAATCACTTCATCGCCTTCCTGCACACCAAACCAGCGCAATATTAATTCCAATCCGGCAGAAGCGGAATTAATGCATAGCACTTTTTCTACTCTCACGTATTGAGCAATTCGTTTTTCAAACTCTTTCACACGGGGACCGGTGGTAATCCAACCGGATTGTAAAGTAGCCGTAACTTCGGCAATAGTTTTATTGTCAATACGAGGTGGAGAAAAAGGGATGGGAGAAAGATTTACACTTTTCATAAAATATTACAACAGTCCTCTATTTCGTAGCAATGGCTTAATTTCCGGTTTCTTTCCTCTAAATGATTCATAGAGTTTCATCGGGTCTTCGGTATTTCCTCTTTCCAACACAAAAGTGCGGAACTTGTCGGCAGTTTCTTTGTCAAAAATATTTCCGGTTTCTTTAAATGCTTCAAACGCATCAGCATCTAAAACGGCTGCCCAAGTATAAGAGTAATAACCTGCATCATAACCTGTGGTGAAAATGTGTTTGAAATATGGACTTTTGTATCTTGAAATAATCTCAGGAATTAATCCTAATTTTTTCATGGCATTTTCTTCAAATTCAAGAACATTTAATTTGGTTGGAGTTTTCAAAGTATGATAATCCATATCCAAGAAAGAAGCAGCCAAAAGCTCGGCGTTTATAAAACCTTGTCCGTAGGTACTGGTGGCTTCCAATTTTGCAATCAATTCATCGGGAATTACTTCGCCGGTTTTATAATGTTTGGCGTACATTTTCAGTACCTCCGGTTCGGAAGCCCAGTTTTCCATAATTTGTGAAGGCAATTCCACAAAATCGCGAGAAACATTTGTACCTGATAATGAGCGATATTTACAGTTTGTTAGCATACCGTGTAATCCATGTCCAAATTCATGGAAGAAGGTTTCCACCTGGTCAAAGGACATAAGAGAAGGAAGTTCTGCTGTGGGTTTCGCACTATTCAGCACTAAGGATACAATCGGAATCACTTTGTTGCCTTCTTTATCATACCATTGCTCACGGAAGTTAGTCATCCAGGCACCACTGCCTTTGCTCTCTCTCGGAAAATAATCCAAGTATAAAATAGCAATCACCTCATCGCCGCGTTTCACTTCAAATACTTCATTATCATCATGATATTTTGGAAGAGTAGCATTGGGATGAAAGGTTATTCCAAACAGTTTTTCACTTACCTCAAAAACACCTTTTTTCACATTTTCCAATGAAAAATAGGCACTCACCTCTTCTTCGTTAATATCATATTTTTCCTTTCTAAGTTTTTCTGTATAAAACCTCCAATCGCAAGGCTCTAATTTAAAATTACCGCCTTCTGCGTCAATCATTTTTTGATATTCGGCGGCTTCTTCTTTTGCTTTTTTGATGGCAGGTTTCCAAACTTGCATCAATAAATTGTTCACCGCTTCCGGAGTTTTAGCCATACAGTCATCCAACACAAAAGCGGCGTGAGAATCAAAACCGAACATTTTTGCACGTTCAATGCGTAAATTCACCGTTTCCTCAATAATTTCCAAATTGCTCAAAGAATCTGCTTTACAACGCGATGAGTAAGCCGTCCACATCTCTTTACGCAACTCTCTGTCTTTGCAATATTGCAGAAGCGGTTCCCAACTGGGCAACTGAATGGTGAAGGTGTATTTTCCTTTTGTTGCCTCATCCATATTTCCCAAATCAAGGGCAGCGGCTAAAGCATTTTCGGGCATACCTTCCAAACGCGCTTTGTCTTCTACCGCCAATTTGTAGCCATTGGAAGCCTTTAATAAGTTGTTTCCAAATTTAATAGAGAGGAGTGCTAATCTTTCGTTAATCTCTCTGAATCTGGGTTGTTGTTCTTCAGGAATAAGGGCACCGCCACGAACAAAACCTTTGTATTGTTCTTCCAACAATCTCATTTCTACTGCGTCTAAATTCAATTCTTCTTTTTTGTCATGAAGCGTTTTAATGCGTTCAAACAAAATTTTATTTAAACTGATGTCATCTGAATGAGCGGAAAGCATGGGGGCAACTGTCTCTGCAATCTTTTCCATTTCAGGACTATTGCACGCGCCTTCCAAGTTAAAGAAAACGGAAGAAACGTTGTACAGCAGTTCGCCGCTGTATTCTAATGCTTCGCAGGTGTTTTCAAAAGTAGGCTCATCGGGATTATTACAAATCGCGTCAATTTCAGCCTTTTGCTGTAGCATACCCTCCTCAAAAGCAGGAAGATAATGTTCATATTTAATTTGTTCAAAAGGAGGAATGCCGTAGGGCGTATTCCAGGTTTGA
>Ga0209628_10000885_pt1 | contig 18808 bp, 19 predicted proteins | sample TergutCu122P4_FD_187285 | JGI IMG/M metagenome (GOLD analysis project Ga0209628, IMG submission 187285) | Cubitermes ugandensis P4 segment gut microbial communities from Kakamega Forest, Kenya - Cu122 P4 (SPAdes) (version 2) | ecosystem: Host-associated > Arthropoda: Insects > Digestive system...
ATTGCCGATATTTACAGTAGTAAGGCTCAAATGGTCGGAGTTAGGATGCTTGGTACAGGTCAATACTTCGCCAACCACAAGGCCTTCCATCCCGCCCTTAATCGTTTCAAATAATCGTACCGCCCCTGTTTCTAACCCTATGGAAGTGAGCGCTGTAGCTATTTCATCGGGCGACATGTCGGTCGTTAAATAGTCTTTCAACCAATTGTAAGAAATGTTCATCGTTACCTGATAAATGAGTTCAAATGAGCCGCAAAGTAAAGGATTTTTTTTGAAATAGAAAAATTGCAAACGATACGAATCATCAGTAATTAAATTATCGGGAAATCCTTATAATATCGCAATAAAGTCAGTAGTTCGGCTCGCAACTTATTGCGTACAAAGTGTTTCATCATCTACATTAATTGTCGATGCCGCCTCTGCGCTGGCCGGGCATGGTATTGATAGAAGGTTTGTAGCTGTTGATGGCATTGTTGAGTTGTTTGCGCTCGCGCTCGGTGATGCGGATAGGACTTGCAAACCCGCTGTCATAATAGCTTTTGTAGGCGGTAGCGTGTGTGCGATTGTACACCTTGCGCCGGTATTGGGCGCTGAACAGCATACTTAGGGCATGATTGAAGTCCACATTTCCACCAAACCCAGGGGCAAATCCTTCCGGGTACAGGTAAATAGCAGAAGCGCCGTAGGGGGTTAATGCTTCTAAGGCTTTTCTCTCGTCTTCGGTGATGACGAGGCTTTGTATTCTGTATGCCGAATCCATTTTCTCCATGTATAATATATAAAGGGCGTAGACAGCAGGCGGCATTGAATAGGGGTCGATGACGCGCATCCTGACTGAATCGCGACGTCCGGGGTTTTCGCTTTCTTTATTCAGCTCCAGGTCGGTTTTTTTATCCATGTCTATTATTCGCGAGGGGTCAATGAGGCGTCCTTCCTCGATAGCTTTTTTGGTTGCTTCGTTTATTTTGAGTTCTTCTTTGCCTTCCAGCACATTTTTTAGCCAGATAGAATCCTCTTTACTCCATTCCTGCGCTACAGTGAGCGAACAGGAAAGAAATAGTAAAGCGATCGATATATAAATTGTTTGTCTCATTTTTTTGTCAACGAATTTTTTTTGCCACGAATTTTTGACCTTATTTCTGTTGTTTGCCGATATAGGCTAAAATTCCTCCGTCTACATATAATATATGTCCGTTCACAAAGTTGGATGCGTCGGAAGCGAGGAAGACAGCCGGCCCTTTCAGGTCGTCGGTTGTTCCCCAGCGTGCAGCGGGTGTCTTAGAGATGATAAACGAATCGAAGGGATGGCGTGTCCCGTCGGCTTGTCTTTCCCGTAATGGCGCTGTCTGGGGGGTAGCGATATAGCCCGGACCGATGCCGTTGCATTGGATGTTATGTTCTCCGAACTCCGAGGCGATGTTGCGAGTTAGCATCTTTAACCCGCCTTTGGCTGCGGCGTAAGCCGAGACCGTTTCGCGTCCTAACTCGCTCATCATCGAGCAGATATTGATAATTTTGCCGTGTCCTTTGCGTATCATGGCAGGGATAACAGCCTTAGCGACGATAAAAGGACCGTTCAGGTCTACGTCGATAACTTGCCTGAAATCGGCTGCCGACATCTCACACATCGGAATGCGCTTGATGATACCGGCGTTATTGACAAGTATATCGATGACACCCACTTCTCTTTCGATGACAGTTATAGCAGCGTTTACCTCGTCTTCTTTAGTGACATCAAAAACATACCCAAAGGCTTGAATACCTTTTGCTTTGTACTCGCTGAGGCCTTTTGCCACCAAGTCGCTGTTGATGTCATTGAACACGATGACAGCGCCTGCTTCGGCTAATGCAGAAGCGATGGCAAAACCGATGCCGTAGGAGGCGCCTGTCACTAAGGCGATTTTCCCTTCTAAAGAAAAAAGATTGTTCATAAGGTTATAAAAATTTAACTATTAACGGTTCTTCAAGCGCTTTTGCAAAAAGGCCTAAATAATTACGAAAATGGTTCACAGTAGGGAATCCGAATTTTTCCCATCCATACCCTGTGTAATAAGTGACAGGCTGGTTAGGATAGTAAGTGGTAACGCCTAAGACATGTGAATGTGTTTCTAAGTTTTTTGTTTTAGGGTGGATGATGGTATGCTTATGCGAAATAGTTTTTTCCAATCCTTTTGGGAAAATCATTCCGACATATACTTTGCCGGTGTTTGCGTTTACGGGTTCTTCGTAAACCACAGAGGCTGTGCCTTTATCTGTCAGCGCCGAAAAAGCATCGTCCTGTTCGGCTCGCTTAATGATGCCTGCAGCAACGGTCATGGGGCTATCAGTCCCGTAAAATTGGATGACCTTCGTCAGTTGTGAGCCGGCGTCGATTGAAAAAATACGGCTTTCGCTAAAAGTTTTTCCTTCGACGGTCATATTTTTATAGGTCAGTTTGAACGTGGTACGGATAGGCCCATTTTCTATTAGTTCCTGTGTGACAAAATTGTCATTCAGGTAAAGCGAATCCTTCACAAAGGGCGCCATCGCGCCGGCGCCTAATGTACGCCCTACTTTGTAGTCGTCGAGGCCTTCGCCGTTATCGGTATGATAGGAACGAACTCGGGCCAAATCATCTTTATACCATTTGTCAACTATCAGATTGCTTGTTCTTTTATACCACAGGTCGAGGCCATTACTAGGGCCATCGACGGGGATAAGGGCAGGCCCGTAGATGCGGAAAGCGACACGGTCGTTCTCCCAGGCAAAGTCATCATATCGTTCAACGATAAAACGGCCGTAGGTCTTCGCCGGAAACTCAACCGGAGCGCCAGTTTTGATAGAGCATAAAATGGTCTCTTTCGCTTTGATGGAGACCTGAAAAAGCAGTATCCCGTCACGAGTGAGCTGGGAAGGTAATACATCACCTTGCTGGTTAGTAACTAAATAAGCCTTCCCGTCAGGAAGCGCCATTAATTTGCCGACGGATATCTCTACGAGTTCCAGACGATCAAAGTCACTTGGATTTTCAATAGAGATATTTATGCCTGGTTTACAGGACATCAGCCCAATGAGGGTGAAAACTAAGAAAGATATTTTTTTCATATAAAACGTATTTTTTATTTTGAGAATGATTCCTCCTTTGAACGTTCCTTGATGTTAAATTTAAATAATGCGTCTCTTTACTTCCCTTCGGAAAGTGACAAAAAATATTCTATTATACTATGGAATGTTCACGAAGTGGAAGAAAATGGGGGCAGGGGGATGTCTTATTAATTGTTAATTGTTAATTGTTTACCTCAGCTTATCAGCCGTAAAAGTATCCATGTCGTCGTAATCCAAGTTTTCGCCGCACATAGCCCATATAAACGTATAGTTACTCGTTCCAGCAGCGCAGTGGATAGACCAGGAAGGCGAAATGACCGCTTGTTCGTTGCAAAGGAAGATATGTCTTGTTTCCTGCGGTTGACCCATGAAATGGCACACTGCTTGTTGTGCGGGAATGTTAAAATAGAAATAGGCTTCCATGCGTCGGGAGTGCGTGTGCGGAGGCATGGTGTTCCAGACGTTACCCTCTTTCAGTTCGGTCAGTCCCATCTGCAGTTGGCAACACGGGATGATGTCGTTTAGTACCAATTGGTTAAGCGTCCGTTCATTGGCAAAGGCTTTAGCGCCTAACTCCCGCGTGCGTCGTTTGTCTTTCGTGATAGCGGTCGTTGGATAGGCTACGTGGGCAGGAGAAGAGGCGAAATAGAACTTGGCAGGCAAGGAAGAGTCAGTGTTTTTAAACAAAATTTCCTTTGTACCGCGTCCCACATAAAGGGTATCCTTGAAGGACATTTCAAAATCCTGTCCGTCAACTGTAATGACACCTTCATTTTCAATACAAATAATACCAACTTCGCGTCGTTGGCAAAAATAATCCGACCGGATTAAAGCGACTGTTTCAAGTTTCAGGCTTTCATAAACAGGCGACGCTCCACCTATAATCAGACGGTCGTTGTGGGTATAGACCATCCGCACCTCGTCGTTCTTGAACAGATTTTCCACTAGAAACTCTTTTCTTAATTGCGTAGTATCGTACTTTTTAACGTCATTTGGGTGAGTACTCCACCGTTCTTCAATCGTTGTATTCATATTTTTTACTAAAAAAGGCTTTCTTTCGGACGGTAAAAGTACACATTATTTTCAAATGAGAAACAAAAATGAAGTATTTTTTTTGTAATGTGTTTTTTTTATGTAGTTTTGCAGCCCCAAAAATGAGGTTTTATGATGAAAAAAGTATTTGTGAGCGGTTGCTACGATATGTTACACAGCGGCCATGTCGCTTTTTTTGAGGAAGCAGCGATTCATGGGGATTTGTATGTAGGCATTGGTTCCGACCGGACGATTTTTGACCTGAAGGCGCGCAAGACGATTCATACCGACAGGGAGCGTTTATATATGGTAAAAGCGTTACGGGTGGTCAAAGATGCGTGGATAAACAGCGGAAGTGGTATCCTTGATTTTGTTGAAGAGGTTAAACGCCTGAAGCCGGATGTGTTTTTTGTGAATAGTGACGGCCATTCGCCCCTGAAGGAGCAGTTTTGTAATGACAATGGCATAGCCTATATCGTTAGTAAACGTATTCCCCACAGCGGCTTGCCTGCCCGCTCTACCACGTCTTTGCGGAAAGAATGTCTGATACCGTACCGGATAGATTTAGCCGGCGGGTGGCTTGACCAGCCTTTTGTGAACAAGTATTATCCGGGCGCGGTGATAACTATCTCTATTGAGCCTGATTATGAGTTCAATGACAGGAGCGGCATGGCTACCAGCTCGCGAAAAAAAGCGATTGAGATGTGGCATACGGATATCCCGGAAGGCGACAGGGAGTTGCTTGCTCAAACGCTGTTTTGCTTTGAAAACCCGCCCGGTTCAAGCTATATTAGTGGCTCACAGGATGCCTTAGGTATTGTAATGCCGGGATTGAACCGGTTATACTACAGCTTGGGTTACTGGCCTACACAGATAGAAAAAGTGACTGATAATGAATTACTGTCATGGATAGAACAACGATTATGGCTTGTACCTCTTTATCCCCGACTTTCGGGTTATGATGTATTAGCGGATACCTGTGTTGATGCAGTCGGCGCAAAAGAGTTAAGCCTTGCAGCGGATGCCTGTTGGGATGCTATCAATAATAAAGATGTACAAGGATGGGGAAAAGCTTCGGTCGTTAGTTTTGATGCCCAACTGAAAATGTTCCCGAACATGGCGCCACCGGACGTGAGGGAAGCGCTTGAGCCTTACAGGTCACAGGTGCTGGGTTGGAAACTATCGGGTGCAGGAGGCGGTGGCTACTTAGTTCTTATCAACGACAGGCCGGTAAAAAACGCTATTCAAATAAGGATAAGGAGGGGTTAGTAGTTGGTAGGTTTCAGGTTTGACTAAGGCCGATTTTCAATTCAGGTTTCAGATATCCATAATCCCGTAGGGCTTTAATCTTGGTAAAATTAAATTATTAAATTAATAATGAGAGGAATAGTATTAGCAGGGGGGGCAGGGACGCGATTGTATCCGATAACGAAAGGGGTATCGAAGCAACTGCTGCCTATTTACGACAAACCCATGATTTATTATCCCATTTCGGTACTGATGCTGGCTGGGATAAGGGAGATATTGGTTATTTCGACACCGCAGGATTTGCCAGGATTCCGGCGACTGCTGGGCGACGGCAGCGATTGGGGCGTAAGTTTTCAATATGCAGAGCAGCCTTCGCCCGATGGCTTGGCGCAAGCGTTTATCATTGGCGCCGAGTTCATTGGTAGCGACGATGTCAGTTTGGTGTTAGGCGACAATATCTTTTATGGACAGAGCTTTTCATCTCTGCTGAGAGAAGCGGTTGCGAATATCAAACAGTCGGATGCGACTGTTTTCGGATATTATGTAAATGACCCCAACCGATATGGGGTGGTGGCTTTCGATGTCGATGGAAAGGTGTTGAGTATCGAAGAGAAACCGGAGAAACCCCTGTCTAACTATGCTGTGGTAGGCCTTTATTTTTATCCGAACAAAGTAGTAGAGATAGCGCGGAGCATTCAACCATCAGCACGGGGCGAGTTAGAGATAACGACTGTCAATCAGCGTTTTCTTGAAGAGAACCGCTTAAAAGTCAAACTGCTCGGACGTGGGTTTGCCTGGTTGGATACCGGTACACACGAATCTTTATCCGAAGCATCGATGTTTGTTGAAGTTATCGAACGAAGGCAAGGTTTGAAGATTGCCTGTTTAGAAGAAATAGCCTTCCGAAGCGGATGGATTGGCGCTGAAAAACTCCGATTTTTGGCCCAACCGATGCGTAAAAATCCATACGGTCAGTATTTATTAAAGCTCATTGATGAGGATTTCTTAAATGGCTGAATATTAATGTATTAAAAAAAATTGAAAAAAAATTGAAAAAAAACAGAAAAAAAAATTGAAAAATATTTTTGCAGTAATAAAAAGATATTTACCTTTGCAGAATAATTCTTTGATTTTATAGGAAAAATAGAACGAAAAATGTTAAATTTTAATATGTATAATTATGAAAACTAAGGTTTTACTAGTAGCTTTATTGTGCGGATTTTTGTTTTCGATTTCGGCTCAGGAGTACCAGCCGCAAGTAGGTTTCAGTACTGAAAACGGTTCAAAAGCGAATTTCAAGAAGAATAATTCCGGTGACAACTGGTTTATCTCGCTTGGTGGCGGAGCAAGTATGTATATGGGTGACCAAAACGGCGATGCTGCTTTTGGGGATCGTGTAAATTGGGCGGCAGGTCTCAGTTTTGGAAAATGGTATAATCCTTATTTAGGTTTCCGTTTGAAATTAGCCGGCGGTCAGATGAAAGACTTTGCATACATGTATAAAGGCGGTTCGAGGGTGTTAACCCAGAAAGACTTTATTTATGGAAACGGTCACTTGGATTTGTTATGGGATGTAACGAATTTTTGGGCGCCTTATAACGAGAAAAAATTAGTCCGTTTTATTCCTTATGTAGGTATGGGTTATGCTTTCCGTCCTGAGAAGACGATTGATGGTTATCCCTACAAGAAATCCGAATCACCTACGGTTAACTTGGGTGTGCAGATTCCGTTCCGTTTGAGTAAACGGGTAGATTTCTTCCTGGAAGGCGAATATGCCTTGTTGAATGAAGAGTTTAACCGTGTGAACATGGGTCATGAAGAAGACCGCATGGTATCGGCGTTGTTAGGGTTCAATTTCAAGCTGGGCCGTACCGATTTTGAGGTGATTGAGCCTATGAACTACGATTTGTTGAACGACCTCAACAATCAGATTAACGCCTTACGCGCTCAGAACGATGAGTTGAGAAAACGCCCCGAACGTTGTCCAGAATGTCCGCAAGTAATGCCGGTTGTACAGGGAGTAGAAAGCATGAAAAATGTGGTGTTCTTCCGTTTGAACAGCTCGCAAATTGATGCGAACCAGCAAGGTAACATCTATAACACAGCCGAATATGCTAAGAGACATAGCTTGCCTATCAAGTTGGTTGGCTATGCCGATAAGAACACGGGTACTGCCGACTATAACTGGGGCTTGTCGGAAAGACGTGCAAAAGCTGTTGCAAACGAGTTGATAAACAGGTATGGTATCCCGTCCAATCGCATATCTATTGATTGGCAGGGCGACAAGGTACAACCCTATCCGAATACGAAAGAAATGAATGCATGGAACCGTTTGGTTATTATGGATACGAATAAATAAATTTGTTGTTCCTGCGACATTTTGTCATTAAGGCCGGTAGGGTTTTCCCGCCGGCCTTTTTTCATGCAAAAAAAGAGCTGTGTCGTTCTCGACACAGCTCCCTTAAAAGCGCCGCACAATAGATAAGAGTAAACTCCGTATGACAGGATTTGAGCGCCTTGGCTACCTTTGTAATCCGCTGTGTTAAACATCTCCCGAAGGAGTTACGGCCCGCCATTAGCAGCTAGAGCTTGTCTCGGAATTGTTTTAAAATCTGATGAGTTTTCCAATCGACATGTGCGGCTTTAACCCTCAAATTTCCGACAAAAATAATATAAAAAATTTGAATAAACAAGGACTGTGCAAAAAATAATCCTTTTTTAACAATTTATCATTATTTTTTTGCTTTTTCAACGACTGCTTTGAACGCTTCGGGGTTGTTCATAGCCAGGTCGGCTAATACCTTCCGGTTGATTTCGATACCCGCGTCTTTGAGCGCTCCCATCAAACGCGAATACGATAACCCTTCCAAACGCGCCCCGGCATTGATACGCTGTATCCACAACGCGCGGAAGTTGCGTTTTTTATTGCGACGGTCACGGAAGGCGTAAGTCAAACCTTTCTCCCAGGTGTTCTTTGCGACTGTCCATACATTTTTACGAGCGCCAAAATAACCCCTCGTAAGTTTCAAAATCCGTTTTCTTTTTGCTCTCGAAGCAACATTGTTTACTGATCTTGGCATAATTGTAATTTTTTTTGAACGTTAGCGTCACTTTTTTTAAGATGAGCTTTGGAGCTAATCATTCGGTTAATAAATTGTTTTAAACTCTTGCTAATCAAATTATTTTAAACAAAGCAATTTCTTGACATTGTTGATATCCGCATTAGCAACTAACCCGAAATGGGTCAGATTTCTTTTTTGCTTTTTAGTCTTTTTGGTTAGAATGTGACTTTTATAAGCATGTTTTCTCTTGATTTTACCTGTTCCGGTAAGGGCGAACCTCTTTTTTGAACCGGAATTAGTCTTCAACTTTGGCATAACTTCACGTTTTTATTGTTTATATTACAGAATTACATAATTTTTACAGAATTTACATTTTTGTCTTTTATCTATGATTTTCTCGAATAATTCTCACTTCTCTACATCCCCCTGCCCCCTTCAAAGGAGGGTGGTTTGACGCCGCCTTTCTTTAGCGAGGGGGAAATCATGATAATCATGCGTTTCCCTTCCAAAACTGGCATCTGTTCCACTTTGCCGTACTCTTCGAGGTCGGTTGCAAACCGCAGTAGCAATACTTCGCCCTGTTCTTTGAACAGGATAGAGCGACCTTTAAAGAAGACGTAGGCTTTTACCTTGGCTCCATCCTCAAGAAATCCCTTTGCATGACGAAGTTTGAACTGGTAATCATGATCGTCTGTCTGAGGGCCGAACCGGATTTCTTTTACGACTATTTTGATAGCTTTCGCTTTCTGTTCTTTTTGGCGTTTCTTCTGTTGGTATAGAAATTTCTGATAATCAATGATCCTGCAAACAGGGGGCGTGGCATTTGTAGATATCTCTACCAAGTCTAACCCCATGTCTTCCGCCATTTGTAACGCTTTATAAGTAGGATAAACACCGGTCGTTATATTCTCTCCTACTAAGCGAACTTCCGGAACATTGATACGCTCGTTAATCCTGAATTGTTCTTTACTACGATCGCTTCTCATTTAAAAAAAATTAAATTTTACCTCCTGTCTTTATTATAAGTTTAATAACGTTTTAGAAACATCCCCTGCCCCCTTCAAAAGGGGGAATAGTTCATCATCTGGTCTATTTCGTCGATAATTCGCGCCGCAAAGGTAGTAATTTTTTCTGAACCTTTATCACCTTCGCCCTGTTTTCTTACAGAAACTTCGTTATTTTGCATTTCTTTTTCTCCTACAATCAGCATATAAGGGATGCGTTTTAGTTCGGTATCGCGTATTTTTCGCCCGATTTTTTCGTTCCGGTCGTCCACGATGACGCTTAAATCCTTATTTATTAATTCATTAGCAACGCTATATGCATAACTGTTATAATTTTCACTGATGGGCAGTATAGCTACCTGGTCGGGCGCCAACCAAAGCGGAAATTTTCCTGCCGTATGTTCTATCAGTACAGCCACAAATCGTTCCATTGAGCCGAAAGGCGCGCGATGGATCATAACCGGTCGGTGTCGCTGGTTGTCGTTCCCTGTATATTCGAGGTCGAAGCGTTCGGGCAAGTTATAGTCTACCTGAATCGTCCCTAACTGCCATCGCCTTCCGATGGCGTCTTTGACCATGAAGTCGAGCTTAGGGCCATAAAAAGCGGCTTCTCCTAAAACTACTTTGGCCGACAGTCCTTTTTCCAAGCAGGCCTCTACAATGGCCTGTTCGGCTTTTTCCCAATTTTCGTCCGAGCCGATGTATTTGGTCTTGTTGTGCGGGTCACGAAGTGAAATCTGCGCTTCGTAATTAGAGAAATCGAGCGCTTTGAAAATGATGAAGACGATGTCCATCACTTTCAGAAACTCGTCTTTCAACTGTTCTGGGCGGCAAAACAGATGGGCATCGTCCTGAGTGAATCCGCGCACCCGTGTCAATCCGTGCAGTTCGCCGCTTTGCTCGTAACGGTATACTGTTCCAAATTCGGCTAAGCGGAGCGGCAGGTCTTTATACGAGCGCGGTGAGCTTTTGTATATCTCGCAGTGATGCGGGCAGTTCATCGGTTTGAGTAGAAACTCTTCACCTTCCTGCGGCGTGTGGATAGGTTGGAACGAATCTTTGCCGTATTTCTCGTAATGGCCTGATGTCTCATAGAGATATTTACCGCCGATATGGGGTGTTATCACTTGCTGATAGCCGTATTTTTTCTGTATGCGTTTGAGGAAGTCTTCCAATTTCATCCGCAACTGTGTACCACGTGGCAGCCACATGGGAAGACCGGCGCCTACGGATTGGGAGAATGTAAAGAGTTCAAGATCACGTCCTACTTTCCGGTGGTCACGTTTTTTGGCTTCTTCCAGAAAGAGTAAGTAATCGTCTAACAGCTTCTTTTTCGGGAAAGTGATGCCGTAGATACGAACCAATTGTTTCCGGCTTTCATCGCCCCGCCAGTAGGCGCCTGCAATGCTTGTTATTTTTAGGGCTTTGATATAGGATGTATCCGGAAGATGCGGGCCACGGCATAAATCGGTGAAGTCGCCCTGCGTATAGGTCGTTATCTGTCCGTCCTGCAGCTCGCTGATTAGTTCGGTCTTGTAAATCTCTCCGCGCTCGCCGAACAGTTGCAGCGCATCGGCTTTGGCAATTTCTTGCCGCACGATGGCTTCTTTTTTTGCGACTAACTCGGTCATTTTAGCTTCGATAGCAGGAAAATCTGCATCGGTCAGGGTCGCATTGCCGAGGTCTACATCGTAATAAAAGCCGTTTTCGACAGCCGGGCCAATGCCGAATTTAATGTCTGGGAACAAGATTTGTAAGGCTTCGGCCATCAGGTGCGCGCTTGTGTGCCAGAAGGCATGTTTGGCGTCGTCGTCGTCCCATTTCAATAATTGGATGGCGGCATCGGCACTGACAGGGCGCGTCAAGTCCCATACCTCGTCGTTTATTTTGGCCGCTAAAACCTCTTGTGAAAGCCTTGTACTGATGCTTTCGGCTATTTGTAACGGGGTTGTTCCTTCGGCAAACTCCCTGATAGAACCATCCGGAAATGTAATCTTTATCATTATTATCTTAGTTTTGAGGGCGCAAAGGTACAATTTTTCATTGAATTAGAAAAAATTTTTTTTAACAAATAAAATTACAGGGGTGGAGGACGGATATAAAGCGGCTGCCTAAATCAGCTTTGGAGAAAGAGAGCTTACGGTACTTTTCGAGGATGTTATTGAAGGACATAAGAATTAGTTGGAGGTCATGCGGCGGATGATGCTGTAGGCGTTGATAAGGCCGAGTTCGCCGGCTTTACTGAGGTCGGCGATGCCGGTTTCGGCTTCGCCGAGCGATAGCCTCGTAAGGCCACGGTTGAAATAGGCTTCGGCAAAGTTGGGGTTACGGCGGATAGCTTCGGTGAAGTCAGGAATGGCTGCTTTGAAGTCGCGTTGGAAGCAACGCAGGTAGGCGCGATTGAAATAGGCGTATGTGAATGAGGGGTCTAACTGAATGACGGTGGTATAGTCGCGAATGATCAAATCCAACATGTATTGACGGTTATCACGCGGTGTGGCAGCAGGGACGGGCGTCCCGATGGTACGGTTAGCGCCTATCGGCAAACTGATAGTATGGGAGAGTTCATCCTGAGAAGTGTTTAAAAACTCATAATCATATTGTTTATACCGGACGACAGCACGGTTGAAATAGGCTAAGGTATACGACGGATCGAGAGCGATAGCCTGGTCAAAATTATGAATAGCCTCCATGAAATCCTGCACGAGCATATAGTCGATACCCCGACCAAAATAATAGTCGGCATTGGATTCATTCACGTCGATTTTGGATGAATAGTTGTCAATAGAAGTAAAATGCGTTTGTACCTGCGTTTCGTTGAGCGCTGTCTCCTGGTTGGTGACGATTAGCCTCCATTGCAGGACGGCGCGGTTGTTGAACGATGTAAGTGTATTGTTATAGGTAACTGTTTCCTGTATTTTACCGGGTTTCTCGTAGTAAGTCAAGATAAACTGCTTTTCGAGGTCGATAGATACATTTCGGTCTTGCACACGTCCGCGTATCTCGCTTTGGTATTTGCTTTTTTGTTCATCATCCTTATTAAAAACAACTAAATTATTGAATTTATTAATGTTTTTTTTATCGGCTTCTTCGCGTGTTTGTTTCTTATCGCCGTCGGCGGTTGCTTCGGGCGATTCGTTGGCGCCTTTCTGCGTTGTTTGCGCTACTTGTGCGGGCAGATTGCCGTGTGTTCTTTCCAATTCCATCGCAACCCACAAGTCTTTTTCGGCGCCGGCGATGTCGTTTATATTACGTTTGGCTTCTGCGCGGCTGTAATAGCCCGGGAGGAAGTTGGGGTATTGCTCTAAGATGACGTCGAAATCTTTTATGGCTGCCTGGTAAGAACCTGTAGTGCTCAGCAACAATGCGCGATTATAGAAGGCCATATAGTTATCAGGCTCGAAGCTGATGACGACATTAAAATCTTCGATAGCGCGGTTGTAATCACCCACTTGAAAGCGTAATAGCCCACGGTTAAAACGGGCAATTAAATTTGTATTGTTCTTAGCGACAACCTGGTCATAGTCCGACATGGCGCCGCGCAAATCATCTAAATGGTATTTTATTAATCCACGGTTGATATAAAAACCTTCGTCACGTGGGTTCAGTCGGATGGCTTCGTTCAGGTCGGTTAATGACTGCTGAAAGTTGTCGATTTGATAATACAATATGGCTCGGCTGCCATAAGCCGGTGCATAGTAGGGGTCTATCTCTATCGCTTTATTAAAGTCGGCAAAAGCCAGAACGGTATCGCCTGCCTCGATATGCAATGAACCGCGCGCCAGGTAGTTGTTCGCATCCTTAGGAAACGACTTTATCAACTCATTGAAGAGTTCCTTAGCTTTGTCATATTCCTTTTTTTGGATATAGGCAATGGCGACATTTTTCATCATCTGGTGGTCTTTTGGCCTGAATTCAAGGCCTTTGTAATAGTCTTCCAATGCAAGGTCGAGCTTTCCCTGACTGTGGCGTGCAATGCCGCGCACGAAATAAGCTGAAATCATGAAAGGGTTTTGTTGGAGCGCCAGGTTGCAGTCTTCTTCCGCTCCCCCGAAGTCATCTAACCTCAGCTTGGCAATGGCGCGGTACAGATAGGGTTGCGCTAGCCAGGGCTTTTGTTTGATAACCATGTTGAAATAGGATATAGCAAGGACATAATCTTCAAAATGGAGCGCGTTCCTACCGATGGTAATCACCCGGTCGGTATTGATCTGAGAAAAGGAAGTAAACATGCTCGACAGGAAAAGGAAAAAGACAATCGTTCTTTTCATAATTTGTTGGTTTTTACTTTGTATTTACAGGATACATTCCCTTTGACGAGATTATTCAGTTTGCTTCGGTTCAACTGCTTACGAATAGGTGAGATGGAATCGATAAACACACGACCATCAAGGTGTTCGCATTCGTGTTGAACGATACGGGCGTTGAATCCGTTCAGTGATTCTTCCTTTTTAATCAAATTCTCATCGAAGTATTCGATTTGTATTTGAACCGAGCGGGGTACTTTTTCGTGGATACCCGGAAAACTCAAACAGCCTTCTTCCAACGACGTCGTTTCGGTGCTGCGGTTAGTAATTACCGGATTAATCATCACGCGTTTAAAGTCTTTACATTCGGGATGGTTCTCGGCTATATCTTTCCCGTCGATCACAAACATGCGCAGTGAAAACCCTACCTGGGGTGCGGCCAATCCGACGCCTTCGGCTTTATACATGGTCTCAAATAAATTGTCGACCAACGCTTTGATTTGCGGGTCATCAATATCGACCGTTTTGGCTTCTTCCCGCAAAATCTGCTGTCCATACGTATAAATAGGCAATATCATATTATATAGTTTTCAGTTTTCCCCTTTTAAGAGGGCAGGGGGGATGTTAAAATTCTTCATAATAAAAACCTTTTCTTTTCTAAATATCCCTGCAAGATGAGTGTAGCGCTTATTACGTCGACCAACGCTCGGTCTTGCCTTTTCTTTTTGGGTAGTCCTCCGTCAATCATGGCTTTGTGCGCCAAAACTGAAGTAAACCGTTCATCTACATACTCGGTGGGAATGTCAGGAAGGACTTTATGTAAGCGATTGACAAACATCTCAACGTATTGCATGTTTTCCGACGGCTGGTTATTCAGTTGTTTAGGTTGTCCGATAACCAGCAGTTCAACTTTTTCGCGTGCGGTGTAATTCTTCAGGAACTCAGTCGCCTCGCCGCTTGGAACGGTGCAAAGTCCGTTAGCGATGATTTGTAAAGGGTCGGTAACTGCAAACCCTGTGCGTTTACGTCCGTAGTCAATAGCAATAATTCTTCCCATCGGGTTTAATACGCATTTGAATCTCCTTTAAACATCTGTATGATAGTCACTACTATAATCTTCAGGTCTAAAAAGAAAGACCAGTTTTCTAAGTACCAGACATCTCTTTTGACGCGGCCTTCCATTTGTTCGAGCGTCCGTGTCTCACCGCGGTAACCGGTTATCTGCGCCCATCCGGTAATGCCCGGTTTGATAAGATGCCGAACCATGTATTTGTCTATCAGTATTGAATATTGTTCGGTATGTTTGAGCATGTGCGGACGGGGTCCAACGACCGACATCTCACCTTTTAATACATTGATAAACTGTGGGAACTCATCTAAGTTAGTATGCCGCAAGAAGTTACCTATCGAAGTAGTGCGCGGGTCATCCTTTACGGCTTGCAAACTGTCGGCATCTTCATTGATGTGCATAGTGCGAAACTTATAACATTCAAACTCTTTCCCGTATAAACCGGTGCGTTTTTGTTTGAACAGGATGGGGCCTTTGGAAGAAAATTTAATACACAAGCCGGCAATAAGGTAGAGTAGGGGATAGATGAAAAGAAGCACACTAAAAGAAAATATCACGTCGAAAAATCGCTTGACAATCCGGTTATAAGATGATTGCAAAGGCTCGGTGCGGATGGTAAGCAGCGGTACCGATTCCATGATTTCGAGCGCCATGCTTTTTTTGATGTCGCGGTAAAATTCGGGTATGATATAAAAACGAATCATGTTTTTTTCCGCGAAATTGAGAAGCTCCGAAATCTTATCGCTGTTCGTTCCCGGAATGGTACAGTAAATCTCGTCTATCTCGTGTGTTTTAACGTATTCTTCAATCTGGTCTAACCTGCCTAAGTAGTTAGGGAGGACGTCTTTTAGTATCGTGTTATCGTCAAAAAAACCATGCACGCGGAAGCCGTAGGAAAGGTCGGTTTTGATGACCTGATACAGCTCCATACCGTTTTTGCCGGCGCCTACGATGATAATATCTTTTGAATTATACCCTTTTCGGCGGTAGTGTTTGACCATGATACGCACTAAGACGCGCCATAGCGAAAAGATAAGCAGTGAAGTAAGGTAGTAAAGCGTGATAAAAGTTGCTAACTTGTCGCCCACATTCAGAAAAAGGAGGCAGATAGCAAACAGGAAAATGAATATTGTAACGAAAGAAAAGGAGCGTTGCACAATCTTGTCGAGAAAGACGACGGCCAAGTGTAATCGCATTGGGACAAAATACAGGGCAAAAAAGTAGCAGAAGTTAAAAAGCAAGATAATCTCCCGCATTTTAGACACCATGACTTGGGTATAAAACGGGTCTAAAAAGTTATAAATAAAAAAGAATAAGAGATTGAGAATGAATAAGTCTCCGATTCCTATCAGCCATTGAATAATATATCCCTGTTTACTTTTCAAAATCTACAAGTTTTTAAAATATCAAGAACGTGAGGCTAAAGTTGCCCCTGCCTCACCTTCAAATTTTGCGCAAAAGTACCGTTTTTTTATGAATTGTCAATAAGTTTGCAAAATATATATTATTTTTGCAGCGTTTGGGAATAAAAAAATATGCAATTCAACACGATTTTATGGACGATAGGCAACACGCCGATGGTGAGAATCAACAAGATGAACCCCAATCGCAGCGTTGAGCTATTTGCAAAATTAGAGGGGTTCAATCCAACGGGCAGTATCAAAGACCGCGTTGCTTTAAAAATGATTGAAGAAGCCGAGATAAACGGCGAGCTGACCAAAGATAAAATCATCATCGAAGCTACTTCTGGCAATACCGGTATCGGTCTTTCGATGATAGGTCGGGTGAAGGGTTACAAGGTTCAGATTGTGATGAACGCGGCTGTTTCTATTGAGCGGCAAAAGATGATAAAGGCTTTTGGCGGCGAAATCATCCTGACCGACCCAGCGCTTGGCACCGATGGCGCTATCTGCAAAGTTAAAGAATTAGTTTTAGAGAATCCCGGAAAATATTTTAATCCCAACCAATTTTCTAATGAGCACAACAAACTTGCGCATTACAAAACAACGGCAGAGGAGATTTGGACGCAGACACAGGGGACTATAACCCATTTTGTATCGTCGCTCGGCACTTCGGGGACGCTTATGGGCGTAGGTATGGGGCTACGCGAAAAAAACAAATCTATCAAAATTGTGGAAGCGCATCCGGTGCGTGGGCATTATATACAAGGGTTGAAAAGCATGGAAGAAGCCATTGTCCCCGAAATCTATGACCCGTCACAGATTGATGTTAGCGTAAAGGTAGAATCGGAAGAAGCCTTTGAGATGTCGAGGCGAATTGTCAATGAGGAAGGTATCTTTGTCGGCATGAGCAGTGGAGCGGCTATGCTGGCCGCGCTCCAAACAGCCGAAAGCCTCGAAAAGGGCGTTATGGTTGTTATCTTTCCCGACAGGGGCGAAAAATACCTGAGTACTAACTTGTTCTTAATGTAACTTTCAGAAACGGATATGTCGAAACTACTTTTTTTGAGTTTAGCCAGCGGCAGTAGCGGTAACTGCTACTATATCGGGACAAACGAATACGGCGTTTTAATAGATGCTGGAGTAAGTGTGCGACAAACCAAAAAGACCTTAAAAGACTTCGGGATAGCTTTTGAAAACATATTGGCCATACTCATCACGCATGACCACGCCGACCATATCAAATCCATAGGCTGTCTCGGTGAGACAATGGGTATACCGGTCTTTGCTACCGAAAAAGTGCATGAGGGGGTTCGTAAAAGTCGATATGTGGAAGAGGTTTTAATACAATCGCGGCGTTTAGTGGAGAAGGATATTCCATTTTTTGTGCGGGATTTAAAAATTACTGCATTTGAAACGCCACATGACAGCAGCGATAACGTAGGCTATTCCATAGAATATGACAACCAGACTTTCGTTATTGTTACCGATGCCGGACATATTACCGATACGATTCGCGAATACGTTTGCAAGGCTAATCATTTGGTGATTGAGACGAATTATGATGAAGAGATGCTACAAAACGGCGTTTATCCCGCTTTTCTAAAAGAACGGGTGTCAAGCCCGACCGGCCATTTAAGCAACCGGATTACAGCGGATTTTTTGGCATCCATCTTCTCGCCTAAATTGAAGAATATTTGGCTGTGTCATCTGAGTCGCGATAATAATCATCCCGAATTAGCTTACAAGACAGTTGAGTATCGTTTGTGGCAGGAAGGCATAAAGGCAGGAAAGGATGTCGCACTTACGACATTAAAACGTATGTCGCCTTCCATTGTGTATGAATTGACTTGAGGATAGAAAGTGAATCGCTATTTTATTTATCTTGCATATAAAGGCACCCGCTATAACGGTTGGCAAAATCAGCCGAATGGCGTCAGTATCCAGCAATGGATAGAGAAAACGCTTTCAACTGTTTTGCGTCAGGACCTATCTGTCACAGGCGCCGGACGGACTGATGCCGGTGTTCATGCCCGATGTATGGTTGCTCATTTTGATGTTCTTGATAAAATAGAAGACACTAAATTGCTTATTGATAAGCTAAATAAGATGCTGCCCGAAGATATTGCCGTACATAAAATAGTACCCGTAGTAAATAATGCACATGCGCGTTTTGATGCACTCGCGCGCACCTATATATACAGGATAACCGACAGGAAAAATCCGTTTGAGTATGAGTATGTTTACCGGATGTCTTTGTTAGACGTAGATTTTGAAAGGATGAACGATGCTTGCGCAGTTTTGTTTGAGTATACGGATTTTACGAGTTTCAGCAAACTGCATACCGATGTTAAAACCAGTCTCTGTCGTATTTTGATGGCTCACTGGACGTTAGTAGATGATACGTGGGTGTTTACTGTTAAGGCGGATCGTTTTTTGCGTAATATGGTGCGGGCGATTGTCGGGACGCTGTTGGATGTTGGGCGTCATAAGATGACTGTAAGCGATTTTAGGGAAGTTATTGAGGCAAAAAACAGATGTCGGGCGGGGATGTCGGTTCCTGCTTGCGGGCTAACGTTAGTAGATGTAGAATATCCTTTTTAGCACAGAAATATATGGGACAATGCTTTACAGTCCTATCACAGTCACCGTTTTGCCGTCA
>Ga0209628_10000886_pt1 | contig 18799 bp, 10 predicted proteins | sample TergutCu122P4_FD_187285 | JGI IMG/M metagenome (GOLD analysis project Ga0209628, IMG submission 187285) | Cubitermes ugandensis P4 segment gut microbial communities from Kakamega Forest, Kenya - Cu122 P4 (SPAdes) (version 2) | ecosystem: Host-associated > Arthropoda: Insects > Digestive system...
AGTGATCGACGAGCTAACAAACACCCCGCCACCGACGATCAAGGCGGTTGCCAAAGAAACAAGAATCGTACGACGATGAATTGGTTTTTGTGGTGCCGGAACAGAATCTAACATGCATACTCCTTTGTGATATTCTCCAGTCGACCTGACCCTCGATCAAGAGCGTACAGGCAAAAACGCATTGTTCACAATCCCTCAAGCCCCGCGTCCCACCCTGTGAGCCAGAGTTAGCATCAAACGCGTTGCGCGATTAAGCTTGTTCCGACCCCAACCTCACATATAGAAGGTTCTCATGATTCACCGTACCCGCTTCCTCCTGGTTGTTCTTCCAGCCATCCTTATTCTTGCGGCCTGCTCGACGACCAGTTCGCCGACCACTTCCGCCCCCGCGAGCGCCAACACCGCCCAGATCGTTATCGATACCACCTTTGACATCAAGACTGTCGACCCGGGCCGGGAGTACGAGCCCACGGGCCAGATCCTTGTCAAAGCCCTGTACGACACGCTGCTCACCTTCGCGGACGCCGATACCACCACCGTCATCCCCGACCTGGCCACCTACACGGTCAACGCGGACGCTACCCATTTCACCTTCACGCTTCAACCGGGCAGGGTTTTCTCCGACGGTACGCCCGTGACAGCCGACGATGTCGTCTTCTCGCTGCAACGCCTCGCCGGCATGGCGGGCAACCCGTCTTTCCTCCTGAAGGGCGTGACGGTCACCAAGGTCGACGACAAGACCGTCCAGATGACCACCGAGGAGTCCTCACCCGCCCTCCCCGCGATTCTCGCCACACCTTCCGCCGGTATCCTCAACTCCACACTTGTCAAGGCCAACGGGGGTACGACCGACGCCACCGACGCGGCCGAGTCGTACCTGAACAAGACCTCCGCCGGCTCCGGGCCGTACACCCTCGAAACACTGGACATTGCCAGCCAGGCGGTCCTGATCAAGAACCCCATGTACAACGGCCCGCAGACACCCACGTACGACAAAGTCATCCTCCGCAACGTCGAACCGGCCACGCAGAAAATGAACGTTGAGCGTGGCGATTCGCAGGTCGCGCTCGGTCTGTCCGGTGACCAGGTCACCACCTTGGCCACCACCGTCAAACTGGAGTCCACCCCGTCCGCCACCGTCGTGTTCCTGCTTCTGAACCAGGATCCTTCCGTCAGTACGGTGACGTCGAACCCCGTCTTCGTCAAAGCCGTCAAGCAGGCCATCGATTACAAGGGCCTGCTGGAACTGGCGGGCAAGGGCGCGTCGCAGGCCACGGGGCCGATCCCCAGCGTCTTCCTCGGCGCCCTCCCCTCCAACGAGGCACTGACATTCAACCTTGACGCCGCCAAGGCCGCGATCACCGCCGCGGGCCTGGCCAACCAGAAGATCACCTTGTCGTTCCCCAACGACATCGACCCGACCGGCCTCAGCCTCAACAACCTGGCCCAGCGGATACAACAGCAGTTGGCCGCCGCCGGCATCACCGTCGACCTGGCCCCGGCGCCGTTCGCCACGGAGATCGATCCCTACCGTACCGGCAAGGAACAGATGGGCTTGTGGTACTGGAATCCCGACTACATGGATCCCGCCAACTACCTGGCTTTCGGGCCCGGGCAGACCGTGGGCCTGCGCGCCGGCTGGCAGGCCGGCGCCAATCCGGCCATCGAGGACCTTGTCAGCAAGGGTTACACGACCAGCGACCAGGCCGCTCGTACGAAGATCTTCGAGCAGTGGGGCGCCGCGATGAACGCCGACTCACCGTTCATCCCGCTGATCCAGCCCGGGTCCAACGTCGCCCACTCGCCGTCGGTGACCAATGTCTATTACAACCCGACCTGGCTGATCAACGTCGCCGGACTCGGAGCCGCGTAAGGTAAGCCAGTAAGTGCCCGGTCACGAAGTGACGAGTTCCGTGGGACACCGGGACGGTTCTGATGTCCCACCTAGTCAAACCTCAATTCTGCCGAAATCTCAGGCAAGCCAGGTTGCTGACGGACACCTACGCGAGGGGGCTCAGTCCGCGCAACCGGCCCCCAAACCCACTCGTCGGCACACAACCCTCCTGCGCTACCTGGCCCGCCGCCTCGTACTGACCGTCGTACTGCTCTTCGGCATGACACTCGTCACGTTCGCGCTGACGAACCTGGTTCCCGGCGACCCGGTGGCCGCCGCCCTCGGCCAGCGCGCGGCGGACGACCCGGCGATCGTGACGCAGTTCCGGGCCCAGTACGGCCTCGACAAGCCGCTCCCGCAACAGTACCTCGCCTACCTGGTACGCCTGGTTCACCTCGATCTCGGTACGTCCTGGCAGACCCACAACCCCGTCGCCGCCGACCTGGCCAAGGCCATCCCGGCCACCATGGAAATCGCCATTCCCACCATCGTCACCGCGGCGGTCATCGGGCTGGCGTTCGGGGCCATATCCGCTTATCGGCGCGGAAAAATCACGGATCAGGTGTTGCGGCTCGTGTCGCTGATCGGCATCTCCGTACCGACCTTCTGGATGTCAATCCTGGTCTTCTACGTGTTCTATTACCGGCTCGGTTTGTTCCCCGGATCGGGGCGACTGACCCCGGGGGTCGCGGCGCCGCCCCCGCGCACGGGTCTTTACACGATCGACGCGCTCCTGGCCGGCGACATGCGTACGTTCGTCGACGCCGCCGCACATCTGGCAATGCCCATGATGGTACTGACCCTCTACACCCTCGGCCTGCTCACCCGCTTCTCCCGCGCGGCGTTCCTGGAGGTGCTGGGCCAGGACTTCGTACGTACCGCCAAAGCCAAAGGCCTCCCCGGTCGCGTGGTGTTCTTCCGGTACGTGTTGAGGGCGGCCGCCGTACCCATACTAACCATTGCCGGTTTGGCGTTCGGGTCGCTGCTGTCGGGTACGGTCCTGGTGGAATCCATCTTCGGCTGGCCGGGCCTTGGTTCGTACGCCTACAAGGCCGCCTCGAAACTCGACCTGCTGGGCGTCATGGGTGTAAGCCTGTTCGTGGGCGTAATCTACCTGGGCATCAACCTGGTGGTGGACGTGCTATACGGCTTCATCGACCCGCGGGTAAAGGTGGGCTGATGATAATGTGGCCTTGTCGTCTTGCCGTCTCCCGTTGTCATCTTGCCGTCTCCCGTTGTCATCCTGCCGTCTCCCGTTGTCATCCTGCCGTCTCCCGTTGTCATCCTGCCGAAGGCAGGATCTCCTGGACCATTGTTGTTGGTGAGATCCTGCCTGTCGGCAGGATGACAGGCGGTGGGTCAACAAGATGACGGAACAGCAGGATGAGGTTCGCGGACAAGCGGGACGGTTCCAGTCCGCGGACAAACGGGACGGTTCCAGTTCGCGGACAAACGGGACGGTTCCAGTCCGCGGACAAAAGGAACCGTTCCAGCCACCGGACGGAACCAGCGCACCCAATAGCTCCTGCACCCGCCGGATATGGCGGGCGATCCCGGCCCAGTTGCGTACCGTCCTCGGCGCCGTCGCCGCCCTGGTCGCACTGGCCTGGATCGTGATCTGCATCATCGGCCCCTGGGTCGTACCCCACAATCCGCTCGCCCAGGACCTCCCCCGCTTCCTGGCTCCCAGCGCGACAAACTGGTTCGGTACGGACGAGCTCGGCCGCGACGTCTTCTCCCGCGTCATCACCGGCGCCCACGTAACGATCCCGCTCGCGTTACTGCTTGTCGGACTGTCGATGGTGATCGGCTCTGTCATCGGAATCATTGCCGGTTTCTTCGGCAAGTGGGTGGACGAGACCCTGATGCGCCTCGCCGACCTCGTACTCGCCTTCCCCACCGTCATACTCGCCATGGCCACCGCGGCCGCCCTCGGCGCGTCGCTGTTCAACGCGGTCTTGGCCGCGCTCATCGTCTCCTGGCCCTCGTACGCCCGCGTCGTCCGCTCCATGGTATTGTCCCTTCGCGGCGCCGATTTTGTCTCGTCCGGCCGCCTCCTCGGCTTCTCACCGTGGAAATCCATGCGCCTCGACATCCTCCCCAACGTCGCCGGCCCGATCCTGGTCATGGCGTCGCTGGACATCGGTACGGCGGCCTTGCTCCTCTCCGGCCTGTCGTTCCTCGGCCTGGGCGCGAAACCCCCGACCCCGGAATGGGGCTCGATGGTCTCCGCGGCGGTCATCAACTTCGACCGCTGGTGGCTGGGCCTGTTCCCCGGGCTGGCAATCTTGTCGGTTGTCATTGCGTTCAACTTCCTGGGTGACGCTCTGCGCGACGCCTTCGACCCGGCGGCACGAAAGTGAGTACGGGCCTGCGAATCGACAACCTGACCCTGTCCATCCGGGGCCCGGATGGCCCGACCCCCATCCTGCGCGGTGTGAACCTGAAGGTGGAAGCCGGAATGGTCCAGGGCCTGGCCGGCGAATCCGGTTCCGGCAAGACCATGACCGGCCTGGCCATCACGGGCCTGGAACCAAACAATGCCGAATGCGGAGGCCACATCTGGTTCGGCGACCTGGAACACGGGGACGGTTCTGATGTTTCACCTTATCAGTACGCGATTCGAACGCCAGATCAGGCAAGTCTGGTTGGGTTGCAACACCGTCAGGAAGAGACCCTGAAACGCGGGAACCGTCCCCCCGTTTCAACGGGACACGTGGGACACCGGGACGGTTCTGATGTCCCACCTAGTCAAATCGCACTTTTGACAACAAACCCGGCAAGTCAAGTTGGCCCGGTTGACCTGCTGGGTCTGACGGGCAGGCGCCTCAACGCCATCCGGGGCCGCCGCATCGGCATGGTCTTCCAGGACCCGACCGCCAGCCTCCACCCGCAACTGACCGTGGGTGCGCAACTCACCGATCACATGCGACGCCACCTGAAGCTGTCGCACAGGGAGGCGAAGGAACGGGCGTGCGACGGCCTGAACCGGGTGGGAATTACCGGCGGCAGTACGGATCTGGCCCGCTACCCCCACGAGTTCTCCGGCGGCCAGCGCCAGCGCATCGCCATTGCCATTGCGCTGGCGTGCGACCCCGACGTACTCATCGCCGACGAACCGACAACGGCACTTGACGTCACGGTCCAGGCCGGCATTCTCGCGCTGATAAGGGATTTGGTGGATTCGCTCGGTCTCGCCGTACTGTTCATAACCCACGACCTCGGCGTCATGAGCGCGATCGCCGACCGGGTGGCGGTCATGAGGTACGGCGAAGTGGTCGAGGACGGCCCCCGCGAACAGGTGTTTCTCGAACCGGCCCACGCCTACACACGTTCGTTGTTGGCGTCCCTGCCCGGCGCGGCCGGCGGCCTGACAACCCGCGACGACCTGGCGAAACTGGGCGGCTTCGAAGCCGCTGAGTACGGAGGCGCACAATGATGTTGTTGGTGTTCGGTCACAACTGGCCCCAATCAGGCCCGAAAATAGGTTTTCCGGGGATTGGGTCCAGTTACGACCGCCTGGAGGCCGCCGGAAGTGCCGTAACTCACCCCAATTCGCAAAATCCCGCCAGAACGGCGAGATTGGGTGGAGTTACGAAGCGCAGCAGCACGAATGGGGAGGGACCCCTCAGGGACGGGGGTCCAATGTCCGCGACAATGGGGACTGTTCCAAAACAAGGGGGACAGATCTTGGGAGGCGGTGACTGATGAGTGAGTTCGAACCACACGACGATCTGATCCGGGACACCGATGAGCCTGGTCACGACACCCCGGCTTCACCGCATACAAATAATGTTGCCCCGGTACTATCCGCCCATGAACTCGTTGTTGACTACCCCGGACGCCCCCCGCGCCGGGCGGTGGAAGGGGTGTCGTTCGACATCCGTGTCGGCGAGGTGGTGGGACTGGTCGGCGAATCGGGGTGCGGGAAGTCTACGATCGCGCGGGTGCTGACCGGGTTGATCCGCCCCACATCCGGCGATGTGATATACCACGGCCGTACCCTCAAACCGCTGGGCCTGGCGAGCCGCAGAATCGAAGACACGGGCATCCAGATGGTATTCCAGGACCCCGGTTCGTCGCTGAACCCGCGCCGCCGGGTGGGCGCCCAGATCCAGGACGGGCTCGATGCGGCCCGGCGCCGCCGCGCGACAGATCCGCCACCGGGAGCCAACCGCGCTGCCCGCCCCTCGACCCCGGCGGAATGGCTGACCCGCATCGGCATGGACGCCACCGACGCCGACCGCTACCCGAGCAGTTTCTCCGGCGGCCAGCGCCAGCGCATCGCGACGGCGCGCGCCCTGGCAGCGGCGCCCGACGTACTGATCGGCGACGAGCCCATTTCCGCCCTGGACGCGTCGACCCAGGCGCGGGTGGCTTACATAATGAGTACGCTGACCATCGCCCAGGGTGCAGGGATGTTGTTCATTTCGCACGATCTTTCCGTCGTACGACTGATAGCCGACCGGTTACTGGTCATGTACCGCGGACACATCGTAGAACGTGGCGCGGCCGAGGAAATCTGGACCGACCCAAAACACCCGTACACGAAAGCCCTCCTGGGCGCCATCCCACTCCCGGATGGTGCGGGCCGCCTACCGGTGGTGACCCCACCGGGTACGGAATACCCGCGAGATGAGGTGGTCCGGTAGAAAAACCCTTAACCTTGGGAGTTCATGCTCATCATGAGCATCAATCCCCGTGTTAGTAGGGGGTACAGGTCAGCGAGCGACCGACCCGCCTGTTGACACCCGGATCGTGGTCGCGCCGACCACCTGGAATCCCACCTTGGTCGTGCCAGACCACTGTCCGACGAACTCTATCGTGTGGGGTCCCACGGGGAAGTCGGCCGGCAGCACGAAGCTCACAACCACCCGGCCCGAGCCATCGGCGGCCACGACACCCAGCGGAATCGGGTCGGAGTACAGGGTCACCGTCACCAGTTCGCCTGGCTGGAATCCCCGGGCCTCGACCGACTGGGCCTGCCCCGCCTGGACTGTCGGGTGATCGACAACCGATATTGGCAAGGGTACGACCGGGTCAACCGGGGTTGGTGCCGGCGTCGGGCTCGGCGTGGACGTCGGACTCGGACCCGGCGTAAGCGTGGGACTCGGCCTGAGCGTGGACGTCGGAGTGGGAGTCGGCGTGAGAGTGGATGTCGGCGTCGAAGTCGGCGTGGATGTCGGACTCGGCACAGGGGTCGGACTAGGCGTCCGCGTCGGACTCGGTGTCGGAGTAGACGTCGGGCTCGGCGTAGACGTGGCTGTCGGACTCGGCGTGGGCGTCGGCGTCGCAGTCGCCGTGGACGTCGGACTCGGAGTCAGCGTGGGACTCGCCGTGGACGTCGGACTCGGAGTTGACGTCGGACTCGGCGTGGACGTCGGACTCGGAGTTGGCGTCGGAGTCGGACCAGGCGTCAGCGTCGGACTTGGCGTGGAGGTCGGACTGGGCGTCGGTGTCGGAGTCGGGCTGGGCGTCAGAGTCGGAGTTGACGTCGGACTGGGCGTGGGTGTCGGTGAAGGCCCGTTACCATCATCGGGCGGGTCGACGCCGATGCCCATCCGTACCTGATATTCCCCGGCTTGATCAGGCACAACAAACCCAAGCTGTCCGATGGACTGCCCGGTGAGAGGTACGGTGACCGGCTGCCCCGGATCCCCGACGCCGGCGAACGAGATCCATCCGCTCAGCGAACCACCCGGCGCTCCCGATTCGTCCTGGTAGCAGTCGACCACCTGGTTGCCCTGGGCGTCGTGGAGGCCGGTCACGCTGACCCACCCCGGCTGCCCGCCAACGAGTGCCTGGCTACCGGACCCGGAACCCGATCCCGATCCGGAACCGATGGCGGAGATGGTGCCGGCGAGTTCCGTACCCAGCGCGATCGCCTGTTCAGCCCCGTCGCTCACGACGCGGGAGGAGAACAACACCACCGTACCCGCACCAGTGGTGGCCCGGAACCCGAGATCATGAGAACCGGCTGGCACGAACACCCGGTCCCCGGAAGCCAGCGCAATGCCTGTTGCCGATCCGGGTCCTCCCGGCAGGAAATCGACACTGGCAAAACCCGGTGACCAGGTCACGCCGACCGGGACCAGACCGCCTGGCGCCGGAAGGGAAACAACCATGTCAGTGTCCGTAGACAACGCACTGTCGTACCACATCACATCCGTGCCGCACCGGTAGTCAACCGACAGTTGCTGGGTCCCGCCGGGCAGGTAGATCTCCGTCCCCGGCATAGCGAAGGCGCGCCCCGCGACCGTGACAACGACCCCGCGCACCTCACATCCCGGGCCGGGTGTGCCCACGGTCACCTTGTGCAGATCCGAGCGGTGCAGTACGGCGGGGGTCGGCGTCGCCAGGGCGGTGGCGTACAGGCTCTGGCCGATCTGGATGACCAACCGGGCCCCGTCCGGGCTGCCCCCGGCCATCCGCAACAGGGTGGACATGTCGCAGTCCGCCGCCACCGGCGCGGAACCGCTCGCCACACACATTGCCGGTAGCGCGATGGCAGGCGCCGGCGGGCGGTCGATGATGAGCGCCGCCGGGTACGGGCCCGTGCCCGCGCTGGTCTCGTCGGGTGCGGTGAACCGGCCCGACGCCGGGGCGGCCCCAAGATCGATCGAGGCATCCCCGTCCCGCATGTCGACGGTCTGCGACAACGAACCGTACGTCATGTCGTCCACCACGTACATCACAGCGACATCGATGACCGCGGGCGGGAGCCGTACCGGATAACCGCCGGAAAACACGACCGGGGCCGCCGCCAGACTCACCGAATCGATCCCCTGGATCATCACGGCCAGGACCGTCATGTGATCATTGCGGACTATCGTCAGTGTCGGTTGTCCAGCGAGGGAGTACGAAGGGCGCAGATCGGACAGGGACGAAAACGCGAACCCCTCGTCGCCCCGCACGACCACCGCGTACGACTCCGGGTGTGCGGCCATGTCGGGCGACTCCCCGAGCGAGTACTGGCCGGGCGCGGTCGGCAACACCATGCGGTCGGTGACAAACGCCGACGCCTCCCGTCGCAGGAGCGTGACCATGGTGTTGGTCATTGTTGCGTCCGTGGTGAAGGTGAAGGTCGCCGGATCCTGCACGGTCAGTCCGCCGCTTGCCGAAACAGTGGCTGTCGCAGACGGTCCGGTACGATACTCCGCCTCGACCCGCACCGTGTGGGGGCCAGGCGCCGGCGCCTCGGCCTGGACGTAGTAACGCACCTTGTCATCACCAATGTCGGAGCTCATCGGCTGACCGGCGACCACCGTACCGTCGATCGAGAAGGTGACGGCCAGGACGTCGGCCGCACCGGACACGTCCGCCGACAAGATCAGCCGGTCACCGGGCGCCAGAGTGGAAGGCGCGACGGCGACAATGGCGGGCACCTGGCGCTCCCGGTAGGAAATGATCCGGGTGGCACTGTTGTTTTCCGGCCGGCGGTCGGGGGAACCGACCGTCATGTTCTTCACGTCGACCTTGATGGCGGTCCCGGCCACCGACGGCGTCCACGGGATGGTGATGGTCGCGGACGAGAAGGCGGCGAGATACCGGAACCGGCCGCCGTTCGCCTGCGAATCGGTGAGGATCACCCCGGAATCGTCGGCGACGACGATCTCGGCCCATCCGCCCCGGGTACCCCTGTTATAGACGGTTATTGTCAGTTCATTGGGTTCGCCGACGATCGGCGTACTGGCCAGACGAATGTCACCGGTGTAGACCGCCAGATCGGGCAGGGAGCGAACCTGCGGCAGGGCGTCGGTGTTGCCGATGTAGCCCACGGGTGTCTCCATGGGGTACGACAAGGCCACCGTGGTGTCGGTCACAATGATGTAGTGACCAGGGTCGGTGTCGAACACTCGCCTGATGGTGTTGTTCGTACCGGGAACGATCAGGCCAACCGGGATATCGGTGTTGACAACGTCGGTCAGGCCGGACTCCTGCACAACGCCGGTGTCGACCCCGTTGACCTCCGTACTCGTGGTAATCCGCGGCGGGTCGCCCGGCTGGGGGCTGGGACTGGACCCAGTCTGCAAGTTCTCGATCCGGCTGGAGTAGGTGACGGCGGTTGGCCCGGAAGAGGGTGCAACCGAACGCGCGGCACGGGACGCCGGACCAGCGGAGCCGGGCACATAGGTTTGCAAAGAGATGCTGCCACGGTTCGTACATTGGGTGCCCTCGGTGTCCTGCGAGGTCGAACTCAGCCAATCCTCCCACGGCACACCCCATTCATCGATCATCGACTGGAGGTAGCGGTTGACAGGAATGGTCGCCAAACCGAGGACCGCACTGACCACCCCGGACAACGGCCAAGGGAGGATGACACTCAGATTCTGATACCCTGTCAGTATGGTCGAGCCGAGCAGAGCCCCCGCGAACTTGGTGGCCTCCCCGGCCGGCAGGTTGGGGTTGCCCAGGACCGAAATCGCCCCCTTCCAGAAATCGACCGTACCGGCAATCGCATTGGCGGTCGACACGACACCGATCCCGGTCGCCAGCTCGCTGTATCCCGGCAGACCCGAATTACTGACTATGTTCAAGGCAACATCCACACCCCACATCGTGATGTCGGACGGCGCCCGGGGACCGATGCGCTCGGGCGGCGGTTGGGACCCCGCCTGGATGATCTCATCGTACGTGGCCTGGTCGACCAACCCGGTGATATGGACCCGGCTTTCACTGTCGCCGATGGTTGTGACCTCCACCACCGGTACGAAGTCGGCCGGGTCGCCGATGTACGGTTCCGCGGTGATGGTGGCCGTCACGGGCAGGCTTTGCCCGTCGCCATAGGTGTACGCGACACGCACCGTTGCGGACACCCCATCGGCGTCGGCCCGGGCATCCGGGTCCACGGCGAGCGACTCCGGATCGGCGGCCATGTCCGTGTAAGGGTTCCCGGCCTGCCGAAGGCCGAGCTGGCCCATGCTGATGGTCTTTACCTCGTCGCTGGTCTCGATGGCCAGGTCGAAGGACTGGGTGTGGCCGCCGCCGGACACGACGATGCTGCCCTGGATCGACCAGGTGTTGAGCCGGGCCATCTTGGCCAGGTCGGGCCGTACGGTGAAGGTGACCGCATCACCGGGCGCCATCGCCTTGTTCGCCACGGCGGGGTCGAAACTGACCCAGTCCCGGGCGGCGCCGCCGGCCCCGATGGTGACATCGGACACCGCGTTGCCATGATTGGTCAAAGTGAAGGTCCTTGCCAGCGTGGACGGATCGCTGCCGACCTGGTCGAGGGTGAAGTCGATCGGGGGCAGGTCCACCGTCACGGACACCTGCGTACTCGCCACGACCGGGTCACCGGCGCCAACCAGGTGGGCGGTCACGGGCAGTTGGTACGAGGTTCGTACGGCATTCTGCATAAACAGTGACATTGTCACTGTCTGGGTCTCGCCGGGCTGGATCGCCGACGGCTGGGTTTTCGAGCCGGCGAGGACGAAGTTGAGGGAGATGTCCTCGTACGGGTTGTTGGTGTCGAGGTAGAACCGTACGGCGTGGCCGGTACGGTTGGTGACGGTGACCGGAACGCTCTGGGCGTAGTCACGCGCGACATGGAACGAGCCGCCGACGAGGTTCAGGTCACCTGGCGCCCCCGGGCTGATCGTCACCGGATCGGCCAGATCCGCGGTGATCCGCAGGGCATCCGGCGACGGCGCCGCATGGCTGAACACCTGGACTCCGCCGGCCAGCATGGCCAACCCCGTCACAGCAATTACGAAAAGTCGACCATGGCGCGACATGTCAATATCCCTTCCCCGAAGGTACCCATCCCCCATTCCTCACCCATGGCGGTCATTCAAGTCCGGTAATACTAACACGCAGGGTGAGGTTATCCAAGTCGGGAGCCATTGGGTAGGGGGCAGGGGGTCCGGTAAGGGTCTCCTAGCCCCTTTCGTACCTTCTCAGCGCCACCTTGACCAACTCCATGACTAAGAAGATACCCACGCCCAGGCCCACGGGCAGCAACCACCCTTGCCAGCCGATCGCGGCGGAACCGAACCAGACATGGATTATGGGTACGTACGCGAACAGCACCTGCAGCGCCAACAGGATCGCGATCACGACCCACACCACGCGGTTGCCGGTCGCCGCCTCGCGCCTCAGCGCCGACTCGCGCAGGAAGCGGGAATTGAATAAATATGCCGCCTGGCCGAGCGCCAGGGTGTTCACGGCCCAGGTCTGGGCGACCGCCACATCCGTACCCAACCATTGCGCCACGCTGAACGCGCCCAGCGTCGCCGCCGCGATCACTGCCGACGCGAGCGCGATTCTCGGCAGGTCGCGCAGGCTCACCAAAGGCGCGCCCGGGGGCCGCGGCGGCCGGGTCATGATGTCGGGTTCCGCCGGTTCGTACGCCAAAGCCAGCGACAATGTCACCGCTGTGACCATGTTGACCCACAGGATCTGTACGGGCGACAACGGCAGTGTGAACCCGAAGACCACCGCGACGAGGACGACCAGGGCCTGGGCACCGTTGGTGGGCAACAGGAACAGTACGGATTTGTGCAGGTTATCGTGGATCCGCCGGCCCTCCTCGATGGCGTATTCGATGGTGGCGAAGTTGTCGTCGGCCAGGACAATGTCGGCTGCTTCCTTGGTCGCCTCCGTACCCTTGATCCCCATCGCCACCCCCACGTCGGCCCGCTTCAGCGCGGGGGCGTCGTTCACGCCGTCTCCGGTCATCGCGACAACTTCCTTGTTGGCCTGCATGGCTTTGACAAGGCGTAACTTGTGTTCAGGAGAGGTACGGGCGAAGACCTGCGTGTGACCGACAATGTGACGCAACTGTTTGTCGGTGGCGGCCTCGAGCTCGGCGCCGGTCACCGCCGCGATGCCCTCCGGGTCGTCCCGGTCGCGGATGCCCATCTCGTCAGCGATGGCGGCCGCGGTTCCGGCATGGTCGCCCGTGATCATCGTCACCGTGATACCGGCCGTGTGGCAGGTCGCGATCGCCGCGATCGCCTCCGGGCGCGGCGGGTCGACGATCGCCGCCAGGCCCGCGAAACACAGGCCAACGAGGTCGTCGTGATCCAGGGCGTCGTACCTGCTATCTGTCCCCAATGGCTCCCTTACCGAACCGTCCCGTTTCTTGGTGACATCCTCCAGGGTTCGCCACGCCACCCCCAGTACGCGCAGGCCCTGGGCCGATGCGGCCTCTATCTGCTCGTCCCACCAGGCGCGGTCAAGCGGTTGTTGGTCGTTGCCCTGAGTCGTACTTCTGTCCAGCAACCGGTCCGGCGCCCCTACGACACCGATCAGCGGTTGGCCGTCTGCGGTCGTCAGCGTCGCGGAATACTTATGCTCGGAATCGAACGGTACGTGGGCCAGTCTCGGATAGGCGCCCGCGTCGAAACCGGTCTTCAATCCGAGGGTACGCAGGGCGCCTTCGGTCGGCTCCCCCACCAGCGTCCAGCGCCCGGATTCGCCCTGGGTTATCGTCGCGTCGATGGCTACCCCGGAGGCCAGTACGAGTCGCGCCAAGTCCGGATGACCCCTGTGGACACCAGAACCGTCCCCGGTGTCGAGTGTCACGGGTTGCCACCTGGAACCGTCCCCGGTGGCAACTGGGTCCGTCCCCGGTGGCAACTGGAACCGTCCCCGGTGGCAACTGGAACCGTCCCCGGTGGACACAGCCACCCCGTCGGCCACTATGATTTCGCCCACCGGTTCGTACCCCAGGCCCGTCACCTTGTACACACCCTCGGCGGTGACGACCTGCCGTACCATCATCTCGTTCGTCGTCAGCGTACCGGTCTTGTCCGAGCAGATCGCCGTCACCGAACCGAGGGCCTCCACAGCGGACAAACGCCGTACGATCGCGCGGCGCCGCGCCATCTGCCGAACTCCCAAAGCCAGCGTGATCGTGACCAGCGCGGGCAAACCCTCCGGGATCGCCGAGACCGCGAAACCGATCGTGGCCGACGCCAGGTCGCCGAAGGGCATCTGGTGCAGCACCTTCCCGATCAGCGCCATGACAACCACCATGCCCGCAATCAACAACGCCAAGAACTTGCCGAAACGCGTGATTTGCTTTGTCAGCGGCGTATCAAGACTGTCGATCTGCGACAGCAAAGTTGTGATCCGCCCGATCTCGGCGCGCAGGCCCGTGGCGGTAACCACCCCGATCCCGGACCCCGCAGCGACGATCGACGAGCTGTAGAGCATACACGTACGATCACCAATGCCAGTTTCCGCCTCGACCGGCTCCACGCCCTTGACGGCGGGCTCGGATTCCCCGGTCAGCGCCGCCTCCTCGACACGCAAGTTGTTGGCCTCGATCAGGCGGATGTCGGCGGGTACGCGGGCGCCCGGCCCCACCCGTACCACATCCCCGACCACCAGATCCTCCGCGGACACCTGGGCCCACTCGCCGTCCCGCCGCGCCTGGGCGTGGGCGGACAACATGGCCCGGATCCCGGCGAGAGCGTGCTCGGCACGCCCTTCCTGTACGAACCCGATTGTCGTGTTGATAAGGGCAACCGCCACGATGACCCCGAAGTCGACCCAGTCCCCCATGGCGGCCTTCAGGGCCGCCGCGGCCAACAGGATATAAATCAGAATGTCATCAAAGTGCTTTATAAACCGTACGATCGCCGGCGCGCGCTTACCCGTCGGTACGACATTGGGCCCGTCGCGGCGCAACCGCGCGGCCGCCTCGGCTGAACTCAACCCGTCAGTGCCGGAGTCCACGTCACTGAGAACTTCCGCAATGTCCATCGCATAGGGATCAACGCTGACCGGGCTTGTGGTGTGATTCATCTTCCACGCTCCCATGAACCTGTCCAGGATATCATCACCAAGCGGTCTCGGCGTACTCCCAAATATCCGCGACACGGGCCCGGTTGCTACGCTGGTGGGGTGGAGAGTTTATTATCGTGGTCTTCGATCCAGTACGGAAGGCCACGCGAATGAGTCCAGCCAGCACCAGACCGCGGCGCGGGCGGTACGACGCGACCCGGGTCGAGTTGCCGAACAACCTTAATGCCATATTTCCGTACCTCATGAAGGGCCGCAACGAATCCATCGCCTACTTCCCGCTCACGATCGACGCGGAGAACATGATGGAGTACATTGAGCGCCACAAGGGTACGGACAACGCAGTCACCATCTTCCAAGTCCTCATGCTCGCGCTGACAAGAGTGTTGCGCGAACGGCCCGCCCTGAACCGGTACATCATCGGCCGCCGCCTCTACCAGCGCCACGATGTGGTCTTTTCGTTCATCGCGAGAAAGAAGTACGCCGACGATGGCGAGGAGACGAATGTCCTTGTCAACATCAAACCGCAAGACGACCGCGCGACCATCATAGCCAAGCTGAACGGCGAGATCCGCGCCGCCAAGACCTCCGGCACCAACGACAGGGACGACGACAAACTGATGGCCTTGTTCCTGCGCCTGCCGCGCGGGTTGCTCCAGGCGGCGGTCAAGGCGCTGGAGGTGTACGACTTCTACGCCGACACCCCCAAGTTCCTGCGCGGGCTTGATCCGCTGCGCTGCAGCGCGTACGTCGCTAACCTCGGCAGCGTCGGCATGGAAGCCCCCTTTCATCACCTGTTCGAGTGGGGTACGTGCTCGTTGTTTTTCGCGATCGGCAAGGTCGCGCCGCAGGTGACGGTCGGCGAAGACGGTGCACCCGCCGTACGCCGCATGATAACATTGCGCATCGCGCTTGACGAGCGGATCGCTGACGGGTATTACGACGCCCGCAGCCTGGACCTGTTGACCCACTACCTCGGTCACCCCGAGTTACTGGAGGACATGTAGCGGGGTCATCCGACCCCCTGACCACCGCCGCACCCCACATTTCGACCCCACAGGAGTGAAGATGACAACAAACCGACCCTGGGTGAAGCTGTACGACGGCTACCCGGAGGACATGGACATCCCGGATGCGACGATGTACGAGATGTTCGCCCGCTCCGTCGCCGCCCGCCCCGACCAAGTCGGGTTGCTCTACATGGGCCGCCACTTCACGTTCTTTGAGCTCCTGACCCAGGTCGATGCCTGTGCGGCGGCGTTCACCGCGTACGGCATCCAGCCCCATGACGCAGTTGTGTTGTCACTGCCGAACGTACCCAACGCCGTCATCGCCTTCTACGCCCTCAACAAGATCGGCGCCCAAGCCGTCATGACACACCCATTGTCGTCGCCGTCCGAGTTGAAGCACTACATCCAGGTCACCGGCGCCCAATGGGTCGTGACAATGGACATGTTCTATTCGGTCTTCCGCGACCTGTCCCGCCAGACCACGCTGGACCGGCTCGTCATCGCGCGCCTGCCCGACTACCTCGGCCCGGTGATGAAGATCGGTTTCAAGCTGACGAAAGGCCGGCAGATCGAGGCGGTCCCCGGCGACGACCCCCTCGTACTCGACTGGCGCGACTTCCTGTCCACCGGCGCCGGGCTGATCCAGCAGGAAGCGGCGGGCGGCGAACCGACCCCCTACACCCGCCCCGTCGAGCCATCCGACACCGCAGTTATCTTGTTCAGCGGAGGTACGACGAACCTGCCCAAGGGCATCGAGCTCACATCGTACAATTTCAATGCCCTCGCCGTGGCGATCGAGGCCATCTCGGGCATCACCCCCGGCGATTCCGTCTTGGCAATCCTCCCGGTCTTCCACGGTTTCGGGCTGGGTCTGTGCATCCACAGCGCGCTGGTCTCGGGGGCCTACCCGATCCTGGTTCCGGAATTCTCCGCGGGCAACTACATCAACAACCTGGTCAAGTACAAGCCCGCCTACATCGCCGGCGTACCAACATTGTTCCAAGCCATGATGGGCAATCCCAAGTTCAAGAAAGTACGCTTTGACAAGCTCAAAGGTGCCTATTCCGGCGGCGACCTGCTCAGCGCCGACCTCAAACGCCGCTTCGACGAAGCCATCAAGTCGCAAGGAGCAACGGTCGAACTCATGGAGGGCTACGGCCTCACCGAATGCGTCACCGCGTGCGCCCTGTCTCCGCGGAACCTCTACCGCGAGAACTCCATGGGCATCCCGATGCCCGGCATGCTGGTCAAGGTCGCCGATTCGGCGACGGGCGAAGAACTCCCGTACGGAACCGTCGGCGAACTGTGCGTCTCCGGCCCGACGCTGATGAAAGGGTACGTCAACGACCCGGACGCCACACAGGAAGCATTGCGCGAGCACGCTGACGGGCGGATCTGGCTGCACACCGGCGACATCGGCACCATGGATTCGGACGGCTACCTGTACTTCATGGGCCGCATGAAGCGCATGGTCAAGGTCTCCGGGGTGTCGGTCTACCCGCTGCAGGTCGAGCAGGTCCTGGAAGACCATCCGCTGGTCAGCCGCGCGTGCGTCATCGGAGTGCCGGACGACTACCAGGTGACATCGCTGAAGGCGTTCGTGGTGTTGGTGGAAGGTACGGAACCGTCCGACGAAACCCGCGACGCCCTGATCGCGCACTGCAAGGAACAACTCATCAAATGGTCGGTACCGCGCCAATTCGAGTTCCGCACGGCCCTGCCAATGACGAGAGTCGGCAAGATAGCGTACACAGAACTGGAAAAGGAAGAGTTGGCGAAGCTGCAGTCATAGGTACGGGACACGGGACTGAAACACGGGGACGGTTCTCGTGTTTCACCTAGTCAAACTGCATTTAGGCTCATTCGTACGCTATTCATTTCCGTACTACGGAATCTTCGTACCGCCCCACTCGACAACCACAAAGCCATGCCGCTCGGGAGCGGTGAGTTCTTGGGCGGTCACCGCAACCGGTACCTCCAGTCGCTGCCAATCCATCATGACCCGGATCAGTACGTCGGGCGCCGGGGTCACCATCAACTCGTGTACCTCGGCCTGCTCCGCCAGGGTCTCGAACCGTATGTACGTGTAGGGGTTCTCCTGCAGGATCGGAAGCCAGTAGATGATGAACTCATTGGCCTCGCGTTCGCTCAAGCCGACCTCGGCCAGCGCCCACTCGAGGAAGGTGGCGGTCTGCGCGCCGGGAACCACAAACCCCTCGTCAGTACGCTGGGCCGGCGTCTGGCGCCCGCCCTCATAGTACAACGCGTATAGTTCGCGGCCCGTACGATGATCGACCAACGTACCGTCCGGCTGAGCCATCACGTGCCATCCGTCACCGTACGCCGGATACTCCGCGGTCAGTCGCTCCGCATGCGACAACTGCACTGTCACATCCAGAGGCTGCTCGGGGTAAAGGTAGACCACCGGCTTGACCGGAGCCGGGCCGATGTCCGGGTCCGACCCATCGCGCAACAAGACAAAGGCAACAACGCCTAGAGCCAGAACCAGGACTCCGACCAGCAGTAGCACCAAACCGCGTTTCTTCTTGGGGCGAGGGGTGGAAGGCCCCGGCTGATCCGGTGGGCCAGGATGAACAGGAAATGACATGAGCCCATCCTATCGGCCCCCGGACTTCCGACAGCCATACCCAATTTCGGCTTCCTGGGCGTTGGCCGAACAGTGGGTATGGGTTTGGGCTCGATCCGGCCGCGGGAAGGGGTCAAACCCATACCCAACCCTTGTGAGAACTTAGAAAACGCCTCATTGGGTATGGGTGCTCCTCGCCGCGCTCACTCGTCGTCTTCCAGCAGCTCCTCATCGTCGAGGTCATCATCTTCCACCTTGGCCTTGCCCCTGACTGGTACCTCGTCGAAGAACCCCCGACTGGCCGGCAACCAGGTCAAGACAACCGACACAACAAGTACGATGGTCGGCAGCAACACGATCAACGCCGGCAACGCACCGGAGCGCAACAACGACCCCCAGACCAAAGTCCACACGACAACGGTAAACAGATACGCCTTCCGGGACCAGGCCGCCCGCGTCAGCATCCACGCCTCCATGAGGCAGACAACCGCCGCAGGCGCGATCAACACAGTGCCGATGCCCGTCGCGAGATTGCCCGCGCCAAGACCCCAGCCG
>Ga0209628_10000887_pt1 | contig 18796 bp, 16 predicted proteins | sample TergutCu122P4_FD_187285 | JGI IMG/M metagenome (GOLD analysis project Ga0209628, IMG submission 187285) | Cubitermes ugandensis P4 segment gut microbial communities from Kakamega Forest, Kenya - Cu122 P4 (SPAdes) (version 2) | ecosystem: Host-associated > Arthropoda: Insects > Digestive system...
GTTAAAGTGGTAATGGTGGCGCTTGCGGCATTTAAAGAGTTTGTGGTCAGATTTCCGGCTATATCGGCGCTTTGGGCCTTAAACGAGCCCTCTACATCTAACTTTGCCTGCGGGTTTTTCTTACCAATCCCGATATTGTTGTCGTTGGCAAGAAACAAAGCGTAGTCGTATCCGTTGCCCGTACTTTGGTTCCAGGGTCTCCAAAAGTTTAGCCCGTAAACACCATCCTCGCCGTTTAAATACTCAATGCCCCATCTGCCCATGGGCAAATTACCGTCTATATCGGCGCCAAAGAGAATTGAACCGTTCGCCGATTGTAGTGCTTTGGCTGAGGTTTTGGAGATTAATATATTCCCATCCACAATATGCAGTTTTTGTTTAGGTTTGTCGGTGCCTATGCCTACATTGCCGTTAAGATATGTGTTGCCGGTTACAGTGGCGGTTTGTGCTTTCAGCGAGCCCCCAATATCAAATTTTGCCTGTGGATTTTCTAACCCTACTCCAATATTGCCATTAGGAGCAATCATTAATCCGCATGAAGGTACTTCTAAAGATATTGCTCCTGTTTTAGCAAGAATAAGTCTATTACCAGTATACCCTAAAATGCTAAAATCAGCTTCATTATTCTGTCGCATGTAGATAGAGTATTCTCTACCCATAGAGATTTCAAAATCATTCATGAATCTGTTTCCTGGGGGCATTGTTAATAATTCTCTTGAAATACAGATACTAAAGTGGGCGGTTAATTTTCATAACCGGATACATTTTAATGATAAGCGGTAACTATTAATGGATAATCGGGATTATCGCGAGTATTTTAAAAATTCCATTTCAATCGCAAGTATCCTATCAACAAATTGGTGGGCTGCATTTTTTTAGTTCCTATAAAATCCTGTATCATAGCACTTAATGTCAACGCATCGGTAATAGACCACTCTATATTGGGACCTACATAAAATGCAGGCAAATTCACAAAACATAATGCTGCAATTCCTCCATTTACTATAGGACTGAACGGATAGGATATTTGTCCTATCACTGTCCACTCTGTAATGGATAAATATTTGGGCGAGGCAGGCACACTGAGCAGCGTTTCTAAATTGCTTTTGTAATTTTTGGGCATTCTGTTATAAAGCACTGATACAGATAGCATAATTGAATTTGAAAATATATAATCCGCTCCTATCGTAGCAACATAAGTGTTTTTAATGTCAGCATTGGATAGCAGAGAATAATAATATGAAAATTCACCGCGTAAGTTAACACTCTTAATATCACTGCTAAAACCAATCCCAAGCATTAAATCTTCTGTATTGACCAATCCACCCAGCAACTGAATATCCCAATTGTTGGTATTAAAACGATAGATTCCGGCCATGGTAAGTTTGCCGTGATAGTTCAACTTTGCTGCCATTTCAACAGCAGAAGTAGATGTTGGGTAGGCAGACAACCGAATCGCATCACTTCCTTGTAGTTCAGGATAATCATAATCAAAAAAGGAGTATCCGTTAAAGATATCATTAGGATTAAAGAAGAGTGCTTGAGACCAATTTATCCGTTGTCTTCCTATTTTTATACTCCATTTATCGGTTTGATAACCCACGTATAAACGTTCCACAGAAGTTGTTAATACAAAATAGGGGCTGGTAACTATATTCCAACCTAAATTAAGCCAACCTGCATCTTGAGTCATTGTTTTAAACATCTCTTTAGAATAATTTCTAAAATCCTGAAATATGAAACGGGTACGGCATTCTGCCGCTAATTCCCAATTTTTTGTAGGTATGTATTTGAAATTCATTCGATTATGTATAATTCCCGTATTATTGAAATGGTTTATTCCAAAATAATAGGCAGGAATGTACAGTTCATTAAGGTAACCGGAAAAGTAGAAAGTTTTGGGCTTATCGGGAATACTATCAGCAAATGTATGATAGAATAACAAATAAAAAACACAAACGAGCCCATAGAATTTTTTCATGTTTTCTTTGAAAAAACCTTAATAAAACAAATGCAAAATAAATATAATTTTCTAAGTTTTTCTATCTTTTTTCATGATGCCTTATTATATTGCTTACAAAAAAAATAACCTATTTTTGCGCTTCACTCAAAAAACACCCCAAATCATGAATAAATACGCTGAATACAAAGGACTTAATCTCTCATCAATAGGAAAAGAAATGAAAGAATATTGGGAGAAAAACGAGATTTTTGAGAAAAGTTTGACCATCCGCGAAGGAAATTCCGAATATGTTTTTTATGAAGGACCTCCCTCTGCAAACGGAATCCCCGGTATTCACCACGTGATGGCGCGTGCCATCAAAGACCTGTTTTGTCGCTACCAAACCCTGAAAGGGAAGCACGTAGGACGCAAGGGCGGCTGGGATACGCACGGCCTCCCCATTGAACTCGGCGTGGAAAAAACGCTGGGAATCACCAAAGAGGATATCGGCAAAAAAATATCGGTGGAAGAATATAACCAGGCTTGTAGAAAAGAGGTGATGAAATACAAGGATTTGTGGGATGACATCACCAAAAGAATGGGGTTTTGGGTGGATTTGAACGACCCCTACATCACTTTTGACAATAAATACATAGAATCTGTATGGTATTTGTTGTCAGAATTATACAAGAAAGGATTGTTGTACAAAGGGTATACTATTCAACCTTATTCTCCTGCTGCCGGAACCGGACTCAGTTCGCACGAACTGAACCTGCCCGGATGTTATAAAGATGTGAAAGACACTACGGTTGTAGCGCAATTTAAAGTGAAAACCAAACAACCCAACTTGAAAGACTGTCCTTTTAATCTGCCTGCCGACTGCCTCATTCCCGAAAATCTTTATGTTTTGGCGTGGACTACTACCCCGTGGACGTTGCCCTCCAATACCGCGCTGGCGGTAGGACAAAAAATTGCATATCTGTTGGTTGAAACGTACAATTCTTACTCAGGAAATAAAATTCAGGTAATTTTGGCTAAAAACCTGCTTCACACTTTTTTCCCTGAAAAAAATGCAGAATTGCCTTTTGAGGATTACAAGCAGGGCGATAAGAATATTCCGTTCAGAGTTTTGGCGGAAACTACCGGCGAAAAATTGGTGGGAATGGAATATGAACAACTCATTCCATACGTTAATCCGGGCGAAGGCGCTTTCAGAGTGATTACCGGCGACTATGTTACCACCAGCGATGGAACGGGCATTGTGCACATTGCGCCCACTTTTGGCGCCGACGACAAGCGTGTGGCGCAGGAAGCCGGTGTGCCTCCCTTGGTAATGATTGACAAACAGAGAAATCGCCAACCCATGGTGGACAAAACCGGTAAATTCTATCGCATCGAAGATTTGGATGAAAAGTTTGTAAAAGAATCTGTTAATATGGATTTGTATAAAACCGTGGCCGGAAGATTTGTGAAACCCGATTATGAAAAAGAGAACGAAAAACATGAAGATACATTAGATGTGGAGTTGGCAATTTGGCTGAAACAGCAGGGCAAAGCATTTAAAATTGAGAAATATACGCACAATTATCCCCATTGCTGGCGCACTGATAAACCCGTGTTGTACTATCCGTTGGATTCCTGGTTTGTGAAAACAACCGATTACAAAAAAAGGATGATGGAGTTGAACGACACGATTTTGTGGAAACCTGCCGCAACAGGCTTCGGACGTTTCGGAAACTGGCTCGAAAATTTGGTGGATTGGAATTTGTCACGCTCTCGCTTTTGGGGTGTACCACTCCCCATCTGGACTACCGAAGACAAAAAAGAACAGATTTGCATCGGCTCTATTGCGCAACTTTACAACGAAATTGAAAAGGCAGTCGCTGCCGGTATCATGAAAGAAAATCCGTATAAAGATTTTGTTCCCAATGATTTTAGTAAAGAAAACTACGAAAAGATTGATATTCACAGACCATACGTGGATGAAATCTTCTTAGTTTCAAAAAGCGGCAAAAAAATGACGCGCGAATTGGATTTGATTGACGTGTGGTTCGACAGCGGCGCAATGCCTTATTGCCAATGGCACTATCCGTTTGAAAACAAAGAACTTTTTGAGAAAAAATTCCCCGCCGATTTCATTGCAGAGGGCGTTGACCAAACCCGCGGCTGGTTCTTTACGTTGCACGCCATTGCTACGATGTTGTTTGATAACGTTGCGTTTAAAACAGTGGTTTCTAACGGATTAGTGTTAGATAAAGAGGGAAACAAAATGTCGAAACGGTTGGGCAATGCGGTGGACCCGTTTGAAACGATTGAAAAGTACGGAGCAGATGCCACCCGCTGGTATATGCTCACCAATGCGCAGCCTTGGGACAACCTCAAATTTGACGAAGAGGGGATTAAAGAGGTGCAGCGCAAATTCTTCGGAACGCTTTATAACACTTACAATTTCTTTGCTTTGTATGCAAATATTGACAAGTTTACCTACAAAGAACAGGAAATACCCGTAAAAAACCGCCCCGAAATTGATCGCTGGATTTTGTCGGAACTCAACACATTAATAAAAAATTGCGATGCCAATTATGCGGATTACGAACCTACCAAAGCCGGTCGAGATATTCAGCAATTTGTGGATGAATATTTGAGCAACTGGTATGTACGGCTTTGTCGCAGAAGGTTTTGGAAGGGCGATTACAGCGAAGATAAAATTTCGGCGTTTCAAACGCTTTATACTTGTATGGTTACGATTGCCAAGTTGGCATCGCCCATTGCGCCCTTTTTTATGGATAAATTGTTTTTGGATTTGAACATCGTTACCCAAAAAGAAAACGTGGAATCGATTCACCTTTCTGATTTTCCAAAGGTAGATGAAAGTTTGATTGACAAACCGTTGGAAGAAAGAATGCAGTTGGCGCAGCAAATTTGTTCCATGATTTTATCTTTGCGTAAGAAATCGAACATTCGGGTACGTCAGCCGTTGCAAAAAATCATGATTCCGGTGCTGGAAACCTCAAACTTTGTGGCGCAAATAGAAAAAGTGAAACCGCTTATTTTGCACGAAGTTAATGTAAAAGAGATTCATTTTGTGGAAGATAGCGAAGGTATTTTGGTTAAAAAGATAAAACCCAATTTCAAAACATTGGGACCGAAATATGGAAAAATAATGAAAGCGATTGCCGTAAAAGTGGCAGAATTTACCCAAAAAGATATCGCCCAAATTGAAAAAGAGGAACACCTTATTCTCGACATTGACGGCGAACAAGCCGACATCCTTCTCTCTGACGTTGAGATAATTGCCGAGGATATTCCGGGCTGGGTGGTGGCCAACCAGGGAGCGCTAACCGTGGCGTTAGACATTACCATTACCAAAGAACTGAAAGAGGAAGGCTATGCCCGCGAGTTGGTGAACCGCATTCAAAACTACCGCAAGGATAGCGATTTAGAAGTTACAGATACGATTTCCATTACCCTGCAAAGTCATCCCGATACCGACGAAGCATTTCACAGATTTGAAAACTATATCAAATCGGAAACGCTGTGTAATAAATTTGAGATTGTGCCGGAAATTAATAATGCCGAAAAACTTTATTTGGAGATTGTAGAGGGAATTGGGATGGATGCGGTGATTAGCAGGTAATAAACAATTTGTGTATTTTTGTCCAATCCCACAATAGCCGTTTTAGCATAAAATACACATAATAATATAGTTGCACCTCAAAAAATGGATTAATGATGAATGGCAATTCAAACTATGACCAGCGCATTGTTGTTACTTTAGATGCCGGAGGAACGAATTTCGTTTTCAGTGCTATTAGGGCAAACCAGGTTATTGTAAAACCGATTACAAAACCCTCTAATACTGAAGTTTTAGAGCAATGTTTAGAAACATTAGTAGAAGGATTTGCAGAGATCATCAATCAATTGCCGGTGCCGCCCGTGGCCATTAGTTTTGCCTTCCCGGGACCTGCAGATTATCCAAATGGCCTAATAGGTGGTTATTTGCCTAATTTTAAATCTTTTAGAAATGGAGTAGCATTGTCAGATTTTTTAAAGGAAAAATTTGAATTGCCTGTTTTTATCAATAATGATGCAGATCTCTTTACTTATGGCGAAGCAATTGCAGGTATTTTACCGGAAATTAATCAGAGGTTGAAAACATTAGGAAGCACAAAACAATATAAAAACCTTATCGGATTTACTTTTGGCACTGGATTTGGCTTCGGATTAACGGTCAATGGAAATATGTATGTGGGGGATAATAGTTGTTTGGAAATTTTTTGTTTGCCGCACAAATATTTAGAAAATATTATGGTAGAAGAGGGTGTCTCGGTTCGTGCAGTCAAAAGAGTATATGGGGAACTGTCCGGAGACACCAACCATGCATGGGAGCCTTTTGATATTTATCAAATAGCCGAAGGCATAAAAATTGGAAATCAGAAAGCAGCGCAAAAAGCATTTGCAGTATTAGGTGAAGTTGCCGGAAATGTTATAACCATGTGTGCTTCTTTATTGGATGGAATTATTGTAATTGGCGGAGGACTAACTAAAGCGGAAAAATACTTTATGCCCTCCCTACTAAAGGAAATGCGAAGGAATATCTCTACTATTTCAGGCGAAAAAGTAGCACGAATTCAGAGTCATGTGTATAATTTACAAGACAATGAGGAGTTCCTTCAGTTTGCAAAAGGAGAACAAAAACCAATAGTTGTTTTTGGAACTCAGAAAAAAGTTATTTACGACTCGCAAAAACGAATTGGTGTAGCCATATCAAAATTAGGTGCAGAGGTTGCCACATCACTGGGTGCCTATGCATTTGCTTTACAAAATTTGAAATAATGCGCAATAGAAAATAAAAAATTTTAAATCTTAAACAAGTAAACTTTACATGAAAATTTTTACCCCCCCCCCCATTCTTGGACTTAAACTTCTTCAGCCTGATATTTACAACGATGAACGAGGTTATTTCTTCGAAAGTTATAACTACGAAACGTTTAAAAATTTGGGCATTCAAGATGTTTTTGTGCAAGATAATCAATCCTGTTCAAAAGAAAATGTAATTAGAGGGTTACATTTTCAACTACCCCCGTTTGCACAAGCAAAATTAGTACGTGTAATTAAAGGCGCAGTTTTAGATGTAGCAGTAGATATACGAAAGAAAAGTTCAACGTATGGACAATACTTTTCGGTAATGCTGAGCGAAGAAAACCAACTGCAATTTTACTTACCGGAAGGATTTGCGCACGGATTTGCTGCCCTAAGAGACGATACTGTTTTTTCTTATAAATGCTCTAATATTTACCATAAAGATATGGAAAGAAGTCTTCTATTCAATGACGAAGATTTGAATATCAATTGGAATATAGAAAATCCCATCATTACTCCAAAAGATTTGCAAGCCATTCATTTTAAGAATTTTATTTCTCCTTTTTAAAGTATGATAAAGTTAGTAATTTTTGATTTGGATGGAACGCTGTTGAATACTATTGATGATTTGGCAGACTGTACCAACTATGTTTTGCAAAAATACGGATACCCTACGCATGAAGTTGATGCCTATAAATATTTTGTAGGTAGCGGGGTTGTGATGTTGCTGAAACGCGCTTTACCTGAAGATATACCGGAAAAGGTTTTTGAAAATATTCATAAAGACTTTATGCATCATTACGAAATTCATAAAGAAAATAAAACCAAACCTTATGATGGAATGGTTGAAACCTTAGAAAAGTTGCGAAAAAAAGGCATTTTGCTGGCAATAGCTACTAATAAACCGCAGGAAATGCTGCCCAATTTACTGAAACACTATTTTCCAACCATCCATTGGGCAGCCGTTTTCGGAAACAGAAAAGATGTACCCGTTAAGCCCAACCCGCAAATTATATATGATATCTTAAAAGCCACACAAATAGGTAAGCAGGAAACATTATATATAGGAGATACGGCTGTAGATATGGAAACTGCTCATAATGCAGGTATTATAAAAGTAGGAGCACTTTGGGGGTTTCGCACAAAAATAGAATTGAAACAAGCCCATGCCGATTTTATGATAAAGAAGCCACAGGAAATGATAAGGATTATCTTTAAAACCTTATCCTGAAATGCTGCTTTTACAAAGAAAATTATATATTTTTATTAAAAAGATGGCATTAACGAGAAAATTATATTTTTGCCCAAAATTTAATGTTTAACCTAAATATCATTATTATGAAAAAATTATCAGTTTTAGTTATTATTCTGATAGCAACTTGTACAGTTGCTTTAGCACAACCAAGAGCTATCGGCGGGCGGGTTGCATGGAGCATAGGCCCTTCTTATCAACACAGCATAGGAGATAAAAATATGATCCAGTTGGATTTGGATATTGCCGGCTTTTGCTCAGTTCAAGTTACGGCAACCTATAACTGGATATTCCCAATTAGTTCCTGGACAAAATCCGGATCATGGAATTGGTATGCCGGAGTGGGCGCAGGAGCTGGATATGCCTGGTGGGGAGATTGGGTAAGGGCAAGCCATTATGGATGGCATGGAAAAGGTTTTAAAGGATTAGGATGCGGTTTCGTGGGTGTTGCCGGTATGATTGGAGTAGAGTATAATTTCGACTTCCCTCTGCAACTTTTTGCCGATTATCGTCCGGTCATTGGACCGTGCTTTTACAAAGGCGGTGCAGATTTCTATTACTCCGGCTTAATTGCAGGAGCACTTAGCGTTGGCGCCCGCTATAGATTCTAATTAATATTACTTCTAAAAAATAAAAGCTGTCTTAAAATAAGATGGCTTTTTTTGTTTTTGTTTAAAAAATCCGGCATTCTATTTTTAAAAATGTTAACGAATGTTAAAAAATATTTCATTGAAAATCAACATAATATAAGGCATACAATTGGGTTTCTGGGGTTTTTATGGGCTTTATATTAAAATTGTACTATTTTTGCGCCCTAATTAAAAATATAATTTTATGGCAGAAATTATTGAACGAGTTCAAGGAATCATTGCAGAAAAACTTAGTGTTAATCCTGCTGACGTAACTCCAGAAAAAAGTTTTACCAACGACTTAGGTGCAGACTCTCTTGACACCGTTGAGTTAATTATGGAATTTGAAAAAGAGTTTGGAATCTCTATTCCTGATGATCAGGCAGAGAAGATCTCAACTGTGGGAGACGCTATTAGTTACATTAAATCAATGATTTAATTCTAACAATCTTTTTTAATGAAAGTTAAAAGAGTTGTTATTACCGGATTAGGCGCACTTACTCCTATTGGTAATACTGTTTCGGAATATTGGGACAGTTTATTAAAAGGAGTAAGTGGAGCAAATCCCATTACTTATTTTAATACGGAAAATTATAAAACGAAATTTGCCTGCGAAATAAAAAAATTTGACGCGGGCAGTTTTATAGATAGAAAAGTAGCCAGATCTATGGATAAATGCGGGCAATATGCTTTTGTTACCGCAATGGAGGCTATCACAGATAGCGGTTTGGAATTAGAAAAAATTAACAAACAGCGGGTAGGTGTAATTTTGGGAACAGCAATCGGGGGCATCTCTTCAATTACAGAAGCCCTGTTCACACTTAATGAACACGGAGGAGTTCCCAAATTCAGCCCTTTTTTACTTACCCGTTCTTTAGGTGATATGATTGCTGCGAATATTGCATTGCATTATGGATTTTCCGGCACAAATTGTGTAGTTACATCTGCTTGCGCTTCTTCTGCTAACGCTTTGGTGGATGCTTACCATGCTATTCAATTAGGAAAAGTGGATGTGGTTGTTTCGGGAGGCGCTGAGGCCTGCATTAATCAATTAGGGATTGGCGGTTTTAATGCCATGAATGCACTTTCCACCCGTAATGAAGAGTTTAAAACCGCATCCCGACCTTTTGATATCGCCCGAGACGGATTTGTTATGGGAGAAGGGTCTGCAACGCTTATTTTGGAAGATTATGAGCATGCCAAAACACGTGGCGCAAAAATTTATGCAGAACTTGCCGGAATAGGTTTGGTAACAGATACATACCACATTACAGCGCCCCACCCATACGGAAAAGCAGCAAAATTAGCCATGAAATTGGCTATTGAGGATGCTAAATTAAACATTACAGATATTGGCCATATTAATACTCACGGAACTTCAACCCAACTTGGCGATATTTCAGAATGTATTGCCATTCAGGACCTTTTTGGAGAACATGCTTATAATATTGCCATCAATGCAACAAAATCGATGACCGGCCACATGCTGGGTGCAGCAGGAGCAGCAGAAGCTATTGCTACTATTCTTGCATTGCAACAAGGAAAAGTTCCGCCTACAATCAACTTGAAAGAAAAAGATCCGGAAATTCCAAACTATAATTTTGTTGCTAATCATGCTATTGAGCATCATTTTGAAGCTGCTATATCTAATTCGTTTGGTTTTGGTGGCCATAATGCGTCGCTTGTTTTTTCTAAATTTAATTAACCGGCATTGGTCTTGAATATTTTTGTTAAAAAGAGATCTCCTGAAAAAGAGATTGCAAAATTTCTTAAACATATTTTGGGTATAAAATATAGAAACCTGGATGTGTATAAAATGGCATTCATCCATAGTTCGGCATCTTTAAAAAATGCAGCTTCCTGTATCATTAACAATGAAAGATTGGAATATCTCGGCGATGCAGTATTAAATGCAGTGATTGCAGATTACTTATTTAAAAAATTTCCGTTTCAACCGGAAGGCCCTTTATCGGAAATGCGTTCCAAAATTGTATGTAGAGACCACCTGAATAAACTGTCAAAAACAATTGGCCTTACGCAATTGGTAGTCATTGAACCGAAATGCCATCCGAAATCTATTCATGGAGATACTTTTGAAGCGCTTATTGGCGCACTTTATTTGGACAAAGGATATGAAAAAACAAAAGAGGTTATTATTAATAAAATACTCCTTACGTTTATGGATTTAAATACCGTATTACAGGAAGAGCATAATTATAAAAGCAAATTAATTAATTGGGGACAGAAAAATAATTTCAAAATTCGATTTGAAAGCCGTGAAACCGGAAATTTTAAAGGAAGAAAATTATTTATTTCGCAATGTTATTTAAATAATGAATGTATTGCTGAAGCAGAAGACTATAAAATAAAAAAAGCGGAACAGTTAGCGGCTGAAAAAGCATGGGAACAACTTCAACGAACCTAAAAAAATGGCTAAAAAGAAAAAATCCCTCTCATTTCATATCACAGATTTCTTTGGTTTTTATAACATCTATAAAATCTTTGCTTTACAATCTGATTCTGCTGCTTTTTCTTTTGCCAATAAATTAGGGCATGCACTAAGCGTTTCCTTTACAGTATTGCGCGATTTGGAATATGTCTCCAATAGGATTTCGGCTAATTTTACTGTATTTTATGCAGAATATGCGCAGAAAGAGTCTATTCATTGTTTACTCTTGGAAAATAAAACAGATACCAATCAACAAGAACTATTTGACTTAAAAACAGGGAAAAATCCGCACCTTCTTAATTATTCTTTATTTGCAGAGCCTCTGTATTTGTTTAATAATTATGGCTTGCGCTGTTTGGAAATCCCTCTTGCAGATATTGATTATCTATTATTACTATTTGCAAAAAAAGATATTGAAAATGAGATGTTTCTACAGTTAATGAGAGATATTACCCCATTTAAGGCCAAAGAAATTTCCTATCTATTAGAAAAAAAACAAACAGCCTCACAGGCAAAAGTTGCCGAATTTCTAAAAGATTTTTATTGTAAATATGAAGTTAAGGCCAATCAGTTTTCAAGAAAAAGAAAAATGGATTTATTGGCTCCCGTAAAACAGATTCCTAAACAGAACTTGCAGTTTCCCATTCCTGTAATTTTAGAAAATGAAACAGCAGCAGATAATTTGCAGTTATCAGAGGAGTATGTAAAGTTTTTGGCGGAGAAATAAATCTCTCCTGACTTCGTCTCTCTAAAACTTCATCTTCTCTTTATATCAATATTTATATTTTTTTGCAAAATCAAAAAATTATTCAAATGAAAAAAACAGTTGGCATAATCTTCATAGCCATATTAAGTTTACCGGTTTTCTGCCAGAACATTACAGGAGAATGGAATGGCGTTTTAAAAGTACCCGGACAATCTTTAAGATTAGTTTTTCATATTCAGAAAACAGATAGCGGTTATACTGCCACCATGGATAGCCCTGACCAAAGTGTTTACGGAATCCCCGTTACGGAAACCTCTTTTGAAGAGAACAACTTTACAATTAACATTAAGAACGCTATTCAATATATGGGAACCTTTCATAATGACACCATCAGTGGGCTTTTTAAACAAAACGGAGCAGTCATCCCGTTGAAATTGTATAGAGGAGAAGTATCTATTGCTAAACCAAAACGTCCTCAGGAGCCTAAAAAACCTTATCCTTATGATGAGGAAGAAGTAAAGTTTGATAATCCGAGCGCTTCCGGTGTAACTTTGGCAGGAACGTTAACCATCCCTTCCGGAGAAGGAAAATTTTCTGCCGTTATTTTGGTAAGCGGTAGTGGCGCTCAAAATAGAGATGAAGAGATTTTTGGACATAAACCCTTTTTGGTGATTTCAGATTATTTAACCCGCCATGGTTTTGCCGTTTTGCGATATGATGATAGAGGAACAGCAGGTTCAACAGGAGTTTATGATACCTGCTCTACCTATGATTTTTCTACCGATGCTGAGGCGGCTTTCAAATATTTGCAGGGGAGAAAGGAGATAAACCCGAAGCAAATTGGGTTTATCGGACACAGCGAGGGAGGAATAATTGCCCCGTTGGTGGCTGCGCATAATAAAAATGTGGCTTTTCTCATTCTATTGGCCGCACCCGGAATTAGAGGAGATTCTTTATTACTCGTACAAACAAAATTATTTTTAAAAACAAAAAACGGAATAACCGACCAAGAAATAGGAGAAGCGCTAAGAATTAAAAAAAGCCAGGACAGCATTATTTATCATACTGAAGATACCCAAGAAATGAAGGATGCTTTAACGGCTTTCTTTAAAGAGGTAATTAATAAGCAAGCTTCTCTTTCTACAACACAAAAAGAAAAAGATGATTTGGTTCAACAAACCGTAGAAACTCTTACCGGCAAATATATTCGGTATCTCGTTAAATATAATCCTGCTCCTATTTTGGCACAAGTGCAATGCCCTGTTTTGGCCCTTAATGGGGAGAATGACATTCAAGTTTCTGCAGATGAAAATCTTAATATGATTCAACACACGCTATTAAATGCAGGAAACCAAAATGTTACAATAAAAAAACTTCCCGGATTAAATCATTTGTTTCAAACCTCACAAACCGGTTCCATTAAAGAATATGGAGAAATAGAGGAAACTTTTTCGCAGGAAACTTTAGAGATAATGCTGAATTGGCTAAAGGAACAGGTTAGGAAATAGCCTTTTAGATGAAAAAAATGATTACCAAAAGAAAAAACAGCCAAACTTGCTATATCATTTGGCTGTTTGACATGAATGTACTCAATATCCCGGCATAGTACCGTATCAATACTTATGTACTTCTTCTTCCAATTCTTTATGGTCTATCTTCTTTTTGTTCATAGCGCTCCAGGCATACCAAATGTAGGCTAACACAAACGGAATCAGCAAGGATACATAACTCATCGCAATTAAGGTATAACGGCTGGAGGAACTGTTTTCAATATGGATACTGCTTTGCATGTACTCTCCAAACACAGGATAATAACAGGTGTTGTTTAAACCGGAAACTAAAAAGAGTGAGAAAACAGTAGCTACAGTGCCCATGCCGGCAAACCATATCCCTTTGGAGGATTGTTTGAAAGCGCCCAAAAGAATACCTGCCAACACCAAAACAACGCCCACCAGTAAAAGTATTCCAACAAGCGGCATCTCTATGAGGTTGTGAAGATATTTATAGGAATCCATGAACACAACGCCGTTCGAGTCGTAGGCAAATCCGTCTTTTACCAAAATATTAATTAAAAAGAAAAGGAAAAACAGAAGAAAAGGGAGGGTCATCATTTTAACAGACCGGGCTGCTTTCTCCACAATTTTTTTATCTGCAACATTATTAATAAAATAGAGTGCGCCTAAAATACGAGCTAAGAAAAATACGGCTAATCCCAAAGAGAGATTAATAAATGTTTCGTAGCGGGTAAAATCAAACGCCAACTCTAATCCGTGCGCTGCCCCGCGCCAAACGGAACTGATTGTGCCGCAATAGTTATTCACAATTTCAAACTGGGAGCCTGTGAAAAAGGTGGCTACGGCAGTTCCTAATAAGATCGTTCCCAGAAATCCGTTAATGAATAGAAACATCTCATACGTTTTCGTGCCCAGCAGATTATTCATTTTCGTGCGAAACTCGTATCCCACTGCCTGAATAATAAAGCAGAACAGGATAAGTATCCAAACCCAGTAAGCGCCCCCGAAACTGGTAGAGTAGAACAGTGGAAATGAGGCAAAAAAGGCGCCTCCAAAAGTAACTAATGTAGTAAACGTAAATTCCCATTTACGTCCCAAACTGTTGATAAGAACATCGCGTTCCTGTTTAGATTTTCCAAGACTAAAGATTAGGGTTTGTCCGCCTTGTACGAATAATAAAAATACAAGCAAAGCACCCAGCAACGATACCAGCATAAACCAGTATTGTTGTAACATTAAATATGACATTTTTTCAAACATGGCTTTTTTTATCCCTCCTTCGGACCTTTTTTAATTTGTGCAAACATAATTTTTAATTCGGCAACCAATAATATGGTAAATGTAACGGCAAACAGGAAGAACGTGGTTTGTACCATTCCTGTTTTAATTTGTGAAACTGCTGAAACGGTAGGCATTAAATCCTGAATGACCCAGGGTTGGCGTCCTACTTCCGCCACGACCCAACCGCACTGCCCTGCAATGTAAACTAATGGAATAGTGATTATTGCCAAATAGTAGAACCATTTTTTCCCTTCCAATCTGTTTTTAACTCCCCAATACAGCGATAGCGCAAAAACGATGATAAACAGGCCTCCCAACGCTACCATAGCACGGAATGACCAAAAATTAAGAGGAACATTCGGAACTAATTTTGCAATATTTTGGGTAAAAACATGCGCATCATTATCATAATAATATCCATATCCGAAATACTTAAAATATGCATTTAACCAAACGTCATCTTCAAACAGGGCTTTAAGTTTTTGATATTCTTCAGGATTGGTATCTTTTGCCGCTTTCATTTGGCGGAGAACATTTTGGGCTTCTTTTCCACGGGCTGCTTTCTCATAAGCCGACATAATGCCGTGCTCGGCATTTCCTTCAATCAAATCGGTAATTCCCGGAACGAACGCATTGGCATCATGAGTTGCTAAAAAAGATAATAGTTTGGGAATTTCCACAGAGGTTTGTTTCCTTTCGTAGGGACGTTCCGGATTGTTTGTTGAGTTTCCGAATGCCACCACAGAAAACGGAGCGCCTGCTTTTCCTTCATACAAACCTTCAATCACGGCAAGTTTCATGGGTTGTACTTTGGCAACCTGCAGCGAAGCGCCGTCGCCGGAAATGATTACTACTACCGAACCGATAAGTCCCACAATAGAGGCAATGATAATACTTCTTCGTGCCAACACCTTGTGTCTCTTCTTGAGTAAGAACCAGCAACTGACTCCCACCACAAAAATACCTGCGGTAATCAATCCGGAGGAGACGGCATGAAAAAATTTATTGATAACGGTGGGCGAGGAGACTACTTCCCAAAAATTAACCATTTCGTTTCGGGCGGTTTCTGGGTTAAATTTCATACCCACAGGGTGTTGCATCCAGGAATTGGCAACCAAAATCCACAATGCGGAAAGATTTACGCCAATGGCAACCAACCAGGTAGAGGTAAGGTGGAATCCTTTACTTACCTTATTCCAGCCAAAAAACATAACAGCGATAAAGGTAGCTTCCATAAAGAAAGCCATAATTCCCTCAATAGCGAGCGGGGCTCCGAAGATATCTCCTACAAACCAGGAGTAGTTAGACCAGTTTGTTCCGAACTGAAACTCCAGAATAAGACCGGTGGCAACGCCTACCGCAAAATTTATTCCGAAAAGTATCATCCAGAATTTGGTCATGTTTTTCCATTCTTCCTTGTTGGTACGCACATAAATCGTCTCCATAATGGCAATGATAAATGTGATACCCAAAGTAAGTGGAACAAAAAGCCAATGATACATGGCTGTCAGCGCAAATTGCCAGCGCGACCAATCTACTAACGAAAAATCAAAGTGTTCCATAATTAAACATGTTTCATAATACTAAGGTTAATAATTAATTTTATTGTTGGGTTAATTGTTCAATTACATATTGGCTTTTCTCTTCGTTAGTTTTAAAATGCGTGTTTAAATAGTTGGGAAAGAAAAACAGTTTAAAAACCAAAAACATGACAAAGAGTTTAATCAAAATAATGAGCCACAATTTTTTCCCTACCGTCATGGACTTGAATCCATTATAATAAAAGCGAAAAATATTGTAGGGTATGGTTTTTATTTTCATGATACCTCCAAGTTTAATTCTGCAAAAGTAAAAATTAATATTTTATTGCGTGCCAAAAACTTTTATCATTTTTCGCAAAAAGAATACATATCTCATTATTTTTTCGTCATTTTTTTATAAAAAAACAAAAATTAAAGTTTTTTTCATCATTTTAGGGAATAAAAAATATATTAAAATGTAAAAAAACATTATACCTTTGTCGGCAAAAAATTTTAACTATGAAATACATTCCATTACACTCTAATTTTTATAAAAATAACCGTCAAAACGTGGTAGCGGAAATGGAACAAAACTCCGTTGCCATTCTTACCTCTCATGATGAATATCCGCGTTCGGGAGATACTACATTTCCATTTAAACAAAATGCCGAGCTGCTCTATTTGTGTGGGATTGATCAGGAAGATACCACTTTAGTACTTGCGCCGGGGCACCACAATCCGGAATATCGAGAAGTTTTATTTATTAAAAATCCTTCTCCCGAAATGGTTGTTTGGTATGGACATCGCTTTACAAAAAGTCAGGCTACGGAAATTTCGGGAATTGAGAATGTAATGTTTACAGAAGAGTTGGAAAATATATTACACGATATTATTATAAATTCACAACATATTTATCTGCATTCTCCTGAAAATCCGCGTATGAAGGTAACTTACCCTACTCAGGAATTGCGTTTTATTGAAAAAATAAAAAAAACCTATCCATTACACGTTTACAAAAGGTTAGCTCCCATTTTGTATCCTCTGCGGATGATAAAATATGCGGAAGAGTTTAAAGCACTTCGTAAGGCATGTGATATTACCCATAAAGCTTTTTTACGTGCTGTAAAGGCCATAAAGCCGGGTATTTATGAATATGAAATTGAAGCGGAACTGATTTACGAAATCATTAAGAATGGTGCTGCCGGCTATTCTTTTGCCCCCATTGTAGCATCAGGATCAGATACTTGTATTTTGCATTATATCAAAAATGATAAAAAGATGCAAAAGGGCGATTTGTTGCTCATGGATTTCGGAGCAGAATATGCCAATTACGCAGCCGACATTACCCGTACGGTTCCGGTAACCGGACATTTCAGCCAACGTCAAAGGCAAGTATATCAAGCTGTTTTGGATATTTATAAAGAAACCATTCCTAAATTTAAACCCGGAATGACCATTCATAAAATTAATGATTACGTGTTTAAGCGCATGGATGAAGAATTAATTAAATTAAAACTTTACACGGAAGAGGATGTGAAAAAGCAGCCAAAAGATAAACCATTATTTAAAAAGTATTTCATGCACAATACCAGTCATTTTATTGGATTAGATGTGCATGATGTAGGGCAACGGGAAATTGTTTTCCAACCGGGAATGGTGTTAAGTTGTGAACCGGGAATTTACATTGCCGAAGAGGGAATTGGCGTACGGTTAGAAACAGACGTGGTAGTAGGTGAAAACCCAATAGATCTGTTTGCGGATGTTCCAATAGAAATTAAGGATATTGAAGCGTTAATGAAATAGCCCTTTATTCAACTCCGCCCTCAGCAGTGGGCTCTTCTGCAATAACAGTCTCTGTTTTTTCTACTTCCTCTATTTCTGCTTCTACTTCAGATGCTTTCGCTTCTTTTGCGGCTTCTACGGCATATTTAGCGGCTACTTTTTTTGCAATTGCCTCGCGCAGTTTGGTTTCTGCTTCTAAACGTTTCTTTTTATCTTCTCTAGTTTTGTCTGCTGCTTCACGTTTTACATTGCTTACTTTTGATTCTTTTTCCTGTTTCCAGGCTTCAAATTTTTTGTTGGCCTCGTTTTCGCTAATAGCGCCTTTTGCGATGCCGCCGCGTAAATGTTTCATTAAATACACGCCTTCGTGTTTAAGAATCGAACGAACGGTATCGGAAGGGAAAGCGCCTGTTTCTACCCAATACAATGCTCTGTCGAAATCCATGTTGATAGTTGCAGGATGGGTCAATGTGTTGTAGGTGCCAATTTTTTCAATAAAACGTCCGTCACGTGGTGCACGACCATCCGCAATTACAATGTGGTAAAAAGGTTGATTCTTTTTACCATGTCTTTGTAATCTGATTCTTGTTGCCATAATAAAATTGTTTTTTAAATTTAGTTTTTATAAGGAGGCGCAAAAATATATTTTTTTACAAAAAAACTATAGTACTTTATGAAAAAAAATAGGGCGAAATCATTAAAAATTGAAATTTGATTTTTGCTCAACGTTTGTTCAAAAACCTCATTTACACTTACAATTTAGATATCAACAATGTTTTCAGAAAGTTTTTCTCTGCACTTTTTGGCTTGACCCAAAAAGTGCCAAAAAAGTCAAGGCTCATCGAAATTCCCCCAGCT
>Ga0209628_10000888_pt1 | contig 18762 bp, 22 predicted proteins | sample TergutCu122P4_FD_187285 | JGI IMG/M metagenome (GOLD analysis project Ga0209628, IMG submission 187285) | Cubitermes ugandensis P4 segment gut microbial communities from Kakamega Forest, Kenya - Cu122 P4 (SPAdes) (version 2) | ecosystem: Host-associated > Arthropoda: Insects > Digestive system...
TATCTGAATTTGAAAAGTGCTTGTCTCCCTCTCCCGGTGCCTGAGCGAAGTCGAAGGCGGGGAGGGTCGGGGTGGGGTGGTAAAATTCAGGCGTTGGCTCCAACAACAACACCGCACCAACATCTTCGCCGTTCTGTTTTGTGCTTGCCCAACACTTCAAAAATTCCTCTTTCGTAAGTGTGTATTTGCCGCCTGCGGGGTCGGAAATGTAAAAACGTAATCTGTCATTTCGAGCGTTAGCGAGAAATCTGTTTCCTTTACGGGATTCCTCACTGCGTTCGGAATGACGTGCTTTTTTCTTTACTTTGTACAAAACGACAAAATGATTCTGATTCCAGTGCAAAATACAAGGCAAAGGTGCTTCAATAAGTTGTTCAAATGAGGGTTTTACCCCCTTTGTTCTAAAACCAATATACTCCGCCGCATCTGAAATACCAAGCATAGAAACGCCCTCGCGAGTAATAAAACTGCGCTCTCGCAAAAACTGATTTGAGAATGTTTTGCCGTAGTATTTGGCGACCATTCTCAAACAGGTAGCACCGCAGTCCATTGCGTCAAGTTGGGTATAGTGGGGAAAGGGCTTTTTCATTTAAGTTTACACTTACCCTTTTACAACATAAATCCTATATTTTTTTATTCTGATACTTGTTTATCAGAATTGTTTATCTTAGATTTGTATTTTTCTACAAATTCTGTTATACCGCACAAAGAATCAATGGCGATAGAATACTCAGTATTCAAAATGAATACTTCTGCATCAAAACAAGTTGAGTCATACGAGTAAAGTGCTTGAAGCATACAAGCGCATTTTTCTCTTGTTAAAACAGAATCAGAACCTATTGAATCAATCATTATCTTTACACATGTATCAATATATTGATTTATAGAGTTCTTGTTAATACCTTTGTGTTCTTGTTTTGGAGAACAACAACCAGTAAAAATACAAACTATTAAAGTAAAAAAAATACTTCTTTTTAACATGATATTTTAATTTTAAAATTAACGTACAAAGGTAAATAAAATTATATAAATAACCAAGTCCTCTAAAATAAGAGGGCTTGGTTATTTGTCATAGATAGTTAACTATTGTATTATTAACTGAACTTGGGGACATTGGGCTACAAGAAGCGCAATTGCATTTAGGTGGGGGTGGGGGTGGGGGTGGCGGCGGCGGATCAGGTTGTGATGAACTAGTACAAAGTTCATCTATATAACAGTTTTTTTGCAATGAAGTTGCAGGAACTACTCCACCTTTTAAATTACTTTTTTCTTTTTCTGAAAGAAAAAAAGATTCTAGTTTTTTAATTTTTGACATAATCTTTAAAATTTTAAATTATTAATATTAATTGGACCTGTGTCCAATATGTAATTATCAAATTTAGATTTTTTAAAAATGTTTTTAACATTATTGTATAAAATCTTGTTGTTAGTAAACAATATATATTTTTTTAGAGCAATGGATGATTTTAGTTTAATTATATCACAATCTTTATTTGTAGGAAAGTAAAATTGTTTTTCATACAAAATTTGAGCAGGACAAACAGGACAAAAATTGATAGCCCAACAGTTTTTGCATTTTTCTCTAAAACCTGAAATATGATTTTTATAAATATTTACTATTGCATTTTTATCTACTTCTGTATGTACGTTTCCAAACGGAAAAGAGTAATCGTACTTCATACACATATGAAAATCACCATTAACTGCTACAAAAACACCATCTGCCTCAATAGGACAAGAAAAAAGGTTACTTTTAAAAAATATATTTTGTGGATTTTCAAACTCTAATTCTCGTTCTAACAAAAATAATTCAGACAAATCTTTAAACAATTTATTATCATACATTAAACGTTGTGTTAATTTTTCCTCTGTTTCTTCTACAAGTGAACTTAATTTTATTTTAAATTTTTCTAATTCATCTCGTTCATCTATTACATAAGAGTCAGAAAATAAAACTTTTTCTTTCTTTTGAGGAGCAAACATACTTTTAGAAATTTTACTTTCAGGGGTGTTATATTTAAAAAACTTTGTTATAAAGTTGTAAGATTTTTCCACATCAATGTTATCAGCTGCCACAGATTGAATAATAATACTTGTTTTTGCATATTTAGGATATTTATTTATCAAATATTCTAAATTTTTTATTATAATTTCAAAAGTTCCTTTGCCTTTATCAAAAACTCTGTTTTTATCATTTTCCTCTTTATCTCCATCTAGACTAACGTGCAAAATAATGTTATTATTTACTAAAAACTCCGCTATTTCTTCATTCATAATTGTTAAATTACTTGCAAGAAAATATGTAAATTTGTTTTGCTTTATGTTTATATTAAATTTTTTCCAATTTAAAGAGTCAAAATATTTTTTAGATTCCTTAATTATATCAAAAGCAAGAAATGGCTCGCCTCCCCACCAAGACATTATTGGTGGACACAGTGAAATAAGCTTTTTGCGTTTGTTCTCTGGGACTTTCATTAATTGAGATGTATAAAAGTTGTAGTAAAAATCTATTGCCTTTTTTGCGGTTTCTATTTCCATATTGCGACAACTATGTTTTCTTACTGTACTTTTTTCTTCTTTTGAAAAAAAACAATATTTGCATTTTAAATTACAATTTTCTGTTACTTCTATTGTAAATTTTCTTGGGATATAAGAATTTAATTGATATTCAACGATGCCTTTTAATTCATTATCATCTGGCACAACTTTATCAAACCCACCTTTTTTTAAAAATTCTAATTTTTCAAATTTATCAATCAGATTAGGTTTAATAGTAGTTTTATTTCTCCCCTCAAAGATATATTTTTTTTCTATTTCTGCAATAAAACTACTTCTAGCATCGTACAAATATGCTAAATTATCAATTTCTATAAGTTTTATTAAGGGGTATTGTTTTGTTAATTCCTGCATAATAAAAATATTGTTTATTAATACTGCAAAGATATTATAAAAGTTTTTAAATGGCAGATAGAAAAAAGGGCAAATGTTGTACATATTTTGTCCAAAATGGTAATTTTTTCCGCAAATTATACAAAATATAAAAAAAATCATTACTTTTGTTCTTTTAAAATATGTTATTATGAATTTTATAGGGGACAAACTTCGTAAATTAAGGGTTGAACGTAATATTTCACAACAATACGTTGCAGACAAACTCGACATAGACCGCAAAACCTATGCAAATTGGGAAGCCAATCTTGTAGATGTGAAAGGCAGTTTAATACCTAAACTTGCTGAAATATTCGGCGTAGAAATTTCCGAATTATATGCAAAAAACTGTGATTTTCATATAGAGCAGAAATTTGAGAACAGTACTATAAACACTGCTATTCTTATTTTAACAGACAAAGAGTCCGTTAATAAAGTTTTAGATGCTTTAAAATTTATAAATAAGTAAGTTTTTCTGTAAATTTTAAGCATGCTCGAAAAAAAGAGTTGAAAAATTCCTCTTTCGTAAGCGTGTATTTGCTGCCTGCGGGGTCGGAAATGTAAAAACGTAATCTGTCATTTCGAGCGTTAGCGAGAAATCTGTTTCCTTTACGGGATTCCTCACTGCGTTCGGAATGACGTGCTTTTTTCTTTACTTTGTACAAAACCACAAAATGATTTTGGTTCCAATGTAAAATACACGGCAAAGGTGCTTCAATAAGTTGTGCCAAAGAGATTTTTGCCCCCTGTGTTCTAAAACCGATATACTCCGCTGCATCACTAATACCCAACATTGATACTCCTTCGCGAGTAATAAAACTGCGCTCCCGCAAAAACTGATTTGAGAATGTTTTGCCGTAGTATTTAGCAACCATTCTCAAACAGGTAGCACCGCAATCCATTGCGTCAAGTTGGGTATTAGTGGGGGAAGGACTTCATTTTTTGTTTGAATAATTCAAAATATCATTAACATAATCAATCCATTTATATTCAGGTATATCTTTGTCTATATAAAAATCAGGTTGAATACCTATATTATCTAATGGAAAATTCTCTAAATCAACATCTTTTGATGTTGCGTAAATCAAAACAAAATCATCACAGGGCGAATTAACTGAATTTATATTCGCAAAATCAAGCGCACCCGCTGTAATATTTCCAAAAACCTTTACTTTTTTACTTTGTTTTGCTGCAAGTAAAAACTGTTCTGTGGAACTTGCGCAATATCTATCAACAACTATTGCAATCTGTTTGGGAAATTTATAAACCTTTTCCCAAGATTTTATTTCGTAATAATCATTTCCGTTTTTAATAAATTGCCCTAGTTTTTTATTTAATATATCAAATAAATTATTACCACTATATTTTAGATAATGTTGATTATTTAACTCTGTTGAAAGATAATAAAGATTTTTTTGACGATATGGGTTTGTAAAAAAAATAGGAATAATGTGTTGCCAACAATTATCAGAACCACCGCTATTAAGACGTAAATCAATTATTAAATTTTCTGTTTTAATAATCTTTTTTTTATTGTCAAAAATTATACTATCAATAACTTGTAGTAATTCATAGTTAAACGATGGTATTCTTAAATAGCAAGTTTTGTTGTTTAATGTTTCAAAATATGGTTTTCTATCAATATATGAATTTAAAAATTTATCTTCGTATTTTGGATAGTAGCGCGTGAAAGAAAAATCAATATTGTAATCAAATAATAAAAAATTTTTACTTAACAAATTTGCACGATTGAAAACTTTTTTAGAATAGTCACGCATATAATAAATTATACTATCTTTATAAATTTTAAATTTTACTTGTCCACTTGTCCATTCTTCGTATTTTGAATTTATAACAAAGCCAATGTATTGATTACCAATCATTTTAACCCCAATAGTATAGTTTTCATCAAACCAAATTCCTTCAAAATTAAAATTTTTTTTTGTGTCTAAATATTGTTTAAATCCAGTTGTGTCAATATTAAAAAATTCCTTATCGTAAAAAGTTGTAGTTTTTGATTGATTTTCGGTTGTATATTCTTTTATAATGCCAAGTCCAATATGATTTGAACGAAAAAAAGACAACCAGTTACGTAAAATTTCTGCACAATCGTAAATAGTTGATATGTTTTTTGTTTTTTCTTCTGTTTTTTGAGTTAATTGTTGGTATTCCTGCACACCTTTTTTATCAATAACATACTGAAACCCTGCATCATTTATTTCAAAGGTTTGCTTTAACCACACAAAATTATCATAACAATTACAATCTTGTGCAAAAGAATTTGTTACAAAAAACAAAAGAAAAAAAAAGAAAAAAAATCTATTCATTAATAATATTTTTACTAATATTTTTAGAACTTTGCAAAGAAGATTCGTACAAATCAATAATTCTATCTTTCATAGATTGGTCAACAGAACTCAAAACGCAATAACCTTCAATTCCAGCATCTTTAAATTCAACCATTTTTTGCGGACAAGGTCCCAAACATAATGGCAAAGGACTTTTTCATTTAAGTTTTAAAACTTTTTGAAAAACAGGGTCGTGATTGTAAAGGTAATCCTTTGAATATATTCCCTTTGCTTGATTCGGATTGTAATTGTTGAAATATTTTACTCTTTGTTCAACAGAAATTTCAACAGGAATTTCAACATTATCGTGATAAAAATCATAAATAGAATTTACATTTGACAAATCTAAAACAGGTTCTAATTGAAAAATAAAAAGAGAATTTGGTAAAACAAAACTTATAGGGGCTATCCCAAAACCCAAAAGATTTCCTGTTGTTTCTCCAATGCTAATTATATTGTCTGACATCTTTGCAACATTTGAAAGAGAACCTGCCGAAGAAAAAATTAATCTATCCTGCAAAATGTAAATTTTACCTCCAAAATTCAAAGAACTATCCGAAGGTTCAATTATCTTACCCCATGTCAGAGTGCCAAACTCTTCGTTATCCAACAACGGAACTTTTGTAATTTCAACAGAATCTTTGTCTAATTCCAATGCCTCAATCACTCTGTTGGTATTTTTATATCCTATTGTTGCTCTTATATCTAATGGTTTGTTTATAATTGTGCTTAAAATATTCATCCAAACGTAATCTGCACCGCCGCCGTTTTGTCTTATGTCTATAACAACTTTTTTCAAAGGTACATCTTTTCCTTTTTTTATAATGTCTTTTATATAAAATTTGTCGTTTGACATCTGAGGAAGCCGAATATATAATATATTACTTTCAGGAAAATAATCAACATAACCATCTTTTGCAGTATTAAAAAAATAACCCCCATTAGCAAGTAACCATTTTGATTTACTCTCGTAATAATGAAAAATATGATTAGTACCTTTATATTTGTATTTTACAGTTATAGTATCTCTTCTTTCAACTAAAACATTACCTGCTCTTATTATAAAAAATGCCCTTTTTTGTTTTCTATCCCAATTAGACCGCAAATCACTATTATATTTAAAAGAAAATCTTAATACAGAATCAATTGCAATGTCATTTATTGCTATTATTTTTGCAGATTGTGGAATAGAATCGAGAACTTCTTCGGTTTTTATTTTAAAACTTCCAATATTATAATAATTCCCTTTGTAGTAATCTAAAAAAAATGGTAATGGAATATAATCTTGTAAAAAAGGTGCAAAATCTTCATCTGTTTGGTTGTATAATTTTTCAAATTTTGACAATTTTAACATATCGTCATTTAAAATAGAAACAACTCTTTCCCCTGTTATAAATACATTGTGCATATCATTGCACATTTTCAAATTATCCAACAGCAATTTAATAAAATAAGATGTATTACTAATGGTATCTATACTTTGTCGCGTTTTCTTTATTTCAGACAAAATATCAATACCTGTAACTTTTTTTCTTACTGTAAGTTGAGGATTTACATCTTTTATAATGCTGTAAAACTCATCAAAATCTTCATACATTTGCTCTTTTGTGAGTTCAATACGTTGAGAAAATAATTGTATTGAGAAGAATAACAATAAAATTGAAAAAAATATGTGTTTCATATTTGGTTTTGCTGTAAATTTTCTTTTTGTTTTAAGTGCAAAGTTAGTATTTTTTCTTCAATATCTTTCATGGTATGACAGAGATTATAGATTTCTTTACCTGCTCTTTCATTTTCCAATCTCAACATCGGACAAGCACCACCGCACACAGGTAATAATTTACAATCAATACATTCATCATTTGTTAAAGGATCCGCACCCATAATCCATCTTGAATACAGTGCCGAGTTTAATTCGCCTGTATTTATATTTCCTATACGGTTTTCTGGTGATCCAATATTATCATAACATTTAAAAATATCTCCGTTAGCACCTATCACAAAAGATAATGCACTTCTTGCTATACATTCTTTTGGTCTTTGAGTAGGATATACGAAAAATGGTTTGTCCATTTCTTTTGCAATATTCATATTAAATATTAATTTTTCTAAACCTGTATTCATACAATCAGCAAACATTTTATTATTTTCATCTTTAATAAAAACAAAAGCAGGAGCAACATTAATATTTGGATATTTTCCTTTTAAAAATAAATATAATTGATAAAATTGATTTTCATTATTTTTGTCAATATTGACTCTTACATTCATTGTTATATTTCTATTTTTTGAAAAAAATACATCCAAATTTTCAATAATTTTATCAAAACTACTTTTGCCTGAAATATGCGGACGGCGCTTGTCATGCTCTTCTTTCATACCATCTATTGTGAGTTGTATTGAATTAATATGTAGTTTTTCGAACATTGATAATTTATTTTTATCCAATAGATAACCATTGGTAATAATATCAGAATTGTATTTAATATCTAAATTAAGTATTTTTTCAGTAAGTGATTTTATTCTTTTAAAGTTAAGCAATGGCTCTCCGCCAAACCAAGTAATATTAATACTTTGCAAATTTTTACGGCTTTCTATATTTTTTATAATAGAGTCCATAACCTCCTCAGTAATGTATGTTTTACGATGATTACCTTTTTCAAAACAATAAAAACATGAAAAACAGCAATTCATTGTAGGTGCTATTGTGAAATGTACATGATTGTCTGAGTTTCTGATATCTATTATTTGAGATTTAAAAATCAAAAATTCATCTTTGTGGTTTTCACAAAGCATAAGCCACTTTTTTAACTCTTCAAAAAGTTCTTTGTCAATATCCCGTTCTGATATTTCTGATTTATTTTTTTGTTTTTCAAGCAAAATATCATAACTCTCTTTGTCTATTTGTAAAAATGCTTTTGATAGAGAATTGAACATAAAAAATTCTTCTTTATCTTCAAATAAAAATGTATATTTTGAAATTTTCATTGTTTAGGGCGTGTTTTAAATATTAAAGTATAATTATCTTTTGCGCTATAGTAGTTTTTTACATCTATAAAAACATCTTTTGGAAAAAAAATTCTATATTGTGTGTCCGGTTCAAGTCCTCTTATGTAAAATGTCCATTCCGTTCCTCCTTCATTCCATTTATCTTTGCCTATAATTTTATCTCTCCATTTGCCAACTTCTACTAAATTTAATATTGGGGTAGAAAAAATGTTAATAGTTGCTTTGTCAAATTCGGTATACATTTGTTTATCAAAATAGAGGGTAATATGGTCAATATTATAATCTACGGTGTCGCAATTGTTTGGTATATTTGTGCCTGTAATTGTTGGGCTATTATTTAAAATTGCCTGTTTATTATTTTCAATTTCATCGTGTATTTTCTGCGGATTGAGTGAGTTTTGAAGTTTAACTATTTCGGGCATAAAATCTTTAAAGGTTTTATATGTTGTGTCGTTTTTATATTTTTCAAATGCTTCCAAAAGTTGTGGTAACCATAAATAGCCAGCATTAATTTGATTTGGCATATTTAATTCTACATTATCATTGTTATTATTGTCTTTGTCATATTGAAAAGCACACGCTATTGCAAAAATTTCACATAAAAATGCCCAAGGAGAGCGATAAAACGCCTCATTTAATTTTGCTTCATTTAGTTGATAAAAAACGGTTGCTTGCGGAAGTAATTCATCTTGATGCTCACAAATAGACGGATTACAAAACGAGTGGCAAATTTCGTGAACTAATGTTCTACTCAAATCTCCTAATCCTCCTTTAAATATTGGAAAACCGTTTTCATCTACACTTCCACAGCCAATTATGGCATAAAATTCTTCACTTCCATCTTTATAAGCGAGTGTTGTTCCAAAATTATGCATCCCTCCTTTTAAACTTATTATAATTTGGATTTTTTTTTCAGGTAAAAATCTAAAAAAATTATTAAACCACTTAAAATCAATTTCATTTGTAACCTCATTTGTAAAATTTTGCTCTGCTATATTTCTTATTGTTTCGTTTTTTATAAAAAAATTGTGAAACTTTGTTTTTTTATAAAAGTCATTCAACAATTTAAGATATTTTGGAATGCTGTCTTGAGTCCAAATCAAATTGATTTCATTATTAATATTTTTATTAAAAGAAATTTTGCCATTTTTTATTTCTGACACTATGGCAAAATAGACGGCAGAGCCAAGTGAAAATTTGTATTTATTTAGCAATGTATTTGTGTATTCAACTAACAGATGATTTTTATATTTTTCAAAATACCTGTCTATTTTATTGTCATACAACGGAATTGTATTTTCGGCATACTCCCAAGCACCTGCTAACCGAAAAACTACACCCATCAATTCTACCCGCTCATCTACAACGGGTTTTTCGTAAATCTCCTGTGCAAAAAATGCAAAGGAATTTATAGATAAAAAAATAATTAAAAATGTCTTTTTCATTTTGATAAATTAAATTTTTACTTATAAAACAACATTCACAATAATGCTATTGTGTATAATCACTATTGTGAATGTTTTTTTAATAGTATTAACCTAAATCTATACCATTTCTAGCGCAGTTGCTTTTTTAGTTGGACAAGGTGTTGTACTATCATAACAACCAGCACTACCGCCACAGCCATTTACTATTCCACACTGCGAATAAAGATTTACACAAGCAGTTGAATATGTATTTGTCCTACACTGACAAGAATAATTCATTGGACCCGTGCAATCGCCATATTTAGCAGTACTATTACAAGTATACATTGATTCTGGATTACAAAGAGCTCCACCCATTATTTTGCCCATTTCTCCAAAGGACAAATTGCCTTCTTCTATTACAAGAAATTTTTTCTTTTGCATTTTAGTTTTTGCTACATATAACCCTGTGTAGCCCGGTTTTATAGATTACAAAATTAGTAAATAAAATTATCACTGCAAAGGTATTTTACAAAAATATTTGATACAAGAGCCAAAAACGCAAAAAGGTAGACGATTTTTGCAAAAAAATTATTAATTTTGCACAAAATTATATTAAACCTTTAAAAATAAGAACAATGCAAGACCAAATCGTATCAAAAATAAAGAAACTGCGAAAAGAGCGCGGTTATACACAGCCACAAATGGCTGAATTATTGCATATAGACACTTCCGCTTATGCTCGTTTGGAACAGCAAGGCACAAATACTTGGGGAAAATATCTACAAGAATTGTGTAATATTTTTGAGATTACACCCGAAAAGTTTTTTGAAGGAATAGAAACAAAAGTTATAATACAAAATCATAACGAATGTACCTATACAGGAAATTCAAATATAGAACATCAAACTGCTAATCAAGAAGTTTACGAAAAATTGATTGAGCAATACGAGAAACGCTTAAAAGAAAAAGACGAGCAAATTTCCTTATTAAAAAGTATGCTCGAAAAAAAGAGTTAAGTAACTGTTGTCTAAACGGTTGAGTTGCATTTAATTTCAACTAACAAATTATTTTTTCAACTTCTATTTTTCTATGAAGTGTCTAAAAATAATGTCCTTTCATTGAAATTATTGATATTTTTTCTTTAAAAACTTCATAAACTATACGGTCTTCATTAGTAATTCTACGGCTCCATAAACCCGAAAGTTCCCATTTTAATGGTTCTGGCTTGCCAATACCTGTAAAAGGATGGTCACAAATATCGTTTATCAAAGCAGAAATTTTACTGCGAATTTTGTCTGTACCTTTTGTTTTCCAATAAAGACGGTCTTCCAGTGCCTTTGGTTTATATTCTACTTCCATAGGTCTTTGGTGTTAATTACAGTACCTTTTGCTTGTCTATTTTCTTGAACTGTCCGCACAAAATCAGGATTATAACGCGATGTTTCTTTGATAGAAAAGACGCCAACACGCTTAATCATATCTATAATACTTTGTGCCACATTATTACGGGCATTATATTCTAATATTAAAGTTGCCATATTTATTTTTTTCTTTTTTACGCAGCAAAATTACAATTTTATTTGTATTCTACCAAATTTTCTTATTAAAAAAGTATGCTCGAAAAAAAGAGTTAGAAAAATTCGTTTTTTGTAAGTGTGTATTTGCTGCCTGCGGGGTCGGAAATGTAAAAACGTAATCTGTCATTTCGAGCGTTAGCGAGAAATCTGTTTCCTTTACGGGATTCCTCACTGCGTTCGGAATGACGTGCTTTTTTCTTTACTTTGTACAGCACCACAAAATGATTCTGATTCCAATGCAAAATACACGGTAAGGGTGCTTCAATAAGTTGTTCAAATGAGGGTTTTACCCCCTTTGTTCTAAAACCGATATATTCCGCTGCCTCGCTAATACCCAACATTGATACTCCTTCGTGAGTTATAAAACTGCGCTCACGCAAAAACTGATTTGAGAATGTTTTGCCGTAGTATTTAGCAACCATTCTCAAACAGGTAGCACCGCAATCCATTGCGTCAAGTTGGGTATAATTAGGAAAGGGTTTTGACATACTTTACTTTTTACGAATTAAAACGAGCAAGTTTGTAGATAAAAACAACAATACTAATATATGAAATACTAAAAATTTAAAATTTAATAATTCAATATCAAAAACATTATCTGATTGTTGAGTTTTTGAATAATAATCAATATTTACGTTTTTTTCCATTTGTTGTAAGTAATCATCTCCAATAACAGCACTTCTGCGAAGTAATGTATCTTTATAATTATCAAGTATATATGGGTAATTATGAACAACTTTCCATTTATTTGGATGCAAATAATATATCATTCCAGTAAAAATATCTTTGTATTTGTGATTATAAAAATTATACGGAGTCAAATCAAATCTTAAATTTCCAAGCGGACATTCTGAAAAATCAATAGCCCAAACAGTATCTTTAACTTTTTTTGCGGCTTCATCCCAACAACCTAATGACATTGGTTTCATAAATTCATCTTGGGTAGAACCATTAATCAAAATATTTGCAGTAGAATTTGGAAATTTTTCGTAGATATAATTAGCTGTAGATACATAATTTTTCCAAGCGTGGCGCGTGTTCATTATTATCAACATTTTTTTATTTGCTGCGCTATCTTTAATATATTGATTAATAATATTATATGCCATTAAACTATCTCTGTTTAAATTTTCGATACTATCCCATTGATAACTATATTGCAATTTATTCCAATTGGTCGCTAAATCGGAAAAATAAAGTTTTATTTTTTCTAAACTATCATTATTTATATTGAAATTGTGTAAGTTTATTAAAAAATCAAAAATATTCCTATTAATCCAAATCGCCCAACACCCACCATTTTCACGCACAATACTAGCTGTCGCCCTTTGCAATTCTTCTAATGTTTCAAATTTTGTATTTAAAAAAGTATCCAAAATTACCTGATTATTAACATTTCCAAATTCAGTGTAAACATTTTTTACTTTTACAGCAAAAGTATCATTAAGAATGACTTTTGAAAAAAAATCCCACTGCTTATATTCTGGATGCAATCGTTCTGCTAATATTACAATATCGTATTTGTCAAACAGTCGCATTATATAGTTGTATGGATTTTGTTTGTGTATATTTATTTGATTAGCATAGTAATACGTTGTTGGCAATGAAATAGGTATTGCTATGTTTTGTTTATTAATAATAATTTCTTGTTTAGTGTCTCTTGACTGCCAAAATATTTGAATAACAAATAAACACAAAACAAAAGATAGTATAATAAATAAACTTTTTTTTGTTAATTTTTGTTTTGAATAAAAAACTGTTCGTTTAAAAAATAGGATAGATATACCAAAATAGAGCAAAACAACAGTAATAAAACAAATAGAAATTGATATACTCATTGGTCGCAAAAACAACAATAAATAAAAAATTGTGTAACAAAAAGCCAAATCACACAAAATTTTATTTATCCTTTTGAGAGTAATTTTACATTTCTTCATACATATAACATTAATTAATTACTTTATATATTTTGCAAAGATAAATTAATTTTTTGATTTTTTGTATAAAAAAATAACGCATTACCGATAAAATTCATTTATTGGTGGTGGTGCCAATGGACATTTTGGGTCAGGCAAATCCCAATTTTCTTCTCCATAAGCCTGATAAATATTCTTCCAACAAACTCCAAGTCCTTGACGACATTCTGTAAACTTTGGACAATATTTACAAGCACTTGTTGTCCGAATATCATTTTGGGACATATAGTACAATTTAGTTGCTTTGTCGGAATTCCACACATCCATAATAGTCTGATGGGTAACATTGCCAATAATAAATTTAGGAGACCAATAAAGTTCTTCACATATTGTAACTTGACCATCTGGTAAAATAAACAAATTGCTAACATTGCCAGAACAAAGAGAACGATTGTTGTATGCTAAATTTTTGTTATCAGGACTTGCAATAATCTCACCTTTTGTCAAACATCCTTGAGGGGTAATATCTTTGGATACTTTTAATCCAAAATCAGTTACAAACCCTGAAATAACATTCCAATCCTTTAATGAAGTTCTAAAATTAAGAAAACCCTTTTCACATTTGTATATACTATATTCTCCTGGTGCAACCGATATTTTAATTACATTTGAGAACTTAATTAAATTTGTTAATAAAAGTTCAATTTCTTTTAAATCTTGGTTGAATCTTGTTATTACTGATTTTACAGCAACTTGAATTTCATATTTTTCCAACAATTTTAACGTTTCTTGCATTTTTTTTAAATACGTTTCGTTTACGCCAATAACCTGATTTAAAGTATTAGAATTCCAAGCATCTATGGATAGTTGTAATGTGGTTATCCCTAACCCTTTTAGTATTTTAATTTGTTGTTCGTCTAAAGCAACTTTGGTTGAAATATGTGGAACGTAATTGTATTTTTTTAACTCAGACACAATTGTAGCCCAATCTTTATGTAACATTACTTCACCACCAGAAATATCAAAACTGAGAACCCCTATATCACTTGCCTCTTTTATTAATGACAATATTTTTTCTGTTGATAAATGATTTTTTACTTTATAATCTTTGTTTGCATAACAATAAATACAGTCAGTTGCACACTTATTATTTAACATTAATGTTAAATTTATTGGCATAGATAACCTAAATGTTTTAAAATCCCAAACATCACTTTTTATATAAAAATGTTCCTTTTTATATAAATCTTTACGATAGTCGTTGCTAATATTTTCAACAATAAAAAGTGTTGGAATAGCAAATCCATTTTTTTCTTTCAAACCACTACTTCCCCTTTCAAATTCGTAGTTAATTAATTGTTGTTCAGTGTTATAAAATAATGGTTTTATCAACTTGATTATTTTGTCTTCTTTAATACCTATTTCATCAGAAATATCTTTTAATGTTTCAGACAATATTTTTTTGCCATCAAAAAATGAAAAAATAACAGCATAAACAGGATTTAAAATCCAAGATATACCCGTATCTACCATTGGCTCTGGATAAATCGCATCATAGCCCTTTGGGTTGTTATAATTGCTCTTGTCTTATCGGGTATTATAACGTATGCTTTGTTTAGCATATATTTTTTTGAAAAATCTACGTTGTAGCTCATAATTAATAATTTAAAAAAGAACACTGCATAAACACGTTATACAGTATTCTTTTAGATTTAAGCGTGAGTAAGTTCTGTTTCTTTAGGTAAAGGTAGAGGTACAGAAACGTTACTTACCGAACTACAAGATTTGCAACTAGCACTACTGCATGAGGAGCAACTAGCACAAGTAGAGCAACCTCCTGTGCTACAAGTTTTACACGTTTCACACCCAAATAGACATTTAAATATTCCTCCTTCTTCAGCAGGGATACTATCAACAGAACCTCCTAAAATGTTACTCATTTCATTAGGATTCAGCCCGAATTTTTCTTCAAATTTTAACATAATAATTTAAGTTTTATAAAATTAGTAAATAAAATATCACTGCAAAAATATAATGAAAAAAATTATCATACTATTCTAAAACAAATAAAATTCACAAAAATTAATTCTAAAACGAATATTATTTTATTTACAAAAAATCATTATCTTTGCAAAAAAAAGTTATGAATAAAAACATTGGCTTTAAAATCCGCAAACTAAGAGAAAAACAGCCATTAACACAATAAGCAATGGCAGATAAATTGGGAATTTCGCAGGGTACTTTATGCAAAATAGAGAACGGTTTTGTAGATAAAGTTGATTTTGTGTTAATGAATAAAATTTGTAATTTTTTCAAAGTTGATTTGCAATACTTCTTGGAAGAAGATTCTTTTTCACAGACAAACACCAACAATAAAAATTCTGCGATTTCAATTTTTGGCAACCCTACTGTAAATAATAATTTTCCCGAAAGTATTTTGTCTGATATTCAAAAGATTATAGACGAAAACAAGCAACTCAAAGAAGAAAATACCCTATTGAAAAAAGAGTTGAAAATTTAGGTTTTCAACTCTCTTTTTATATATAAACATTTAAATAACTTGCTTTTTATAATGTTTTTCTGCCCAATCAATCATTTTTTGCCCATCTTCTAAACTTGCTTGCACAATTTTATAGTTAGGATTGCCGTCATAACCTAACGCTTTGTGCAAACTTTCATAAGCGGATAAAAAAGTACGAGATATTTTTTTATCCTTTTTTGCTACAGCATTTTGATAATCTTCTATATCAAGCCGTTGTCCTTTTTTTAGATTTTTGCGTACATCAGTAGCAGCATCAAGTGCTACAAGCACACCGCACCACGCCGTATTACCAGCCATTTTTACATATTTCTTGTCATTATAATATCCGCCGTCCTTTTCGGCTTTTTCAGAAAGAATTTGCCTTGCATTTTGCAAATATCTTTCCGCTTCTTGGATAGGTTTTTTAAATTCTGCCATAGTTATATTTTTTTAGATTAATTTTCGGCAAAATTACAATTTTATTTGTATTCTACCAAATTTTCTTATTAAAAAGTATGCTCGAAAAAAGGAGTTGAAAAACTGCTTTTCAAACGGTTAAAAAACCGTAACACGTTTTTAGAAACGTGTTACGGTTGGGTTGCTAACTGTCTATTTGCTGCCTGCGGGGTCGGAAATGTAGAATTTTATTTTAGACATTCCATTTTTTTGAAAAAATGGAATGTCTTGGTTGCTTTATTCGATAAAAAATAAGTTTGTAAAAATATAAATATTTTTATAATTTTGCATAAAAATTTTAAAATACTTTCTATGGAAACAAAAGAAAAATATACATCTTGGGAAACAATACAAAAACGATTTCCTGATAGTTTTGTGCTTTTGGAAAATCCTGTGTTTGAACGGGAACAAATACTCAAAAGCGGCATTGTTCTGTATAAAAACAAGAGTAGAAAAAAAGTTTTTCAAAAAGATTATGAATTACGTCCTCGCTATGCAACAATTGTATATACAGGAGGTATAAGAGGCGACCGTGTTAATGAAAATGTACTGATACTATGAAATACCCAATTATACTAAACAAAAGAAAAGTTATTGTATTTGCTACAATTAAAGGTATTAGAATAGAAAAACCATTCAAATTTATTCTTGACACAGGTGCTTCAAAAAGCATAATCGATGAAAGTGTTGCTTTTGCTCTCGGTTTTGATTTGAAAAAATTAGAAAATGAGCGATTAACAACTATTAGTGGTGGCAAAAATTCAAAAATACTAAAACTGCCAAAATTTAGTTTATTTGGCAAAGATATGATAAATTTTGAGGTAAATGTTTTAAATATTCCATATCAAATAACATACTTCGCCGATGGTTTGATTGGTATGGACTTTCTTCTTAAATTTAAAAATATTAAATTTGATTTTAAAGAAAAAATTATAGAAACATAAAAATATATGAAAAGAGTGTGATTTTACATCACACAAACGCCTCAAAGGAAAAGACGAAAAAAAAGCATGCTCAAAAAAAGAGTTGAAAAATTCTTCTTTCGTAAGCGTATATTTGCCGCCTGCGTGGTCGGAAATATAAAATTTATCTTTCTTTACTTTGTACAAAACGACAAAATGATTCTGATTCCAATGCAAAATACACGGCAAAGGTGCTTCAATAAGTTGTTCAAATGAGGGTTTTACCCCCTTTGTTCTAAAACCGATATACTCTGTTGATAGGGTTTATAGTTTTATTGACTGTAACCATTTTAAAAGGTTTTTAATACAATTTTGAGTTAAAGAAGACAAAATCTATCAATTAAAAATGCCTCTCAATTTTTTTAGACGGTTGTTTAAAAAAAATAGGTTTATAATTTTTAACTTTTTTGTAACTTTGCAACTTAATCAATCTATTTTAAGGCAACTTTTAATAATTCACTTCGTCATTACGGGTCTGACTATAAATCCCTGAAAATAAAGAGATTCTGAAAATGCAGAACTTGATTCAGTATTAGAATGACGTTGGTATTTTTAGAACTCCCTTTAATAACAAATACTAAAATATTATGTGGTTAATACACTCCTCAATCGGAAGGAAAGTTGTTATGAGCATAACGGGCATTGCTCTTGTACTCTTTCTTTTATTTCACGGAACGATGAATTTGGTGGTACTTTTTAGCGAAGATGGCTACAATATGATATGCCAATTTTTAGGTGCAAACTGGTACGCTCTTGTTGGAACAGTCGGCTTGTCTGGGCTGGTGTTTATTCACTTTATTTATGCTATTTACCTAACTTGGCAGAACTATTGTTCTCGTGGTAATGTGCGTTATGCCATCTCTGGCAGCAACAAGGAAGTTGAATGGTCATCAAAAAATATGCTAATTATTGGTGCCGTTATTATTGGTTTTATCGGGCTGCATCTGTATAACTTCTGGTATAAAATGCAGTTTGTTGAAATTGTGCATAAGTTAGGTGGTGATTTTGGCAATATCTATTTAGCACAAAACGGCGCACATTACATCAAGGAGCTCTTTGCTCAACCTCTTTATTGCGTTCTATATTTAATTTGGCTTGTTGCATTGTGGCTTCACCTTTCGCATGGTATCTGGAGTTCGCTGCAATCTATCGGTTTGAACAACATCGTCTGGTTTAACAGAATTAAAGTAATCTCATCTGTTTTTGCAACGCTTATTGTTGCAATGTTTGCTATTGTAGTGCTTTGGTATTGCTTTTTTAATAAAGTTTTATAGAGAGATAACAAACCAATTAATCCATAATTTATATTATGACACTCCTAAAAATAACAAGGTACCATTGCGACAAGCCACAATCGGATTAAATTTAAACAATTGCAGGTCTGTCAATATTGACTACAACCTGCTACCACAATAAAAAAATGAATTATATTTAGTCCCATTAATTATTAACTCTTTTTACCTCTTTTATTGAACTGATGCTTTTTAGTTTTTTGCAGAGATGCTCAATCTCCTCGTTGTTGTGAATATATATTGACAAAAGCCCTGTAAAAGTTGTGTCTGTTACATCAAAATTTAAACTTTTAATATTAATTTTAATATCTTCGGAAATAATCCTAATTATATGACGCAGAAGC
>Ga0209628_10000889_pt1 | contig 18761 bp, 10 predicted proteins | sample TergutCu122P4_FD_187285 | JGI IMG/M metagenome (GOLD analysis project Ga0209628, IMG submission 187285) | Cubitermes ugandensis P4 segment gut microbial communities from Kakamega Forest, Kenya - Cu122 P4 (SPAdes) (version 2) | ecosystem: Host-associated > Arthropoda: Insects > Digestive system...
AAGGAAGGAAGGAAGGAAGGAAGGAAGGAAGGAAGGAAGGAAGGAAGGAAGAAGGCAAGCAAGCAAGGAAGTAAAGCTCTGAATGTTTAATGCCTACCTTTGCATCACTTACCTTAGAATAATACTGAGGCAGATCTCAGTGATGCCACTGGTTGCCATAATCTCATTAACGCTGATGAACATGCACATATACATGGGAAGTGCATACTTACGCATCAGAGTTGCAATAAAACACGGAATGAAAGACTGTGGAGACTGTGAAGAGAAGGATGAGAGCACCACCATATACCACAGCCGACCAATACTGTGGCCAGCTGGTGGCTCTCTCCATAAGCTCCAAGCAGGCTAGCACACTGGGGAACACCCACACCTGTGCAGAGAAACAGCATTGGTGTATTTTATCCAAATGAGCTATATACCAGACTTGCTGATGGCATTAGGACTTGATAACTTGTTGCCATTGCATACAACTGATTAAGAGGTGTACAATTATCACACTTTCTTTCACTTCCCATGGAAGTCATTCCTTCTCAGTCCTTCTTGATATATATATATAAAGAAATTCATGTTTTTACTAGCTACAAAATGCACTAAGTCAGGAATGACTCCTTGACAGGGGTATTGTAAATTCCAGTATTACATAGTACTGGTTTCTTCCCATAATCATTTATGTGCTTGTTGCACTTGTAGAGTTCTTGATAGGTCCAGATTCCTAAGGGAAGACCTCTACACGGCATTGTTATAATAATATTTCAGACTACCTTCACTAACTTCCTGACAGCTTTGGGTCAGAGTATTTTTTCTGTTACATTCCTGCTGGGCTCTAATACAAACCCTCCTATCTCACAAACTATACATTGCTTCCTAATCTCTATAACTGAATATCAGGAGACTTGGTAATAAACCAAACAAGAAAATCTTGATTGTAGAATATCACTAAGTTTTCAGTTACAGCCATCAATTATATTTTGCTCTCCATCTCGTATGTCAATGCGATTCAAGAGGAATAAAATAAACAAATATATACCAGTATACTGCTCTGAAACAATAAAATCACACAAATATGTGTATCATTGTGTTGTATGCTTGAATTGCAACCACAATATCAAGGGACGTTATTGCAGCATGTCTTCAAGTATGATCACAGAATCTGGATGGATGTTTGGGTGGTTAATTGATTCTTGCTTTACTTAATTAACCCTTCTTGCAACTGCATGGATTATGTAACGCAGCCCTACAGCATGATTTGTGAATTAGATAGGATAAAGAAGGATTGAATCAGAACATATTTTAAAGTACTAACAAAGCATTTACTTGTAGAGACTGATGGCAAACCATAAAAATCACAAGCTAGACTCTGGAATAAAACTTGAACATGAAAGGTCCATATCCAAAGCACAAGTCTTACTATCTAATCAACTTGTCTTTTTACAGGTATATAGCCTCTTCCAAAGTGAGTTCTTCAATGTGTTCTAGTGCGTCATCTTTCAACTTCTGGTATATTCTATTTTCCTTCAGGTGATCCAGTATCTGCTTACATCTTCTTCCTCGTCTTCTCATCCTTATCTGTCTTTCAATACTATGTTTTAGAAGGCAGTTCCTATGCATCATAGAACTAATCCAGTTAGTCTTTCTTCACTTTATTTTTTGTAGGATATTCCTTTCCTCCTTGACTCTATGTAATACTTCATTTTTCACATGATCAGTCCAACTAATCTTCTGCATCCTTCTCCACCACTACATTCCAAAAGTTTCAAGGCAATTCAGGTCTATTTCCTGAAGTGTCCAAGTTTCATCATCATATGAAGCTATGCTACAAATGTAGCATTTCAGGAGTTTCTTCCTCAAGTATGAATCTCATCTTCTGGTCCACAAGAATCTTCTTCTTGTTGAATGCTGCTTTTGCCATGGCAATCCTGGATTTGATTTCATGCATACATCCAGCATCACATGCTATCAGGCTACCCAAATAGCTGAAATATTCCACACTCTCCAGTTGTTTTTGATCTCTCATAATTGTACTGAATATGGTTACCTTGAGATTCTAATTACCTTAGTTTCCTCTACTTCATGTCCACTCAACAAGCCCTTCCCTAACCAGAAGCAGTCTATAAGTCATGCTCTAAAGCATAATTTCTTCCTTAGCCAGTAGCACAAAGTCATCTGCATATTTCACAATGCAAATTACTTGTCCTCCTTTTTTTTAAAAATCTTCAAATCCTTCAACAGCTTCCTTGGTAAGGTACTCACTGCACAAGTTGAATAAAATCAGTAACAAACAGCATCCATGTCTAATTCCTCTTCCAATCTTCACAATCCTGATGCCTCCTTGGTCCAGTCATACTTTCACACCCTAATCCATGTACAATTTGCTGACCAATCTTCTTTCATGCCAGTCTATACTGGTATTCTTTAGGATCTGCAATAACTTGGCCCAGTTTGCTTGGTTAAGTACCTTCTGCCAGTCTATGAAATAAGCACACACACTTCTTCCTCTATGTCCAAAGTTTATTCTGACATCCCAGCTGCATCTCTAGTTCCTCTTCCTCATTTAAATTCAAACTGATCATCTCCAATTATGTCCTCAATTTCCTTTTCAACCCTTCTACTAATAAACAACCTTACTACTATCTTTGACTCATGTGTGATGAGTCTGACTGCAACTGTGACATGGTTGCTCTGTTTTGCAGCTTTTGGATTCTTTCGTAAGGCAACCCCTGTAACCTCAATGAAATCTGTAGGCCACTCTCCAGTTTCATATATGTTGTTCATCAGTTGCATCATTTGAGACCATGTTCTCCCAACAATCTGAGTACATTTGCAGGTACACAATCATCCCCTGTAGCCTTCTTATTCCTCACCTCTTTGACTGCTATTTCCACCTCATCACAACTTCCATTTATTTTGTAAGGCTGGGGAGCACAAATACTGGGCACCAGAATGCAATGGCTAAATTTTGTACAGTGGTGCCCAACATTTGTGAAGCCTTAGTATGGAGCTTGCTTAGTGTCACTATTCTGGTGCTTAGAATTTTGAGATGGCTCCTGGATTTTCAAAAACTTTAAGCATCCCTGTCATAAGGTAAGCAACACATGTAAGAATAACGGCCCTGATTTTCAGAATTACTTTGAGCTCTATTTTACAAATCATTTGCTATGTACAGGTGTCAGAAAATTATAATGTGGTCTCAGGAAATAATACAAGTTCACATACAAAAATTTCAGTTCAAATTCCTGGATTGTTGTCATATTATATGAAGTTCTCATCTACTTCAGCCTGTCGCAAGAGTTCTGTGCAAATGTTCAGTCAGTTTTTGCTTTGGCCAACTTTGAGAAATTGTTCAAAGCATTTTTCAAAGAGATAGTACACACCTGAATTTTCAGTCAAAATTGTGAAACATGTTCCTATGGATTGTCAATCTGAACAAAACACAGCACCAAATGCTATGATTTTTTCATCAGTTAGTGACACAGATGGCTAGCCAGAACAACAGTTATCTTCCATAAATCTCTCAATGCTCCAATACAAGATACATCACAAACACAGGGACCAAATTCACTTCAGGGTGTGACATATATTGCCGAACAGAACATCTACTGCCATACTAATAGAACTGTCCATGGTCAAGTACAACATAAAAATTTCTACCACATATATATCTCATTTAATGATAAGAAATGTTTTTAACCATAGTGTAATCATAAGTTTTAAAAATATGTACAGTTGTAACTTTTACATCTAACCATCAGTGACACAGCTGCTACAGACTACAGAACATCTAAACAACAGCTTTGCAGTAGCTTTTGGTTTTTAAAAATTGGACTGTCCTGAAGACGGTATACATGTACCGAAACATGTTGCTGGAGAAGTTCATTTAATGTTTGTACTAATTAAGAATGTGCCCTTAGTTGATATAATAAACAGTGTACATTGATATAAAAATGCATGGAATGGACAACTTCAAAATCAACATAGGCATTTAGAGTCCCACTGATGCACAGGCAGCATATCCCACCTGGAAAGAATTCTTTTGAGGTGCTGCCTAAACAACTATACCATAATCTCCTGCATGTCACTGTCTGACATGAACATAAGGCCATCATGAGCTTCCTTTCATGATCCAAAGACATGAAAAATGCACAGCCTTAACTCCAAGCTGTACACAAGATATTTTGGAACCTCCCATCACATGGGCTGTATGTGGAGAGGCAATGTCGTGCAGGAGGATGATGCAGTCAGTGAGTTGACACAGATATTTGTTCTTGATCATGGTATGCTGCTTTCAAACAGTGTGACAGTACATTTTGCAATGATTGTGTCACAGTAAAGTAGGGCAGTGTTTCTCAACCGCCGGGCCATGGCCCGGTACCGGGCCCTGGCATCAATTATACCGGGCTGTGAGAGGTTCTCCTGGAATTTGTCATTTTAGTTTTCCAAGCATTTTTCATGAATAAATATTTTATAGTGGAAATATTCTGAGGAGAATAATGTTCCTGAATGTGTCGAAAAGCTCAGACCAAGAATGTCTAAATAACATCTGTGTAGCAAATGTCAATGACCAGGATTTCATTAGTCCAGCGATTGATAACTAATTTAAATGTAATTTTATATTTGTCAACATGCCACACCGTATACATAAGTGTACTAATACTCTTTATGATTATGCCATAATTAATTATTAATACTTACGTTAGTTTAATGAATGAACTTAAAAAAATTTGGAAAGGTATTTACGATTAAATTTGTTATGACCAGGCCCTCGTCTTATAAAAAAAGAATTTACCGGGCCGCAGTCTCACGAAGGTTGAGAAACACTGAAGTAAGTCTCCACAGCATGCTTCCTGGTTTTATCACTGGTGTAAAATGTATAGTCAGATTTGTTGCCAGTCACAGGCCAGTTCAGAAATACATCATCGTCAGTATGGTAGGGTTGCAAATGTTCTACCAATACTGAAATGTGATGCTCCTTTTATGTCTATCAGGAGATGCAGGACCTACAGGGAACAAGCCTTGTGTTATCCAAAATCCTGTACAATTTCACTGACACAGCCAATATTCATATTCACTTCCAAAGACAGAAAGCAAACCACCTAACATCTGTCCTTGTGCACAGTATTTTTGACCCATGCAGTGTTCTCTGGATTAGCAAAAATATGAGCCTGTACTGGTCTTGGTAAGTATACTGTTCACTGCCTGTCCGTTCGAAAGATATGGAGCTCATCTACTGTTGTCACTGAAACACATGCAGCACAACAGATGGCACACATCCAACTAAGAACTTCTACATGTTGACAGCCTACTGCTCTACAGCTGTGAGACTCTGAACCACCACCCTCTGGTCCTGTTCAGAAAGATTCACCATATAGTGCACTATCTTTAAGCTGTGATGTAATGTTGTCTGTACTAGCTACTCACACAGTCTACTGTTCTACACAAGTGTCTGCCAATCAACCTACCGAGTCAAACATGCAACTGTCATCTATGCTGCCACAGCACTGTTGCACATGGATTTCAGTTCTACATGCCTCATAACTTTGTTTACTCCACACCACAACATGTTAGGACTGAAAGGAAAACAACAACAGGATCCAATCACTCTACTAAACCATGCTCTATCATCACAGGGCAGTCCAAGAACTTCTTAAGCAGATATCATATGACAGTGCTGGGATGTAACAATTGCCATAATTGAAGAGTAGCAAACTGACATACACTTTCCCCTGCTACCCCATCCCACATTCCAAAGCCAATTACATACCATTAGTCTAACTCAGTGGTTCCCAAAGTATGGTCTGTCGATTCCTTAAGATCCGCAATGAGTTCCTAGGGGATTCATGGATCCATTTCTGTAATGGCTACTTTAAAGTTTACTTATATTTTTAACTGAAGGAATAACGTCTTGATAAAAATAATTGCAGAATGTCTTTAATTGGTGATATTTTTATTTAGCATGACCATTAGAATACCTCATTAAGAAACTCCCTGTACCCAAGAAGTGAGCGACAGTCAGTTACATTAATGTCAAATCATGCAATGCAGTGTTAGACTGTGTTTGAAATGTGATGGCACATGCGCAGAAGCCAGATTTCGTCTTTTGGCAAAACAGACAAGTCCATTTAAACTGGCGCGGGCGTCAGTTCAGTCGACTACTGGCAGCCGAGGTGTGCACATCAGTGGTAGTAATGCTGGATACACCATGTTCCGAGGTAGTGTGAAGAGTACTAGCTACCCACTCCATTGACCAGTTTCCCCTTCACTTCCCCTCCTGTGCATCATCGTGTGCCATCACATTTCAACTGGACTCTACAAATGCTACTGACATGTATTCCTACCCATGAAAAAATCAGTTCTGGGATATAAATTTTTAATGTTGGATACCTGTCACCCTGACACTCTATAGTTATGGGAGCAAGATACAAGGATCCTTGGTTATTTTTCAAACCCAAAGGGGTCTGCGAACAAATAAGTTTGGGAAACACTGGTCTAACTGGTTTTCACCCAAGCTTCAAAACAAAAATAAACAGTTTATAAGTGGATTGGCTGATGCTGGACTAGGAAATCAACACTAAGAGTTGTCATGCCACTTTCATTTCAGTCTGCATCAAGTTACAGGCAGCTAAAAGTAACTTTCATGCCTCAAATAGATCACGCACACTATTCATGACAAAATATGAAGCTCACAAACATCTATAACCCACCTGAAGCATGTTTCACTATGTCATCAATACACAGGAAATATAATGCATAATTCTATGCAGCATGCAATTTTTACTACTGATTAGTCACAAAAAGAGGGTTCGTATCTGCAACTAAGAATATCACGACCTATGAGGAATTAAAAAATTTCAAAGTACACATTGGGAATCAGGGTATTTCAGAGAAAAGTACAACTTCCATTCTTACTTGATCTCAAAAAATGAGCCTCATCTGCAGAAGAGCAAAGAGCACAGATAAGTGAATAAGCAAGAAACCAGTTCCTTATTAATGAGTGCAACTTAGGCCTGTTTTTGGGTTACAGCCTTCAGCATTCTTTTTATTTTTTCCACTGCATGTTCCACCTGCACTCCCAGAAGACTTCCATGTAGTTACTGGTTTAACAGATTGATGGCATGAATGAGTGGTCATGTTTCAGGATTTCAGCTCTTCCAAGCTCTCCCCCTCCCCATCTCCCATCATGAGCACTTTTTTCTCCAAAGTTGGAGCAACACAACAGGTATATTAGGCATCCAATTTTAAAAATTTCACTACTAATAACTTATCTTCACAGAAATACATAAATAATATGTAACAACATACACTGAATTTACATGAACTGTAACATATCACTATGACATAGATTCAGCTACTCAACTACTATTGATCTCTTACCCAGGCACTGATTTGTAAACATAGTTCCAAATTTATAATACTCTTGCAAAATTTTTTTTTAAAAGATCCTAATAAACAGCAATATCTACATACCCCATGTGTCACAACATTTGCTATGTGCTCAATGGGTGTTGGAACGTACGCCCGATTTGAGCTAGCCTTTTCATTCATCCATTGGACACTGCAATTAGAAAATCACAGACGCTGTTGATATGGATACACTGTAACATCCCTGTTTCAAATTCTGAAATCGACACTATCTGGTAGATTAACACAGGTGTTTAGAGCCGAAATTTTTAATGTCTGCAAAATACTGACATTTGAATATTTATATTACTAAAATCCAAGTTATGTACTGCTTCTGCAAGTGAACAGACCTCAGATTTAATCCCTACAGCAGCTATCATAGTTGAATATTTCACATCGCTTATAATTTTCTTCAGGTAGTGGTTGGACAACATCTTACAGTAGGTCAAAAAACTATTTTCTTAATCACACTCCATAACTCTCAAAAACTGCAATACTACAACATTCAGTGCTGCATCATTTATCATAATCAATGTAGTTAATTTTTTAATATCCTACTATTACAACAAAAGTACTGTTTACTAAACAATTAAATATGACCACCAAGGCAGTCAATAGGTATAATACAAATTCAATCACCTAAACTTTATATATATATAATATCTAAGTCAGTCACAGTGTCAGCCATGTGAAGTGACTGATTTTCAGATGTTCCTATCTGTCTTGGATTTTCATATTTGCTGAAAAAAGAGTTCAAGTGGTTCCTAAGGAGAGAAAATTCACTTTCATGTATCGTTCATAAATTGGAATAAAAACTGCATTGGTGAATGCAATTTACCAGTTGCAAAAACACACAACATATGTATGCAGGGGAAAAATACAGGAAGTTAAAGCTGGAAAAATGAAAAACATGTGTCCTGTTTCCAATACAACAGAACTTACTTCTGGAATTCTAAGTCATGAGGTAAATTGCTTTCTAACATTACAGAGGAACATACACACACTGCATTCAGGGTAAGTAAATCTTGCTCAAGGAGATGCTGAAGTAGAAAGAAAGAAACGGATGTGTCACTTAAATTGTAGGTTAAGGAAACTGACCAATCAAGAGCTACAGGAGAGGGAAGACGAATAGAACTATACTTAGCCAATGGGAAAAAGTGAAAAGCACTCCAACTGGCAAATACAAAAATGTTCATTTACATATAAATATAACAGAATATAAATATGTACATGCACACACTATATACTAGAGGATAAAATATTTTTTCTGCAGTGCTACTAAATTCACTTCATGATGGAAAACAATATTCACAAATATTCATTTCTCTTGAGCTACAGAATTTCTGAGTTCCACTGCAGCAGCATTATCTTTGTGTACAGCCATGGTACAGTGTTCCTCTACTTACAGTATCTGTAAAGATAATATGCACTGCAAATCTTATCAACTACATACAATATTTTATTCAAAATCCTTCTGTCATGTTTGATTATATATGCAAATTAATTTACTAGAATCATCAGTGTGGATTTTGATGTTAAAAGGTCAGTTACAGAACACATTATGCGTCCGTCAAATACTTGGAGTGGGGGGGGGGAGGAAGATACAATGATGCAATAAATAAATTATTTATAGATTTCATGAAATCCTATGATTCAGTTGGGAGAGAATTCTCATGCAATACTCTCAATGAGTGTGGTTTCACTAAGAAACAGGTACAGTCAATAATAATGTCTTTAAAGAAACCTACTGTACAGTCTGGGAAGGCAAACATTTGTCTGCCAAGTTTCTTATTAAGAATGGTTTTAAACAAGGAGATGTATTGCAACTGCTTTTCAATTTGCCATGAGGAGGGTAAGGAAAATTAGGAGGACTTGAAATTAAAAGGTATACATCAGCTTCTTGTTTATGCTGATGATGTTAACATATTGGGTGAAAACATACATACTATGAAGAAAAACACAAGAACCTTATTAGTTGCTAGTAAGAAAACTGTTCTAATAGTAAATGCTCAGAAAACTAGGCATATATTCATGTCTTACAAACAGAATGCAGGACAAAGTAATGTAAAGATAGGTTACAAATCCTTTGAAAGAGTGCAACATTTCTAATATTTGCGAACATACCTAACAAATGAAAACTGCAATTAAAAAAAGTAAGAGCTGACCGGAGTCAGAGAAAGCTTGCCATCATTCAGTGCAGTATCTTATGTATTTTAGCTACCTCTCCAAAAATATGAAGATTAAAAATATACAGAACTATAGTTTTGCATGTTATTCTGTGTGGTTGTGAAACTTGGCCTCTCACACTGACAAAGGAACATATGCTGAGTGTGATCGAGAATAGGACCCTGTGGAAGATACTTGAGCCTTAGTGGGACGAGGTAATAGGAGAGTGGAAGACTTTTATGATTGGCACTCTCACCAACTACTATTCATTCATCCATTCATTTCAGTCCATTAGGATGTGCGGGATGTGACCCAGAAAAAACAGGTCAATTTGGAACTGGATTCATGGTCCCAAATGAAATTAAAAAGAATATCCTAAGCTTTTAACCATACAACGAAAGACTGTGCAAATTATGAATTAAAGGAAAGTTTAATAATCTATCTATAATAAGTGTACATGCTCCTACTGAAGAGAAAACCGATGAAGAAAATGAAAAGTTTTATGAAGACTTACAAATAGTCCATAACAAAATGCCCAAACATGACACAGCTATAATTTTGGGAGATCTAAATGCCAAAATTGGAAAGGAAGATGTGTACCAAAATGTTGCAGGTAAACATACACTCCATGAGATCTCAAACAGAAATGGAGAGTGGGTCTGTGAGTACGCAATTGAAAATAACATGAAAATAATAAGTACTCATTATCAACATTAAAGAATACATAAAGGAACATGGATATCACCTGATGGCAATGCATTGAATCAAATAGACCATGTAATCATAGATGCAAATAAAAAAGGCATGGCAGAGGATGTCGGAACAATGCATGGTTTGAATTGCGATTCAGATAATTTTTTAGTGAAAAGTATAACAAAGCAAAAGTTGATTAGAACACAAAACAATGCAGTTAAGCAAAAGAAATGGAACCAAAGTAATTTACAGAAACCTGCTAAACTAAAACAATATAGATCATGTCTCTATAACAAACTAATAGGAAAAGAAGTACAACAGGACATCGAAGAAGAATGGAAAAATATTAGAGAGACAATAATAGAATCAGCTAATGAAGTTATTCAAACACAAAATACTTCTAATATGAATGGATGGTGGGATGAGTCGTATAAGCTAATAATGACTCAGAAGAACGAAGCTAGAAAGAAATATCTACAAGCTAAGACTAGAGCTAGTCGTGAAATATATGAAATGAAAAGAACAGAAGCTAACAGGGTATGTAAAGGAAAAAAGGGAATATGGATAAATAACAAAATTAAACAAATAGAAGCAACAAGTAATAAGAATGAGACAAGAAATTTTTTTAAAGAAGCCCAGTTTTTTTAATAAAAACACGATTGGTGTTACCAATATTTTGTAAGGACAAAAGTGGTAACATACTGTCAGAACATGGAGACATGCTACAAAGATGGAAACAATACTTTTGTGATTTACAAAGCATGAATGCCAAATTTAAGGAACTAATTCCAGAAAATACAATCTTAAATAATGTAGAAGAAGAACCTCCACCCGCCTATTACGAAGTAAGTCAAGTAATAAAGAAGCTTAAAACACATAAAGCTGCAGGATCAGACAATATACCAGCAGAGTTAATAAAATAAGGTGGGATAGAACTAAAATGAAGGATATACAAATTAATAATGAAAATATGGAATGAGGAGACTCTACCAACAGAATGGACAGAAGGAATAATTTGTCCTATATATAAGAAAGGAGATAGGATTATATGTAGCAACTACATACCATTACTTTCCTGAATGTAGCATATAAAATCTTCACAATCTTAATAAACAACAGATTGTCTAGTATAGTACAGAGCAAATTAGAAGATTGCCAAATGGGATTCCGACCGAATCGATCTACAATTGACAATATATTAATAGTCAGACAAATTATTGAAAATTATCATGAATTTAATATACAAATGCACAATGTTTTTGTTGATTACACACAAGCATTTGACTCAGTGTACAGAGATAATATAATAAAATGCTTAAATAATTATGATATACAAAGTAAATTAATTAAACTGATAGCAAAGACATTACAAGATACAAAAGTTACAGCTAAAGTAAACCAAAATTATACAGAAAAGTTTGAAATATTGACAGGAGTAAAACAAGGCAACCCACTGTCAACAACTCTGTTTAGCATAGTCATTTATGATATTTTTAAGCAGCTGAAACTGAGAGGTAACATATCAACACATTTAAAACAATGTTCAGCATATGTCAATGATATATTAATCACTGCCTGAACCAAACAAACAATGACAGATACCTCTGAAAAACTGAAAAACATTTCATTACAATTTGGTCTAATTGTAAATGAAAATAAAACCAAGTACTTGAAATGTACAAAGAAAGAAACTCAATCAGATAGATTAACAGTTGGAAATATACAAATTGATCACGACAGATCATTCAGCTACCTTGGTACAACTGTGAATGGATAAACACATTGGAAGAAGAAATTAGAGAAAGAATTGTCAAAGGAAATAAAGCATTCTATGCAAAATGAACTCTTTTTAAAAGCAACTTGGTGTCCAGAAAATCCAAATTAAAGTTATATTGGTCAGTAATTAGACCAATTGTAGTTTACGACTGTGAAACATGGGTCCTTAAAGAAAGTATTATACAGAGACTCTCAGTGTTTGAGAGGAAAATATTTGGGCCAACTAAAGAAGATAATGGTAATTGGAGAATTAAAACAAACTAAGAACTGGATGAGTTAATAAAACAGAGGAACATAATAAATTATGTTAAAGCCCAAAGATTGAGCTGGTTTCGACACATAAATAGAATGCCTGAAACTAGTATTGTAAAGAAAATATACACATGGAAACCATTCACAAGAAGACCAGTAGGAATGCCCAAGTCCCGATGGGAAGATGATGTCAGGAATGACCTGAAAAAGATGAAACTTATAAAATGGGCAGGACAAGTCTAAGATCGCCTTAAATGGAAGGATACTGTTGAGAAGGCCAAGACTCTACCAGAGTTGTAGCACCATAGAAGAAGAAGAAGATTCTTGTTTCTACATTGAATTTTGAAGAATATTCATAATTTTTCTTGTCTCATATTTCTTCTCAGTTTTTACCCTTAATTTCACTTTAAAGCTTATCTTCAATAAGTTGTGATCTGATCCAATGTTTGGTCCCCTTAGTGCTCTGAAGTCTATTATTACACTTCTAAATTTGTTCCTAATTAAGACATAATCTGTTTGATTCACTGTCCTACCGTCTGCTGAATACCATGTTTCTTTGTGGTTATCTTTAAGTGGAAATGTTGTACTCCATACACTTAAACTTTTAGAAGTTGTAAATTGAATCATTTTTATTTCGTTGTTGTTGGTTTCATTATGTAAACTTTCATTGCCAATGGTGGGTTTGTATGTCTTCTTTACCAACTTTTTGCATTAAAATGTCCAAGTATTATTTTTAATGTCTGAATTAGCCATTGGATTTATATATTTCTCTAATAAATTATAAAATTCTTCTTTTATCTCTTCCATTTTTTCATTTGTTGGTGCACGTACATTTATCAAGGGACAGGAGAACCATTTAGCTTTTAATCTCAAATAACATATTCTTTCATTTACAATTTTAAAGTCTTTAACATATATTAAAAATTCTCCTTTTACATAAAATCCGCAGCCACATTCATGTTTTTTGCTTTCTGATCCGTTATTAAATAATGTAAAGTTTTCAAATTTTTGTATACCACTTCCCAATCATGTTTCTTGAAGTGCTACTATGTCAAAATCTAACCTTAACTCAGTATGAAGTACTTTTAGTGCTTCTGACGAGAATAAGCTTCTCACATTCCATGTTCCAATATTCATGTTCCTTTTCCACATCCATGTTTCATCATCATTTATCTCCTTCTTCTGATCCTCCTTAGAGAAATTTGTAACCATGGATTTTTTTTTACTTGGATGGCCTGGGGGGGGGGGGCTAGCCCATCATAAAACCCTCAACCTGAAGGGCCAGGATATTTAATCAGGGTTTACTCCCTTATATGACATGCTTTCACCACAGCTTCCAGAGTGTCATCTACCTTTGGTCCGATTTCGGAGTGTCCTTCTCCTAGTAGGGTTGCAACCAAGCTCTAGGGTCCCTCCTACCCTATCTGATAGACCCTTATGATGGGTCCATCAGATCCCTTGCTCTGTCTGCTTGGTGACCCATGCTGCCGAAGGGGTTGGTTACCTCAAACTTAGCATGGGTTTCTCACCTTAACAGCACCCACCGCTAGCCGGTATGAGTGGCGTATGATTGGACTGGTTTGTAGATTTTCATCTTCATGTTGAAAATCTTATTAGGTATCATGTATCTTCACATCACACTCCCATACAGGTCCCACCAACTACTATTGGGGTGATCAAATCAAGAAGAATGAGATGTGCAGGGCATGTAAGAGGGAGAGGACAGATGTATACAGGGTTTTGGTGGGGAAACCTAAGGGAAGGAGACCACTTGGAAGACCTAGTCATAGATTGGAGGATAATCTTAAAATAGATCCTCAGGAAGTGGGATGGGGGGCCTGGACTGGTTCAGGATAGGGACAGGTGGTAAGATCTTGTGTATGTGGTAATGAACCTGCGACTTCTACAAAATGTGGAAAACTTTTTATCTAGCTCAGAACCTCTTAGCTTCTCAAGGACTCTGCTCCAAGGATTAGTAAGTTAGTAATTAAGTGACCACATCAGCAATGTTGTAATTGAAACAAGGAGTGTTTTTAACAGAATGTCTTTTAGAATGGTGATAAGTATGTGTAATAGGTAAGGCAAGGATTCAGGAACTGATTTCCGGATAAAAAAGAAACTCATCACAACACCATCTGAGATTTGGTTCTAAATTCCATTAAACTGACTCCATTAAGATACCCCACATACCTTCCATTATAACTCACACACACACATTAATAAATATAGTGCTACCAAATAATGTCCAAGCTGACTGTGAGATGACAGTACTGCTACTGGTGTAAACTTCCTCTGTTAGGCATACTCATATGTAGAGTAGAGTCTGGATTTCCTGCTCACAATAAAGCTGTAGCAGGTGTGATTGTTGACTAATGTCACATTAAGTACATGGCGTGTTGTTCCATTTGCAATTTTGGCATACCTAGAAAATGGCAGCCGAAAATAAGAGCAAGTCGGCACCAAAATTTGCTTTAATTTGGGGATAAATGTTATGTACACTTTCAAAATGTTGGAAGTAGCTTTCAGAAAGCAGAAAATGGGAATAACACAAATTTTGGAGTGGTTTTCAAACTTAAAAAACAGCGTGACTTCTGTTGAAAATGCAAAATGCCTTGGACACCCATGACAAGCAAAACAAATGAAATGTGGTATTGGTAAAAGCACTTTTACCGAAAACAGAAGATTCACTGTACGTTGTTAACATGCTGTCAGTTTCATTCAGGTCAGTTCAGATCACTCTGAAGGACAATCTCAATGTGTGTCAGATCACCACCAAATTCACACACCACAACTGATCACTCTAACTTCTTTGTGCATGAATTTCTGACTCAAAACGAAACAATACTTGTTCCATGCCCACTCTACACACCACATTCCGAATTTTGACTTCTTTGTTTTTCCAGAACTCCAGATGGTGTTAAACAAAGAAGAATTAATGATATCACAATGATTTAAGTAAAATCATGGGATGCCCTGGCCAATTTTCCAACATTTCACTTCACAAAATACAGTCAAACTCGGTTATAACATCATTACACAGACCGAATAATTTGTCACTACAGATGAGTGCTGTTCTAACACAGGAGTATAATGTTATGGTTAACAGTGAGGAATTAATTGGTACCACAGAATATCTAACACTATACACGAGGTGTTGCATAAACTGATGTCATTAAAACCAAGCTCAAATGTACTTTGAACAGTGATACAATTACTCGGTTCACTATATAAAATCATATGGTGAATACATTTCAGGGATAGAATAAAAGTAAGTAAGTGTTGTTATAAAGAAATAAATTCAGTCCAGAAACTATCTGATCACACCACATCACTGTGGGACAATTTGCATGAAAGCTGGCAGAAATTCTAACAACTGCTGGAAACAGATTTTTTTTTTTTAAATTCTTGAACCATATTCATAAACAATACGGGAAATGTATGTACAACGTAACACTGAGGCACGTTTGTGCAACCATTGTTGCAGTGGAAGAGTAATGAGTATTACACAACCTGTGTGTGTATTTGTAACCTTAGGTACCCAGCATGGAATGCGCATGGGCCATATTATCGTATGTGGCCTGTCCCGCTATACAGTATTTTTCCACATGATCTCATAAACAGCACGATTTTCAAAAACAAGTTATAAAACATAAAATCTACACCTTTTGTCTCAAATATTTTTCATTTTAAGAAGAGATGAGCGAGATATGATCGAAAATGCATATTGGTCTTCATGTAAAGTACCTGTTATTCTTGTCTGATTTTAATGAAACTTGAATTTTCTCGGCAGATTTTCGAAAAATCCTCAAATACCAAATTTAATGAAAATCCGTCCAGTGGGGGCCGAGTTGTTTCTTGCAGACGGACGGGGAAACAAGACGAGCTAATAGTCGCTTTTCACAATTTTCGAACGTGCATAAAACGCACAAAAAGTATAAAAAACTTTACTCTCATTTATATTAATTGGAAATTTCTTCGCTAGTGTAATCAGAACCACCTTATGTGGTAGTTGTGTTGGAACCAATCAGATCTTCCGATTCTTTCGGAACGGCGAATAGTTTCAATGCTACTGGAAAATATGTTTTGGTAGCCTTTTTAGGCAGTTTTCTCAAACTCGAGGTAAGTGGATACAAGGATATCAGAAGTACATTAAAAACATCTTCATTCGTTGATGACCGAGTTTTTTTCTCGAATGACTTATTCTGAAGTATTTGCGATCCTTGTTTCTAGATTCCTGGTCGTCCTCGGACAATTGCCCAATAGACAAAATGGGCCCAGAAACAATATCGACTCCACGGACCAGTATTTAATGAACAATGGCTGGCATGTAGAACCACGGGTATTCGTTAACAAATAATTTACCCGTGTCTTTCGTACACTTGTTGAATTCTTCACAGTTCAGTTCAAATCCTGATTAAATACCCTGCAGAATTATACAAAATCTGAGGATAAGATTTTCGCTGACGTCAGTAATTCTAGCAGATTATCGACAATTTGTTAAAAAAATCTTCTAGACGTATTTCCGTCGTTGGAAATTCCAATTCCGCCAGCGCTAGCTTTGTTGACCAAACGACAAATTTCATTGTTTAAGAGTTCTTGAATCTTTATTTTTATTTTGTAAATTTCCTTCATCTTCTACTCGTGCTTGCCACTTTTTTATTTCCAAACGGTACGAAATGTGGAAAAAACATTAAAAATTCTAATCCACGCGTGAACTGTAGCTAGGCCGAATCTGTAGGTTGTTACATCGACATCTCTTATCACAATTTCGTCGTATTTATCTGTTTTGGTGCAGTACCACATATATAGAAAACTTAAGCACATTACGTCGAAGTGATTGCGTTACGAATTTTGTCATCTATCATTGTTAACACCATGTTATGACTCACAAAAACGACACTATTTTGTCCCTCCAAAGTTATCACCGTTTTTCAAGCTCCTTAATTCTTTCTCCAATAATTGATGTTTCTTCTTTTGCTAACTCAGATGTTCCTTTCTTAAAATATATTCGGATGAGATGACAGCGCCTCACCGAACGCCTAGGATCTTGCCAGTAAATAAACTGATTCCCAGATGTTTTTGTTGAATACAACTGAAGAGGAACTACATTTGTGATTAAAAAATCACTGTCATTAGCATCTTCCAATGACCGTTGCTTGTATTCGCTGTGTCGAGTGCTTCCATCGCAACCCCATTTTGAAATGAGAATGAATACTTTCGAAGTATCATCCAGAACAAAATCTATGGCATTTTTGACCCACGATAATTCTCGAAGCTGTTTTATCCATGAGGGCTTGCAGATCCCTTCTACTAAAGATTTATAGATGAGTGTTTAACCCTTAGGATAATATTATTCTTTAGCAGCTTTAATTACATGGTAAATTGGGTAGATGTTGCAGTTCTTAATTTTTGCTTGACTTCGAATTTTTGTGTATTGAAGTTTTGTAAATGAACTTCAATAAACAACGACAGTGCTTCTTCGGGAGTATACGCCAACGAAAACATTTTGAGCATGTGCAGCCCATGCTTTCCTGATTCTTATCCCTCTCGTTAGAGTAGCTTCTAAGGCTTCACTGAAAAGTTTAGCGCATCTATTTTACCAATGGATCGAAGGCTCATTTTAGTGGCATGAGTTAGTTCAGGAAATCCAACAGTTTTTCGAAGCTCTTTTGATTGCTCCTTTCGCTGCTGTCTGCAATTCTGGACGACCACTTATACCTGTAGTGCATGACATGTAGTAATCTCCTTCGGTATGGCAATACCTTTAACGTGTAAACTGACCACTTACTCCAACCATTCAGCTTTCTTTAATACAAAATATTGATAGTTTCTTCTTGCATCAATCCATCTTTTAAAAAATTCACTACAAACACGAGATAAATTCTGTCCAATTTTTTTAATACACCCGGAGAATTTTCTTCAAGACCAAAACGAGCTCTAAAATAATAATTACGATTATATTAACTAAACTGAGAATAAAAACTAATTGTCGATTGAAAATAAAGCAATTGCTGCTTAATTAATATTGCTGTGTTTTTCATAAACGAAATCTACAAGCGATACCCGGGTTCTTAATCTCAAACAAACATACAAGGGTTGTTCAAATAAAGACCGAACTTTTTAAATAGCGCGCCAACCGGCATAGGGAGCGCGCTGCGGCTACTGAGCGCACCTAGCGGCAAGTTTTGACAACAAACTGCCATTTGCCTCGTTTCGCTATGACCGTTAGTCGCCGAGCTGCATCCGCCGAACTGAGCACGCGCACAAGCTGTTCGTCGGACTAGTGACAAAGTGACAATGAAAGAGCTTGAAGAACAACGTGTGTGTGTGAAATTTTGCTGCAAACTTGGCAAAAATTTTACAGAGACATTTGAACTGCTTAACCAAGCATACGGGGAGGACTGTATGAGTCGAACGCAGTGCTATGAGTGGTTTAAGCGTTTTGAAAAGGGCAGAATGTCGGTCGGTGAGGATCCCAG
>Ga0209628_10000890_pt1 | contig 18756 bp, 11 predicted proteins | sample TergutCu122P4_FD_187285 | JGI IMG/M metagenome (GOLD analysis project Ga0209628, IMG submission 187285) | Cubitermes ugandensis P4 segment gut microbial communities from Kakamega Forest, Kenya - Cu122 P4 (SPAdes) (version 2) | ecosystem: Host-associated > Arthropoda: Insects > Digestive system...
GACTTTCAGGAAGCGTTCCAAAAATGGAGGAGACGGTGGAACCGGTGTCTACATTCGGGAGGGAACTACTTCGAGGGTGACGGCGGCCGATAGGCCTTATGGTAAGTTTTATGATTTTTACAGCGACAGTCTGGAAACTTTTGGATCAACCCATGTATACAGTCAACACAGCTGTACAGTGAAATGTCGCTATATACACCATGAGTAGGTCCTGAATACAGCCTCAAGAAACAAGGATCAAAAAAAACTAGTTGAACAAGAAATCTAAATACTATCTTACTGTTTGAATGCAATGGTACATAACAATGCTTTCTCTAGTGAACAGCCAAGATATCAGAACCTTTCAGGCTTCCTTCTAATGCAGCATCAAAACCATCACGTTTCACCTGCATGAACACATTTCTTTCAGGTTTTATCTTCTCTGACCTCAATCCCACTTCATGAAGCTTGCCCACTACAGAGTAAACTACTGTTCTGAAAGGCAGTAAACTTTCAAGTATTGTACACACATTTGCGGACATTTCCTCCGTGCCTCACACTTTCATAAGTACTGTATATATTCTTTATTAAACACTATATTTAACCCTTTGGCCCTGGGGCTGGACATTTTAATTTTAGCACAACCGTTATGTAAGACATGAATATTTTATGAACCAAAAAAGAAAACATTATGATATACACAGCATTTTGTGGAGTGCAAAATGGAGATTGTGAGGTATTGTTCAAAAAATTCAGTAAATACAGCTGAACTTGGTTATAATGAAATTGAAGAGACCAAATAAATTGTGTCATTATAAACGAGTGTCGCTCTAGGCATGGTGTATGGTAAAAGTGAAGGAAAAATATTACAAGACAAAATACACACCTGCAGGCATATTCCGTGGTGTTAATGCTATGATCTACTTCAAATTTAAATTACAATTAAAATTTAGAAATAACAAAAATTACTCCTCTATAAGCATAAATTTCCATACAGGTTTATGCTAAAAAATACATTAACTTAAAATTAATATTTAGGAAGAACAAAAATTATCAAGCGAAGAAAACCACTCACTGGTACATTCACTTCAGTGTTACCAAAACCACTTAAGCAGTGCCTCACTGACATCACTGTGTTTAGGCTTATGGAATCGCTTTATTCTTGATCCATTCTCTTCAAACGCACTAATAATTTTGGTTCTGTTTTTCCAAATAATTTGGTTTCTAGAATTTCAAAGACCTTATTCCTGACACATTCCAGCTTCCCCCTCCCATTTTGTATTTCTCTAATCACTTCAAATTTTCTTCAGCACTCAAAACCTTTTGTTGGTGAATAGCCATTTTAACACTCTACCAGTCTCCTGTTAACTGCAAGAGTAGACAAGTTGGAGGAACTTCACACACAAAGTGAATTACCATTGCTACTGTCATTTTCAAGCCTGGAATTCATATATCTCTCTGAAAGAGTTAGAGGGCTTGCCCTTACAAGGACAATGAGATGGTTGAAGTTTCAATATTTCATACTGCTTGGGAAATTATGTCTGAACTGTCTTTATATCCAAGGTAGATATTCTTATGTATGTCATACTAAGCAAGGCAGAAAAGCATGTGCATTCTGGGGAATTAGTTGGTACCACTGCATGCATGATGGTAAAGATGAGGTCTCACACTAACCGAGGTCATTACAACTCAATAGAACTATATTTATTGAAAAAACACATGAAATACAGTCAATGGGTGATAGCGGTACTTGTGTCCAATACATGGGAAGGCCAGTGTCTAAAGGTTAATGTTACTTCACAATACAATACAATCCTACAGAAAGCACAGAAGCATGCACTATTCAAAGCACGACTTTGCATTGGACAGAGCCAGCATGGAATTTATAGTTAGTTTTGTTGATGGAAGCAGCAGCCCATCAACCCTACATTTCAAAGCCATTAGACTCTTCACAATCCAGAGACACCATACATTATGGTAAAATGAAATGTTATGTCATAACTGAAAAATTTGTACCCCTACTGTACATACTGAACTACGAAGGAGTAACATTTTGTAAGATATGGTACACATGATCATCACACTCAAAACTTCACCTGCTACCACACATCTGATGATCTGGCATGGAATGACACTTGACCCTCTAAACAGTCTTTTACCAAGACGTTTTCCCCCATCCAAAATCAGTATGTATTTCTTGTTTCCTGTCCAACAATCTCCAAAATGCGACAATTTTAATAATTTTGAGCTGAACAAATCATAATGTTACTCACTGCATATTCTCCAATTCCCATTTTGACTTCATCTTCAATCCAATTATTTTCCTGGAAATATGAAGACAATAACAATAATGAAATTGTGAACAAGAATGGGAAGTGGGTGGTGATAAAAGAAGGAAAGGAAAGAACATGAAATGAAAGAATGGATAACTAAAGGGATCAAAATATTTTCCAAGCATGAACACAAGCTGCATATGAATAGCTGAAATACCACAACAAACTAACAGACCTTCACAAGTTACTGCTGCATGTCAATGAAAGTCATTAATGAGGCTAAACACAGGCACTGTAATAAACAGATAACAGAGGCTAAAGATAAAGTAAAAGCAGTTTAAATATAACATTACAAATAATCATAAACTTATAGAAAACTCATTCAATACTCACTCACTAAAAACTACAGAAACACTGAATAATACTCCTAGCCTGACAAAGAAAGAAACAAACCCTAGAACCTCCATAACCAGAAATATTTGACCTTCAACAATTAATGAAATCAGAAACATAATTAATTCTCTGAAATGGAAATATTTGTGTTCATATGATGGAACATCAACAAAATTACTTAAAACCAGTGCAGACAACATAACCATCCACCTACACCATCTCTGTAGTCAAACAAACAAGAAAAGAACCTTCCCATAAAGATGCACATATTCAAAAGTTGAACCCCTATATAAAATGTGTGGAAAATCTTGCATATCTAACTACATGTCAGTTTCATAAATGACAACATTAACTAAATCTCTGAGGGCACACACTAAAGGAAAACTGATTTCTTAAATGACAATAATATATTCACAGAAGAAGAGTTTTGATCTAGAAAAGGTCTATCAAAAGATAAAGCCCTGTATACTTCCACAGATGAAATCTTATGTGCCCCAGTAAACCCCATCCTGGGGGGTTAATCTGTGGCCTTGCTGAAAATTCTGTGTGGAAAATGGCATATTAATATCAAAACTAATTTTATTTTAATTTAAGACAGAGCTGATCATTGGTTTGAATTGTACTTTAATGCCAGAAAACAAAGGGTAGATATTAAGTCTCCAAATTCAAGCTGTAACTGTCCACCTAATCTGAGGCATAGTAAAACATCAAATCTATCAGGATTCCACACTTTTCTTCGAAAATGACCGCTTCCAACTTGCATTAATGATGCCTCTGCAGGGTAGAACAAATGGTTTAAAGCAAACTGAGATTAAATTTTAAAGAAACAAAGTCCATAAATACAGGTTAGGATAATAAAACAATTAATGAGGTACTTAAAAAACTAAATTGCATGGCCTGCCAACTTAATGATTGAGAAAAAACATATTAAATATATTATCACCAAACTCAGTTTCACATGCCTGGCCATAACAGCAGTCATGCCACTCATAACAACAGATACTTTAAAAGTAACTTACTTTACACATTTTCATTCCAATGCCTCATTAGGTTATTTCTTAGAGAAATTCTAGACAGCAAAAAAAGGATTTGACAACCAAAAGAAAATTATTCGATTAATGGCAGGTAGATAAAAACACTTTTTTAATTATGGCATAATAATAAAATGTGTGCTGTCATGTTTCATTCCAGGAGCTGGCAGAGCGTTGTCAGTACAGTGACTTGGCTAGGGCTGGACGATCCGGTGTTCAAATGCCAGCAACAGCAAAAAATTTTACTTTCCCCAAAATGCCCACACCTGCTCTCAGACTCACATAGCCCCACGGTCAATGGATAAGGGCGCTCTTCCCTTTGGGTCAAGCAGCAGGGCAGAGCCGCCTAGAGTGCGTACAGACCCCAATGAAAAAAAATTTTCAGGCCCCTCAGAAAGGGCGATTCAGCTAAAAATCTTTACACTAAATCTCACAATAAATCCGGAAGGCTAACTCTCACTTGCAGAGTGACTTGGGCTTGGTCTGAAACGGTTAAGTTGCACAATTGACAAATGCTACTACCGACAAAGACATATATATATATATATATATAATATTCGGGCCCCGGCAATTTGTACCAGCTTCCTCCCGTCTCGACGACAATGCGGCCGGGCCTGAAATTGACCATACACCTCCAACGAGAGCCGAGGTTACATGAACGAATGGAGCTATACCTCTACTCCCCTATGCGCCTTAATGGCGTACACCTTACCTATTTAAAATTACATTCATTACGGTCAATATCACACGGAACAGAGCAACAGTGAGCCACACGACTTAACAGTCGCAATTCATCTTTTGAGCTCCGAAGAAACGTCTTTTTCCGCAAATACCATCGATCGACGGCTCCGAATACGTGCACCTGAACTCCGTGCTTGGCACGGATGTCGAAAGTTACCACGCTGCCTGCAGTTGACAGCACAGAAACGTCACTGGTTGACAGCTACTGTGCCGGCAAAAACTGTAGCGAACCGTATAAAAATGAAACGCAACGAATCGAATGTAAGTTTGCTGACACGCCACAATTAGCGCTTCGAAACGAATTGAACAGAACAAGCACCCAGATGGATTCACGATTTCATATGACACTGTAGAAAAGTCAAACTATATTACGTAACATCTTACAAACATTGCACTTGCCGACACAATTAAAACCGACTATGTAATGACCCCTTACACGGTGAATACGTACGGTAGTAGAAAAGTCATTTCCGTTAAAAATACAACATTTGCAATTTCAATAATATTGCAGTATCAATGTCTCCACAAACACGCGCACACACATCTCGATTATAGCTAGTCTGGGGTCTGCACAATATTTATAAACAAGTAGTAGACCGTTACGTTTAATTGCTTATTCTCACTGGAAGCTGAGATAGCAGTCGGTATAGTGACATGGATATGGGCCAGACATCCGGAGTTTGATTCCAGGCAGAGGAAATATTCTTAATAATTTGCTTGGTAGCTACCCCATCTACCATTGCGAGTACTTGATTAATCATTAATTTGCATTATTTATTTGAAAATTGTGCGTTTATTTACAGATTCAGTTTTCAAAAAAAAGGAAAAGACGTATCTCACCAGAGACGTCAGAACCGACTAACTGGGGCAAGTGAACGTAGATACGGCAGTGTTACTGGAACTGCTGCTTACATATTCTAATGCAACAATAAATTCTCATTTAAAACAAAACACAGAATTGCAGATATATTTCTTTTTCCTTGTACCCCTATACAACTCACAATACAAGGTAAAATGGGATACATGTTTTGGCTTGAACAAGCCATCATTAGGTTTGTATCTAGAACATTACACACACACACACACACACACACAGAGGCAGACATACATGTGGAGATACACAGAGATGGACAGACAGACAGACAGACAGGCAGGTAGGTAGGTAGGTAGGTAGATAGACAGACAGACAGACATATAAGTAGATAGATAGATAGATAGATAGATAGATAGATAGACAGACAGACAGTGGATCAATATAAACACACACTACCAAATAGAACTAACACACAATTTGACTTCTCTCCTACTATTGTAAACGTCTAGTCTGTTCCCATCTGGCCACATGCAAAGACTATACCGTTATAGATAGCTGGCAAGGTATTCACAAATAACAGGTTGGACAATTAACTTGTGCATGTTTACCCCAACGTGTCAAATGATAAAACTGAACAAATTCTCAGTACAAATAACCCAACCCAATAAACCATCTCTGATATATATTATGGCTAATTTGTTTCTCAGATATTCATCTTCTCTAGGAACCCATGCACACATATCTGAATTTACCGATACATGCGAGACAAAGAAATGAGTCACAAAAGATACTGATTTTGATCAAATCAAAATGTTAACTGCACATTTCAGTTCATTCAGTATTTATTTAACAATACATTTCTGACCATACCATTAACCCAAAGAAGGTTACATTCTTTACTGCACTGGGTTCATTGTGTGGCCATTCCATTTTTAGTCACCATTCCTTCCTTAATGTAAGGAAGAAGGTTCATAAGATCTCATTGCTGTTGTGTGTATCTGCCTATCAGTGTCTCAACCCTTTCAATTTTTGAACCAGGTGACTGACTTTCATGAAAGTTAGTATGAATGTCGTGTCAATGGAAGCAACCCAAACATATTTTTAATTTCTACAATCAGTAATACCAACATACAAGATACAAACTAAAAAAAATCAATATAAATAATATAACAGTAGTGTCCATGAGTAAACTACCAAATACAAACACGACTCCATATGAACACATTCATATTTTAATGACAAGGCAACTGAGATTCTAACAAACGCATTGTTACATTCACCAACAACACAATGGGAAAGCAGAGAATCACTCTTTCATTTGTATCTAATCTGTAACAAAATAATACAACAGTTTATAAGTTTTCAAATAATCTAAGTGCCCATCCAGCATAACAAATGTGACTGAAAATATCGCAACTCTTCAACATTTGTTTGGAGGGAACTATTAAGACTTCATCACTTACAGGAACATGATGGAACTATGCACCAAAGATGCAACTCATGGCAAGATGAAATAAGTTTTTCTCTCAATTTCTTGATATGTACTAATCGATATCAAATTTATAATATTTCACCTCCTCTTACATCCCTCACATAGCAATGAACTGCACTACTGTACGCACATCAATCACACTGTCATTTTATTCAGCCAAGTATATTACCATTTCCTTCAGATACAACACCATTCTGCAACACAAGAGTTCATTTTTTTAGCGATCTGTCTACAACAAATGTACTGAAAATTAAGTTCAAAAAGTTTAAGAAGTTACTTGGAAGTTATGAAATACACATCGCTGGCATCATTTACAACTGCAAAACCAAATTTACCTTAAGACATTTAATCTCAGTACAAGCACACACCCGTACTTAAAAATATTTCTTAAAGAAAAAGTATCTCTGCAGAAACCCATTTTATTTTATCATTTCCCATAATGAAAAATGAAGTGTTTATTATATTTGCATTATCATAAGAATGCAGCTTACACATTATATAAAACTAATGAAACTTCCATCAAAGTATGCTGCACTCAAAACAGTTTACTTGTGGAAGCATTATTATTTCACAAACACAGCCGTTTTCTTGAATGAGTACAACAACTGTTTGATGCTGTAAGAAATCACAGTTTCATAAAGAATGAAATCCCTACAGTCAACTACACTAACTGAAGATGTGTTTTTTTTCTCTCTAACGTAACTTTGTATAAGTGGCAAAAAAATAAGCATCTCATACTTTTACAGAGAGATCTATGTGCTGAACTTAGGCAGGGATAGAATTTTCTAACCAGGACAGACATAAGCATGGTTTATAATTTCCAAATCAGAAAATGATATAGGCCAATCTGACACACTGCATGTGGCATTCAGTACCTTAATAATTTATTATTTCACTACAAAGTATCATAGCCTATTTTTCTAAACAACTATTAACAGCACCATTTTTATTGACAGTTATGGTACAACATGATAAAACTTCAAGTGATGATCTATGTTCAACGCTTTCAGGACCAACCCAGCATACACTCTTATCAGGTAATTTTTCTACAGACCAGTGCCCAACACCCTTCTGTTGTATATCCTATAAATGTTTTAATTTTCACATCTGTTTGAAAGAATTTAGTTCAGGGGGTAGTAAATTGTTCCCTTCCTGACAAAATTGAGAGAACTATAAGAGGATTAGTGAAACCTGAATTATTTACAAGAAATCTGGTGTGGAGGTGTCACTGCTCAAAAAATGTGAGGAAAAAGTTTTCAAACAAGCTACAATTGAAAGAAAGAATAAATGCCAACGTATCTGCATGAATAGGTATTTAAGTTAATTGCTTGAAATTTAAATAATTCTGCATGTTTCAAATATTAACATAGATAAATTTTAAGATTTAAAATGACAAGATCAGTACTAGAAGAATATGTTACACTATACTGACACTGATGATGGTTTCTTAGAAAACCAAACTGTATTTGTAATAAATGTAAAAACAAGTGCAAAATGGCTTAGGCTGGTGTAAATGTAAAAAAAAAAAAAACCCTCTATTGTGGGTATATGATCATAAATTATTTTTACACAATTCAATTTACCAATATACACATACTTAACAATGAGGGCTAGAGAAATTTATTGCAAGTAAGCCATGACGACTCAGAACAAAACACAAATACAGTAATTTGGATACACAAGTACCATAACATGAGAAAGTTTACACATTATTAGTTTCAAGTGCTGAAAATCTGGATTTTACTCATGCCTGTAACACTCTTGAACACCTACAGAGTGAGAAACCTATAAAACAATACCAAATCAATGCTTCAAACCTACATTTGAATATGCAGGTACAAAAAAAAAACACTGAAACAGCAACTCACTAGTACAGTTAGAAAGTACTATCATTTGGAATTACAATACCACTTCTATTAACATACTTATGAATTCTGTATTACAATTCACTACCCGCCAAATGCAATTTCAAACAGCCCTCAAGCTCTACTTACAAGATCATAATAAGCTTAAACTTTCTCCCAATGTGCAACAGATCACATAAAAATTACTATCGACAAAGAACAGGCCAAAGGCTACAGCTATTATACAATGTAATCGCAAAACTGAAAAAAGCTTTAACAATTTAATATTCACACTCTATAAAACTGGCATTTCACTATCAAAATAACAATATATGATTTGTCTATATAATGGCTTATTCATTACCATCAGATCACAAAAACACTGGTTTCAGCATGGCTCCATTTGGTGAACAGATGTTTGTTCTGAAGATTCAGTTCGTTGTGACGTTATGCCATGTTGATTTGTAATAGTTACTGACCTTTTGAAGGAATGTTTGCCTTCATCTTTGGGGCCATGCAGTTTCTAAGAACACATGTTTATTCTGTTACACTGGCAGTCAGTATTGTGTACTGCCCAAAATAGCACTTTCTGAATATTAATATCAAGACACCTGAGTTAAAATATGGCTGAATGCCACAAAAAAGAATAACAAATCATTCCCATGTTTCATATGGTATTTCTGCAAACTGCTATTTATATACACAGAACTCCAAGCACTTTCATGCTGTTCTTTCTGTGCATTTGTTGGTGCTGACAGTTTGTAAATTAACACCATGGAGTAGAGTCACTCTTGAGATGCTAAGAGGCCCTCAGCCAGTCAAGAGAGTCCCTGCATCTTATGGAACACAAAGGTACATTACTGAATTTGCAACAGCCCACCACTTGTACCCACAATGAATCCAACATATACAGTCCATGCTCTCCCCTCCCATGTTCTGAATACCCACTTTAACATTACACACCCATCTATACCTAGGTCCTCCAAGCAGTCCCTCTCCTTCAGGATTTCCCACTAGAACACTATGCACTTTCCTTCCCTGGTATGCATACTACATGTTCTGCCCATCTCATCCTTCTGGACTTGATCACCCAAAAAATATTTGGCAAGAAGTACAATTATGAAACTGCTCATTTGCACTTTCATCCATCCTCGTGTTACTTTTTTCCCTCTTAGGCTGACATACCTTCCTCTACTCCCAGTAGTCGAAATCTTTCAGCCTACCAAGTATTTTCTTTGTTTAATGCAACAGGCCAAATTTCACATTTATATAAAGAGGCAAAATTATAGTTCTGGTGTATTTTAATCTTTGTTTCTATGAGTATACAGCAAATAGCAAGAAAAAATAAGTTCAACTGAATGATAGTAAACATTACCCAGATCTCAACCACATAATGACAGAAGCCTGAACACTTGCCCATTAAAATCATTTTTATCACCCATCCTATACATCAGTAAAATAACAGGTTCCTTCCATTCCTGACGCAATTCTTCCTTATTCCCAATAAAATTCATAAATTAGGGATCTCAAAATGTAATGTTTTACCTCCTAAATGGATCTGCCAAAATTTGCACAATACCCGGTAATTTGTTATCTTTCCAACTTTGCAAAAGCATTACCAACATCAATTCATGTACTAGTGGTTCAGGTGTATGTATTTAAGTCTCCCTAATATCATTAACCCTATGCACATTCAATAACAACTGATTCTTCCACCTATTCATAATACTGTAGGAATCTGTAAAAAGATCACCTGTCTCATGCCTTACAAAGTTAGTTCTAGGTTGGTGATGCTGTTTAAATTAATTTATGCCTCTTTAAGTCTCTAATATTTTTGTTCTTATTGTTAGTTTAAAGGTCATTTATTTTAACTTTCAAACATTGCTTTTTTGTTGCAGAAATGCCCACTAGTTTCAAATCTTACACTGTTCAGCTTATCACCATTAATTTGTCTCATATCTGGTAACCACTGCAATTTAGGTTGCTTCATTTCTTCTACAAATTGAATATCATTCATCAAACCATGGTTTACGCTGCTTCCATTTGTAATAGCCTACACTCTCTTTAGTTGGGATTGTGGCATTTTTCACTCCAGCACTTTCCCGAACCTTACTACCTCTGACGTTCTTCCACACTGCAAGCCTGTTTGAGATTTTAATCCAATGCTCTTCTTTAACTGCCATATTACTTGGTGTCTTCAGATACAATCTCTCTGCATCAAACTTCTACACTGCTTGTTTACTTACTAACAATATCTCTCGAACTTCTGCATCCACTATATAGTGATCAGTTCTGCAGTCAGCCTGTCTGAAAGATCAGACACACATACACTTCAATGCCATCCCCAACCTATCAAGATTTGCTCAGTTTGATTGTCTCTCTTCCCATTAGGATAAGTCCAATGTATTTCTGAATGTTTCAGTGTGGGGAAATTAACTACACTTATTCAGTCAACATAGGAACACCTGCCCTTTAAAACTGGATTATGCGATGTGGCAAAGTCTACTACTGTAACACTATTATCATTACTAGATTCATATAAACTCCAATTCCCAGTTCTTGGGTTTTAAATATCTTCTACCCCTAACTTTGCACTTAAAAGCTCCTAACAGAATTTTCATGTCATACTATTAGGGAAATGATAAATGTATCTGCTTTATTTCCTCACAGGAACTGTCCTTGGTAAAATTAATTTTATCAACTGCTGGGGCATTTAAATTCAGAATAATATCATACCAGTGACCTCTTAGTATTACAGACATAAACCCTACTATGAACTGCTGATATTACTCCCATACATATGAAAACTCCTGTTCCCAATTGATGATTCTTGTTGTCCTTAGAAATAAATTCAGTGCCATCCTCGTCCCATCTGACCTAAACTCCCACTAAGTCATAATACATACTTTGCTAATTCTCTTACAATGGATTTCAATTAACCGCACCTATACAAGATCCTGACATTCCTAGTTCAAAGTCTCATGTCCACGTTCCTTTGTGTGTCATTTCAAATTTATTTAAATTAATCCGATTTCAATTAATTCTAGATGGCATGAGTGGAATCATAACGATGATGATGGGAGGGAATGAAATTTTGCCTGTAAATGAACAGAACTTAGGAATTTCAATTAATTTTTGTCACAAGAGAAAAAATAAGTCCCCTTTTCTAGCAGTTTAAAATATATTTATTACATCTGAATTAACACTTGGCTGTCATCCCCATATGGCCTGAATTTTAAATCCCTGTTCCTAGACAACCAATGCTAGTATATTTCCCCTTTGAGCTTTCAGGAGATGCTATGCATCATGTTGCATACCTTCTTCCATGTTGTGTTAGTTTTACACACTGAAATGCCATATAACATATGTAACCTTACATATATCCAAAAATTACACTCCCCTAAAAACAATTTCAATTAAAGTTACCAATTTCAAAATTCCTGTGCCTGTTGGAATTCAATATGATAACAAAAATGATGATGATGTTGGTTGTGGTGGTGTATAACAACAATGATATTACAATCGTGACATAAATCATATAATCCTAAGTGTATTACACACTCATTAGAATCCTTCACAATTGACATTAATTTGTTCTACTATTCTAGGTAAATTCATTATGATGTCTACAACATGAGCATACAAGCATTCAGTTCAGTATCTTATATTCATAATTATGATGTAATATTCCCATTTCATCCAGCTACAATAAAATCAAAGATGATCCAGTGCATTATGTAATATGAAAGGAACATGTTTAAAACTCTGCAGTAACAACATAATTTATATGGCTTATGTTGTGCTCTGAAATTCTAAGGTGAATCTCATTTCATTGATATTCAGTCTAGTCAAACCCATGCTTTGCATTTCATCTAATTCATGCAACTGTATATAAAACATTTAGCAGAGTTCCTCTATAGAATGTTATAGTTCCATGTGAAGTCTCCAAGCTTGCTAATATTACTTCACTCTGCAAAATCAGTGAGGGGTGACAGGCCATTCAGACTCCAACCAGTGATTCTGTCCTGCAGTTTTAGGTGGTCCATTATATACTGAGGCTGGGCTCTTTGAGTTAAACCTTCAAGAGATAAAGCACATATTATAAATACCAGACATATTGCAATGAGAGAAAAAGCACGATTTTAAATGCTTCAGAAAATGGAGTACTATATTCACTCCTGCAACTATACAATGATGTTTAAGAAATTAATACAATACCAGCCCAATTTTGCAGATCTGGATATAGAGTTGGTCAAGCTGTAACCCACCTAATATCAACAAATATATTCTAGATGTTCTAGTCTGCTGTTCTTATTTGAGCAATACATATTTTCAAGTATTTATATGGCTATTTTTCTTATCAATGAATCCTTTAAAAAGCTTCCTTGCTAAATCACATTGCTCTTGAACAAAATGTTACATGTTATTGTTATCAAATAATGTGCAAAAGTTACTCAATGTTATGATTTCAATTACTCATTATTTTGAGAGGTAAGGAATATATTAAGTTTTACAGCCATGTGAATGTTTCAAAATTACAGAACTAAATATGGCTGTACACATTACCAAGTAGAACTTGTACGAGTATTTAAACATCATCATAAGACTTCAGTAGATCTACTAACATTACAGAGCAGTACACACACACTTTACCTAATCCAAGGATATGGACATTTTTAATAATGTGAGTGTGATGCATCTGCAAATTGCTGAAATTTCTTGTGATCAATATTTATTACTGAACACAATCTTTAACACACTTATTTCATAATATGATATGTTTTGAGGTCCAGAATTGGCTTGTGACCACAATTTGTACATCCTTCTTCTCACTAATATATTGCATGGTCCAGTTACATATTATACATGAACCCGTGGCTCCCATAATATTAGAAGAGAAATAATAGAGGAACATTAAATACAGCACCAATAATTCCTCGAAACTATCAGTACATATCAACTAGTCTACGCAGCAACATATTCAGAAGTCAGTAAGTAATCTTGATATTTACTACGATAACAAACACAAGCCTCATGTAATTTCTTACTATAAAATTTAATGATATATACTTTCCATAATGGAGGGTTTACCGAAACACAGATTTGGAAGGATTTGTGCAGTAATATTTATAATGTACTCAAGACCAGTATCTACCTGTTACATTTCCCATGTAATGGCAAAGACTCCCCTGCAACTGATCCTAAATGGACAGCACTGTCAGGACCGGTCACTCCAACACTACTCTTACTGGCAAACCCAGGCGCCAAAGACGAATGTCGATCCCGTATTGTTGGCAAATGAGACTTAGGAATGGCAGTTCCAATACTGGATTCAGTAGACCTTGAGAAACAAGAATCACTGCCTCTTATCATGGTGTCTGGGTACAAAGACTGATATGGCAAAGTATCCTGGTGTACATTATACTGAAAATGCCTTGGCATTCGAAGTGTTTCAGTACTTCCTCCAAGAACAGGCACACTTCCTCCTGCACATAATGCTGTCTGACCAGCTTCATCTACTGGCACTGAGGCTTTCTGACTGCCATCCCACAAATCATTCTTGTCAGTCACACTAATATCATCCACATATTCACTCATTTCACTAGTCATATTTTCTGCATGTAAAGAATTTACACATCCTTCAGTATAAGAGCTGTGTTGTGATGTATATGGAACTGGCGATCTTCTAGCATATGAAGATAGTCTGTCATTGTAATCGTTTTGAACATGAAATGACTGGCTTCTGTGTGATTTCAAAGGGAGATGGACAGAATGGCTGGTATTAATTGCGTAGTCTACAGAATGCCCCTTCTTTCTCAAGAAATTCCTTGGATAATGTAAAAGGGAAACAGAATTTGGATCTTGGTATGAAAGCGGAAAAGAGCCAACAGAAGACAGGGATGATTTCCTGTGTTTCCTTTTAATATCATTAAATCGTGAGTAGAAACTTTTCCTGCGAATCCTGTCACCAACACTTTCTTCAACTTCATCTCCTGAGGGAGAAACAGGTGAAGGTGGAAATTCATGGTTCTCAAAATCTGAACACACAGATCGTGAATCAGAACTTTCCAGTTCATGTGGTGGGGATAACACAGATGAATCAGCAGAAGGAAACAAACACAAACTAAGATGCTTAACATTTGCAAATTTTATCTCATCTTCTTTTAAAGTGTACTCATCTGCAAGTGAATTAGCAAATACAGCATCTGTGGTTGGTGAAACTCCAGAAATTTTGCAAGACCCTAGTTCATTGGCATTACATGCATCAGTACAAATCGTACATGACATGTGGGTTGAACTTTCCCTTTTTACACAGTTGTTTTTATTTTTACCAAGATGATTTATGCTCTTCTCAACTTTGCTGGGAATACACATTGCTCTTGCATCTGATGCTACTTCCTGTGTTACCAAACTTACATCATCATTTTTATTTGTAGGCACCTCTAATTTCACCACAGGTATATCAGCTGGTTTTGGCACCTTCATCCCTTTGTAAGCAATTGTTCCCTTCAATCCAGTGAGGGAAGTGGGTCGATCTGGTTTGGTATTACCTTGTATTACTGACCTCATATTAACCTGCTCTTCTGAGCATTTATCATGCTCAAGTACTGACATAATTTTAGTATCTGAATTTGCACTTACATCATTATTAGACTGTGCTTGACTGCTTCCTTCATGTGTATTTTTTTTGTTAGATTTAATGCTTCCCCTCTTTAGAAGTTTTGGAACACTGCTCTCTTCTTGCTTTGTTGCAATGATACCTTCTAATACACAGATGTCTTGTGTGGTATTTGAATTACAAGGAACTGTTTCACTCTCCAGTGTATTTTCAGTAGTTAACTCTGTTGAATGATCTGTGGTCGGGTGTTCAAGTGTATTTAAGCCTGGATCCTGTAAGTCAGTTTCTGTGCTTTTATTGGTTTCTAAGTTCCCCTTCTGAATTTTTACATCTCTTGCAATAGGCTTCTTTTTAACCACTGAAGTGTTTGAACTAATTTTCTTCAAACATAAAGGAGGAAAAGTTTTGAATTCTGGTGACCCACTGACATCTACATCAGGTCCCAGCAGAACACTGTCACTATGAGAGCCAGCATATACAGACTGAGTACGTCTAAGACGTGATAATAGTGAAGGCTGAACGGATGATGACTGGCATGTTTTAACTGGTGTAACTTCCAGATTCCGAAATAAATCTAGGACAGCAGTTACTTTGTTTCTTAGTTTTGAACGAGAATTTTCATTTGTAGAAGGCAAGTAATTTTTGGAGGTGGACTCAACTGTATAACAGTCACTCACTGAAACAGCACGTTTCAGAAGATGTGACTCTGAAGTAACAATATCACCACTGCGAGGAGCTAAGCTTTGCTCACGTAGAGAGCGAATGGCTTTGTCCACACGACTCTTACCAGAAGTGCTGGTTGAAGGAATATAGTCACCCGATGATCTGAATTTTTCAAGTTTTTTCTCAAGTGAATGTAGGAACTGGCTCTTCTTATTCACGTTATTAGATAGCTTTTCAAATGTCGAACAACTTTTCTCTGTTTTCTTGGCATCATTCATACTCTTTGACTTCTCTTCCATTTCATTTACTGATTTAATTTGTTCTCCACTCTGTTCTTCAATCTGTTTTGTCTCACTATCCCTGTTTTTCAGATTAATATTATCCTTGTCAGTATTTATACTGTCTGGAAATGCAGTTATCAAATTCGTCTCCAATTTTTCTTCACTGTGACTAGATGAGGATCCAGTTTCTAAAACTGCCTGTACATGAGACATAGACCCATTCTTCTCTGCTGCCAGCCTCTGTATGTTCTTTCTTAATTTCAACTTAGTTTTGTCTTCTGCCTTATTTGCATCCTTTTCCTTGGCATAAATACTTTCCTCTCGTGGAGTATCAAAAAAATCTGGACGCAGAAAACGGGAAATGCGGCGCTTCTTTTTAGCAGCATCTTTCTCTTCACCCGCAGGCTGAACTTGTTGTCTCCTATCTTTCTCTCCACAACCTTGTCTGAAAAATTTGCTGAGTACTGAACGATCAGGTGTAGAGCATGATATAGTTGATCGTGGTGTAATCGCAGGATCTGTGCCTTCCTCAAAGTTAACTTTCTTTTGCTTTTCTACCTCACAACTCACACTAGATGATCGGAAGTGCAATAGTGAGGGAATCCGACTGCGGCCTTTATATTCTGAAGATGATGTTGCATTACTGTTGCTTTTCCTAAATGACCTATCCTGATACTTACTTCTTACGTCAGGCATGCTTCCAAGAACTGAGCTGGAATTGTTCATGCTACCAAACTTTGAAATATTCAGCTGAGAAGGCAAGGCTGAATAGGAACTAACACTTCTAGGATCAACAGATGCATTGCACGAACTGTCTACATTAGAATTTGAAGTGGTCTTAAATTCTGTGTTCATCTTGCCAGCACATGAAGAAAAACATTTTCTTTCCTTTGTCCTAGTCACACTAGGAAGTGATGATGAATGGTGAGGCCGATCATATGCAGTTTCTTCTGGAATAGTTGAGTGGTTCAAATTATGGCCACTACCATTCAAATCATCCTCATACGGACCACCACCCACATTTGTGGATCGCTGTCTAGCACTGGATGAGCTTCGACCAGCCTCTTTTCTTCGTCCATGTGATCCAGCACTGCATGGCAATGGTGGGAGAACTTTGTCCATACCCAGTGGCTTCCTGTGATGACCATAAACATCACAGTCTGATGCCGAACCAGCTCTATGGGTAGAAATGCTGAAACAGTCCCTATCTTTTGAATCTAATAAACTTAGAGATCTACGACCTGGAGCAAGAAAATCTTTCTTTGTCTGATTTCTAGCGGATTCATCAGTATCAGATAAATAATCTTGTCTGTGCAAAGATAACATGAAATTGTCATGACTGTCTTTTCTTCCTTGAACTCCAAATTTTGAATTTAATATGTTACAGTTTCTAGAATGGTAGTCATGGTTCCTAGACAAACAGCTATTAGACCTCTCATCAGTTGTACTTTGCAAGGAAAGTGTTGACAATCTTCTTGATATGTGATGTGGAATATTACTATCCTGAGATGTTAACGAACCAAGAGAAAGTTTTCTTGTGGGTACAAGGTGATCTGATGATGGAGTTTGCTGATTCATAGTTGACTGACTTCCTACATCCTGGCAAGATGAGTGCCTGTGGTACTGTATTCGCCGAGCAGTGCTTGGTGTGTAGTAATATGAGCTGCTCAAATCACTTCCAGCATCATCACTTATGCTACCACTGTCAAGTCTTGATGGACCTGTGTGAACAGAGAGGGAACAAGTAACTCTTTCAACAGTAAGTCAAACCTGCAGAATTCTTTGGTTGTAAGGTGAGAGTTCAAAGCTTTTGCATGTAACATCTGAAATTTATGTGGAAGTTCACCTATTATTGACATTGGTGACTCAATAATAGTAAGTCAGTATCATCAGCAAACACTTTTTACCTTTTAAGTGCTTTGTTTTAAGCTGTTTACAGTCAGATGCCAAATATTTCCTCATACATTTAAATCTTTTATATCACCTACGCTATAATATAGGCATCTTACACATTTTGTCTTACCTTCTGTTTATAAACCTGGTTGAAATGACTAGTAGACAGACATCTTCTTCACATATACAACATTATGTAGACTACATGCAAATTTTGTAGAACTACTTTCCCCTCACAGTGTCTGTGAGACAGTGCTGTTTCTCAAAACATGGGTGAATGCACAACTAAACATGACAATACCAGCACTAATATGAAGAGTGGCTTCTTTCCCATAAAGAAATACACAAGACAGTTGCTAACAGGGTACCTCCTCTTACAACCAGTGTTTCAAATCACAGACAGAAAATGTCTTTCTGTTAAGCATACTGGATAATCATTTATGGATAGCCTATCTCCCACCTTAAATATTCTCACCTGGTGATGATGTTGCAAGAGGTGGAAGATCACTCTGAGTTTGAATTCTGGTACAGATAACATTTTCCAGAGTGCATAATGTACAAGGTACATCACATGTATTCAGGAGGTTTAGATTAATCTGGTAAAAGAAAAGCTCCTTAGACCATGTTATAGCTTTTCATATTTACTCCGGGTAGCTGACCATCATGTCACACCAATCAACACCCCCACCCCATACCACCACCAACACTACCATGCATGCTGGCTTATTTATAG